>MDTC01034667.1_pt1 | contig 32033 bp, 35 predicted proteins | sample 811181 | NCBI WGS metagenome assembly MDTC01 (sample SAMN05326644, study PRJNA326480) | marine metagenome | isolation source: seawater | place: Pacific Ocean: North | collected 2011
TATAGGCAGTTAATAGTAAGATTTGATAAATTATTGCAAGAACATTACTTTATTGTTGATTTTAAATATCCTTTTGAGTTTAAAGGTACTAATATCAGTGTGTTTACAAATAAAAGATTTAATTCATATAATTATAAAAAAATAAACAATGAGTAAAAAATTTCGTGTACTTGATTATGACATTGTGTATCTTAGCTATGACGAACCTAATGCTGAACAAAATTATGCTGATTTATGTAAAAAAATACCCTGGGCTAAACGTGTGCATGGTGTAGAAGGTTCTGATGCAGCACACAAAGCCTGTGCAGAAATAAGTGATACCGACAGATTTGTTACAGTAGACGGTGATAACCGTATACGTGAACATTTTTTAGCACAAGAAATAGATTTTGACGAACATGTAGAACTAGAAAATAAAGTTATATCTTGGTGTGGACATAACGTAATTAACGGATTAATGTATGGCAATGGTGGTGTAAAGTGTTGGCCGCGTGAATTTGTGTTAAACATGCGCACACATGAAAACGCAGCGCCTGATAATCCACATGCACAAGTAGATTTTTGTTGGGACGTGGAATATATACAGATGAACTCATGTTTTTCTGATATATACAATAATGCAACACCACATCAGGCATGGAGGGCAGGATTTCGCGAAGGTGTTAAGATGGCACTTGATCAGGGGGTACGTCCTAGTTTATCCAAGTTTAAACAAAACCATTGGAAAAATTTACACCGTTTGTATATATGGTTAATGGTTGGTACTGATGTGGACAATGGTTTATGGGCAATATATGGAGCAAGACAAGGATTGCATAAAACTATGTGTACAGATTGGGATTATGTGCAGGTAAGAGATTTCAAATATCTAAACCAATTATGGCAAGAATATGAAGGTTTAAATTGCGATGAAATACTTACTAGATGCATTGATATTGGAAACGAAATAAAAACAAAATTAGAATTACCAATATGCGAACAGCCATTAATGCCTGACCAAAACAAATTTTTTAAGACTGTATATCGTAATCCAGATAGAATTTCACGTGCAATAATAGACCCAGAATAATAAAATAGAATAAGTGAAGAATAACTTGATGAAAAAACCTAGTATTAACGATGCAAATTTATCTAGATGGAGTCACGGAGAAGTTATCCGTGATATAGAAAATGCTGGAAAATTAAAAAATCTTTTAAATAAAACTGGCTGTGGTTTTTGCCTGGCAAAATGGACACAGGTTACTATGCATTTAGGAATAGGCACAAATCATAGTTGCCATCATCCAAAAGATCATCCAATAATCATAGATGAAATAAAGAATAATCCTGCTGCTTTACATAATACAAATTATAAAAAGGACATTCGCAAACAAATGTTGCAAGGAAGCAGGCCTACAGAATGTGATTATTGTTGGCGTGTTGAAGATAATACAAATGAACTAAGTGACAGAGCGTATAAAAGTCTAGAAAATTGGAGTATAAATGATCATGATGAGATTGTTAATATGACAGGAGATGAAGATTTTTATCCGAGATATGTAGAAATAAGTTTTAGTAACGCTTGCAATTTCAAATGTGTGTATTGTGGACCAAATTATAGTAGTAGATGGCACTCCGAAATAGAAGAACATGGAGTATATAAGTTGCCAGATGATTCTATTTTTAATCCAATAGAACATACTCAAATTAGAGAAAAGGATGATAATCCTTACATAAATGCATTTTGGCAATGGTTTCCAGAAGCTGTAAAACATATGCATACTTTTAGGATAACAGGCGGTGAACCTTTAATGAATAAATCAACCATGGCAGTGGTTGATTATTTATTAGAAAATCCGCATCCTAATTTAGAATTTTCCGTAAACACTAATGGAAATCCACCAGGTAAAGTATTCAAAAAATTTACGGACAAAATTAATATTATAATAAAAAATAATCATATAAAAAAATTTACATTATTTATAAGTGCAGAAAGTATTGGTTCTCATGCCGAGTTCTCAAGATTTGGTATGAATTGGTTAGAATTTACAAATAATATTGAATATTTTTTAAAAAATACTGAAAATACAAGAATAACTTTTATGTCGGCATTTAATATTTTAGCTTTGCCTACATTTAAAAATTTTTTACAATATGTTCTTGAATTAAAATTTAAATATAATAGGAGTGCTTTTTTTTCCTGGTTAGATGAAGCGGGGTTGAATACAGAAAATTCAGGTTTACATTATAATTACAAAAATACAAATTTAAGAGATGAAAATGCTGATCGTATAGGTATTGATATTCCGTATATAAGACATCCAAAATTTTTAGATGCAAATATATTAACAATTGACATGGCAGAAAAATACTTAATTCCTGCAGTGGATTTTATGTTTCGAAACAGATCATGTAGTGATTGGGACAGTGTTTTAGGATTTTCAGACTGGGAAGTAGCAAAACTGAAAAGGATTTGTGTTGACGTGTTATGTATGTTAAAAGATGCGACTAATAAAGATCAAACTAGCAAACATTTACCAGTAGTACGTGAGAGAGCAAACTTTTATAAGTGGTCTATACAGAACGAAAAAAGAAGAAATATATCTATAAGCAAAAGTATGCCTGAATTAAAAGATTTTTTAAGCATCTGTAAAAAAGAATATGATAAACTTTATGAGTAGGAAAATATGAAATTAATAGCTCACAGAGGTAACATAGATGGACCTAATAATCGTGAAAATCATCCGGATTATTTGCTTAACACTGTAGGAAAAGGGTATGATTGTGAAGTTGATGTATGGTACATAAATAAACAAATTTTTCTTGGACATGATAAACCGGAGTATCAGGTCAATTCAAACTTTATTAGGAATATTCATTTTTGGAATCATGCAAAGAATTTAGAGGCTTTAGATTATATGCTAATGATAGGTATACATTGTTTTTGGCATGAACAAGATGAAAGAACATTGACTAGTATGAATTATGTTTGGACCTATCCAAATAAATCTGTGTGTAAGAACAGTGTAGTATGTGTTGAACACACTAATCAATATGTTCCAGAATGTTTTGGCATTTGTAGTGATTATGTGCTATGGTATAAAAATAACATGAAAATGCAGCCTACTATTGTTGGAGGCAAATAAATTTCATGGAAATCGCAATTTGTGTAAGTGGACAATTAGTATCTAATTGGAAACAATGTTTAGATAGTTGGAAAGAAAGTTTTAGACCACATTCAGTGACTTGGTTTGGTCATACATGGACAACTAAAAGTGCACCTAACTGGTATAAAAATAAAAGTCGGCAATCAACTGATGTTGAAATTACTAAAGATGAAATAAATGAATTGAAATCATCTTATTTCAATTTGCAAAATTTATGTATAGATAATCCTTTAGGTATAGAAAACAATAATAATTTAGTTTTATGGGATAAAAATTTTCATAGCCAGTTTTATGGAGTGTATAAAGCAAATTATTTGAAAAATTATTGGGAACTTAAAAAAAATAAAATTTTTAATTTAGTTATAAGATTACGTTGGGACTTATTTTTGAAAAATAAATTTGTTTTACCAATACCTAAGGAACACACACTGCAAGTTATACATAGTGCTTATGAAGGTCAGGTTTATAGAATTGGTGATATGTATTGGCAAGGTCCAAGTACGGTGTATAATGTAGTAAGTAATTTTTACAAAAATATTAAAAATTATCATAGTTCTATGAAAATTGATGAGGATTTTGGTGTTCATCATTTATTTGCATATTATTGCAAAGAAAATTCTTTAAATTTAGAAACGATATACCCTGATGTAAAATTATACAGAGACAAACCAGAATATAATTCCGGAGGCAGTCATGAATTGTAACAAGATTGCTTTATGTTTTTCAGGACAGCTAAGAACATATAGGGTAGCAATGCCATACCTGTTAAATTATTTTTCTAATTTCAACGCGGATATTTTTTGTTTTGCATGGACACCATCTAATGAATGTGTGTATGCGAATCAGTCAAAAAAGAGTCAGCGTATTCTGTCAAAAATTATAAATTCTAGTCAACATTCCTTAAAAGAAATTCATTTACGCAAGCAACCTGAAGATTTTTCAAATTTTGAAGGAATGTTGTATGGTATTTACTATGCTAATTTGTTAAAAACACAATATGAAATTGAAAATCAACACATTTATGATTTAGTTATAAAATGTAGATACGATTGCTTATTTCCTGTAAATAAAAAATTTCCCCATACCTCTATTGAATCCAGAACAATCGGTTATAGTATATCTAGTAAAGGCTGGGTATATACAGATTATGGTCATTTTGGTATAAGTGATATTGTTTTTTGGGGTGATAGTCATAGTATGGATATCGCAGCTGATACCTACAAATATTTCAAATGGACAGCAATGCCTAAGTTCGACAAAATGATTGAACATGGATCTGATCCAAAGGATTATAAAGCTAGCTGTGGAGTATTAATATACAATCAATGCGTAAAACACAACTTGTTTTTTGAAAAAACCTTTTTGAATGAAACACTGTGGAGAACTTCTGCGCAAAAATATGATCCAAAAACACAAATGCATATAATAAAAGACATATACAATGGAAATAATAGTAGCCGGCGATAGTTGGACATTTGGAAGTGAAATAAAAGATCCAAATCTATCACACGTAAAAGATTGGGATAAGGAAAATAATGCATATAGAATACCAAAAATTTGGCCAACTAAATTAGCAAATCTTTATAATTTATCATCAGAAAAATTAACGAATCTAAGTTGGCCTGCTGCAAGTAATGATCTTATAGTGCGGCAATCTGTAGATTATTTTACACGCCGTATTTTATGTGAAAAAAAGTTACCAGCAAATTTATTATTTATAGCAGGATTTACTTCCCCAGAGAGGCTAGATTTCTATTACAATAAAGAACCACAGGGTTGGTTTACAGTATGGCCTTGTATGAACCATGATTATTACCAGACCGGAATAAACAAGTTTGTAAAGTTATATCAAAAATATCTACTACATCATAGCGAATTTTTACATAGATACATGTTGCAGATAATTAATTTACAATCTTTTTTAAAACAACACAATATCAATTATATTTTTTTTCAAGCTTTTACTAGAGGTCTAGTTGCTAGCAATATTGAAAATTGGTCCGACTTACATTTTATACACAGTTATCCATCAGATGTAAAATTAAATTATAGTGGAGGCACAGTTAATGAAAATTATAATCCTTATTCAGCATCTAGCTGTAATCTTTGGGAGTTTGTTGATGAAAAATATTTTTATGGAAAAAATCAACAACCGCATAGCTTTATGCAATTTATAATAACAAAGGATGTTTATGATGTTGTTATGGGTCCTGGTCGCATGCATCCTACGGAATATGGTCATGAATTGTGGGCCCAAGAACTTTATAAATTTATAAATGAAAGGTTTAATTATGAATTATGATAGTGTGATAATTTGTGGTGATAGTTTTGGAGTAGGTTCAGGATTGCCGGAAGAGCATTGTTTCGAAAAGAGTTTCGGGGGCTTACTTGCAGCTAGTTTAAATGTACCAGCAATTTTTTTAGCAAGATCAGGATGTAGTAATTATGTTATATTTTTACAAATTAAACACATTACGGAAGGAAAGCTACAACACCAAACTTTAAATCCATTGATTTTAATCACAACCACACATTATTCAAGAACTGAATGGTGGACTGATTCAAAATTAAATGATACTGCGCCAACATTAGAGAATGTAGAATACGATAAGTATACACCTTATCATAATTTTAGCGTACCACAGAGAAAATTGCCTTTTGCGACCAATAACAAGTTTAAAGCAGAAACTATGAGTAACTTGGCATTGAAATTAGAGGATAAAAATTATGCTAAACAAGATAAAGTACGTATTGGAGATTTAGCAGATGAAAGTTATGATAAAGTGCAACAAATAATAAAATATGCTTCTAAAATACAGTGTTGGCCTGTTAAAGATGACTATGACGAAGGATTGATCACATTAGGACATCGTATACTGTTGGTAAATAGATATACACATGTTATTATGAAGAATGAAATTAAATATAACACTATTAATCAACAAAATTTTCTATCAACTGATTGGGGTATGATTTCAAAAAAAAATCCAGATAATAATAAAACTGGACATTGTAATGAAAAAGGACACGAAATAGTATTTGATAATATAAAAAATCATTTGGAACTACACAATTTACTATGATAAAAGAAATATATGTAAATGGAGATAGTTGGACTTGGGGTGAGGAATTAGCTGTAGATAAACCTGATACCGACACTTACAAATATTATAATACCTGGCCTTGGCATGTAAAAACTTATCTCAACATTCCTATTTTATACAATGATGCACAAGGTGGAGGTAGTAATTATAGAATATTTCGAAGGACAATAGATTTTATAAGGTGTCATAAATATCCAGAAAAATTATTTGTAATAATAGCTTGGACAAGTCCAGACAGGACGGAAATTCCTGTGGCTGATGATATTTTTTATGATAATGGTTATTCAAAATGGAAAGAGAATGATATTAAATATGTGCGAATTTGTAAAAATCAAAAGCCTAATACAGATAGTTTGTCGCATAGAGCTAGTATTGCTGTAAAAAAAATGTATAAAAATTTAGTAATGTTAGATAATATGCAGATTAATGATTTATATCTAGGTCAACAGCAATGGATTATGCAAGAAATTTGTAAATCTTTGGGAGTAAAATTATTGCAATGTCATGCATTTTGGCCTATTAAAAGCGTAATGCAAAAAAAATATTTGTTGCCAGATACTTTTAACAGTATGTTGTCTTCCGAAAATAAGTGTATGTATGGGCATCCTAATGAAATTGGGCATAAAATAATTGGACAAAATGTGTCTACGTATATAAAAAAGAATTTATTATGAAAATAATTATTGCAATGGCAGGTAGAGGAAAACGATTTACAGAGAACGGTTATGAACTGTATCCAAAACCTTTGTGTAGAGTAGGGTGTACTACTATGATTCATGAATCTGTACGCAGTTTTGGTGTACCTGGAAAATATATTTTTATAGTTTTACAAGAGCATTTAGATAATTTTACTTGGTTATACGATCATTTAATGGCATTAGCAGAAGATGTGCTTATAATACCAATTCAACATGTGACAGAAGGTGCAGCTTGTAGTATTTTAGCTGCAAGAGATTATATATACGATAATGATCCTATTGTAAGTATAAACAGTGATCAAGTCTTAAACTGGAATCATCAAAAATTTATTGATTTATGTAGGAATAATTCTGATACCAGTTTTTTGGTCACTTATCCTCACGATCATCCTAAACACAGTTTTGCTGAAGTGACGGATAAAAATTTGGTTATTTCAGTTGCAGAAAAAAAGGTTATAAGTAATGAAGCTACAGTAGGCATTTATCATTTTAGTCAAGGCAAAATATTTGTTGATTGCGCAGAAGAAATGATAAAAAATAATGATAGGCACAATAATGAATTCTATGTTGGACCAGTATATAATTATGTTTGCAAAAAATATCCTGTAAAAATTTTTCGTATGCATCCTAGAGAATTTATGCCTGTTGGAACAGTTGAAGATTTAAACCAATATAACATGAAATATTATGACGGATAAATTATGGACGTAAACAATTTAAAACACATGAAAGGCGGATGGTTAATTGGAAATTTTGAACCTAGCGTTTTTAAAGCAGATTTTGAAGTTGGAATTCACAAACATAAAAAAGGTGAATTTCATCAGGATCATTTTCATAAAATAGGAACAGAAATTAACTGTGTTTTGGAAGGAATAGTTAAAATAAATGGTAAACAATTTCTACAGGATGATATTTTTATTTTGTATCCATACGAAATTAGTCAAGTAGAATACATAACAGATTGTAAAATCTTAGTTGCAAGAAGCCATAGTATTCCTTCAGACAAATATATTTGCGAAGTAAACTCAGTGTGAAAATAGGTTTTATTGGATTAGGTAAGCTAGGAATGCCCTGTGCTGAAATGATTAGTAGTAAGAATCATTTAGTTGAAGGTTATGATAACGAAACAGTATATTCAAAAAAAGTAATAGTGACAGATTCTATTGAGACTGTTGTAGCTAATAAGGCAATTATTTTTGTAGCAGTACCTACTCCACATGATAAACGTTACGATGGTGTAACACCTACTGTTAATTTGCTACCTAAAGATTTTTCTTACGATATTGTTAAGGAAGTTCTTTTAAAGGCTAATAAGCATATGAATAAAGACCAGTTGTTAGTGCTAATTTCAACTGTACTACCTGGGACCGTAAGGCGTGAATTAGCACCTCTTGTAACTAACACTAGATTTGTATATAATCCATATCTTATAGCTATGGGTTCGGTAGCATGGGATATGGTCAATCCAGAAATGGTAATGATAGGCACAGAGGATGGTACTGAAACAGGTGATGCGAGAAAGTTGATAAATTTTTATAAATCGATCATGGAAAACAATCCTCGTTACGTGGTCGGCACATGGGATGAGTGCGAATGTATAAAAATATTTTATAATACTTTTATTAGTGCTAAATTAAGTCTTGTAAACATGATACAAGATGTAGCTGAATTACAAGGAAATATAAATGTCGACATAGTCACAGATGCACTGGCAAAAAGCTCGCAAAGGATTATGGGTCCACAATATATGACTGCAGGCATGGGCGACGGAGGAGCATGTCATCCACGGGATAACATTGCGTTACGTTGGATGAGTAATAATTTAAATTTAGGTTATGATCTTTTTGATAGTATAATGCATGCTCGTGAAATACAAGCAGAAAATTTAGCAAAATTGCTAGTAAAATTAAGTAAAGAATCAAATTACAAAATTGTAATACATGGAAAAGCTTATAAACCAAAAGTACATTATTGCGATGGAAGTTATAGTGTTTTAGTAGGACATTATTGCGAACAACTAGGATGCAAACCGATTTATGTTGATCCATATACTGGTGATGATTATCAACCCAAAGAATCATGTGTGTTTTTGTTAGCACATAGTAGTGCTGTAACATATAAATATCTTAAACAAGCAGAAAAAGATGATTTATATTGTGAGATTCCCGATCAATCCATAGTAGTTGACCCTTGGAGAAATTATCAGAACAATACTTGTAAAGTAATACATTATGGAAACACACGCAATTTAACAGGAGAAAAAAATGCTAAGAAATCTTAACAGTATTGATATTGACTTTGAATTTTTTGTCAATGCTGATTATAGTGTGCATAAAGGTTCATGTATCAAACATCAAGTGCATGAAATGCAAGACATATATGAAAAATATGGAGATTTTCCAAATACATATAGCATGTCTAACACAACTATCCAACAGTTATGGTGGGAAAGAGATGATATTGATTATAAACATTTGAATAACGTCCTACAAATGGATGTGTTGTCAGTAAGTAGTTTGTTACAATCTCCTGGACATGTAGTTCCAATACATAGAGATACGTTTTTTAAAATTAAACAATCTTACGATACAAAAGGTAAAATAATTGTGAGGGCATTTATTTACTTACAGGATTGGGCCATAGGACATTTTGTACAGTATGAGAATGATGGTGCTTGGCATACTTCGACAGATTGGAAACGTGGAGACGGATTTATATGGGATAGTAATATACTGCATCTTAGTGCCAACGCAGGATTATTACCTAAATATACATTACAAATAAGTGGCATAATATAAAAATTTTTTATGTATGATATATTTTATATTGGCAATAAAGACGCACAATTTTGTAAATTAAAAGAAAAATTTTTTACAATCAAACGGGTCGATAACTTTGATGATGCATACTCACAAGCAATTACCAAATTTTTCTGGTGTGTGTGGTCAGATATTTTAGTTAAAGATGATTTTGATTTTACTTATGTGCCTGATAGTGGAAGTCAAAATATACCCCACGTTTTTTTAAATGGTCAATACGCAGATGGTATTTGGTTAATGCCAAAAAACTATGTGATATCTAAAAAATTAATAGAACATAGATTTTTAGTTAGTAAAAAACAAGTTGATATAGTTGCAAGTATTCCAAGATCTTATGATAAATTTTGTATAGATACATATACTGACTATTTGCATGCTGTAGAAAATAGCACCACAGAAATGTTTTGGATGTATCACAAAGATATCGAGATAAATTATGATTTCTCATTGTATTTTCCATATAGTGATAGATACAACAAAAATATCAATCATACACTTGTAAATATTGAAAATGGAAATCAAAAAGAAAATGGAATTTTTTTGTTATCAGTTCATTGTCCTTTAAGTGAAAAAGAAATATTATTTAAACATATTGTAACAAAGAAATCTTGGAACATTATTGCTAGTAAACATAAACCATATGATTGTGTGTTTATTAGTTACAATGAATCTTTCGCAGATCAAAATTTTCAAAAGCTTTTAAAAAAATATCCTGCTGCAAAAAGGATACATGGTGTAAAAGGCATACATCAAGCACACATAGAAGCTGCAAAAATATCTTCCAGAGACATGTTTTGGATTGTTGATGCTGATGCTGTAATTGTAGATGAATTTGATTTTGAATATTTTGTGGAAAGGTGGGATCGAGATGCTGTGCACGTATGGAGATCACAGAATCCTGTTAATAATTTAATTTATGGTTATGGTGGTGTAAAATTATTTCCAAGACAACTTACAATTAACATGGATTTATCAAAACCAGACATGACTACCAGTATCACACACAAGTTTAAAGCTATGGATACAATTTCTAATATTACAGCTTTCAATACAGATCCATTTAATACTTGGAAATCAGCTTTTAGAGAATGCTGTAAACTTGCTTCAAAAGTTATTGATCGACAAAAAAATCAAGAAACAGAAGATAGATTAGATATATGGTGCACAGTTGGTGCAGATACGCCATATGGAGAATATGCTTTATTAGGCGCTAAAGCAGGGAGAGAATATGGATACAAAAATAAGGATGATCTAGAAGCATTAAAGAAAATAAATGATTTTGAATGGTTATATAAGGAATATTTTGCAAACTCATGAATTACTTGATAGATTAGAAATAATATATCCAAAATCTGCATTTATTATAGATCTACGTAAAGCTATTGTCAGTGATGACCAAAATGCTCTATTTAGAATTATACAAAGCAAAAAAACCCACAATATAATTGAATCAATAAGAAAGTACATACACAATCCAGAATTTGATATAGACAGTATTAGTAGAGGACAATTACAAAGTAAAATCTGGTTAATTAAACATTTAAAAGAATTTAAAAAAAATTTAGGAACAGTTTTTTTGTGTGCAGGCTGGTATGGTATTCTTGCTACTATGCTTTTTGAAGACAATGATTTTCATATTGAAAAAATTAGAAGTTTTGATATTGATAAGTCGAGTACTCACATAGCAGAAAATTTTAACCGAAAGTATTTAATCGATTCTTGGAAATTTAAGGCTAGCACACTTGATATAAATAGCATGCAATATCCTACTAGGCATGTAACTTATCGAAAAGATGGATCTTTCATGGAGTTAATTGACGACCCTGATACAATTATTAACACTAGCTGTGAGCATATAGAAAATTTTGAAACCTGGTATAGTAATATACCTGCAGGAAAGATTTTAGTTTTACAAAATAATAATTATTTTGATTTGCCCGAGCATGTAAATTGTAAGAAAAATTTATTAGAATTTGCAGCTTCTGCACCGTTAACTGATGTATTTTATGAAGGACAATTAAGTTTAAACAAATATACACGCTTTATGCGTATTGGCATTAAATAAAACAATTTTTTAAAATGATAAAAAAATCATTATAAAACTTATTGTTCTTCAAGTTTAAATATATGTTACTTTTTTGCGGCCAGGTAATTACTGCACATTCAATTTCAGCTATGGATTCATAAAAAAATTTTTCTAAATCATTCTCAAAAATAAAAATATGGCAATAATCTCTGTGAAAATTTGTCATAATGGAAAATATGTTTTTTAAATCACACACTGGTATTTGCAATAAATTATCTGGTAAAATCATAACATAAGGTTTATGTGTGTAACATGCTAAATGATATATACCTCCTTCAGGTCCAATTATATATTGTGCCGATAAGACTTTATCAAAAATATCTTTTAAATCCATGGAAATGTTATCCATGTCATTATAAGGAATAATTTGAAAATTTGGAGATAGTAATGGATAATAACATTCATGTTTACAGTCATTTTTAAAACTTCTTTTTATGCAATCTGTAATATTTTCTCGTAATTCAGTGTTTTTTTTATCTAGCATACAATTTAAAAAAATATTATTTAATATTTGTTTTTTTGGCATTTTTGCGTTATGGATATGGTGAATTAAATCAAAGTCCCATAATTCTGGCCATTCAACAAAAATTTTGTGTGTTTGTTTAAATCCGTTCAATAATTTGAGTGTATTATTTGATTTGGCAAATGATTTTGGCAAATGAAACAAACCATTTTTCTTAAGTTTATTTGAATATTTTATTAAATATTTTTGTGTTTTACAATCAATACTGTGACTATTGCTTATATAAAATACATTGTTATTGGCATAATCTATGGTGATATGTTTACAAAAAAATGCCTCTCCGATAAAAGTACAGATTATTTTTTGGATGTAAGATTGAGTGTAATTAGTAGGATAACAATGTACAATATAAACAAGTTTATTGAAATATTTACTATTTTTAAACAGTATTACATCATTTAAGTAAGTTAGCCAATCTCCAAGACCCCAATTCCAACCGCGACCATTATTACGATGTTCAAGAAAATATCTGTGAAATGTTCTTTGGAAAAAAATAAAATAATTATCTTGATATTCTGTAAATAGATAAGTATTTTTATGATTCATAACGGTACTTATCAAAAACTTACGCTAAGAGAATTACAACAAGAATCGGCTAGAGCATTATGTACAATGCAAGCAACAAATAACAATATCCATCAATTTAATAAAGCAGCATACCATAATTCACAAAATTGGTATCATGCTGTTATTAATTGGTATATTGATATTTATGGTGATATACCAAGTAAAATAGGGCCAGGAAAGGATATCAAATTGATAGATGTATAAGTTAAATGATATAAAACAAATCCATCTAGAAATAACACAAAATTGTCAAGCAAGCTGTCCTATGTGTGATAGGAATCAAAATGGTGGAGCATTGAATCCTCATATAAAATTAAATGAACTCTATTTAAAAGATTGTTACAAAATATTTGAAAGTAAATTTATACAACAGCTTGAGACAATGTATATATGTGGAAATCTGGGCGATCCTATATTAGCAAAAGACACTTTAGATGTTTTTGATTATTTTAGAAGTAATAATTCAAAAATGTGGTTATCAATGAACACTAATGGGGGTGCAAGAAATCAACAATGGTGGAAAAATCTTGCTAATGTGCTCAAAAACCCTGCTGCAGTAATATTTTCCGTTGATGGCTTAGCTGATACCAATCATCTTTATCGTCAAGGCGTAGTATGGGATATTGTTGAACAGAATATGCGGACATTTATTGAAGCAGGTGGAAGGGCTCGTTGGGATTTTCTAATATTTGAACATAATCAACATCAAATAGATGCGGCCCGTGCCCTTGCAGAAAAGTGGGGTGTTGAAAGATTTGTGGCAAAAAAGACCGGCAGATTTATAACTGCTAAAGTTGAAACAAAAGAAAAACATCAAGCAATAAATCGCAAAGGCGATAAAACTGTAGTGCTTAGAAAGCCTAAAGAGAAGCATAGAAATGCAGCAGTAGAAAGTATTGACCGTATTATCAACCGCTATGGAAGTATGGATAACTATTATGATTCTGTGCCTATTCAGTGTAAGGTAAAAGATCAAGGAAACTTGTTTATTACAGCTGAAGGATTAGTTTTACCCTGTTGTTGGACTGCTGGGAGAATGTATAAATGGTGGCATAAAGATCCAAAGATAGAACAAATATGGGAACATATAGAAGCTGTAGGAGGCAAAGACGCTATCAATGCCAAACTTCATTCGTTACAATCTGTATTTGATACAAAGATTTTTAACATGATGGAGTCAAGCTGGCAGAAACCATCCTGCGCCTCAGGCAAGTTAAAAGTATGTGCTACAAAGTGTGGTGTAGAATTTGATCCTTTTGGAGCACAATATAAATGAAATTTTGTAGAATTAATTTACACAAAACTAATTACGAAATATTGCCAAATGCTAACTTGTTAAAATATAAAGATATTGATGTAAAGTTGTTACAAGATATTTATAAAAGATATTGTATATATAAAAAATTCAAAAGTGTAATGCCTATTTTTCCTGAAGAATTTTACCAGCACGACATCATTGTATACAAAGATTTAGGAAAAATAGTTGCATTTTCTATGATAGGCATTTATAATAGTAAAAATTTAGAGAATTATCAGTTTGCCTGGAATTACGAAAAGCCTGGATTACGACTAGGTATTGAAAGTCTTAAACATGAATGTGCCTACTACAAAGCAGCAGGCTATGATTATTTTTATTTAGGGGAGGTAGACGAATACAAAAAACAATTTGATGGTTTTGAGGTGTTAAAGGGATACAACTGAGTTATAATACTCCTCACTCCAATTTTTGTAATATCCTGCTTTATGTAAAGATTTTCTAGCTGCTTCTACTTTATCTCTTTTTTGGCATAATAATATATTATATTTGTTGTTTGAGAAATCTACATCCTGTATTTTTTCTTCAACATGCATGTGATCATCTAGTACTAAAAAATCTGAATACAGTTTGTTGGCTTCTATAGCTATTTTGCTTAATTCAGTAGGACTAATATTATTGTCTATTTTAAGCACAGCAACTTCAACATCGTCAGTCCAATTAGACACTATACTTTTAATTAGTTCTATAGTATTTTTACTGCTTTCATAGAATTGTATTTTATTTTCCAGTAGAGCTTTCTTAGCAAAAGGACATTTTGGCATATTGTTAAGTACTGCAACTGGTTTGTCTAAATCGTTAACAATCCAAGTAGTAATATATCGTTCAAAGTCCGTAGTCAACTTGATTTCCTTTTCGTTTAATGTCTAGCGTAAGGCAATGCCAGCCTCCGTCCCAAAAAAATCTATGACGCAATGGACAAATCACTGGTTCCATGTTATGTTTTCTTAAGTTATTTAGTAAATGTGGATTTTCTGTATTTACTACAACAAATTTGTCATCAATAACTAAACAATTGACATCAAATATTGTTTCTTCCACCATTCCTGTCCAATTAGGAATAAAACTTTCAACAAAATTTGTAAATTCATCGTTATCTTCTTCACCTGGTACCCACCATTTGCCTTCATTTTTGTGCTTTAAATCTTTCCATTTTTTTACTTTATTCCAATTTGGATCTTCGAACCAAATAATGTCCCAATTTTTAAAAATATTTTTATATGGTTCAAGTTCTCTAGTAGCTACAACTAGTCCTGGCTTTATCACACTAAACACAGAATCATTATGTCCACCAATGGAAATTTTTCTGTAATTGAACATAGGATATTCTATAGTTAGAAAGTCTTCTATTACAGTAGGAACTTGCCAATTATCTACTAAACATACAGAACCAATCCTTGTTAAATTAGGACTGCAAAAACTACCTAATTTGTTTTCTTCTTTACATTTTTGTATATTTTTTTCTGTTAATTTTTTATTTTCTCTTAATAATTGATTTTTTATATTTCTATCACTCCGAGTAAATTCATAATTTTTATCTTCAATAGTAGTATCTACATTTTCTTTGCCAAACCATTCTACGAATTTCGGTAACAGTGCTTTGGTAGCAAATGTGCCAGGATCAGTTACTAAAAGTTTATTGCCCATTATGATACTATCATCTCTTGGTTGTAGTGGAGGATTTGGTATTAAGTTACCGCGGATTCCAGTGTGATATAATGCTGGATCTTCTATTTCTCCAGAATTTTTTCTATAACCTAGTTCACCTTTGGTGTTCACATAATCCATAATACTGTCTTTATATCCTAATTCTTTCGTAGTAGGTTGATAAATTTTTATATTATGACTTTTCATAGTAGATGCAAAATTTTCCAAATCTTCTTGTGTTTCGTCAAATATTCTTTTCAGTGCATTCCTTGCTCTAATTTGTTTTACTTCATTAAAAAATGAACTATGATATATACTCCCTACTAACAATTCTTCTAAAGGTTGAAATTCATCCCAACTGTTTATTTTATTCATCTGGATAGTCTCTATATAAAAAATGTTGGATAGTTTCTTGATCTACCATCTTATTGAATGCTACATGATCTTGTTCGATATTGTCCTTGTTATTAAGCACGTTAGTCATTGCATCATCTAGATCTTGCATTGTTTGGAAATCCATGTCTATCCTAAATTCAGGTAAATCCATACTTCGAAAACCTAGTTTCATGCGACTTATTCTAAATGATTTACATGTAGAAATATTGTTTAAAAAAATTGTAATGTTTTTTGCAAAGTCCTTTGGACTATATCCTTCCTTTACGTCTGCATAAATTGTATAAATATTCATATGATACCTAACTTATTTAAATAATTTTATGCAAAGATTAATTGCTTTTGGATGCTCTTTAACTTATGGATTGGGTTTGGCAGATCCAGATCAAACTGCTTGGCCAAAACTTTTAGCTGACATGCATACTCGACAGTGTGTAAATAATGGCGTACCAGGTGCTAGTGCAAAAGAAATAGCTTACGATATTTTAAATTTTAAATTCAATCCATCTGATATAGTATATATAAATTGGAGTTATTTCACAAGGTCTTGTATAATTACAGAAAATAAAATTATACAGTTAGGTAGGTGGAACAAAAGATTTAGAGGGGTTAAAGCTTGGATAGCTTATTATTATAACAAACACAATGAAAGAAATGAGGGTTTTGCTTATATTAATCTATGTAATCATTTTTTGAAAAAGGAAAAAATTAAAACATATAATATGTTGCTGTATAATGGCTACATAGATTATGCAAAAGAATTTATTCCCTATCATAAAACTGATTTTTTAAAAGATTGTCATTTTGATGAATATATAAATTACTATCCTTTGAACTCTAACGATATAGATCATCCAAATGAAGAAGGACATGCAAAATTTGCAAAGAGACTATATGATAAATCTATTAAAGAAGAGTACGCACTATGACAAGATTAGTAGCATTTGGTTGTTCGCATACTTATGGTGAAACCTGTTCTGATAGGATTCAAAATTGTTGGCCAGCACAATTAGCACAAAAATGGCAGATAAATTTTGTGAATAATGGAGTAAATGGAGCAAGTGCAAAAGAAATATCCAATTATATTTTAAATTATGAATTAAATTCCAATGATATAGTAATTATTTTATGGAGTCACTGGACCCGTTCATTTAGATTTGATCAGCCTAGATTTTGGTCAAAGACAAAAATAAAAAATAGTAGGAACAGTCAAAAAACTTCAAGAGGATTAGTTGGATCAAGAGATTTTGGATTACGTAATACTTACAATTTAGTTTGGTTAAGACATTTATATAATCATTTTGACAATGCGTTTGAAGCTGTGAGTTATCAAAACTTATGCTATTATGAGTTAAATGGTAGAAATATAAAAAATTACCATTTTTTAGTAGATGAATATCAATATGGATTTATAACAGAACATTTTTCATGGAATGTAATCCCTTATGACAATTCTATATTTTTAACAAATTATTTTGATATGTTTCCTCTTGCAGGTGATAAAGAACATACTGATAAAGAAGGTTATAATCATTTTACCAATTTGATATCTACTAAATTAAACAACGAAGTAAAGGTCTGACGCCTACAGGTTGCCCTGAAGAGAATCGAGCTAGGTGTATAGCTTTGGTTGGCATTAAGTCGAAGTCTTTGCAGACTTTATAATATGCTTTCTCGTATTTTTTCCAAAAATATTCTGGTCCTATTTCATCTATATATGCAATACCTAATGACACTAAACTTTGATTATTCATGTTAAAATCGTTCATTATTGTTATTGGACCATCTAATTTTTGTTTGGAAAATCTAACTCCAACACGATTGCCGCCTAATCCTCCTTTGCTTAGACTTACACAAAAACTTTTTATTGCAGGATGACCAAAATCGAAAGAAATATCTTTGCAACAGCTAATCCAAGCAGCATCTAAGTGTACTTGAATTTTTTTTTCAAAACATATATCCAAAATCAAATCCATATTAGGATGCACATCTCCATAATACGGAAATGGCATAGCTATTATCAGTTCTTTATCTGGATCTAAAGTGTTTATTGTGGCCCATTTAATAGAATTGTTTAATCGCCAATGATACTTATAATCATTTTCTAAAATTTGCACTTTATTTACACCATATTTTTGGTATATATCATCTATAAATTGAGTACATCCAATACAAATATCATAAACATCAAAATTATCTATATTTTTAAAAATATTTAAATTGTGGTCATTCAAATATTTTATAAATTTTTCTATAAATATTTTATCTAAATTTTCAGTATGTACAGGATTGTTAATATAGAATCTATCATATAAAAGATTAATACTCTTATCATACATAGGTTGCGGACGTTCAAGTTGCAACCATTCTGTAGTATATTTTCGATGTACACTATCGCGCATGTTAAAACCTCATGAATATACTTATGTATTTTTTTTGCAAATAAATAATAAATGAAATGTATTTTACCTTGGATAAATTTTAGCACAACAACTTTTGGTCGACCAAGAGTGTGTGGGTATAGTGAGGATAGTGTTGTAAAAAAAATTAACCGTAATCTTAAACACAGTACAATTGATGAAGAATGGAATAATGAATATTTTCGTCGAATACGTTTAGATTTTTTAAAAGACAAGTGGCCGGAAAATTGTAAAAGATGTGAATATGTAGAAAATCTACATGGTATAAGTAAAAGGATGGAAGAAAATAAAGGCTATTATGAAAAATATAAAAATTTAATTTCACAGACAAATGAATTTGGAGAGGTGCCTTATATTCCACCACATATTGATGTAAGGACTGGCACAATATGTAATCTAAAATGTATACATTGTGGTACAGGTGCTAGTAGCAGATGGAGTGAAGATACATCTTTATTAGACAAATATGAAAATACAGGAACCTATTCTGTAAATCATAAATGGATTGAACAAGATGATACTTTTTGGAATACTCTCCGTGCCAGATGGAAAAATATTAAAAAATATAATTTTTTAGGTGGCGAAAGTTTTGCAAATAAACAACATAATTTGTTTATAAAAGATCTGAGCGAAACAGAATTTGCTAATAATGTAACATTATGCTATACAACAAATGCATTGTTATTAACTGAGAAAATTTTACAACAATTAGAAAAATTTTCTTATGTATCATTAAGAGTTAGTCTTGATGCAGTGCATTTACCATTAGAATATTTCAGATATCCTACAAAATGGAATGTACTACAAAATAGATTAGATTTATTGAATAGATTCTGTGCAAATAAGAACCACATCGAGCTTAGTTTTCAATGGACATGTAGCAACATAAGCATTTTTTATCTTACTAGAACATATGAAGAAGTGCGAAAATATACAAATTTTGATTTTTTATTTTGTAATTATGTTGAATGGCCTGCCCACATGAGTGCGCAAAATTTACCTACTGCTCTGAAAAAAAATATTTGTAAAGATCTAGAAAATTATAGATTTTTAGATAATCATCGAAAAGATGTTAATTTTTACATGCAGCACATGAATAAGCAAGATAATTGGAATCAACATAGCAATATATTTTTTAATTATTTAGATGATTTAAATATTGCGAGAAATTTACAATGGAAAATTAATTTCCAAGAAATGAATTTGGATGTCTATGATGAAAGATGATACTTATTGCGTTATGCCATTTTTATCTTTAGCAGTAAAACCAGATGGGAAGGTAAAACCATGCTGTAGATATAAAACATGGACAGATAATGATAAAAGAGAATGGTATGATAATTCGGATATAAATCATAACATAGTTGGCAGTAATGCAGCTCTGCACAGTAAAGCGTTTGAGTCTGTGCGCGACGATATGCTTAACGGAAAAAAAATTCTAGGCTGTGAAAAATGTTATGCTGAAGAAGCACATGGATTTTTCAAAAGTTCGGGAACAAGCATGCGTCAATGGTATAACAGACAATATAAAGATCATCAGCTTGGAAAAATACAATTAAAATATCTGGAAGTAAGTTTTGGCAACTATTGTAATTTAAGTTGTAGAACTTGTGATAGTGCATTAAGTACTAGTTGGTATGACGATGAAGTACTGTTGTCTAGCAAATATGATATTAAACCAAACAAAAAAATACTAGATATTCCATTTAATTGGACTTCAAATGATTTCAAACATGTAGACGAAATAAAATTTGTAGGAGGAGAGCCTATGTTAAATCCAAATTTCTATAAATTTTTGCAAACTGTAATTGATTCTAATAATGCAAAACATATTAAACTAACTGTATTTACAAATTGCAGTTGGTTTCCAAAAAATCATATTATTAATTTGTTGAAAAATTTTTCTGTGGTTAACATATGGTTAAGTATCGACGCAATAGGTGATAAAAATGATTACATACGTAATAAAAGCAATTGGGATACTGTACATCATTGTGCAAGTAAATGGTTAGATTTAGAAAAACAACAAGTTGTTGGTGTAATGTTAACGCCTGCAGTTGGTATTTTAAATGCCCATATTTTAGATGATGTAATCAAATGGTGGATCGATTTGAGGAAGAAAAATCAATTGAATTTTCAAAGAAGAAATGAAGGGAATCTTCAAACTGAAAAAGGAGATATTGTTTTTAGTCCTGTAATTACACCAATCGCTTTTAGTGTGCTTATATCACCTTTAAAACAAAAAGCAATAGAAAAATACAAACGCTATGCAGAACTTGTTGTAGGAGAAGATGAAAATTCGATTACTATACGTCGATTTTGGCATAAAGCAGTAAAAATATTATCACAAAAAACTAATATTAAATTATATGAAACTGACTTTGTAAGTTTGACTAAAGATTTAGATAAGTTACGTAAACAAGATTTCAAAATTACTTTTCCTGAATTATACGCTGAAATAAAAAATATTTATGATATAGTTCCCGGTAAATTGTGATGGATACGTTTTTTTACATACCTTCTTGGGATTCAAAGAATAAAAATGGATATAGACATTTTCAGAAATGGATAAAAGTAAACAAGATCAAGAAAGGTAATATTATTATTTGTTATCCTTGGGAAATTACTTGGCCAATGGAGCATGTTAGTAACGGTTATAATTTGCAACCAAAATTATATGAAAAAATAAATTTAACTATTATTATTAATTGTTTTTTATGCAAAGAAAAGTTTATATATGTAGTTGGTAAATTTGGTAGCATGCAAATTATAAATTGGAAGTTTTATTGGTTTCATGATTATTTACGTGAATCAAAAGATCTAGTAAATTTAAATCCCAATCCCTTTGACATCAAAAACTTTCAATTTAAAAAAATTTTCACCTGCTTTAATAATGAACCAAGACCACATAGAATATATTTAATGGATCAGTTGTGGAGGAATAATTTATTACCAAAGTATGGTGATGTTAGTTGGCATACACCTATAAAGAATAAAAAGCAATTTAAGTATTGGAAAAAACCAAGTATACTAAGATTAAAAAGACAAAATAATCATGGTTTTGCGCCACATGATATAAATGCATATAGAGGATTATTGCCTGCAGAATGGTATGAATCTCCAGTTCATATTGTAACAGAGTCTAGTGTAACAACGAATTTTTTAACAGAAAAGACAGCACAACCTATTTTAATGCAAAAATTATTTTTAGTTGTTGGTTGTAAAAATTATCATAAATATCTTGAAGATTTAGGATTTAAACTTTTTGATAATATTTTTGATTATAGTTTTGATGCACATGAAAATATGCAGCACAGGATAAATGGCATAGTTGAAAATATTTCTCGTTTACAACTACAAATGGATAATTTGCATAATTTATATAAAGATGCAAAACCAATATTGCAGTATAATTTTGGAATTTATATACAATTGCTTAAAAGTAGTCCAGAAATAGTTAAATCACAAAATATTGCAGAATATTTTGGTTTATGGAAAAATAACGAACTTATAGATGGTATGGAATTTTATGGAAAACAAATTTAAAAGTCCTACATTTTGTGCATTACCATGGGTGCATTTAAGCACTAGGCCTGATGGTAGCATGCGTGTATGTTGCACTGCTAATGCAAGTTCGGTTGGACCTACAAATGATAAAAAATATGGAGGACAAGTTGGAATTTTAAAGACTGACGATGGAAAACCTAATAATTTAAATGTGACTGATTTTCAGACTGCATGGAATAGTGGTTACATGAAAAATGTTAGGAAACAAATGTTAAACGGTGAAAAACCTCCTAGTTGTTTAAAATGCTTTAAAGAAGAAAAAGCGGGTCATAGAAGCAAAAGACAATGGGAAACAGATTATTGGGCATCAAGGGTAGATTTAGACAAAATTATATCAAATACAGATTCCGACGGATATAGTCCAGCACACCTTACTTATATTGACTTACGATTTGGAACTAAATGTCAGTTGGCATGCATCATGTGTTCACCTCATGATTCGTCAGGATGGATAAAAGATTGGTCAGCAATTTTTCCTAAAGTCGAAAATGAAGAGTTAAAAGATATCATGCAGTGGGAGAACAAAGGAAGCACTAATCATAGTTCATATAATTGGCATAAACAAAATCCTATTTTTTGGAAACAGTTCTATGAACAAATGCCAACTATGCAGCAAGTATATTTTGCTGGTGGTGAAAGTTTAATCATCGATGAGCACTATGAAATTTTAGAATTTGCAATAAAGAATGGACATGCTAAAAATTTAGAATTACGATATAATAGTAATGGAGTTGAATGGAGGAAAGATTTATTCGAATTATGGAAGCATTTTAAATTAGTTAGATTTCATTATTCTGTTGATAGTATATGTCAAATGAATGAATACATAAGATATCCTAGTAAATGGGATCGCACGGTAGAAGTTTTTCATATCCTTGACAATGAAACATCTGACAATGTAGAAATTACTATTGCTTGTGCCGTTAATGCCCTTAATATTTTTTATATACCAGATTTTATACAATGGAAGTTATTGCAAAATTTTAAAAAAATAAATATGTGGCCGTTTGGAGCAGGCATGATAAATTATCATTTTGTATACTGGCCAGCACCGTTGAATGTTAAAGTGTTACCAACTTGGTTCAAAGATAAATGTAGAATGAAATATGGCGAATTTTATCCATGGTTGGAAAAAAATTGGGACTTGTGCATTCCGAATTGGCATAAAAATAAAATTACTTTTGCAATGTGGAAAGATGCTAACTATGGAATACGTAGATTACAAGGATTGTTAACCTTTATGGAGAGTGAAGATTGGAGTGTGCGTTTACCTCAATTAAAAGAATACATAGAACTTTGTGATAACCAACGGGGCACTGATTTCTATCAGACATTTGTTGATATGAAAGATATTTTTAATTAATATATTTCTGTACATTCTGTTATTGGGTCAAAATATTTATATAATAAATCTGTTATTTTTTTATATTTTTCTTTTTTACTAGGTTTGTTAGGTAAAAAAATTGCAGTGTGTTTTTTATGATTTTGTAACCAGCAATCTATCCGGTTTTCTAAATCGACAATTTCTTTTACATAGGAATCTTCAAATATTAAACCGATGGGTGCAATTTTTTTTGGGTGCTGTAAAAATCTATTCTGGCGTCTTATAACGTGAAAGTAATAGCCGATGTCATGTGCCGTTTGTATTTTCCTACACAAATAATTTGGAACTACTAACACATATGGAGCATTGGTTAGTCTTGCTAGGTGCCAGTTTCCTCCTTCTGGCCCTACTGCAAATTTACAGTTTTCGTACCAATTAAATATAGGAATATCTTCTATAAATCTTTTGTAAGGGACAAATTTATATTGATTATTTGATATAAGATTATTATGCGTGGTGAATGTGTCAAAATTATGGAAAAAAGTTGATTTCAATGCACCGTGTTGTTCAGTGTTTGCACGGAATTTTTCTCCAGGAGGCCAGCCAACAAGTATTTTTTCTGTGTAAGTTTTGTGTTGAAAAATATTTACATTCATATCTGATAAATCAAATGTGCCTACTCTATTATCAAAATCTAATAAATTCTTTTGTATTTTCCTAACATATTGCCATCCATCCGCATCTCTTTTTTTGTCTATTGGATTTTGTTTGAAATATTTAATTAAAAATTTTTGTAATTCTTTGGAAAATAGATCATCTTCCTGTAATGGATAGCAGATATATTGATTATCTTGTATATGATGTATTTGTTTATCAACAAAATCGATTATTTTAAAACATATTGTATGTGTTATTGAAGCATGTAATCGCATTTTTAGCAAACGTTTAATTCTTTGATGATAATTAGTGTATTTGTTGGATTTTACAGTAGTAGGATGTATTATGTCTATTATTTCTTGTGGATCAGTGTGTATTGCATAGGCATTTTGTACAGCAAATTGTAGAACCATCAAATCGTCGCCAAAACCTAAGTGTTTATTTAATTCGGATATGAATATAATTTTAGGATTGATGCAAATGTTCTTACTCATATATTTGTCTATATTTTTTATATTGTATACATTAAAACATAAGTATATTTATGAACATATCAAAAACATTTTGTGTATTACCATTTACACATTTAAACATTAAGCAAAAAGGTAAAATCAGCGCATGTTGGAGGTATCCTGGAAAAATAGGCGATTATAGTAAACAAACTTTGCAGGAAATTTGGAATGATACAGAAATAAAAAAAATCCGGAAAGCTTTATTAAATGACGAAAGATATCATGGATGTAAAAGCTGCTGGGATATGGAAGATTCAGGAATTGTAAGTACAAGACAACAACACACAGCTTTTCCGCAAAGGAATCAACAAGATATAGAAAGTATTATTGCGGATGATTATACTATGCCTATTTCTGAATTACAGCATATCGAAATAAGATTTGATAATATTTGTAATTTAATGTGTCGACATTGCAGCAGTGATTATAGTAGTAAATGGCATGCTGCAGTACAACAAGATAGCTCTCTAAAAAATAAAATGCTAGAATATGGTACTTACAGAGAGTCTGATAGTGTAAAAAATTTAAATGATAGAATAATCGACGAAATTGGTTTATATAAATCGCACATAAAAACAATCCTTATTTCAGGAGGAGAGCCTCTTTATCATGACAAACATTATAAATTTTTAGAAAATATAGTAGAGTCTGCGGATCAGATAGAATTAAGTTATAATACTAATTTAACTACTTTGGAATATAAGGGTAAAAATATTTTAGATTTATGGAAAAACTTTCGTAGGATTTTGTTGCGTATTAGTATAGATGCAGAACCAAATATTTATACATATGTTAGGACAGGCAATCATCTACCTGCTATAGAAAAAAATATACAACATATACATGAAAATTTAAAAAATTATAAATTAAACGCTACTTGCACTACCAGTGTTTTAAATATTACACGTTTACCAGAAATTTTTGAATACTTTCATAGTATTGATGCTTATGTGCATACAAGTTTGGTTCAATACCCGAGTGCATTGAATCCAAGAATTTTACCAGGTCAAATAAAAGATGCAATCACACAAAAATGGAATCAATGGCTTAACGATATAGATAAGCATATAAAACAGAAAAATTCAAAGATTGATATTGATGTGCAAAAAAAAGCTATATATAGATTCGGAGGAATGGTTATAAAATATATGAATAGTAAAGATTGTTCCAATGATTGGCAAAAATTTATTGAGTATGCATCAGTGTTGGATAAGTTTCATAATACAGATATATTAGAACATTATCCTGAATATGAAAAATATTGGAAATAATTTTGCAAAACTTTCTACCAATTATAAAAAATTTTCAACGTTGTCAGCGGAATTTTGATTTGAAAAAAACAATCGATCCAAATTTAGTAAATCTATTAATAGATGTGGGCCTGAACACACCAACAAAACAAAATCTATACTCATTTAAATTGATTGCTGTGCAAAATCCTAATTTAATCAAACAAATAGCTGCAGCAGCAAGAGTTTCGCCTATAGAAGAAAATAAATCTCTTTACCGTTTAAAGCGTGAAAAAATAAGTAGGAAACGACAAGGTTTAAGCCCTTATCATAATACACAAATATATGCAAATTTAGTATTTTTGTATTTTATTAATTGGCAAGAATATAAGTCTGAAACAAGAAAACAACGAGATCCTAGTGGACTAGATTTATCAAAAAGTGCTTATGATAATTTAACTAATTTAGAAATAGGCATAAGTGTAGGTGCTGTCGGCACTGTAGCAAATAGCAATGGATTACGGACTGGATGTTGTAAATGTTACGCAGAAGAATATATACCCCGTGAAATTTTAGAACGTGCTGATGTACAACAAGAAGATTTACGTTTGTTATTTGGGATAGGATATCCTTTGTACCCCGTACATACGCAAGTTACAAACACAGATGATTATAGAGATAGTCATAATAAATATAACGAAAAGTTTTTTATAGATTAATTATGGATTTAAAAAAAGTTGATAAAAAGGGTAACCAATTAAATTTAGTACCCCATGCTAATAAACATAAATTTAATGATTATTATCAAATGATGTTAGCAGATTCTAGTAGTGTTGAACCATCAATGGAAGATATAAAATGTGAGCTACAATTAAATTCTTTAAATATGTTTGAAAAATTATCGTTTCATATAAGGCAAAAAATAGAAGATGAGTTAGATATTGTCAAAGATATGTGGGTTCCTTACCTACGGCGTGAAGGAATTATGAATGATAGAGAAGGTATTTCATTATTTGGAATTAAAGGCATGTCAATTGAATCAGGATTAAGTATGCCAGAAGTAAAAAAATTTTTAGGCAGAACTCCTTCTGAATTAGAATTTACAGAGCCAACCGAAGCATATTTTAAATTAAAAGCTTTGCATCCTATTATTGAATATTTTCAACCTGTTGCTAGAACATATCTTGTCAAATTAAATAAAGGTGGATTTTTCCCCCCACACAAAGATACTCCGTTATTAAATCGTGAAACCTTTAGAATTGTTGCTTTTTTATCTGAACAAAATTTGTGTGATAATTTTGAATGGGAAATGGATGGCAGGAAACAAAAAATAACACAATATGCTAGCTATTATGTAGATACAAAACAAACACATAGAACACATAGTTGGGACAATGATAATATTCATCTTATTATGAATATTCCAAAAACATGGGATAATGTTATGAAGTTAATGAGCAAGTTAGATAGTGCTTGATTTAAATGCGAACTAAAAATCAAATCCTGAAAATAAAAAAAACTCATAGTTCACCATTTGTTATAAAAGATATTCTAATTGATCCAAAAGAATATTTAAATTATTATTTTGATAATCAACATAAACATGTTAAAAAAAATACAGGACCTATTGTTTTAAAGATAGAAAAAAATAACAAGTTATTGCAGTATTTGACACAAAATTTACAGAACAAAATAGGATCTTTTACTGTCAGATATGCACATATTTTTGACGTAACAATACCACATATCATACATGTAGATGATACATATGAATATCTTGATTGCTATAAAGCATTTACGATACCATTGAAATTATATGGTAATTCGGATGATGTAAAGCTTGTAATATTTGACCAATATTATTATCATGGACCTGCAAAATTTTATAATGGGGATAATATAAGTACAAGGAAAGTTTACTATAACAAATCTGTTAATAATTATAAATATGTGTCTTTTAAAAGCAAGCAATCAATATGTGAAAACATATATAAAAAACATTTAACACATTGTAAAAAATCTTGGTTAAATAATTTATCTATAGATACTTTATTAGATTGGAAGATAGGTAATATATTATGTTTTGATAGTCTGCAATTACACTGTAGTTCTAATTTTCTTTTGCAAAACATAACAAGAAAAATTGCTTTATCTATTTTTACAGTTAAGGAATAGACATGGAATGGACTAATTTAATAGAAAAAAGACATACTACTTTTGCATGGGAAGAAGTTATACCAAAAAAAGAATTAATCTTAGAAGCTCTGCGTGAAGTTTACATGCATGTTCCAAGTAAAAATCTTAAATATCCTTATCAAGTTAGACTTTATAGGAATGATGATGTTGACAAACGCAAAAAAATAATGGAAATATGTCACAGAAATGGATCACTGAATGTAGATAAAGATCCAGGTAATCCACAAGTTCTTGCTCCTTGGTTACTTATTTTTAATTCTCGGTATTGTGCAGATATAGAAGGAATATTTGATAAAACTAGTACAAGAATAAATCTAAATGGATTAGGAGTAGATAAAAAACGGACTGATACTCCAATTGCAAGACGCCAACAACAAACAGAAAATATTGAAATAGGTATTTTTTCCGCGTATTTAATGTTGGCATTGGCAAATAAAGGAATACAAACTGGAATGTGTCAAAATATTTGTCAAGATTATGAAGCTGCAGAAAAAATATTTCCTATAAATCATGATAAAAAAGCTATTGATCTGCGTTTCTTAATTGGTGTAGGCTATGGCAAAGATAGAACATTAAGGCATAATTATCTGGATCCACGTACAAATACAATTAAAAAAATTCCATATATTACACATGATACTGATAAAGTTTATAGCAGACCTAAGTTTGAAAATATTATTATAGATTGTAATGAATAATAATCTTAAATGGAGTCAGTATGACTTTACCAAAATACCATTTGATGATATAGTAAGTTTTGGACAAAGAACACTTATATATAGAGATTTATTTACAGTGTCTTGGCTGTTAGGAAGATACTGCAACTACAAGTGTTCTTATTGCTGGCCCTATGCTCATACTACAAAAAAAGATCATCGTCCTTTAGAGTTATGTTTAAAAACAATAGATGAGATAAAAAAACAAGCAAGAAATAATGGATTCAATTCTTTTCATTTTTCTCTGTCAGGCGGTGAACCTACATTTCATCCAGGGTATTTAGACATATTAAAATATCTAGCAGAAGATGTTCATCACACAAATTACACATCTATTCATATGACTAGTAATTGCTCACGTCCCTTAAACTGGTTTAAAAAATATGTAGAGTTTGCCAAGCCTTTTCATAGAGCAAGCATAACTGCTAGTTTACACACAGAGCATGTTGATACTAAAGAAAAGTTAATATATTTTGCTGACAAGTTAGAATTTTGTCAATCATATGATGTGCAAGTTACAGTAAATATGGTAATGGTACCTCATTGGTTTGATCAGGATTGGGATAATGCTCTTTACTTACACGATAGAGGAATAAATGTTACACTTAAACCGCAGTCTGACCCCACAGCATCTCGTATTGTAGATGGTTACACAGAATTGCAATTAAAAAAATTACATAATGGTATGCCACAACGGTCTTATGTCGAAGACAAGCGTGTATGGGCAGATAGACCTAAAACAAAAACTGAAGTGCCTAAAACAGATTTTGAAAATGAAATAGTACCTGCGTCATTTCAAGTAGAATTTACAGACTCAACTGGAAAAAAATGGTATATGGACCAAGCTGAAAGATTTAATGCCTTTAATTTCAATAAATTTAAAGGATGGATGTGTAATGCAGGATATCAAGGAATTATCATTAGAGAACCTGATGGAACTATAAAAAGGAGTTATTCCTGTTATGATAAACCACTTGGGCATATAGAAACAGGATTTAATTTATTTACAGAAGCTAAGTTGTGCACAACTCCGTCTTGTGTATCATCAGCAGATTCTAAAATCCCAAAATTTAAAATATGATGGTAATAATTATTGGTGGTAGAGAAAAATACGAATCAATTGTAGATTATTTAATTAATAAGCAAATACCTTTTATTGTATATGATGCTGTCTTAGATAATGTTAATATGTCAAATAAAATAAGGAATATACAATACATTGGATATGATAATTTTTTTAAATCAACTTATTATATAAAAAAACATAGAACTATATCTCATGTAATTAATTTTAGGGATCAGTGTAAATGGTTATGCCTAGAAAAAGAGCTTTTAGATTATTATAATTGTAATATTTTTACGCTCTCTGATTTAAATTTTTGTTCATATAAATCAATACAAGATAAAGTATGCAAAAGATTAGGCATTCCTACAGTGCCTAGTTCTGGGGAAAAAATAATTGTAAAATTAGATAGCGGATATAGTGGAGGAACTGGTTTTTTTATTTGTAATAATAAAAAAGCATCTACTTATATAAATAATAAGAAATTTTTTACGCAAAAATTTCTTAATATTGATTGTACAATAGCTGTTTATATTTACGTAGATGAAAAGAAAAATTGGTATATATTAAATTATACAAAAGATGTGTATACTGGAGATTTTTTTCCGGAGTATAGTGTTACACCTTGTTTTGATTTTGATTTTACGTGTTATGTAAAAATGTTAAGTAGTTATTTGCAATTTACTAATCGGCTTGTATTTTGGCAATTTGTCATTGACAAAAATAATAATATTTATAGCATGGACTTTAATTGCAGACCAGTAGGGGGATTTCAGCATGGATACTTTGATAGAATTATTTCGGATTGTGATTGGAGAAAAATTTATTTAGAAAAAATTACTCCTAAAAGTATAATTTATAATAAAAAAATAAAGTTATATTATAAAAATAGTGATAATGGCAATCCTTTTAATTACAAAACATATAGATTTACATGTAATGATTATTATCACAAACTAGATATACCAGCAGCCAATGTAGATCTGCCTAAATTAACTTATAGTTAATGTAAATCAACCCATGCTCCGTTTGCTCTTCCTTGGAATTTGTTATCATCTGTGTTATAAATTACCATTCCATTCACGGCTGTCAGAGCATTTCTTTGGGTTGTAGTGAATGATCCAAACTGTACAAATCCTGTAACCATCGTATTCCCGTACACATTTAGCTGTTCGGTTCCTGGAGTTAAACCGTAGCCTACAGTTAATTTTCCATTTTGAAGAACCATCCAGCCATTGGCGTCGATATCGTTCTCAGTGGATGTAGTATGATGACCAAATGCTAAATAATTTGTTTTTGAAGATATATAACCAGTTGCAAATGATTCATTAACGTCTGTTTGCGAAAATTTAATTGCTCCACAATAAGTATTGGTGCCCTTTATTACTGAACTGTCAGTACGGTTTAATTCTAAAATATATCTATTACCATTTGACTTTATAACTTTTGTAAATCCACCGGAGCTCGGACCATTTAATCGAAATACACCACTGGGACTGTTTATTGTATCAGCAGTAAGGGAACTAGCAGTAATTACATTACTAATTCCATCTACTATAAGTGTGCTGTCGTCTCCAAATAATGATCCTCGGAAATCACCATCTAAGAATTCACCTTGCTGTACAACATCTCCTGCGACCCATTTACTTGTTCCGCTATCCCATACTAGGGCTTGTAGATTTTGTGGTGAACCAGCATTTACATCTGTCAAGGTGTTAAGCAGTTGTGTGCCAGTGCTGTCTGCTTGCGGCTGCCATTGGCTTGCGCTGTTATTCCATTTTAAAACCTGACCGTCTGTTGGTGCAGTGGCCGCAACATTGCCTATATCACCTAGTGCATTATTCGAAAGTACGTGCTTGCCGGCAATTCCATCAACTAATAATCCACTGTCATTTGCAAAGACTGAACCTTTTGTGTCTACAGCAAGGAAACCAGTAGCCACAGTTAGACTGCCTGTAATATTTACATTACCAGTACCTATGATGTTGTTTCCGTTGAGATCTAAATTGCCACCTAATTGCGGAGTTTGATCTTCAAGGAGATTGTTCATA
>MDTC01069969.1_pt1 | contig 32001 bp, 33 predicted proteins | sample 811181 | NCBI WGS metagenome assembly MDTC01 (sample SAMN05326644, study PRJNA326480) | marine metagenome | isolation source: seawater | place: Pacific Ocean: North | collected 2011
CGTTATTATCCCAAGCCCATCCCATTATATCAAGAACAGGACTATTGACTGTCCAAGGAGTATTTTGAATTAAGTTGGCAGCTTCCATTGGAATAGCTAACTGCTCATTCTTCAGTTCTCTTAAAAACTCCATTTTGTTTGTTTTTATGAAAGGCAACAAAGGCAATGAAGTGTCCGTTGAAACATATCCTCCATCCCATATACTTGACCAAGCTTTTGGAAGCTCTATCGTGGGCATCCAAAAGGGCTGCATAAGTTCTCTGGATGCATTAAAATCCTCAATCCATTTTAAAGTTTCTTCTGTTGCCGTTACATATCTGGTAGGCTTATGTCCTTTTCTTTTTAGAATGTAGGCGTACTCAATCATTCCAGTTGAGTTTCTTAAAATTTCTATTAGATGCAGCCCAGCATTTAACTTACATCTGTGGCTCCATTTATTGAACTCTGGTCTACCCTTCTTAGAAGTTTCATGTTTCATTGAAGAGCGAACATGACGGATCTGTTGAGTTAATCCTTTGCGCCTCTTGGCTCCTCGAAGTATGCCTTTTGCAGTATCTTCGTTTGTTTCTAAAAGAAAACGACAACGACACTCATCTTCAATTCTTGCTCCTACAAACAAAGCACAGCCAGACATAGGTTTGCGGTGTGATATGCTGTCTAAAACTGCTCTTACAGTTATAAAAGCAATTATTTCAGAAGGTAAAGTTTTAAGTTCTGTTTGATATCTAGCAGGATTCCTATGTGTTAAAGATGCTTGGTAATCATCTATTGCCTTTTTAAATTTAGGCATAATTCCACGCATTAGCCTTTGCCCATATCTGGTTTCAAGCTCTGCCTCTCTGTCTACACTCTTTACATTTCTATTTTTGTAACGAGTAAGACCAATCTCCGTCATTTCGGAGTTAAGAGTTTCTTGTGTTAGGTTTGTATCCACACTTGTTACTCTTTTTCTGCGTCATTAATTAAAACTCGTTCTTGTAAACGATTTACTTTTCTTTTTAAAGCTTCAATATCTTCATTGAGCTGTTTGTTTTGCTGGGACAGAGCGTCACAGGCTTTAGTCATTGCATTTAATCCTCGCACTAGCACAGTTTCAGTATCAGGTGCAAAAATTTTTGTAGTAGAATTTTTTGCCATGATATCTTTGAAACCTAGATATTAGGAATGTCAAGAAAAATAGCGTCGTCCGCGTGATAGTAGTCCCAAAGGGACAAAAATTTTTGGGGTGAATGGATAAAAAGAGAGCCAAACCTAGTTAAAGGAATGGCTCAATTTTTAAGAGTTATCTAGCATTGTAGATCATATACCAAGTAAGTAAGAAACTAGCAATGCAAATGAACTCCATTACATATACAATGAACATTTAGTGTAGTGCATAATTTATATTATGTATGTTTGTATCCCAACAAGCTCTACAGTCAGCACACTTGTTGCTTTGTGTAGGAGCAGGACAGGAGTGTGTTGCGTTTGACCAGCCAACGGTTGAGGTATGTGTGAATGCTCTGTGCGGTTGTTGGCTGATGAAGAATGAAGATACACGAACTACAAGGTTTGGTGCAAGAATATTATCTTGTTTGAAGTCACGTAGTATACGTATCTCGCGTGTTGGTAACCAGAACTTGATGTCTGGAAGTGATAGTGCAATGTTGTTGATATGACGTAAGTGGTAAACTCCTTGAAGGTCACCAGAGTCATGCCAACGAAAGAACCCTGATTTTTCTTTGCGACGTATAAGTTCAGTCAGTGCGTGTTGCCATATTACTGGATTTCTTACAAGAGAGTTGTAACGATAAACAAGAGCAGATTGAACGTTAGGGAACACATAGCGACCTTTAAGAGCGTAGCACGACTTGCAGACTGAGTTCTCCACTTTGTGTAGTTTACCACCAGTTGTACACATTGATGCAGGAAGCGAGTAACCATGACACGGCATTTTTGATGGTTGCGATAGCGTGCCAGTGATAGCTTCAAGTTGTTTGATTGTATGTTTTGCATATAGCTTTGTATAATAATTACCACCAGTTGGTGTAGTAGTAGACTGTTTTGTTGAGTTCGATGTCATCTTTGAATAGGAGAAGTTCGGATAGGAAGGCACGTTTTTCTTTCTCATCGAAACCCAAGTCACCATCGCGAATAGCTTGGCGTAAGTCGTCGATTAGTTCTGGTGTTAAGTATAGCCTTTGTAGATTGAATACTTGGCGATGGTCTCGGTCATGTATATGATGCCATTTGTTTGCCATCCATTCATCTAGCTTTGCGTTTTTACGCCAGTAAGCTACTCGTTCTGGCGCGGTGTGTGAGTATATGTAAGCATCTAAGCCCATAATGATAGTTGGTTAGTATTGAGAAAGGAAGTGCAATGCTTACCTAGTCCATCCATACCCATAACTGCGGATGGGTTGCTCGACTGAAACTCGGATCGAGGGGTCTGAATTGAATCACAGGACTCCGAAGAGTGTGAGAACCTGATCTGTAAGGTAAGCATTGCGTGCAGTTAGTCAACCACGTTACAACATCATGCAACGAAAGCTAGTTCGTCAAACGCATGGTGTAGAGCACCTGAGCGTCTGGAAGAGTGGAATACATTATCTCTGTGTAGAGCTGTGAATGCATTCTTGAGAGACCATAGATTACGAGCTGTGAATCCATCAGTGCCTTCGTTGTAGTATTTGAGCACTTTTGGTAGGTCTGTGGTGTTACATGCACCTGCTTGCCAAGCTCGGATGATGGCATCGTGAGCTTCTACGTCGGTAAGCGATTTGTTGATGTAACGATTGTTGCGGACAGCTTGTTTGTCCAGCAATGTGAGAGTTCCAGCGACTGCTCGATCAACGAGATGATCAATGTCGCGGAAGAAGTTTACAGTGTGTTTGCGACCAAATACAATTTCGTTGCTGAAGCACAAGTTGGAACAGACAAATGGTGCATCACCTGCCATGATACCAGCAGGGAATGATTTGTCGTGTGAGTTACGTAAGCCAATGATGTTGAATACACCTTGTTTACGTGCTGAATCTTGCAGTCCAGTGAAGTTGGATTCTACAGAGAATAGACCAAAGTATCTTTTGTCGTCGCCATCAAGAAGATGGTTTTCGTCAGTGATGTTTAGTCCATGAGAGGCACACGCATATTTGACTTTAGTCACTAGATCATAGTGAGGTATAGGACGGTATGTGTGTGTTGAAGGAGGAGTAGGAACACTCATGAGTTCACTACTTGATACAGAGCGACCGCCACCACATATAGATAGGTTTGGCTTGTGCTCGACAGAGTCTTCCGTGATAGTAGGCTCTGGTGTGTGATTACTACGATTCAGTAGGTTCATTATTGCTTTGATTGTTAGCATGATTATTGATGTGAATGACTTCAAGTTCTTCTACGACAATGTTGTAGTCATTGAGGAACTGTTCGTCGTTAACGTATGTGAGACCATTACGATCCCAAAACACTTTCAAAGCTCTGCGGTCAGCAAAGACTTTGTCATTGTAAGGATGTTTGTGGTCGCGTAGGTAGTATGTTTTGTCGGACTGTGTGATAGCACCGCCAAAAGTTTTTGGTTGATTAGGAAGTATAGAACATACTATGCCTGTTTGTCTACTCATTATTTGACGTAAGGTTCGTAATCCTTTGAATTATAGATGTATTCATCTGGAGTTACTTCGTCTATTTGACTAGATACGAACTCGAACGCTTCATCGTAAGTGTTGAAGTGTCGAGGTTTGTTGTCGTCGCCAAGTAGCCATTCGTTGCCATTGAGAACGATGTCGTTGATGGGACGACCGATTAGGTATGTGGTTTTTGTTTTCATTATTTTTTAGGAGGTGTAGGTGGCATTCTACGAGTTTCGCACATTTTTTCGACTTTGACGTTGGTGGATGTTACATCAGTTATGTTTGAGTCATTGTAATACATGTCATCAAAGAACTGTTGTTGTGCATCATCTTGTGAGTCTGCCGTGATAGTAACTTTATAAGATACGACTTCTTGAAACACTATGTTGTAGTCTGGCATGTTTCTTGTTGTTTGTCGTACGAACGCATCCATTCAAGCCCAATGATTTGAGCAGTGCGTTTGTCTAGCCCAAAGGCATCACGTAGTAGAGAAGGTGCAGCATACATGTTGTGCTCACCTGAGTCACGAACTCCATCGAGGAAGTCGAAGTATTGTTGATTAGGATTTTCCATAGTTATTATTGTTGAATTATTGAGAATGAGAATAAACTCACTACACAACAATAATAGTGTGTTCCGTGATAGTATGTCCCCTGACAGGTCGGCAGTAGTGAGCACTGAGCTTGCTCAGTTTTCTGATGAGGAACGAGTCAGAATGCTTTGACATCTGGTGACCGAAGGGAACGAAGAGAGAGCATAACAAAAAACCTACAGACCACGAATGATCTGTAGGCTTGTGGAGTTAACAGCAGACTGTCGAGCCTCTCCAGAGCGTAAAGCCCTGAAGCCAACTTGGTTCTGGCAATGTGCGTTCATACATACCGTTGAGAAACGGATACTCAGGACGCCCCATCTGCTCGACAGGGTGTTGGCTGATCTCGAGTTCACGCTTGCGGTTGATACGCTCCTGATCGGTAGGAACGTCCTGCTCGGACCAAGCGAGGTCACTGTGACGCTCGAAGTCTTGGTATGATACGCACTCGAAGCCGTGATCTCGAAGCTCTTGTGCGAGCGTCTTGAAACCGCATTGTAGATCGTCCAGCTCAATGGAGGACTGGTTAGCGTCTTCGACTGCGAACTGCCAGTATTCGATTACATCGTTGGCTTCGATTAGGTTGCGTCCGATGGAGTGGTAGTGGTTGACGACTCGGTTAGCCTGACGATAGACCCAACGCCAGCAGGACTTGCGGACTGGATCGTCGTCGTCGAGGGACAACGCCAGACCCAAGTAGAGCCTGACGCTGTCGGATGGATTGAGGAGCGTGTTATGCATTGGACTGTAGCTTTTGGAGTGCAATGATGCCTTCGGCTGGAACGATGTCGAAGAACTGGCGAGTGACCTTTTTGCGAGGGTCGTTGATATCGTCGACTTCTTTCCATTGACCGATGAAGCCGATTTGTGCGCCAGCTTGGTAGTCCTCTTGTTTGTTGGACCAGAGCTCGACGATGCTGTTGTCTTGCACGTTGATTGCTTTGATGAGCCAGCGTGTGGAGGCTTCGGTTGGCAGAGCATTGGTTAGAACGACTGCGATACCGACTGTTGGTTTGGTTGTTTCTGATGTATTCATGATGTATATGTGGTTGACTTGGTTTGTAGGATTAAACTCGCCACACGCAACCGATATGTGGTAGTTAGTTGTAGTAGTATGTTACACAACCGCCCCTCAGGGCGTCTGAACCGACCGATAGGTCAAGGTGGAGATAGACATGATCCCTTGCCACCTGAGCTTTAGCTCAGCGGTCAGCCCCAACAAGCTTGCTTGTTATAATAGGGGCTGAGGTCATGGCTATACTACCTTGCAGGTGAAGAATTTGTTGTGTGAGGGCTGTCCGCTCGAATGTAGGACTCATCTTGCTTACTTGCATGACTGCAAGTGAGTGGCAATCAGAATCTGATTGACAAACTATACACCTTTGCTTCTTTGGGTGTAGTCCAAAGAAGTCAAAAAACACCTGCACACAAAAAGATGCAGGAAGGCTCAGCAAGTATGTTGAGCTGATTGGATATGTTTGGCAAGAAGAGCGCACAATACACATTATGTCTAATTTCTAGCGTTGATTACCAAGGGTTTAGGGAATATACGCACGCGAAACGGCTGTAAGGCAACAAAAACCTAGCGATACACGCGACACTGTTGATAGTGCATACGGGGGTAAATCGCTGCGCTGTTTAACGTATCAACCTAACGTATTTTTGCACCAAAACAAAGGGACCACTCCTACACACTAAGAGTGATCCCAAGTCACACACACACGTTAACATATATAACACGAAAATTTATTCTTCTTCAACGTCCTCTTCGTCATCAGAGGCGTATTCGTACTCAGTGTCAAGCTCGTAGATACAGTTTATCTGGTTATTAGCTTGCGTACAGAGCCCCTCTACGATGTAAGGACAACTGTATTTTAGCTCTACCTCGTCGCAATCTTCTCCTCCAACAGTAACAACCATGTAGTGTTCGCAGTGTTCACTAATAATTGCAACGGCATCGTTTATTTTATCTATAGACATTTTTAATTTTGGGCTTGACAGGCATAATTCCTGCTATTATAATATATTATATAAGTATTAAAGAGAACTACCTAATACTCTAAAAGTTTTACCTTCTGGTAGTTTAATGTTATCTTTATAAAACCTTTTAAAGAGTTAAGCTTAGATCTAATATTAACTCATTGTCGGTCGCTAACGCGACACGGACGGAAAATTAAATCCATGAAGAGACTTTGGGAGCATTTATAGAGCCAGTTGTTTTGTAGTAACTGTCCATAAAACGATTTAAGCCCTCGTTTATAAGCTCTTCCTTACGCTCAAGCATAGCTTTGTCGGCATCTTGAGCCATTTGTTCAACCCAGTAGTTTACTGCGATTGCTAAGGCATCTAAACGGTCATCATGTGTTATAGCTCCTCTATCGCGTGTTATACGACTGAGCTGGTAGACTAGTTGATACTTGAGAATGGACTCGCTAGGATAGCCCTGAGCACTTGTATAGTCATCCTTAATTACTTGAGGATCAATTATGAGCCTGTGTTGGTTCATAATGGGCTCTAAGGTATCAACAATACGTTTTTCTTTTTGAACGTTGTGCCTAACTTCTTCTATAGTAGTAGGATGTATCTTATTTAGAATGGGTCTAAATAACTCTGAGAACATTCCATCACCAAAGTTGGACTCTACAACGATGTAGTTGACCTTTTGTTTGGCTGCACGAACAGCAAGAGACTGTAAAACTTCTTCACTATAGCCTCCTTGCATTCCTCCAGCATCTACTACGTATAGAAAGCCGTTGAGCATCTTAACGATAGCCCATGACGTTTCATCCTTACCGCGTCCTGAAGGGTCAATAGCCATAACACTGCCTGTGTATGGAATGTTATCGCCAATGGTTTTAAAAGGTCTATGAAAGCGGTCTCCGCTGAATCCAACGTTAGGCACAGCTGAGTCCCACTCTAGTTGAGGGTCTTGAGCCCACACAATCTTTTCAGGAGCAGTCTCTCTGTCGCAATCCATCACAACAAGTTCGTTAACCTTGAGAGGAAACTTGTCTAGGTCAGATAGACGCGGATCCAGCATAAACTGCATGGTGAAACCAGAGCGTCCATAGGATACTTCTCGCTCGTCTAAATCAATATCTGAGAATCTTAGAGCTTCAGTAGATCTACCTTTCTTCTCAGAATCGACACAGACCCCACTCACAGCTCCGTCATAGCGCGTTTCGTTGTCCTTTGGGGTCAAGTATCGCGCAGTCCATATACGAGGCTTGTAGCCCCTCTCAGTGAGCTTAGCGTAAACGGTGTCTTCGCACTGTGGAGTGCCTAAGAAAATAATTTTAGAGTCATCGAGAGGTTTTATGATGGAGTCAAACTCTTTTATCTGCTCTGCGAGCTTCTCTCTCATGCCCTGTGTGGCAGAGTTTGTAGGGACTTCTATATCATCCCCAACGATTAAATCAGCACGAGACCCTGTCAGTTGAGACGTGATTCCCAAGGATTTGACGGAGGGGGCGTGGGAGGCTGGGGCTGGTCCAACATCGAAAGAAATCTTAGAAAATCGCTGTCTGTCATGGTTTGGCTTGAGGTGTTCGAGGAAGGGAATTTCATGGATAAGACGAAGTGTGAAAGTAGAGAAATCGTCTGCTCGTGTTTTTGAAGCACTGACAACAAGTATATTCTTTGTTGGATCGAGGAAAAGCTGATGAACAACGAATGCAGAGCAGATCCAAGATTTTCCGACGCCTCGAAAGCCCTCAACAACTGCTCTTTTTGGTCCATGCTGCATGTATTCTGAGATGTCATATTGTATAGGGGTTGGGTCAGGGAGGTTTAAATGTTTCCACACAAGAAACAAAAAGTTTCTAAAATCATTTAATTGTGTGGCATCTTTCATATTAATGTTACTTGTTTCTAGAGCGATTTGTGGCTCTACTTTGTATTCTTAAATTATAACGAGAGTTATTCATCGCATTACGGTCACGATGATCTACGTCTTTTCCTTCAATAGCTCTTGAGCCATAAAGACTTACAGCTTTTCTACGAGCTTTGTTTCGGCTCGATCTACGCCTTCTTTGTTCTGGTTTTGCGTGGTATCGAACGTACTCTAATCTGTAGTTTCTGTTCATATTTGTGCTTCGTTAACTTGTGCAGGTTCTATAGCATCCTCAAACGGAAGCAGTTTCATAAGGTCTGAAGCTGGATTACTGTCCGATATTTGGCACTGAACTCCGTTGTCTTTTAGTAACTGCCTAGCAGCATTAAGATCACTGGGAGTAGCTTCTCCAGATTTGATACGCTCCATAAACTCATCTATGAGCATATCTTGTAGTATGTCTAATTTTTTGGATTTATCGGTCATTTTTCTAAAATATTTTCGAGCTTCGCTACTCGATCTTGTAAAAATTCTATTTGGTTGTTTTGAATAATATCAGCAGGTAACAGTCCATCTTTTTCCCAATCTACAATCCATTTGCTATTGGCTTCGAGATCTTTCTCAATCATTAACTTGCTTTGCTCTAGCATGGAGATTCGCTCTACAATGTGAAAGTAACCAGTCACCGCTATGGCTGTCCCTGCTACAAGAGCTAAGAGATTCCGTAGAGGAATAGTAATAGTGGTGCTGTCGTTAATTCTTGCCATCTTTTAGCTCTTTTACAATTTTTATGGCTAGGTAAGCCAGTGTCGTTACACCTACGGCTATAGCCACGACGGTGTTTACATCACTAAGCGTCATTGTTCCTAGTAAACCTGCTGTAGCTACGGCTGATGGTATATGTTGGGAGTTCATGATTGATTAAGATATTGTTGTTTTTGCTGTTGATTATTATAAATAGCTGTTTTGAGCTGTGGCATTTCGTTGTAAAGCTGCTGTCTAGCACTTAAACGATAGAAGCGTATGATTTTATTCATAGCTCGAACACGAGGACTTCCTAATCCTGTCTCATCTGCAATATCGTTTTCTGGCAAAAGTTTGTAAGCAGAGTTTTCTACAAGTTCATTTAACTGTTCTCTAAGAGTTTTTCCACCTATTTTCATGCTACCACTCAGTTCTAAGTAGCGATCATACGCATCTTGTCCTGATTCGGTTTTCATATTCTTTAGATTTAAGTTATCTGCCCCTCCTATCTTACTGTCTGGCATTGAAAATCCGTGAAGCATTCTAGATACCTCTTTGTCTAAAGTAGTGTCTTTGACAGAGGAAGTATAGAAAGGATTAAATGCCCCAAGAACAGGAGTTTTGCCTACAAAGGGAAGGCTCATATCTATTATTTGAGCTTCTCCAAGGAAGTTACGACGAGGAGGAAGTTTTTGGGCTCCTGAAGGCACTCTAGCCAGCACATGATCAAAGATAGTGCGAGTCTCTCTAAGCATCTTGTCTTCTCCAAGATTTTGAGTAAAGTTTACAGCGTTAGGAACAAAGCCCCCTGTAATACTTCCTACAAATCTAGGACCATAAGTTACAGGGTCACGTACAACTTTGAAAAGATTGTCTATCCCATCCACAAAAGATTGGTTAGTTATGTTATTCATAAACGAAACGGAAGCCATGACGAACAAAGCTTCTGCTGCGCTGTCTGACAGCTCATAATACTTTGGTATCTCTGCTAAATCAGCAAGAATACCTAGTTGAGTAGACATCGGATCTTGACGTCTGTAACTAGTCCACGTATTTCCTATTTTAATTGAGTAGGGCTGCCATCCTGACAGTTTAAGAGCTTCACGCTCATCGCGATTTCTAGGACCGCCTCCGCTTATAAAACTTCCGTTAGCACTTATGTAAGTAATTAACGCTGTGCTAGAGGCAACTGCTGTCGCCATTTGCCCTTTCATTTGAGCTACTTCTCTTTTAGTTCCATTTTGTTGAATTTCTTTAAGCTTGGACATAAATTGCCCATGCATCGTGTCTCTAAACAAAGAGCCAGCAATACCAAGAGGAGTACGCTCAAATCCCATCTTAAGGAGATTGGTAGGGGTCCGAACGAACGGAAATACCATCTTAGTAAGAGGAGCCATCTGAGCGAGCTTACCCAAAGGCTCTTGCACTTGTGGTATATCTTTTGTTGCTGTAGCAATTTTAGCATAGTCTAGGGCAGCGTCGGCTGTTCTATATCTTGGGGAATCAGGGTCAAAGTCTATATCTTCATTTTGAATATCTAAGTCTTGGTCGGAGCGACGTAACGCTCCTGATTTACTTGCGAATATTTCTCTAAAAGTAGTATCAAATTCTTCTGGAGTCATAGGGTCTTGTCCCCTTTCTACTCTAATAGAATCTTGAGCTGTTACCATATCATAAACTTCTTTGCCTAGAGAACGTTCGTTCAAAGCAGCTCCTTTTTGTGTTGTTGCTGCTAGTAAAGCTCCTTCGGCTGCTTCTGTGGCTCTTTTCATATCATAGCCTGTAAAGTCTGTTTGCTTGGCTTGGTTACGCAGCTCTTTAGCCATACGTTCGGTACGAACAAAATAACGAAAGTTAAGTTGTTTGAACAGCTCGTCTCCAGACAACAAAGATCTAGATGGAAGTCTTACTAAGCTTCCTATGTGATTAATTGTTTGACCAAAGGCGTCTTCACGGTCGCTAGTAATTGCTGCACCTCTTTCAGCAGAATCATCATAAACACGAGCATCTGGAGCAAGAATAGCATCATCTTTGTTCCATGATAACTTCATGTAGTGCCAAGCTTCTCTTATACTTTCTGTTTTGTATATGTTAGCAGCAATGGCTGTTGCAAGTTCTTTATCTCCATTTAAGATTGCTCCTACATATCCTTCAGCAGCTTTCATGTGATAAACACCTAGCGCACCAAATAAATTGACCATCTGAGTAACAGGAGAGCTCAACAAAGAGTTCATCCAATACTCTAAGGTCATGTTCATTAACTTAGATCCTTGAGTGCCTTTTACGGTTCTATTTAGAGCTCTATAAAACTCAGGACCCTTACCGCCTGTTTGTTGTATCTTTTTAACAAGCTCACTAGTAGATAGGCTACCAATCTTTTTCTTTCTATAATGCATACGGTCAGCAGCATTTAATACTTGCTGTCCAGAAAGTCCTAAACGTTTGTTATAAGAGGTTCCTTGGTAGTAAGCTTTACGTTGTAAGAATACACCAGAAGCTTCTCGTCCATAGATAGACCAAATTTGTTGTGATGCTAATTGTTTATCTAGTAGCGTTAATAGCTCTACTTCTAACTCATCAAAACTTTTTCCAGAATCTACTTTGCCTTTTTGCTGGAACATGTCAATTTCATTCGCCTTTGCTAAAACGTCGTCGGCAAGAGATTTATTAATTTGTATAATTGCTGATTGCTCAGCCCTTATGCTTCTAAATGCTTTTTTAGCTTCTGCTTGCGTTTGTGACTTTAATTCAGCATCTGAAATCTTTGCCAATAGGTCGTGTTTATTGTTTGTTCCTAAAATTTCAGTTCCTTCTTCAGCTTCTTTTGTAAGGGTTTTGTAATCTAGCTTAGCTCCAACTTCTGCTCCTTTTTCGATGTTTAATGCTAAAGCTCTAGCTACAAGCATTAGCCCACCTTGGTTTGCTACACTACGAATAGATCCAGCAAGGGCTTGTGAGTCTCCGCGTTCTCCAGAAGCCTTTTCCATGCTTTTAGCAATCGCTAATACTGTATCTTCAAGCCTACGTTGTTTGCTAGGAACAAAAGTTTCTTCTCCTGTAAATTTAAATCTAGCATCAGCACTTTCTTCAAGAAACTTTTCATCGTGAAAGAACTCCATCTTTTCTTGCTTTAGATCTGCTGTGCGTTGATCTACTTCGCGAGCAGCTTGAATGGCTTCTTCACTTTCTTCCTTAGGCTTCTTAGGACCTGTGCCTTCTGCTTCGCCTTCAAACATTCTAAGCTGACCATCTTCGCCTACGGAAGGTAGTTTAGCTGTGTTTTGTTGCTTGTAGAAGTCTTCTATCTTTGCTTCTAGCGTTATACGCATTCCTTTTGCTCCTACGCCTAGACGCTTTGCTTCTGCTTGAACTTCCCTGTAGGACATATCCTCAAGGTTAGGCATTGGAACCTCGCCTCCAGCACGAGCTGACTCTTGTTGAGCATCTAAAATGTCGTCTTCCTCCTCTTTTGGAGCTGTGGTTCTTACTTCAGCTACTTCTTCCGCTGCTTCGTCTGCAAAGTTTAGCTCTCCCTGAGTAAGCTCATCATCTCTAAGACCAGACTCAGTTACAGCTTCTCTAGCTGCTTCGTCTCTAGATTTACCTTGGGCAACTTTTTGTTGGCGTAGTTTGATTGCTTTAATTCCTTTAAACGTCATTCCTACGACGCCAAAGGTAGAACGCATCCCTGCTTCAATTAACAAGCCTTCAATGGTGTTCTTGATGCGTCCCTCCATCTCTGGATCTTCATCTTGTGCTGCAAGGTATTCCGTAACGTCATTCTTGAGCTTTGGAGACATATTAACTAGATTAGATAGTCTTGCCTCTTGCCCATCGAAAACAGAAAAGTCTACAATAGCACCAGCTGTTACGTCACGAACCAGATCAGACTTCTTTGTTCCAAGCTTAGAAAACTGCTTTCCTATCTTTCCAGCTTTCATTGCTGCTTTGAGGGGAAAGAACGGAACAAGAAACTGTGTAAGTCCTTCTACAAGTCCTCCTACAATAGTTTCAGAACGACCAAGCATACGACGATCTTCTTCCCAATCAGGAAGCACATCGAACGCAATGGTATCTGCAAGGTTGTATAGTCCTTGAGCTGCTCCCTCAACGCCCCTAAAAGGAGCTAATGCAATATCCTTTACCCAGCTAGGTTTTTCTGCCTTTTGAGTTGCTGATTCGTAAGGGTCAACAGATTCTTCTATTTCAGAAGGACCACGAAATAAGCCTTGTGCGACTCCTTCAAAGTTTTGTGGATTTTTAAATAAGTTCATATTTTATAGTTATTCAGCTCTAGGGTCTTCGTCGGTATCATAGATAAACGTGTTTTGAGGGTCTTCAAAAGAGTATCCTCTAGTATTCTCATAGATTGCTCTGTGGTTATCAAAAAGTTCTCCTACAGCGGTGTAAGGGTCTTTACCTTTTGGCATATAAAATTGATTTAATGTTTCCTCTACTATTTCTCTTTCGTTATCTGGTAGAGCTTCTATTGCCTTGTTCAGGGAGATGTTTCTAGCTTCTTGATCGTCTCCTACTCTAGCGTCGCTTAATTTTTGAATTATCTCTACAGGAACAAAAGGAATAGTCTCTCTATAACGGTATCCTAGCCCCTGTTCATACGCTCCTTCTGGACCTTTTAAAGAGAAACGCTCATCTCCATATTCATCATTCATCCAATTCTCAGGACTAATTCCTCCTATTGAAAAGTTTCTTACTATTTCTCTTTCAGCCTGAAACCGCGAATCTGTAGTGTTATAGAATCTATCTATCTGATATGGAGTCACGCCTTCTCCTCTTACAGTGTTTCTTCCTCTACGCGCTGTCGTATTATACATGGGTCTAAAATATTTATCTATCGACATACTTCTGTAGTTTCTGCCATCTGTCATCGTCAATTCTAACGCCTCTTGATACCTAGCAGACAGACGAGCTTTTGATTTATCATCAAGGTCTTCAAAAAGATTATTTCCTTCCGTAAACATTAGTTCGTATGCTTCTATAAACTGCGCATGTTTATGGTTAAATTGACCTGAAAAAGGACTGTCTAAATTTAAATCAAAGAAATCGTTTCTTATATCAACACTTACTTTTCCATCTTTGTCTGGAGAACCTATTGTAAATAAGTCTCTATCTGCAAGAGTTTCTAAATTTCTCTCTTTTTTTAGAATAGATTCTTTATTTCGTTTTACTTCTAACTCTTCAACAGTAATTCCTAGATCACGCGCCTCCTTTTGTTTTCGTTGTAGCTGTGCGCTAAAATAAACATCTGTCATTTCTTGTACGGCTTGCTTGCTTCTTTCTTTAGTGTAAGCATCCATGTGAGCGCGTATTTGATCAATCATAGGAGCAGTAAATTTTCCACCACTTTCAGCAGCTCCAGTTAAAAATACTGATCTGGTTATTCGTTCGCGTTCCGCTATTAAATCATCCTCAAGATCAATATAGACTGTTGTAGCTCTTCCAGTCATATTGTTTGGATCAAACTGATATGTTATATCACTAAGGTTAGTAGGAGCTAACTCAAGCTCTTCAACTCTCGTTCCTACATCAACTCCAATAGCTTTTTTAGTAGCGTGTAAAATAGATTGCTTATCGAGAAACTTCTTCCTGTCATGTGTTTCTAATTTTGATTCTGCAATTCCTTTTACAATTACGCTGTTTACTAGCTCGTCTCGTTTTGTTCTAGTATCAATTTCTTGAAATTTATTACCAAGAGCTATTCCATCTTCTTCGCTAATTAGTCCATCAGTTACAGCTTTATTAACAGCTTCTTTTGCACTTTCTATATTTTCTTGAATTGTATTGGAATCTGCTCCTTGAATTACTAATTTTTCTACAGGAACATATAATTCATTGGTTAGTTTTTCGGACTCTCTTTTAAAAGCTTCTTCTTTAGCTTTTGCAGACGCTATTCGATTTAACTCAACTGTATCAATAGCCTGATTCAAAAGTCCTCCATATAGTAAATCTTCATCAGTTAGTGCCAGCTTCTGCCACTTGTCATAAATAGCGTTTTCTTCTGATGGAGTTTTAGCTTTTGCTAACTCTCTTTCCATTTCAGATATACTAAGCGTAACCTCTCTTCGTCTTTCTGCATCTTCGTTTTCTTGCAACCTTCTTAGATCATTAGAAAGTCCTATAGCTTTAGCTCTTTGAGACTCTTTGAGTGCTCCTAATCCTACTAGAACAGCCATAGTGTCACCAAGTGGTTGAGAGCCTAACTTTGCCCCATTTTTTGGATTACCTAACGTAGAAAGCATAAGTATAGCTTCTTCATACGCTGTTTCAGTGTCAGTAAGCTGTGCGTTCTCTACAATAGTGCGGATAGCGTTACGCATTCCTGTAACATCGTTGCTTTCAGAGAGCTCGTTCCACGTATTTATAAAATTACCACCCTCTGGGTCTCTAAATTCTGTATATAAGTTTTGAACTATAGAAGGATCTCTGACAGTTCGATCATAGTGAGTATCTGCTCTGTTAAGATAGTTAGCTGCATTACGATCATACAAACCATCTGTGTCAGCTAGAAACCCATCTGTGCCAAGCTGAGACTTAGATAAAAATTCGTTTTCTCTAATAAAGTTTGATCTAAAGTCTAGAAAGGCTTGCTTAATTTGTGGTGATGTAAGTTTAGACCCATCCCTTCCTTGGTTTTCAATAAGAGTGTTGTCTAAATACTCTTGCCATTGTCCGTGAAAGTTTCCAGACTCAACAGTGCCAAGACTTCGTTTGACTTGAAGAATACTTCTTGGGCGTATGCCCATTTTACGAAAGACTTCATTTTCTGCTCCAATAAGCTTTCTTCTTTCCTCATTGGACATCTCTCTAAGCTCTTTAAGAGTTCTTATCTCTCTTCGTTCTGCTACATCTGAGTAAATGCTTAGAGCCTGATTAACGCCTTTTAAAGACTCTGCGAGCCTTCCCATGCTTGTTTGGCTCGCGCTCAAGGAACCTCCAACTCTTACTGAGTAGTTACCTCCTTGTGCTTGTGGAATGCTTAAGCCAGAGGCATTTAGACCTATTTCATCTGCATCCTTGTAGTTGGCTTGATTAGGTATTTCGATTGTTCTCTTTTTAGCCATTAACTATATGCATTAAAGGGTTGTTTGTACTTAGGAAGGTCTAGCATTCCCATATTAGAAGATTTTTGACTTAACTTAGAAACGCTTTGCATTGATGTTCCTGTGCTTGCCACTCCTTGGTTAATTAATCCAGAGGAATCTAGAGCACTATATGTGGAAAGCCCAGTGCTAACTCCTTGTACTGCTGATCCAAGATAATCTACTGGTGCTATTGGTTTGTTAATTCCTATTTGGTTACTTTGAGATTGCATACCAGCACTGTCAAAGGCATATTGTCTTTGAATGTTGTTTAGTGCTAGTTGTTCATAAATACTTGAACGAGTATTACCCAAAGCCTGTAGATAAGAGTTTTGTATTTGTTGAATGGAGTTTCCTCCTACTCCGCTGTCGACTGATGCTGCTTCGCCATACGCCTCGAATGAAGCGATCTGAGCTTCTTGAAGTTCTACTGCTGCTGCTTTCTGCTCTGCTGCTTCTTGCATACGCATAGAGCTGTATTGTTGCCTTACACGTCGTTGTTCAGCCTTTGATGCTCTGTCTTGTTGCATCTTCTGCATCTTCGCAGCATTTTTCTGAGCACTCACACTCGCAGCGGTGGACGCTATGCCCATTGCTATTGATATTGGTTCACACATTTTCGTACTTAATTATAAACTCGTAAAAGGGTTGTTCGTTAAACATTATTTCTTTTAGAAACTCTGCCTTGCAAAAAGTTAACCATCGTCTAGAGACAAGGTTATCTTTGTGTATAAAGTTGGAAGCTCTCTTGTGCTTTTTAAGAAGAAACTTTGCAATCTTTCTAGAAAGTTTTAAGAACACATAAGAGTTGTTTTCTACCTCATCTGTTCCAAGAAGCCAGATGTAAGGTATAACGTTACAGCCTGATCCCATAATACACATTGGGTTTCCTTTTGGGTCAAAACCAGTGAGGGTAATATCATCCCAGTCAAACCCAATCATTACTGCTTCAGCAGCGGTATGTCCTACAGCCTTACATTCAAGAACGTCGATTGCTCTCATATTCTTTGCAATATACTGAGCGTGTTCTTCTTTGGCGAGCTTTACTTTACACCCACCAAGTTCAAAAAGTATCTCCTCATATTTATCCATACCTACTACTTCTACTATGGACGAATGATTCAAATTCAGCAGATTGAAATTTTGAAGGAAGAGCTCCGTCATTTTCAATCGTTATAACTGTGTCTTCAGCAGAAGCAAATACTGGAAAACGTAAAAAGCCATCTTCTCTTGATATCCCTGCGTCAAAGCTTTCTTCGTGGGTGCTACGTCCTTTAGGAGTAACTTTAACTTTGAAGGCAGCGGTGTCGTCGTAGTAAATTGATCCATTACGAACTTGGAGGTTAGCTGCGTTTGAAACAGTAGTAGCATTACCTGCCTTAGCTTTAAACAGTTGTTCACTAAACGTATACTTCATGGTGTAAGGAATACCTATCCATAGACTTGTAGCACTGCCCAAGGCTTCATTTAACTTAACAGTGCCTCCTGTGTTCGTACATGGTAGTTTAGTTCCATCTTTTTTGTAAACCTCTACAGTATTGTTAGCAGGTACATAGCTTCCGCTTATACCAAAAGAGTCTCCAGATATGTTGTTTCTTTCAATTCTCATATCAAGGTGCGTAACAAACCCTGCTGGGTCTATAAGACCAGATTCAGCAGAAAGTTCTACAAGATGAGTTTTGCCATTAACAATAATCAGCATGAACAAAGTTGAATCAATAAAATGAATCCCTCGTATGGTTCCAGTAAAAGTAAATTTACTCCATGAGCTTAACACTTTTTCTCTATTGTTCCAAAAATATTTGTATATAAATAATGAAGACGGTTCGTCTTTACTTAATACAGCCAGTAAGCCCTCACTAGAAGCTCCTGCCATATCTATAACATTTTTAGGGATATATGAAGGAACTTGTTGAGTAATTTCAGTAGAGTCATATACGTCTGTTGTACTGTTTATTGTAAACTCTCTAATACCGCTAAAGTTTCCACGTGTAAACGGAAAGTAAATATATGAGCCCAATGGTAGTGGGTCTACTTGTTTTTCAAAGTCAAAATTTGTTACAGGAGTAACGCTAATTGTTTTTGCGGTAAGGGTGTCTCCACCTCTTAAAACAAACTGACCATTATCAGAAAATAATATAAGATTTTCCTGAAACGCTTTTGCTGCTCTTAAAGTAGTTACTCTACTACTGGATACTGCAACATCAATAGGATCGTCGTCTAAAAGCGTAACTACTGTTTTTCTTGTAAAGTTAAATTCAGTTTGATCGCCCAAGGGGTCATCTTGATATCCTATGTCTGTAACACCTAGTCCAGTTTCCGAAAGAATAATATTATCTTCACACAGAAAACCTAAACGGTTTTTAAAGAAGAACACATTTGAAATAGCCTTATTTACAAAAGAAGGCATAGGATTTGAATCATCATCTCCTGCTTTTCGGTCGGCAAACTTCATAGTTCTAAGTGAAAAGTCTCCATCTGGTAAGCTAACTAATTCCATAGGGCAACTAGTTGAACTAAAATTAACAGCAACGTCTGGACCAACACACTCTACCCAAGAGCCTTGTCCGTATTGTGCTACTCCTTTTGTTTCAAACTTAACATAGTAATCATCTTCGTTAACAGATGCGTCTCCTCTTACCTTAACTTTAAAGTTATCTTTTGCGTAGGTAGGTAAGTCGCTAATACTATTAACTTCTCTGTAAATAACACCTATTCCTGAGTTTGCTAGTCCATCAAAGCCACTAACCTCAAAACTTTTAACCGTATTCTTTGCGGTTAATACCATAAGGTTTTGGTTTACTTCGGTTTCTGTTAAAGAAAAATAATCACTAAAATTTGTTGCGGTTCCGTCCGAATCCTCAGGAAAAGTGTTTACTGTGTCTCCAGAGCTATCAACTCGTGTTGGGGTTATTATACGATTACCTGTATCTCCAGTACCAAACTTAGCTAGAATAACGGAAGAATCAGCATCTTGTGGCGAAGTTTGGGTTGAATCATCACTTGCTGCGATTCCATCATCAGATTCTACTTTTACTTGTATGCGTAACTCTACATCTTCAACAGTTGTTGTCTCTATAGTAGCTCCTTCTTCTGTGTAAGACGTAAAAGTATTAGTTGAAGCAATTATTGGATCATAGTAAACCGAAGGAAAAGAGTTATTACCCCAGTATCTTCCTTGGCTTGCTATCTCAAGTCCTGTTATCGCGCCTGTAGTTGCTACAACATCGGTAACTCTTAATATCATACGGTTCTCAAACTCTCCGTAGCCGTAAGAATCAACTGCTGAGCTATCATTTGGTCCTGCACCATCTCCTCCCTCACCTGCACCTTCGGCAGATTCAAGATATAGATCTAGATGACCAGATACTTTATAAGTGCTTAAACTATTACTGTAGCCACCTATGCTACGGTTTGGTATAGGAAGTGTTAATCTATCGTCTACGGAAAACCCACTTCCTCCGTCTTCAATGTATATATTTTTGTTTCTATGTATACCCCATACATCTACAGATGTTACCCATGTTTCACTTCTCAGAGATAGAGGCACTCTAATCTTTGCTGAACTGGCGGGAACGGATACTACCGTTCCATCAGCCTGTGTGTAGTTAGTGGTCTCCTCTTCTACAATAGCTCTAATATCAAATCCATACTGTTTCTTATAATCTCCTTGCTTAATAAATATCATAGCATCTTTGTCTAACGAATATGACTTACTTGAGTTAGCAGCAACACGCTGTTCACTGTTAGTTATGATACTGGTGTCCCCTATAGTTATTGCTTTTAACGATTCTCGAGGATTGATAGATCTTAAATAATCATTTATTTGTATTTGATGCCCATTAGCAGTCCTTTTATCAAAATCTGCGTCTGGAATAATCGCTCTTGAATTACCAGTTATTAAATCAAAAACGTAAAGGCGGTGATCAGTTCGGTTGTATAAAATAACATATTTTTCAACGTTACTTCGATCTACAAAATGTACAAAACTATTTTCGCCTATTGAAGTTCCTAGTATTTCTCTTATGTGCCTAGTGTTAGGACGTTTAGACAAGCCATCAATGATTGAACTTAAAGCGTTTTCTTGCTCTTCACATTGCCCACTAAATCTAGTTGGATCAGGCTGTTGGCTAACTCCTTGTATTAAGTTAGAAACACTTGTATTTATTAAAGGCATTATAAAATAGTAGCAGGGCGATTAATCCCTAGAATAGTTGCTGTGTCGTAGTTGTCAAACATCGTGTAGTTCGCTTCATCATCCTGACGATCGCGGAAGTAAGCACGAAGCTCTTGTTCCATTGTAGGAAGACGTTGAACATCTACTCCACTTTGAGGATAAAGTTCAGTTAGAATACGAGATACACGAACCTCTAAGTATTCAACAAACTTTTCAGGAAGGTCTATATACGGTCTTAGATAAATAATCTTAGCCTTTACAGGTGTATCAATAAAATTAAACGACTTGGTTTCTAGGTTATACAGATACTTAACTAGTTTAACCTTTCCACTGCCATACTCTGTGTGATCGCGTCGGAAGGTTCTTGTAGTTGTCTTGTAGTCATTAGTCTCTACACTCAAGGTTTCCGAAGGAAGATCAATCATCTTTGCTTGAGTAACAGTAACTTTAGAAGAATCCCAAGTTGCGTTCCAAGGGTAGTCTAGCTCAGACTCAACAGCGTTGGCTGATTTATCATCGGTGGCATTAATGGTTGAAAATAAACCATACTCTTGGTCTCCTCCATCATTAATTTTCCAACGAAACTTGTTGCTAGTGTTTGGTCCAGTTCCGCTAGGAGGATTAGCACTGGTCTTTGTAATATTATACCCTGTGTCTCCTTTTACAGCTCTCCATGTGCCTAATTTACCTTGTCCTCCAGCTGTGCTGTCTACTGTGTTTAGAAGATACACTGAAGAACCAGAGTCGTAGTTAGGAAGACGTTCAAAGTCTTGACCAGCGTTGTAGTTAAATTTTACCTCAGCAGCTTCAAGATTAGAACTACTAAATAAATCTACATCATACTCTGTGTTAAACCACCAACCTCTTCCTTGAAGTTCTTTGTTGGTCTGTCTTAACAAACGAACAGCTTCAGAAGCCATAGAGTTGGTGTTTAATGCTGATACAGGAGCTTCTCCTATGTAAGACATGATGTTGTTAACTATCTTTAACTCGTCCGCAGCTTCATAGTGAGTACTAGTTTCAGTAGCTTTGGCTAACTTCATTTTTTCAGCGTCTTTAATTAACTCTTGCTTTTTATATGCAGGAATGTTTTGAAAGGCTGGCTCTTGTATTCCCATCATTCTTAGTTCAGAGGCTAAGTCATGATAAGTTTGTATTGATCCAGACTTTACGTCATTAAAGAAGTTTTGTTCAGCAAGAGCACCAACAGTTGTTTCAGCATCTAGTTGAGTTTTTTGAGATACAAGAATATTTTTCTCTGCTACAGTCTTTAATTCTTGGTCTTTTGTTAGTTCGGTCTGTGCATCAACAAGCAGCTCTTCAGCGGTAGTCTTCTTCTTTTGTTCAGTAATTAACTCAGACTCTGCGTCAGTCTTGAGCTCCTGTGCTGTTACTAGCTTAGTTTGCTCTTCAATATTCGAAACCTCTCTGTTTCGTTTTGCGGTCTCTTGTTGCTCTGTTAAGAACTGTTGTTCCAATAGATCAACTTCTTCATCGATCTTATCGGACTGCTTCTCAAGAAGAGTTACCTCTCTGTTTCTTTTAGCTGTTTCCTGTTGCTCTGTTAAGAACTGCTGCTCCAATAGATCAGTTTCTTCTTCGACCTTGGTCTTTTGAACTTCAAGTATAGATACTTCTCTGTTCTTACGAGCTGTTTCTTGTTGTTCAGTCAAGAACTGTTGTTCTAATAAGTCAGTTTCTTCTTCAACCTTAGTCTTTTGGACTTCAAGTATAGAGACTTCCCTATTCTTACGCGCAGTCTCTTGCTGTTCTGTCAAGAACTGTTGTTCTAATAAGTCAGTTTCTTCATCTATCTTAGTAGCTTGTTTCTCAAGAATAGTAACTTCTCTATTTCTTTTAGCTGTCTCTTGCTTCTCTGTAAGTTCTTGTTGAATAGTTAAAGCATCTTGAGACTCCAACAAATCAGTTTCTTCTTCTGTTTTAGTTGCCTGTTTCTCAAGAAGAGTAACTTCCCTGTTTCGTTTTGCAGTTTCTTGTTTCTCCGTCAGCTCTTGTTGAATAGTTAAAGCATCTTGAGATTCCAACAAATCAGTTTCTTCATCAATCTTTGAAGCTTGCTTTTCGAGTACAGTAACTTCTCTGTTCTTACGAGCTGTTTCTTGTTGCTCACTAAGGAACTGTTGTTGAAGCATATCAATCTCTTCATCGATCTTGAGTTTTTGAGCTTCTAGTAAAGTAACTTCTCTGTTTCTTTTAGCTGTCTCTTGTGTCTCAGTAAGAAACTGCTGTTCAAGCATATCGATCTCTTCTTCGATCTTAGTCTTTTGAACTTCAAGCACAGAGATTTCTCTATTTCGTCTTGCAGTCTCTTGTGTCTCAGTAAGTGTTTGCTGCTTTAGGTGTTCTTGTTGTAAGAAAACTAAATGTTTCTCATTGTTACGTTTAAGAGTTTCAAATTCCTCAGTCTTAAACTGCTGTTGAAGCATATCAACTTCTTCGTCTACCTTTTCAGCTTGCTTTTCAAGAAGAGTAACTTCTCTGTTTCTCTTTGCAGTCTCTTGTTGCTCAGTAAGTTTTTGTTGTTCAAGCAGGGCTTCTTGATCTTTTACAACTTCTATTTCAGCATTACGTTTAGCGGTTTCTTCGATCTCTGTAAAAGTCTGCTGTGAGCGTAGGATAGACTCAGTTAGTATTGCACTCTCTTCAGCCTCTAGCTTCTTAGTTATTTTAAGCTCTGTATCTAGCTTTAGTGTTAACAGTTTTTCTTCAGCCGACTGTTGAAGAAACATTACCTCCTCTACGCCTAGTGCCTTTATTTCAGGAGGAAAAGAAGTAAAGCTAGTGGAGTTTCCTCCGTTTCGTACATGAGCCTGTGTAAGAATAGCAAGGCTTACTTTTTCTTCTTCAAAAGAAAACTTAAATAAATCTTCTGATCCTATAAAACGCGATTGGAAGATGCGAGCTGCTCGTATCGCAATGTAACGTCGAGCTTCTTCTGGTATACTGGTATTAAAAGTTTCACTCGCACCAGATCCAGTGTTAATATAAATTGAAATATTACCACTGTCATCAGTATTGAACCACCACCCTTTACTAAGGACGTCATTTCTAACTTCCGCAATAATTTGTTTTGCAAGTTCAACATTAGTTGAGGTATTGTCAGGACCATCTACTGGTCTTTCACCAAGACAGCTTAAACAAATGTTTATAGCATCTTTAAGGGATGTTTGGATATCGGTATCTTTTACGTCAGACATATTTATACGGATTCAAGGGCTTGTACCCTTGCTTCAAGGGCTTCGTTTTTAGATTTAAGTTCTTTAATAGCTTCTACCATAGGAGCAATAAGATGGATGTAAGAAAGTGTAAGGTGAGAGTCTTCTTCGTTTTCTTCATCATGAAGTGTTTGAACAACAGTAGGAAATATGGGCTCAACTTCTTGAGCAATAAACCCAAGTTCTACTGTGTCTTCGCCTTTTGGATTATACTTTCTACCTTGTAATTGACAAACTTTATCAAGACTTCCTGTTAAGTCTTCTATATTTTCTTTTAATTTTCTGTCAGAAGATTCAACAAGATCCTCGCACACGACTTTTCCTTCTACTTTCCAAGTCATTTGACTAAATATTCCTGAGTATCCCCCTCCACTACTATACTGTCGCTGCTTTAAAGTAGCTGCTTCAACCGCTTGTTGTTGACCTGCGACTGGACCAGTAACCTGCAAAAAGTTGTGGCATAGTGCTTTATGATATATTTGGTAGTAAGTTGCTTCACTACCACCAGTATTATCCCCAAGAAAAATCTGTGATCCCTTTAAAAATCCATCATTTGGAGAAGTGGTGTTTTGTTTTGATGTTAAATACAGTCCTTTTAAATCCGTGCTCTTACCAACAACTTCATTATTTACTGAAAGTGTGCCGACTTCAATACTGTCTCCAGCAGTAAAGCTACTTCCACCACCACCAGTGTTAAACCTTCCCTGAACATCAGAATCTAGTTTATCATATGAAATAGTGCCAGCAGCTATCTTTCCTCCAGTTACAGCTAAGCCTTTAATTTTATTTGTTGTAACAGCATTAGTCCCTAACTTAACTTCAGTTACAGCTCCGTCCTTAATCTTACCGTTAGTTACAGCGTCAGTAGCAATCTTTGTTTCTGTTACTGCGCCAGTATCTAGCCTATTTCCAACAATAGCTTCAAGAGCAATATGCTGGGTGTCTACAGACTTTTGACCAAGTACAGCGTCGTCTCCTGCTGGTCCTGTTGCTCCTTGTGGTCCTTGAGGTCCTTGTGGTCCTTGAGGTCCTTCTGGTCCTGTTGCTCCTGTTGATCCTTGTGGACCTTGATCTCCTTGTGGACCTTGAGGTCCTTCAGGTCCTGTTGCTCCTTGTGGTCCAGTATCACCTGTGTCACCTTTAGTAGAAGCTGGACCTGCTGCTCCTTGAGGTCCTTGCGGTCCCTGTGGTCCTTCAGGTCCTGTTGATCCTGCTGGTCCCTGTGGTCCTTCAGGTCCTGTTGCTCCTGTTGATCCTGCTGGTCCCTGTGGTCCTTCAGGTCCTGTTGATCCTGCTGGTCCTGCTGGTCCTTGAGGTCCTGTTGATCCATTAGATCCATCAGCTCCATCAGCTCCAGAAGGACCTGTGGCTCCTCTAGGAAGAGTGAGATTTAATACTGGTGCAGATGTTGTTCCTGTAATTGAAGCTGCTGCGGATGATCCAGCTGTGCTTGTGGTGACAGTTCCAACTGACATCTCTGGGACGCCTAGATCTAAGCCGTTTGCATCAATTAGAGCGTCTACTAGCTTTTCTTGAATGTCTTCTAAGTCTGTAGATAATGTATGCATAGTTTATTTCTTTTTAATTTTTAAACCAACTCTCGCTGCCTTTGTATTACTTACAAATTGTTTTCCCTTTGCTCCTTCGCGCTTTTTCTTTCGTGCAGTTTTTGCACGTTGCGCTCTTGATAAGCTTCTAGCTTTAGCCATCGGAAGGCAACGGTCTGGATTCTTTTTGTTTTTAGACGTTCCGCAAGCCCCTTTAATTTTTCCATCTGTTCCGATGCGGACCCAGTTTTGCCTTCGCCATTTTGCCAGCTCACCCATTACTTCTTCTTTCGTATCTTTAATCCCTTACGCTTTTTGCCCTTACCATAGTTAGGGTCTTTGCAATATTTACTTGCAGCCATATTAGCGTAAGCTGATGGGTATTTATCGAAGGTACGCTTTGCCCAAGCTATACCTTTTGGACATATTTTTGCCATATTAGTATTTGGACTTCTTCTTGCCCTTTTTAGAAATTTTTAACTTGTTACGTTTCATTGCACATTTTTTACAACCACATCCATGCATCTAGCACCTCCATTTTCTAAGAGCTAGTGCTTTACGAGTAGGGCGTCCTTTAGAGTCTTTCATAGGACCTTTAACACCACTCATACGAGCACAGAATGATTTGCGTCGTTTTGCAGCCTTAGATCCTCTCTTAGCTTTTCCTGTTACAGGAGCCTTTAGATTAGATCCAGTCTTTCTGTTATAGTAGTCTCTACCTTTCTTAGACAGTCCTCCAGTAGGATTCTTGTGCTCTTTACGCATAGAGACGCCTTTTCTTTTTGCCATAAAAAAAAAAGAGCCCCCAAGGAATTAACCAAGGGGGCTCAGATTTAAGGGTTAGCTAGGGTTAACTGCAACCGCACACTCAGGGCGAAGGATACCATGACCCATAGCGTACTTAGCCACGAATAAGTGACCTTGACGTTGGATTTGGTATTCGCTCTCAGTAGCGAGGTCGAGTAACTTCACTGTACCAATCGCAGATGGATGAGCAACAACGAAACGACTACCAGAGTAATCATCATTGTAACCTGATGAACCTGTAGTATTGTTTGCACCTGCATCATCAGTTTCGCCTTGTGTAGCGACTGTCACATCTTTGATGTGGTTAGTCTTAACTAGGCTGATACCTGCAACTTGGCTTACTGTGCCTGATGCAATACTACCAACACCACCGATATCACGGTTAACAGCCGAAATAGCATTAGTGTCGGCTGTGATTAGGTTGTAGTAGTCTTGAGGCTGAAGAAGAGCAAAACGTCCTTCTGAAGGAACGTCAGACTCGTCTAGAGATTGTGCAGCAGCATATAGAGCGTCTATAAGCTCAGCAGCAGTCATTATTGCATCTTTTCCAGATCCTACGGCAGAGGTTGGAGTGATTGCAGCAGTTGTAGGACCATCTGTGTACGCAGGAGTGGTATTGTTACCAGCTGCAAGCAGTACTTTCATGGTTGCGATATCAAAACGCTTCGCAAGAGCCTTACCAAGTTCCTTAGCATAGATGCTACGGACGTCGTAGTGGTTCTTGAGTTCGTCGATGTTGGCGAGGAATGTAGACGAGATAAGAACATCATCAATGTTGATGGTCTTTTCACCGTGCTTCACTTCCGATATGTAGCCAGACTCAGATATAATATCTTGACCAGCTGTATGGTATTTTGCAGTAGCTACGCCAGTTGTTGGGAACTGGGCTGACTTTCCTGAACTGATGGTGCGAACGGTGTGGAGACCTTTCATCACATTGTTCTCTTCGAACGTTGTGAGAATTTCACCACTGAACACCTTCAGGAACAACTTATTGTCTGCGTCAAAACTACCACCTGCTCCGTCGTCTTGACCTGAGCGAGAGAATGTCGATATACTAGACATAATTAGGTTTCCTTTTGTTTAGGTTATTATTTATTGTTGAGGGGTGTCATTCCTTAAGATCTTCCAAGATTGTCTCCGCAGAGGTCAAAGAATTATTTAAGATCAGACGATTTTTCGCTCACTGCATCGTCACGCTGTGAGTTAGAAAGTTGGTCAACGAGGGGTTGAAATTGTTCAGATACTTCCTGTATACGAGAAAAGAACTCTCGCATTTCTTCAGGAGATAGAGCCATTGATGGTATTTCTTTTGCTTCGTCAAAAAGTTTATCTGGATCTGGCTCAGGAGTAGGTTCTTCCGCTTGTGCTGGAAGGAACGTTAAAAATTTTTTATAATATTCGCTAAGGTTGTTTGCTTTACTACGAACACCTTCTTGCTCTATTCTTTGAGATACCCAGTCAGGATCAGTGTATTCGTGAGCACTTCTGCCTCCATTCCATATGTAAGCCATACGTTGGTCTGTTGGAGCAATACCACGATTCTTTAGGTAACTGTAATATGCTCTGTAAGCATCCTTAGCTAACTGCTCACCTTTGACAGGATGTTCAGCATCCGCGTGGACATAGTTAGTTCCTAAAAGAAGATTAACATCCTTTACAAACACTTTGTGCATTTGATACTTGCCCCAAGCTTTTCCATTGTCTCCGCGTTTTATGTTGGTGCCACCACTTGTTTCAACACCTGCTATAGCACGAAGAAAATTTGTTTCGTTATATGGAGCTGATTCTGTTGTAGATGGCATATAATTATTTGATGGAAGAACTTCCAAAGTAGAAACCGACGATTGCAAGCATTGCCTGTCTAACTTCTGGAAGTAGTACAAATCCATTGAGAGACTCCCAGCTTGAAGTTGAGAGTCCAAGCCAGCTGAGGATTCCGCTACCTCCACTTTCTCTGACTGTAACAGAAACGTCGCTGTAAGCAACAAGGAGAGGAGCAGCAATGAGCGCAAATAAAACACTGATAACAATAAATCTACGAATCCAAGCTCCTCCACGTTCAGAAGCAGCTTGAGCCGAAGCGTCGGCAGCTTCTTGCTTTTTTATCATCTGCTCAAATAAGCGAGACTGACTGGTAGCATAAGACCCAATAAGTTTAAAAATAAACCCACTGGCTCCACCGCCAAGCATGGCAAGAAGTTCTGTAGACATTTTTACATAATATTTGAGTGACGTAGCCTTTCAGCTACACGATTGCGGTATGCAGGATCATTAGCATAGCGAGGATCTGACATCGCTTCTTTTACTTGCGCTATTGATCTAAAAGTTGCTGAGTTAGGAGAGTCGGCTACTGAGCCACTAAGAAGAGGGGCATAGCCTCCACTCTCGTTGGAAAAACGAGCATAAAGACCTTGTATAGCAAACTTAGCAGCAGCAGGGCTGCCCTCAGTTACTACCTCATCAAACTCCTCTTGTTCTTGTTCAGTTAAAGTATTTTGAGCCCACTCTGCCATACGCTGGTAGTTTTCATCTCCACCAACTAAGTTTTTTAGATCGGTTTCTTCAGAATTAACCTGAGCTTGTACACCTTGTATGTAAAGGTCTACCATATCTCTGCTTATTCCTGATTTAGCAAGGGACTGATAAGTTCCTTCAGAAAGCTCTCCTTTTTCATCCCATTCTGCACTAGCAGCGGAAATTGCACTATTTTGCTCAGGAGTTTCGCCTAGTTCTTCTGTTTCTTCCGTGTTAGAAGAACCTAACTTTGACTCTAGCTCTCCATAAGCCTTAGCCATATCTTCGACTGATTGAAACTTCTCAGGAAGCCACTCAGGTCGTTCGGAAGAGCTATTTTGCTCTTGTTTATCTTGTTGCTCAGATTGTTCTTCTAAGCTTGGATTTGTGACGCTATCGTCCTCAGTTATTGATACACTTTCCATAAACTACTCTATTGTTGTTCTTGTTGTTCTTGTGCTGACACCAGTCGGCTTCCAGCATTTATTGCATTAGGTCCAAGTTTCTCCATCATTGCCATTTGCTGTGCTTGTTGTTGCTCAGCTTGCATTTGTTCTGGAGACTTGAGTAAGCTCAGGGTATCGATGCCCAGAGCTGTGGCACGTCGTTTGAAGTATTCGCTCACATTTAAAGTTTGCATAATAGCATCAGGACCGACGATTTGTGCTGCACCAGCAATAAAGGAGTCTAAGCGTTGCAAATCATTGCCACGTCCTAGAGCTTCAATGCCAGTAACAATCACTGGTTTAACTAGGTCTTTAGGGAGTTTGGGAAGTTTATTCTGCTTGCTCATGTTGTTCTCAAGAGCCTTAACCATAGGAAGCTGCATCTCTGTAGCTAAAAGGCTGTAAAGCCCTCCTAAAGCAGTTTCTAGCTCTTGAGAGAGCATTCTGATTTCTTCAGCGGTCACACGTTCAGCATTACGAACCTGTGCGCTGGATATAAGGAAAGAGTGAGCCAACCGTTCTTTTATAGGAGCTATAGCTTGCATAGCTACGCTTAGGTCGGCTGATTTTTGAACTTGTAAAGATGTAACATCGCCAGCTACGCCATTGACTATAGCTCCGTTTGGAGACTCTGCGAGGGCTTTAGCTCGTGTAGTTCCGTTTGGATTGACTAAAAATAGGCATTTAGCTGATACTGCACTTCCCTCAACGATGGCTTTTGTAAGAGCCTCAAGACTTTGAAGGTCTCCTAAATACTCTTCAACGTAGCCACGTCCGTAGCTTTCGCCATCTACACGAGAGAAACGTAATGGAAGAAAAGGTGGGTTTGCTGTTAAGCCTCCTACTTCAGGAATGAGAATACCATTTACATCTTGAAATGTGCGCCACTTATCTCCTTCTTTGCACATCGCTGTGTAAAGGTCACATACTTTATCTTTTTTAGATTCAGCAGAAACTTGTGATTTTACGGACTCTGGTAAGTGGTCATAAGCAATACTTTCTTTTACAGCAACTTTTACAACATTCCCCATTGGGTCTCTTTCGACTACATAGCGGTCTAGACGAAAAGAACGCATTCCTCCAGTCTCTGGAATAAATAGAAGTGCGTTGCCTGTTACTATAAGATGTTTAAGAGCTTCATGTAGAACGACTCTATAGTTTTCTTGAGCAATCTCATCCATTATGGACTTTTCCATCTTTTGGAGAGCTACTTCAGTTTCTGAAATAAAGGTCTCGTCTGCTCCCTCTTCCATTAACTGCCTTTGATCGATCTGGTATCTAAAAAATGGGGCGTTGGGAGGAAGAAGGGCTAGTAGTAGTTTAGATGCGAGGTTGTTAGTGCCTCTTGCTCCCAAGCCTTGAAATGGTGTCTCTGAACGTGAGTGTGGACCAAACCCTTCATCTGGCATTATGTAAGGAAGAGTAAGTTTAGAGCATTGACGAGCTCTATCAACATAATTAAATCGGTTGCCTTCTAATGAGGAGTATATACTTTCCGCTGTTTTATGCATAAATTTAATTAGTTATATCGTATTTATTTAGAAGATTAGCATGTATAGCCTCTAAGTTGGCAAGCTGGTCATTAGGATAATATATCATAGATGAAATATGCGTCGTTACTGAAGTTTCTGCTGAATCAAACAAGTAGCACATCTCATCAAACTCATCTTCCGTATTAGCGACTGTGTTGTTGTTTGTTGTTGTGCGGAACACCCCATCTAACCACATTGTATTATTATCTGTAGACTTCGTTGGGTTTGCTATAACAGATATAAGTTCAGTAATGTCTGAACCAGACACATACGAACCATACACGTTTCCAGTGGTGACGCCTCCTACAGTAAATGTTCCTACAGAAGAACCTACTTTATTAAACGACTTGTTAATAGTAATAAAAGGTTTTCTTGGATTGTTTGCTCCTCCGTTGACCTTAGTTTGTAGGTTTAAAATTTGTACGTTGTTTTGCAAGGCAGAAGAATAACTTGGAAAGTTGCCCACCATAAACAAAGAGAAACTTCCGTCTTTGGATGCCATATTTGCGTGTGAAACAAGAGAGTAAGCAGGATTGTTTGCTAGATTTCGATCATCCATCATTAGTTTCATCCTAGCTCCTTTGCCATCTATAGCAAACTTGCCTTGTGGGTCTCTAACTACTGAGCCGTTATCTACAATTTTAGGTGAAGAATTATAGGAGTCCGAAGTCCAAGATATTACACCTTCTCCGTCATTATAATCTTCTGCTTGATTATACCAAGTAATTATGTATCCATCATACCCTACGCCAATAAACTCTTCTAGTTTAGAAATTAAATTCTTAGCAGTAAATGTTTGGGCAGCAACAGGAGTAGAACTTCCTACTGCTCGTTTCTGTACTTTACAAATAGTAGCATCGCCCTGTTGGTCTCTTAAATCATACAAAGCAAAAGCTAAAGTAGCTGTTCCTGAAACTTTAGTAAGAAGAGGAACTGATTCTTCCTTTTTAGCAGCTGTGTTTGGGATTCTTGCTCTGTTGATGACAATAGGAGAACCTCCCCCTGCTCTAGGTATTTCAATTAAACCCCCAGCAGGTCTATTCCGATCTGGAATTGTTACTGACGTACCATCGGTACGAGGGATTACCGTTACTGGCATTAGTTTGTTAGTATTGGACGTTCACTCCTGATCCTTCAGACCCCATATTTACAGATGGAGCACGTCGGACAGTAAGAGCTCCAGCTCCTCTTCTAACTGTTCCACCAGCACGCTTTTTAACTTCTTTGTTGACTACGTTTGTAGACATTTTAACTGGAGGAGGTGGAGGGGGAGGAGGAGGTGGAATTACAGGTGCCTTTGGCGATGACATACACATAGTTAGCCTTGGTTTTTGTTTAGCAGGTTTTCATTCTGCTCGTTGAATTTATGTTTAATAAAACGTACCACAGACCGCTGACCATAATGGAACAGCATATCTTCAAATTTTCCTGATACTTCAAAATCTTTCATAGGATAAGATTTTTCAATAAAATCGACTATTTCTTTTGAAATAAAAGGAGGAACATTTTCTGTGTCACGCATCATATTTCTTCCCTCTCTTGCATAATTACCGTAAAACCTTCGCCTCCATTGATGCAAAGGACGTTATAATCTATCCATTCAATGGCTTCATCGAGAGTCATTCCTTGGGACATAAAACAGTCAATCATCTTAGAGTGGCTATATACTAAATTACAGTTGTGATCTACTCCTATTATAGCTGAATTAAGCTGATCAAATATGATCGCTTCATCCCCTGCCCCATCCATTATAACATCTAAGTGCATAGGTCGTTTAAGCTTTCTGGTAGCTTTCCATTATCAATATCAGCCTTTGTTTGTATCAGGCACATAGCGTTCCAAACAATAGCTCCTGCGTGA
>MDTC01212203.1_pt1 | contig 31992 bp, 21 predicted proteins | sample 811181 | NCBI WGS metagenome assembly MDTC01 (sample SAMN05326644, study PRJNA326480) | marine metagenome | isolation source: seawater | place: Pacific Ocean: North | collected 2011
CGAAGGTTGTGGCTGTTCAACGCAAACACATGAGACCTCTGGTGTGCCCCCCTTCTTCTTCTGGTGTGTCCTCCTCCTCTGGTTTTCCCTCCGACTCCGCCGCAAGTAAATCACTCTAAGGCTCCAACAACCCAAGACACTTCCTTCCTCTTTTGGCAGCCCTCACTTCCCCCCACGGTCACTTTGTAGCAGCTTGTTCTTTGAGGACTTTTGCGAGTCGATCGGGATAATCGGTGATGATCATGTTCACACCGAGCTTGAGCATACGCTTCATATCTTCGGGCTCATTGACCGTCCAGACATTCACAGCGAAGCCTCTTTGTTTGGCCCACTTCATGTATGCCTCATCGACCATCTTGAAATCAGGGTGTACAGCGTCGGGTTGGGCGAGCCACATGAGCCAGAGTTTTTTGATGTAGTAGGGGACGCCTTCGTTGGCGTAGATAAGTCCCGTAGGGATACCTGGTGCATACCCACGAAAGCGCCATACTGCGAGAGGATTAAAAGACGAGATGATCACCCTCTTCTCAAATTGGTAGGATTTGATCAGCGCGGCGATCTTGCGTTCAGCGCCCTTGTCGCTGGCGTCTTTGTTTTTGATTTCGACGTTGAGGACGATCTTTGGGTACTTTTTGTAGTAGTCAAAGACAGCACGTAGTGTGGGGATCTTGGCCTGACGAAAGATCGCGGGGACATCTTTGGCGTGAGTGCGCATTTTGTAATAGACACTCAAATCGAGCATGTCGTTGAGCTGTTTGAGGGTCAGGTCACGGACCTTACCTTTTTTGTCTTTAAGTCGCTTTTGTAGGACTTGATCGTGAAAGACGACGAGTTGCTTATCAGCGGTCAACATGACATCGAACTCGACACCTTGCGCGTCGCTCTTTTGGGCTGCCTCGAAGGCCATGAGCGTGTTCTCAGGAGCCAATCCAGCGGCACCACGGTGTCCGATGTTGAGTGTCGCGACTTTCCCTTGCAGGTGATCGATCTTAATGGGCGTCCACGGCATGAGTATTCTCCCGACCAATAGAGAGCTTCCCAGTATACACGTCGCGATACTGAGCATGAAAAACTTTCCAACAAATCCGGCGTTGGTCCATCGTTGTGAGAGCGATGCAAACACGTCTGGTCTCCTTGGGCCACTGGATCTTTCCGCGGCCTTCTCTTTGTGTAACAGGTAGAAGGCCACTATATCCCATATCACGTAACATATGCTACAATCCTGTTTTTGGGTTGACAAACTTGCCTGTAGATGGAGAGAGATCTTGGCGCACTCATTTGCTCTGTATATATTTGACTTAGACGGTACACTCGTTGATTCACTCAAGGATCTGGCTTGCGCGGTCAATCGCGTTCTGGAGGTGATGGGGTGTCCACAGCTTCCAGAACAACAGATCCACGGGTATGTCGGCCAAGGTGCTCGCTGGCTGCTCGAAGAGTCCCTGAAGGCCGCAGGTGCAACGTCAGATCGCTTGGAGGAGGCTCGCGGGCACTTCTTACCTATCTACTCCGAGCAATTGACAACACACACGCACTTCTTTCCGCAAGCACTGGAGACCATCGACACACTCTCGAAGAATGGCGCCAGGGTCGCACTTTGTACAAACAAGCCTTATGAGTTAACGGAGAAGTTGCTCAAACACCTCGGCGCCTGGGAGCGTTTTGAGATCATCTTGGGTGGAGACAGTCTGCCCACAAAGAAGCCCGATCCAGCCCCTCTCGTACATATCATGCAACATTGTGGTGTATCAGCCGACAATACACTTATGATTGGAGACAGTACCTTCGATATCATCGCGGGGAAGGCTGCGGGAACAGCGACATGCGCGGTGACCTTTGGCAACCATGATAAAAACACTTTACAAGACGAACACCCCGACTTTATGATCGAACAACTTTCGCAAATTTTGTCACTTTAGAAGGATGTATCATGCCGAAGTTTTTGTTTGCACATCGACACCTCTCGTTGTGGGTTTTGCTTCTTTGTCTCGTTGTGCCTGCGTCTGAGAGCGTGGCCCACACAGCAACGACAACACTGACAGCCCCACTCTACCGTACAAGCTTTGATCAGGCACGGATCAAGCATACGTTCAGCAATGGCGTCAGTCCGGTCATGCAGGGTAAGGATTTCATCCGACTGGGGATGATGTGGGATGGCAATGGGACGATAGAGTGGCAGGTGCGTTTTCGCAAGCAGGGACAGCCGTGGACAGCGTGGTTGAGCACAAAGCGGATCTGGACGGAGAAGTTACTACACGTCGATCACATCGATGTGCCAAGTGGTAAGGCTGATCATGCGCAGGTCCGATGGTTGGGGACGGGGGATGTGACGTATATCGTCCTCGCGTTGATTCAGAAGATCGGTGAGCCCGGCGCAGTGTACCACCCAACGCCTCAATCCTCAGGAAAAATTGGCAGCAGCATCTCTAGATTGACGGGTCCCTTTCATCCACGTAAAGATTGGGGAGCGAAGGCGGCCAAGTGTACTTCAGCGGATGTAAACAAGAACAAAATGGCGATCCACCACACAGCAGGTCCCAACAACGACACATCAAGTCCAGAAGCTCGTATGCGCCAGATCCAGAAGTTCCATCAGGACACGAGGGGTTGGTGTGACATTGGCTATCACCTGATCGTCTCTCAGGACGGAGAAGCCTGGGAAGGCCGCCCGACAGAGACACTTGGCGCACACGCAGGTGGGAGCAACAATACAGGTAACATTGGTATCAGCTATATGGGCGACTACACGAGCATCAAACCCAATCAAAAGATGCTGTGTCGCGGCGCGATCCTGATCGATTGGGGAGTCAAGACGTATGGTATCAAGCGCAATCGTCAAACGATCAAGGGACACAGGGAATACAAATCCACATCGTGTCCAGGTGATGCCTTCTTTCCGCTGCTCGATTCACTCGTCCAGTTGTCCTCTACGATGAAGGGATGTGGCACGACGACGATCGAACCTACACCTGAACCAACGCCAGAGCCAACAGCCGAGCCTGCTCCCGAGCCGACAAAGCCCGAGCCTGTTGTGGAACCAACGCAAGAGCCCGCTCAACCAGAACCGACAAAGCCAGACGCATCCACACCTGAGAGTAGCCAACCAGAGCCCCCCCCAACAGCAGACACAAAGCCCAAAGAGAAGGGACAAATCATTGATCTTGGGAGTGGTAAAAGTGTCTGCAAACAAGACAGCGATTGTGGAAAAGGGTTCCACTGCAAAGAACAGACTTGTGTGAAAGCGAATGGCTGTGGCTGCGATAGCACAACACCTTTGTCGACACCCCTGACATTGCTGGTGATTTTATTGTTTGCATTTACACGCCGCCGTAACGCAATGCATTAACAGAGGCAAGTCTCGTTACAACGACACATGCCCCCAAAAGAGACCGTACAGACCTCAAATATCCCTTGACTTTCCCTCATAATTTTTTCATATACAAAGCCACAATCCCCGTACAATAGAAAAGAAACAGAGGGCAAAGAGATTGAGTATCAGAACATTGTTGATAGTCGTATACGCATTGCTATCCATAACAAGTGCATTCTCCTGCATTCAAATAGGTCGGTCTCATCCTTGTGGTACAACACCAAATGGAAAAAAAGTAGGGTGTGATGGTGATGACATTTGTCATGAAGGATGGTGCGTTCCTCGCAATTGGAAGGAATTGGAAAAACAAACCAGCACAAGAGATGGGAGTGGGGGAGTTGAAAAAAACTCAGAGTGGCTTGCTGAGAAGCAAAGTAGTGACGCTGCAACGCAACCCGAGCCTACAAAAGAACAACAAAGCACCCCAGAAACACTGTGTAAAGGGACATGTTCACTGGGGAACAAAAAACCATGTTATCCAAATACAACAGGCTGTACACCCAATGGTTCCTGCGAGGGGAATTGCCACATGGGTGTGCAATTTTGTTTTCTAAAAGATGAATGTCCCACTTGGTCCGAATGTTTGGAAGCAACAACCCCCTCACAAGAAATATGTGATGGCAAAGATAACAACTGCGATGGGAAAGTCGATGAGGTTGATCCGCTTGTGGGAAAGGAATGCAAACCAACAACCACAACCCCTTGCAAAACAGGAACGTGGAAGTGCATAAACAACACAAGGAGCTGTGTCGCTACACAGCCACAAACAGAAAAATGCGGAAATCAACAAGACGATGACTGTGATGGTTCGGTCGATGAAGGATGTGTAGCGACATTTTCAGGAACAGGAAAACCTGGATACAAAGATGGTCCTGCAACCAACTCACAGTTTCAGGATCCAGGCTCACTCACCATAGATCAACAAGGTAATCTCTATGTCGTATCCCCAAAAACACACAGAATAAGGAAGATAGACCCATCAGGTACTGTCATAACATTCGCAGGAGACGGAACACAGGGAGACAAAAACGGCCCTGCTCTCCAAGCCAAGTTTAATGATCCCTACGGTCTTGTGTTTGACAGCAAGGGCAATCTATTTGTTGCTGATAGATCAAACTTTCGAATAAGAAAAATAGACCCATCCGGTCTTGTCACAACATTCGCAGGAGATGGAACACAAGGAGACAAAAACGGCCCTGCTCTCCAAGCACAATTTACCTCTCCCACAGCGCTTGCGATAGACAAGCAAGACAACCTGTATGTCGCAGACAACACAACGTTAAAAATAAAGAAAATCACCTCCTCTGGGATAGTAACAACGTTTGCAGGCTCTGGTTCATTTGGGTACAAAGATGGTCCTGCATCACAAGCACAATTTGAGCAATTATCTGGATTGATCAGTGATGGCAAAGGAAACTTGTATGTCGCGGATGGTACGAATCAAGTGATAAGAAAAATCGATCAAGCAGGAAATGTCATCACATTCGCAGGCAACAGAATAAAAGGTTATAAGGATGGTCCCGCCTTACAAGCACAATTCAGTGAGCCACATAGCCTCGCTTTCGATAACAAAGGTAATCTGTATGTCACTGACACATCGAATTTCCGTATCAGGAAGATCGATCCAGCTGGAAATGTAACCACACTTGCAGGTGATGGAACACAGGGTTTCAAAAACGGTCTTTTGTTGCAAACACAATTCTCTGTATTGTACGGCATTGCTTACAATGGAAAAGATAGCCTCTATCTCTCGGACACAACAAACTACCGCATCAGAAAGTTGACTCTCCCTTGAGGTTTATGCGCTCATCGAACATGCATAATCCTCTCCCCCAGGATGACGCTGCTTCCTCCCCCTCCCGAAAAAAATTCGATACATTCTCTCCCAAAACAAGACCTACTATGTAGGTGCTGTCTTTTGGCCTTAGTGTGTCAACGCACAACCTCAAGACAAAGGCGCCATCCAAAAAACATAAGCATCTCGATCAGATCGGATGTTCAACTCATACAAGAGGAGCTTATAGAGGAACATGTCTTTACGAATGTGGTGGATACGACTCGGTTGTTGGACATTTTGTATAGCGCTTACCACAACAGTTGGTTGTGGTTCTGAAAAGCCCCAGATCTGCGTCGATGTGTCAGAGTGCGCCTCTCTCGGTGATGATTACACCTGCCGCGATAACCAATGTCTACTCAAAACAGAAGAAGAGAAGAAAAAAGAACTCTGCCCCGACTCATGCACAAAAGATGACGAATGTGCCAAATGCACAGATGGACTCACTGCTTGTGTCCGTGGCGCCTGTCGTAAACCTGAACCCAAAGCCGAAAAGTTTGGTAAGTGCGGAAATAACGGCAAACAATGTGGCGAAAATGCCAACTGTGTCGTTCTCCAACAAGGCGCCTCACACGGCTACTGCCTCCCCACCTGTGTCCCTAGCCAAAATAAATGCGAAAACGATATCGGTGTCTGTCGCGAGCTCAAAAATGGACAAGGCGCATGTATTCCACAAGGCCAAGTCGACAAAGGTGGAAGCTGCACCTACGACCCTGATGCCGAGCTCCTCGACCCCACCAAGGCATGCAAGAGCGGCTACGTCTGCCTCAACGGCAAGTGCGACACCCCACCCGAAAAAGCACTCTACGAAAAATGTGACCAACTCTCCACCTGCGCCAAAGAGACACAGTGTGTCGTTCTTCAATCTGGCGCAGGACACGGCTACTGCCTCTCCTCATGTGATCCAGCACAGGCAAGCTGCGACGGCGGAAAAGGCATCTGTGAGAGCACCAACACATCCCTCGGCGTCTGCTTCCCACAAGGAACACAGACCGTAGGTGGCGCGTGTGGTGTCACTGTCGACGCCGAAAAACTCGACGCAAGCAAGATCTGTCGTCCTGAACTTCGCTGCGTAGATGACAAATGTATCAAGCCCACCGAAGTCGGAACGGACGGTATCTGCAACGAAAAAGCGATCTGCAAAAACCAAGAGGTCTGTATTCGATTCACAACAGGCACGGCAGACGGTGTCTGCCTGCCACTCGTCAAAGAATGCGACGAAACAACCAACGTCTGCGCCACGGGACGCATCTGCTTGCCAAGACAAGATGGGACTGGACTTTGTGTCAAAGACTGTTCCGCCGGAAAACCATGCCCCACAGGCACTTCTTGCGAACAAATCCCCGCAGGACAAACTGTCGAGGCCTGTATCCCCCCCACACAATAACGCTAATATGCCCTGCGTTTCCATACAAAGAAGTTGTAAGGCGCCGAAGACGTCAACCCAAACCCACCATCATGCAAACCAACACCTCGATCCCCCAAAATACCTCCTTCAAAGCGACCCATGACCAACAATGAACGCTCTTGTGTGATATTCATATCCTCGATTTGCTGGCTGTATGGACGCGAAAGTGGAGGATCGCCTAGCGACGTCAAGCGACGATATCGCCCCTCCTTATCCAATTGCAACAAAAACGCATCCACTCCCTGTGTCTGTAACCACGGCACACCCGGAAACGGCGAGTATGTGCCCTCCAAAGCTCCACCAAACCACCAATCGCCCGAAGCTCCCCTTGCCATCGCCTTCACTTGCTCGCACACACCCGGACAGGTCCGCTCACTCTGGGCAAAGTCAAAGAACCACCGGACCTCTCCCGATGCCTTCGATAAACCAGCTAAAAAGAGCCACCCACCGTCTGCTCCCTTTACCGCAAACGATGTCCCCTTCACAGGTAACGAAAAGTCACTGACAAAGACACCTGCGATCACAGGACCTGCCTCCTCGATCTTGAGCGATATTGCACGCTCTCTGCCCGTCCCTCCCCAACCTTGTGCCCACTCGACGCCTTTGTCAGTGAGCTTCATCACAAACATATCGAGATCCCGCGCAACTCGCGAAAGTCCTCCCTCCCGGATCTTCAACACGCCAGTATAGAGACCCAACACATACAACGCCCCGGTTGGTTCCACTGCCAATCCAAGCCCAATACTGACTTCATCGGAGTCGCCCTTTGCGATGTGCAATGCTTCGACGACAAACGATTGCGCTGCAGGACGGACACGCGCCAAAAACATCTTCTCACCAGCGACAGAGAGCGAACGATCGAAGATCTGACGTCCATTCGCCCTTGTCACTCCTGACAACCAATAGGACTGCGCTCCAGGGATGAGTGACAACACATAGATCCCACCATCCATACGAAAAGCACGCACAGATAAGGCTTTTTTCTGGAGAGGATCCAGGCGCGCCAACAGTATCCTTCGTTCGGGCAAACGAGCGATTGGACGATCAAAGAGCGTCGCACGTGAAGAAAACACAAAGCTCACCAACAACATCCCATCAGGATCGATCGAGAGTGTGACAGGCTCACGCTCCGTCACTACCGAGTCTCCTGTTGCGAGAGAGTCTGTCAGACGCTCAGACCACAAGAACGTTCCGTCCTTCGACCACTTCAACAACATTAAGCTTCGACCAGACGAAGAAGAGAAAGTCTTTCCACCAAACAGCGTAAGCGTCCCTTCGAAACTAAAGAGCGTGTAGATATCTCCAAATCGATCGGAGACAACCTTCATGTGGCCAATCGAAGCGTGACTCTCCCCTCCAATAAACCATGAATCCGTCGTGATCTGTGGTGATGGAATCGCTGGAATCTCTTGGGGTGGTGTCATCACCATTGTGTACGCTCTCGAAGCGACTTCCAGGGTACGAAAGGGAGGTGTCCAGCTCCCTATTCCACCGATCAGTACGAAGCGCTGAGTTGAAGCCTCCCCCGGCATCGGTGCCAACATAGACCAAAAGCGACCACTCGTGGCGCGCTCAGCAAACGTATCCACAAAAAACACATCAGGCCTGTCCAGTTGTGGTGCATGACGCACGAGCAAAGGCGAGAGATTCCCCGTCCCACCAAGTCCTTCGCGTTGGCGAATACCACCGGCGATCAGGATACCCGACGTGTAAGACAAGGCCCCATGGAGAGCCCTCGGCTGGAAGGTGTAGGGGACGATCTTATCCCCCTGTTTGGTGTAGGCTTGTGGTTGTGAAACACGCCACTCTTCGCCTTCTTTGGACAAAAATGCAGCGTCAGCGTGGAGCGCTTGGAAAGAAAAGAGCCCACCTGTACCAGTGTGTAAATACCCGCCCACAACGAGCAGGGCCCCTGTCTCCAAAAGATGTGTCGAGTGCCCTGCACGTGGAAGCTTCATTTGGAGCGTCGGCCAGATATCACCTGTCTTTGTCACAAGAACAGGCTGCTCCATCACGCCACCATCAACAGGGCGCGTAGAGAGACGCACGGAGATCGAACCGGACAACGCCCCAACCGGAACCACCCATCCAAAGCTGTTACTCCGCAAAACACTCTGCCCTCGAAGCAACAATCCTCCGAGCACAAGGACTTCCTTCCCCCCCTTCAACAACGTCGAGGTGTGAAAGAGGAGCTGCAGCTCCTTTCCAGAAGAAGACACTCCAGGACAATAACCACCCATCGTATGGGGCTGAAAAGAAGCTCCCTCCGAAGAGAATGTGTGATGACCACCTACAGGGTTTGTCAACGTGGTCTCTTCACCAAGTCGAAGTGTCCCATCCTCTAAAATATCGATCTTTTCGATAGAAGCCGTACACCCGTCAGGGGTCCAACCACCCAACACGTAGATCGCATTTGAGACGCGCACGACAGAATGAAAAGCCCGACCTTTTCGAAGTGATACAGGTGACTTTGTCCATTCACCGCTCCCACTGTCAAAGAGCCAAAGTGCAGCAGAGACTTTGTCAGGCCGAGGCAATCCTCCCACCACCTGAAGTGTGGAAGCCCCACCAATCACCAGCAAACGCCCACTAGGCAACGAGACGATTTTGTGACCGACGAGTGGGAGCGCTGTGTTCTCGACAGCCCCTCCCTGCTGTGACCACGTCCGCCAGAGCGAAAAGGTGTTGGGTTTCGACAAAAAGATGCGCAACTCACGGGCCTCACACGCAGCCCTCGTCAACGACGCCAGCCCCACAAGCACGACGGCTCCCCGCGCATCCATCACCTCCACCTCAAAAGAAGGTAGCGCTGTCTCCAACAGGCTTGGACATGTATACGTCGTTGAGAGAGCTTGTTTGTCCGTTACGATCTGCGTTTGAAGTGACTGTCCGGGAAGCTGCGTCTTCAGCACAACCTTTTGCCCTTGCCCACCCAAAGTAGACGTCACATCCTGATCGAACAACAACACGATACGGATAGGTGTGGGGGTCGTACAGCTCACAAGAAGCCCAGCCACACACAGCACGAGGAGCACAAGGTATCGCATATACACACGACATTGGAGAGAGAGAAGTCGCTTCATGGTGCTGTGTACCCGCGGAATTCGATCGTTGGTGAGACGTCAGAAACAGGTCGAGTCGTGCTCCAAACAACGAGCCCTGCGACACCACCGACGACGACAAGGCCGGCACCGATCCCGACCCCGACGACCCAAGGCGCAACTGCTGGAGGGACATTGCGCTTCTTGGGGAGTCCATCACTGAGCCGAACGACGACCTTACGATGTTCCCAGTCATTGACGTAGATAAGCCGTTGCCACACAAGGCGGCCTTTTTGCTTGATGCGCAAATGTGTCGGGACCGCCTTGGTCAAAAATGTCGACGCTGATGGACGCCAAAACACCTCACCTTTTCGCATCACTCCCCGCTCCAGCTTCGCTCCCTCGGGAATCTTTGTCACGGTGACCTTTGATGGGACCTGCCAACAACGCTTGCGCAACACCTTCGCCTTGCGAATACGACGGGGTAAAACAGGATTGATCGACCACTCTTTCCACGTTGGAGGAACCGTCGAAAAGAGCGCATGAAATGTGTCCATCCGATGACAAGCGCGAAACTTTTCCCCGGCACGCCAAGCCGCTCGTGCGGCAAGGGATAACGTATCACAACGCCCTAACACAAGGATGTATGGGTTCTTTCCCTTCTTTGTCTTGAGCGCGCTCAACATCTCATACGTCCGCAAAAACATCTCCTCAGCCTTCTTCCACTTCTTCATCCGGAAGTGCACAAGCGCGCGAAAGTACATTTGTTCGGTTGTCAGGGTCTTTTTCTTTTTTTTGGGTACAGGTCGTTGAGGGGATTTTTTGGCAGGAGGCGCGACACGCTCGCGCACAGAAGGCGCAGGAGCTGTCACCTGTGCAGATGCGAGACTCGACCCAACACACACCAACACACTCGCGAGAAGACACACACAAACGCACTCTTTCACGGAAAGAATGCGATGTATCACCAAACAAGCATCATGTGCCTTTGTCATCAACCCACCTCATCGCAAGTGTGTTTGGAAGAAACATGAAGTTCCGAGGTCATGTCATGACTTGACCAAGGACTCCATCAGGATGACTTCCTCAAAAAGACGAACTGCTCGTCTGTCGAGTTGGCTTCGTCAAAAGCGTAGCCAGTCTCTTCGAAGTTTTTGAGGTCTTCGGGATCTTCGATGCGATTGCGGATAATGTAGTTGGCCATCATCCCACGCGCTCGTTTTGCGTACAAAGCGATCATCTTGTACGTCCCCTTCTTATACTCTTTAAACACCGGCTGTATCACACGACAAGGCAATGTTTTGGGGACCAAAGACTTAAAATACTCGTTGGAGGCGAGATTGACGAGGATGTCATCTCCTTGTGCGTTGATGTCCTTCATCAACATCTCTTGCAGCTCATCTCCCCAAAAAGAATAGAGGTCTTTGCCTTTGGTGTTCTTGAGTTTGGTCCCCATCTCCAAGCGATAAGGCTGGATCAAATCGAGCGGACGCAAAAGCCCGTACAGGCCAGAGAGGATACGCAGGTGTTCCTGTGCATACGAGAAGTCATCTTCATCGTACTCTTCGAGCTCAAAGCCCGTGTAAGAGTCACCATCAAACGCAAGCAGCGCTTGGCGCGCATTCTCTTCGTTGAAGGGCGTCTCAAACTCCTGATAACGATCGATGTTGAGCAGCGCGATCTTCTCGCTGACCTTCATCAAGGAGCGCAGCGCCTCCGTATCATACTCACGTAAGATCTCGATCAATTCGGAAGATTGGTCAAGCTTGCGTGGTGTTGTGTGTGTCTTTGTTTTGCGGGGTGTTGTCCAATCCAGTGTTTTGGCTGGAGACAATACGATCAACATGCACCATTCTCCTTTGGGTTTGATGAAAGTCGTTGAATGTCTTCATCTGCATCGAGAGTTTCAGCGTCCGGTGATAAGGGCATATACACGTCTAATGTGTTGTGTTTTCTGCAACCGAATACGCAGGATACCGCTCGTGATTTGCGCATAGATAGGCGCCGCGAGGACGACTTTTCCTCCGACAACAATTGCAAGTATACGTCCCTTATGGCGTCTTGTCATGAGGGCAAATCGTCTCTTTGCACCTGCACGTAACGCGAGATGGATCAGTGGACGCCCTGTGCGAACATCAGGCAGCAACCTCACCTCACGAAGATGCCGACCAGACAGCAAAATACGTGATGAGAGAGGAAAGATCTCGCCGCTCTCCCACGAAGAAAAACGTTGAGCCTTTGGGTTCGTCGACACAAGCCGCAGCGCAAAGGAACGAAAACGAGGTGACATCAGAGCGCCTCCCCTCACTGCAGGCCTCTTCGCCTTTTTCGTGGTCGGCCTCGTCGAAGGCCCCTTCGCGAAAGACCAGGAAGGTGACAACAAAACGGAAAACACGAGAAGCATTCGCAGTATCATCCATGTACCCTTTCAGATGAGAGAGAAGTCATGTGGGGGAGCAGGTGGGACAAGCAAGCATTCTACAGGTTGAGAATGCTTGCTAGAGGATCTTAGGCCATTGCGTCCAAGAAAAAAGAAGGGCTCACCTCAGGCATCACCACGCAGGCGGAACTTCGCGTCGAGATACTTTTCGAGGAGCTGTCGTTCATGTGGTTTCAGCGCGTGGATACCGATCTCATCGGTGCGTCGCATCAACTCTTCGGCCTTGCTGCGGTTGGACCACACAAAGAATCGATCACTGAGACGACCAAAACCACCGCCAGACTTTCCAGGTAACAAATGTCCCCAAAAACCCTTGGGGCCATTGAAGAGATGCTGGTGACGTTTGACCTCTTGGTAGTTAATAAACAACAAGAACAACGCGATGATGAAGGCCAGCGGGCCAATCCATGTAAAGATCAAACCGAGCATTCCGAGCACGATCAAGATCGTCATCGACCAAGGCAAGGTCTTGCGGATCGCCTCACGCGCACCCGAACGCAGCGTCACCCACTGCCGTACAAATTGCCCACCATCCAACGGAAAGATCGGCAACACGTTAAAGATAAACAGGATCAAGTTGATAAATCCCATCCACCAAAACAACGCTCCGACGATTGGGATCAACGCAAAGACGATCCCAAACACAATCCCAATCACCGCCAGGATCCCCGAAACAATCGGTCCCCAAGCGATCACCCACATCTGTTGTTTTGTACTGAGGCCGCCAGGGACCTCCGCCACACCACCAAACAAGTGCAGGACAATACGACGTGGACGCGCCCCAAAGTGCGCAGAACTTAACGCGTGGCCTAACTCGTGAAGATACACGGAACCAAATAAGATGACCGGTGAGAGCAGCCGTACAAAATTCATCGTCAAGATCGAGGCGAGCACCTCAAAGGCTGCATAAATTAACAACACAATATGGAGATCCAACGGGATCCCAAAGAATTTCCCCACTCGAAATTGTCGATCAAGTGGATGTGAACCATCACCAACAAACATCGACCTGCTCCTTTCTATGATAAGACCACTACGGTCTTTTGGACTTGTTTATGACACACCTCCCCTTCAACATTGGAAGTGTAGAAGGTGTCGTTTCGATGTTGTTAAAGTAACGATAAAAGACAACTTGGCAAGCACAAATGATGCCCCTCACTGAGTTCAACGCCCCCTCCCATCGTCATCACAAAAAAGCCTTCCATTTTTTCAACGACCTCAATGGACGCGCTTCGTACCGTTTCGTTGGATCACGATGGTGTAGAGCTTCTCAAGCCCCGTCTCTTTGTCGAGAAGATACTTCGAAGTTGAGGTCATAATGGCGCTCAAATCAGCGGCTGACAGAGAGGTCCCCTTCGCGGGCTCCAGACGGTTGATCCCCGAGAAGATATCACCAAACATCCCCACGAGATAACCATTTTGTACAGGGTGCGGTGTCATCGCGTTGCGGAACAACGTCAACAGGATATCCTGTGTGTCTCCAGGAATCGAGCGATGCAAAAACACCACGAGCCGACGCAGCATCACCGCACGTTTTTTGATGGTCGTTCCCATAAAACGCATGATCGGTACACGGATATCATCAGGGATCGGTGCCATCAAGCCAGCAAAGAGGCTCAACAGATCGCCAAATTGTTTGGGTTGCGTGGTGGGGTCTGGCACGACGTGATGAAGCAAACCGACAAACAAACGCAAGATCTCCCGGTCCTTCGTCAAATCATCGAGTAAATCGAGGAGCGGTGGCATCAAAGGATCGAGCAAGAGACCTTCAATGTCACGCTGGATACGTCCAAGAACAGGGCCCCATTGGCCTTCTTTTTCGCGCAGCTCTGCACGATTGGCGAGGAACTTGAGCGCGCTCTCCAGGACAACAGGCGCGCGTGTGTTCTTAAAGGTCGCGTTGCTCCCCTTTCCTTCGACCTGGAGGAGTAGATCGCCCATACTCTTTGTCGCCTCGTTCCAGGCCAACTGTGCGCGGAGCTTGCTCGGCCCTTCGAGGGCCTTGGTCATCAGACGAAAGGACTCAAGCAACTGACCGATAGGTGTTTTCTCGTATGTGTCGCCGGGTTTCCCCATCACATAGGCGAGATAATTTTGCAAGCTCGTGGTCGCAAGCTCTGCGTTGGGTTCATCGCTCAGACGGAGCGTGCTGAGGACTTTGCCCATCGACTCAAGTCGTTCGAGCAGACCGGCCTTTTCAGTTGCCTGAAGCAGGATATTCTCCATGCTACGGATGTTGCTACGGGGGGATGGATAGGCGGGCTGTCCGGCTTTTGTCTTCTCGGCATTGGCATCGGACGCCCAATGCCTGTGTAGGACGACAAAGAGCTCTAGCAGACGTGGGAGTTTCTTGTGTTTGTCGAAGACCTCCGCGAGCGGTTTGAGCGCACCACCGACCTTCGCGACGACACCAGACGCGAGGGCTGCGAGCAATGCATCCGCGTGGTGATTGCGGACCTTGTACCCCTGCTTGTCGATCACATCATCCAAAAGGATGGTCAACTTCAATCCCGCGACGAGTGGGACATCTTTAAAGACCAGCTCGCGGTTGAGAAAGATTCCGAGCTGCTCGGGGTTGGGCTTCTCAGAAAGGCCCATCGCAGGGAGTGATTGTGCGAGCGCGTCCTTCAGGAAGCCATCGGGGATGGGTTCCCCATTTTGGTAAATCGTATCCCACACAGACGCTTTTCCGATGATCGCCTTCAGATAAAACAGCGCGAGGTTGTCGATCCGCATCTCCACGATGGGGATCGTGATCCCATCAGCGGACTTCAGCTTCGAAGCATATTTGTGACCGTTGACGTTGGCCAACAGATGCAACATCCGCTGCAAGTAGCTCAAGTTCCCAGGATTATCACCTTTGGAGAGATCGACTTTGTCGCGGAAAATATGCTGTCGCTGCCCTGTGAGCTTGTGCTGTCCGTAATCCTGGAGGGTGATGCGATCTTTTCGATAGCGCATCATGTCGATCAAACCTTGCTTGATCCCAGATGTAAAACCTGGGGTTTGCAAGGCTTTTAAGAGATCTTCGACAAATCCAGGGGAAGACATGACGTCCTGTAGGATCGGCAAGAGATCTTTAAACAACGTGTTATCCGAGAAGACCTTTGCAAAGAGGTCTTTGCCGGCGATGTCGGAGATCTCTTGTATCATCGCGAGTTGGGCAGCGAGCTCGCCCTTCTCTTTGGCGACGATCCGCGCGAGTCCACGCAGCACTTTGTAGGTACGTGGTCCTTTCAAGAGTGGGAAGATCGCTCGCACAGCTTTGATGACAGGACTGTTTGCGGAGAAGCCCTGCGTCTGGGGATCGATCGGTTCGAGCAGCGGTCGGATACCGACGGTCATATTCAGAGGAAATGGGACGGAGTTTCCAGTGGAGGAAACCTCCTTGGGGATCAAGCGTCGGGCATCCCACAAAAGCGCACCGAGGACGGTTTGTGAGAGATTGCGAATATCGTAGACAGGCTGGTTGCCGGTCAATGCCTCTCCACAACGGCCCCTTTCGCCACCAGGATTGCCAAAGGGCGCAGGGAGCGGTTGAGGGAGCTTTTTCCCTGCGTCTGTCAGGATCGGATCGCCGTTGGTGTCAAACCGAACGACACAACGTTCACCTGTCCCAACGTCGAGCTTTGGATCGGTTGAGAACAACAGATCGGAGATAAGATCGGGGAAAGGACTCTCTTTTCTGCGGTTGGTGCGCAATAAGTAATCTGCGATCGCAGGTAAGAGTTTCTTCAGGTAGGGGGTCTCAGAGCTATGCTCCGTGATCGCGTCATCGTGATACCCATCATTGTTGCGAAGCCACGTCATAACGCGGCTCAAGAGCTCCCGTTGTTGGGGATAGGTGATCATTTGACGGAGTAGACTTCCGTCACCACTGGCGATTGGAGGCGTCATCCCCTTGCGCTGGGAAGCGAGCACGAGCCCTTTGATCACATCGACGTTGTTGGCCAGATCGAAGAGCGCACCACCAAATTCCTGTGTGATCCCAGGGAGTGTACCGTCATCATAATAGGGCAACAAAGAACGAAGATAGGATTCGAATGGCGAGAGAAGATCGGCAGGGACGATCGCGTTGGTTGTTGTGATGATGTCCCACTTAATATGCGCTTGTTCAACAGCCGCGACGCGCTCTTTGGAGAGTTTTGGGTGGACACGCGCTTCTCGAAGCAAAAACTTAAGCACCTCCTGCCCCAAGTCGCGTTTGGGCGCGACAAAGTTATCACTCGGTGCACCTCTCCCTTCAGGCATCCGGGAGCATCCCATCCAAAAAAACAACACACTGGACAGACCAAGACAAAACCATACGTACCAGCGACGCTGCTGTGTCCTTGGCCAGACCCTCTTGTTGGTGGATTGTCTTCTCACCATACCAAAAACCTCTTTTTCACTACATAATTACAAGTTTCAGAAACAATTACGAAACATTATCATGAAGCAAATCACCACCGCAAGACAAAATGAACGAAAACAGGTATGATGTACGGACATTTTTTGGGTGTGAGGATCTTTTGGGTGACTCGTGTCATCTCAATAGCGAACAAAAGAGAAGCCATACCCACAGAAAGTATGAATGAAGAATTGAAGGAGGCAATTGTGCGTCGTATCGTGTATTTGATATTGGCACTCAGTTTCGTATTCACTTTGAATATCGGAGCTTGTGGTCGTCCAGGTAAAGAGATCGTCACTGAGACCGCCAAAGAGCAGGTCGATGAAAAAACCCCCGGCAAAGAAGCCGGTGACGAACCCACCCAGACAGAAAAAAAACAAGACGAGCCCACACAAACAGAACAAAACAATGACGGTGGAACACCAGAAGTTCCCCCCAAAGAAGAAGCTCCAAAGGAAGAAGCTCCCAAAGAAGACACTCCAAAGGAAGAAGTCCCCAAGGAAGACACTCCGAAAGAGCAAGATCCCACCCCCAAATCGTGTCCCAACAATACGCCTCCCGCAGTCAGCACACTGTGTGAAGTCACAAAAGGTGGCACCTCGACGCTCTTCCAAGCGCACATTGTGACTCCCGACGGCATCCTCGAAAATGGCCAGGTCCACGTCGATGGCAGCGGAAAGATCACTTGTGTAGGTTGTAACTGTGCAGCCAACGACGGCGCGACCAAGATCTTCTGCAAGGACGCCCTCTTGTCTCCTGGTCTGATCAACGGGCACGACCACATCGGTTGGGCGACACGTCCTCCCACACCACACGGAGATGAACGCTTCGACCACCGCCACGACTGGCGTAAAGGCAAAAACGGTCACAAAAAGGTCTCCTCTGGTGGCAGTGACACATCCAAAGAAGCAGCCGCATGGGGAGAGATCCGCATGATGATGGGTGGCGCGACGAGTATCATTGGCTCAGGTGGAACCTCAGCCTTGATCCGTAACCTCGACCGCGATCGTGGTGGACTTCCTGGCTCACTGCGCTACAGCACCTTCCCTCTCGGAGACTCCGGCGGCTCAACACATGACACTGGATGCACCAGCTACAAAATTGAACAGGCCAGCAGTCTGAGCAAATACACAGCCTACTTCCCCCATGTCTCCGAAGGTGTCAACCTCGCTGCGCGAAACGAGTTTGTCTGCACCAGCTCGTCAGCAGGTGGTGGGCAAGAGCTCGCGACCAACAAAGCCGCGTTCATCCACGCGATCGGCCTCAATGCTTCCGACGTCTCTGTTATGGCGAGCAAAGGAACCGCTGTCATCTGGTCCGCGCGAACAAACATCGACCTCTACGGACACACGATCCTCGCGCCGATGTATCATCGTATGGGCGTCTTGATCGGTCTCGGAACAGACTGGTCCATCAGCGGCTCGATGAACATGCTGCGAGAGCTTCAGTGCATCGACAGCCTCAACAAGAACCACTACAACAAGTTCTTTACAGATCGTCAACTCGTCGACATGGCGACCATCAACAACGCCAAAGCCAGCCACACTGAGCGCTACATCGGCGCGATCAAAGCAGGCCTGTATGCAGACCTCTCGCTCTTCGACGCACGCACTAACAAAGCGTACCGCGCGATCCTCGATGCCAAAGTCGAAGATGTACACCTCGTCATGATCAGCGGAAAGATCCTCTACGGTGCCTCCGACATTCTCGCAACAGCCGTCAAAGATGGAACCACTGCATGTGAAGAAGTCGATGTCTGTGGCAAAAAGAAACGCTTCTGCCTCAAGGGTGAGTCCTTCTCAAGCAAAGTCAGCACCTATAGCGAACTGAAAACACACCTCGACAACAAATCCCAAAATGCAAACCCCAAATACACAGTGTACCCAACCTTCTTCTGCACAAAACCGGACAAGGAGCCCTCTTGTGTACCTGAGCGTAAGCGCAGCGCTGATGTACCCAACCTCCCTGCGAGCCAAGGAAATGACAAGGATGGTGATGGTGTCGAAGACAGCAAAGACAACTGCCCCTCTGTCTTCAACCCGATCCGCGCAATGGACAACAACGTCCAAGCAGACTTTGACAACGACAAAGTCGGTGACGCCTGTGACCCATGTCCGCTGACAGCGAACTCCACGACCTGTAAAGCGCCCGATCCAAATGACCGTGACGCCGATGGTATCAAGGACAACAAAGACAACTGTCCCGCCAAAAACAACCCCAACCAGGAAGACAAAGACAAAGACGGTGTGGGTGATGTGTGTGATGATTGCCCCAATACACCCAACCCCAACGGGCAAAAGTGTCCAGCCCTTGCGGCCAACATCTACGACATCAAAACCGGAAAGATCAAAGAAGACACGGAAGTCACGCTCACCAACCAGCTCGTGACTGCAGCAGACGCCCGTCAGATCCGCGCGATCATCCAGGTCAAGCAAGGTGATCCAGGATACAACGGCACGGACAACTCCGGACTCTTCGTCTATCTTGGTGATGCCAAACTCACAGGTACCATGCCCACTTACAAAGCAGGCGATCGTATCACCATCACTGGCTTTGTCAGCGCATACAACGGACAACTTCAGATCAACAAAATCAGCGCGATGACCGTGACACCAGGAACAGAAGCGCTCCCCGCGCCTGTCGTCGTGAAGGTCGCTGATGTCTATGACAAGAACTCCACAAAAGCCAAGGCGCTTGAGTGTGTGATTGTCAAAGTCGAGAATGTCGAAGTCACCAGCGCAAACCCAGATGGCAGTAGTGATTACGGTGAATTCGCGGTTTCTGATCCAACTGACAAAACAAAAGCGCTGCGCGTCGATGATATGTTCGACTCCTCAGCGTATACAGGTTCAGTCTGGTGTAGCTGGAGCGGAACCGCAGGTGATGACAGTTACTGCTATGGCACGGATAAGTGCCAATGTCCCCAAGCGACCTGCGCCAAAGGCACAGCAGATGCCCGTTGTTACCCACAAGGTGGAGCCGCTGCACCTGACAAACGAAAGGTTGGCGACACATTCAAGTCGATCACAGGTCCCCTTCAATTTACCTTCAGCAACTTCAAGATCACTCCACGCAACGCCCAAGACATCCAGTTCTAAGGCCGCCAGCTTCTTGATGGGTTTCGTCTCTTGACGTCCCTCATCCTGCCCTCCTGCATCATTCCATCCACAAAATAGCCAATCACTTCAGCAACCTTCATGCTCCCTCCAAAGCTCGTGATCTATGCGCTTTACGCCACAAAAGTGATGTCTCTATACCCTTGAAAATCCATCATATTTATTTTTTTCCAACAAAATGCAATCCGATCTTTTTTGTCTTACGTAGATGTATGGGAAAGAAACATTTTGTGTCGAAAACTTCTCGCTTGTTATATCAAAAAATATGACAAGTGACATCGCAATTGAACTGGAGCAACTATGAACAAGTCTTCCATGGATCGACGTGCATTTTTGAGGAACTCAAGCGCCGCAGCGCTTCTTTTCACCGTCCCTACGTGGGTTTGGAGTACGGGGTGTGGTAGCGGGCCAGAAGTCGTGGAGAAAAACGAGACGTGGGAAAAGGACGCCGCGGCGCTTGAAGCCAAAGGCACAGTCCTGACCAAAGAGGAGCCTGGAAAATGGTCGGAGAAGGTCACACCTCACATCCCTGCAGCGACTTTCAATGAGGGCGCAAACTCCGTCGACGTCGTTGTTCCCCACCCGATGACAACAGAACACTGGATCTCTGATGTGTACATCAAAAACCAGGATGGCATTGTGATTGGATATCAAAAATGGGAGGCCAAAGCGTACGAAGGGGATGAGGCGAAAGCAGCAAAAGCGACGTTCACGTTGCCAGCAGGTACGACGATGATCGCGATGTACTCATACTGCAACCTTCACGATCACTGGAAGGTCGAGGGAACAAAGATCGGCTAACAGCACTAGAACTTGGTGCCGTCAACCTTGGTGCCTGGAGAAAAGAGAGCACCGTTGGCAGCGGTCACGGTGCTGTGTTTCACACATGTGCCTGTCAGCTCTGGATCCAATGTCACGGACTGGTCATCACCTGCATTGCAAGCCCCTGTACCGTATGTAAAGCTCGCCAACTCTGTGCCAGCAGCATTCTTCACACTCACAGTCCCACTTGAGTTTGCGAGACTGACCTTCCCGGAAGAAGCTGTATAGACAAACGCACCTCCAAATTTGCTATGTGCGTTTCCAGTGTTTGCTTCTGTATCAGTGGACATTCCACCACCAAAGATGACGACTGCGCCTTTTGGAGGTAACTGCAGTGCGCCAAAGTCGTGAATTTTGCTCGTCTTGCTGTAAAGCTCAAGTCCAGCGAGCTGGAGTGTCTTACTGGAGACGTTCACGATCTCGATAAACTCGTCGTTGTACGTCTCACGCGTTCCGTCTTTGTTAGCGTCTCCGTTTGTGGTGTCGGGATCGGCGTGAACTTCGTTGATCACAAGATCGCCAGCCGCAGGTGCATTCCCGGTGGGTTGCTCAACGACGGGCTCTGGTGCGACCTCTGGAGTCGCTTCGGTCCCACCATCTCCCTGGCTAGCTTCTGTTTGTGTCTCTGTCGAAGGCTCAGGAGTGGGCTCTGGCTTGGGAGGCTCTTTGGAGAACTCCAAGCCACCGACTCGTGTACCAGGCGAGAACAGTGTCCCCCCAACTGTATCGGCCTTACTGTGAAGAATACAAGTCCCTGTCATGTCAGGATTGAGCGTAACAGACTCGGACTTTCCGCCTGCACAATCACCTGATCCATACTCAAACTTGCCAAGCTCCGTGTCATCAGCAGCCTTGAGCACGATGACTTTCCCAGAGTTGGTCAAAGACAGACGGGAGCTCGTGCTGCCGTTTTTGGTGATGTACACCAGTGAGCCACCGAACTTGCTGTGTGCTTTGCCAGTGCCAACCTCTGTGTCAGCAGCCATCCCGCCACCAAAGACAACGAGTCCTTGTTTTGCCGCGAGGAGGACACCTTCGGGGACGGTAAACAAGACCTTTCCGCCATCATCTGTGATCTTGACACCGGCGATATAGAGGTCTTTATCAGTGACATTCACGATCTCGATGAATTCGTCTTCATAGGTGTCTCGTGTGCCGTCTTTGTTGGCGTCCCCTTTGTCGTTACCTGTAGGGGGGCTGTAGAGGATCTCGTTGATCACAAGCTCACCCGCTTGTGGTGCAGGTCCTGGAGGCGGTTCGTCTTTGACAGTCTCTTTGACTTCATCGACTGGATTGTTGTCATCGACTGGATTGTTGTCGTCGGTGGGGTTTTTGTCGTCAGTGGTGGTCTTGTCATCCACTGGTTCTTTTTCGTCTTTGATGGTTGGCTCTTCTCCACCATCATTGATAGCAGCTTCTTTACGAGGTTCACAGACACCCGAAGTTTGGCTGCTCTCTTTCACACAGTATTGTCCAGCAGGACAGTCCAATGTGGTCTTGCATGAGGGATTGCCACATCCCGTAAAATGAAACGAAAACACAATACCTACAAGGGCGAGGCCCGAAGCGATCCAGCGAAAAAACATACCTTCTCCTATCCCATTCGTTGATGAATTGGACACATACAATAGATAGACGCATCCAACTATAAAAAAACCCCCCCGAAAATGCAAGCCGCCCGACAAAAGACCTTTTCCCTTCATGGATCAGCCTTCTAGGTATCTTTGCGGCGTTCTCAAGCGACAAGTTACAGAGATGTCACGGGCACTTTGCGGTCTTCATCAGAGGAAACACACACTGTAAGCAAAATGTTGGAAAAAAAGCTGTGTACAGACGACTTCATAACGGATCCACTTCACAGAAAGTGCATGGGACAGATTTGAATTCGCTCATGTTCCAGAACCAAAAAGGTTGTCCAATGCCTCTACAGAGATGTCCAGCTCACCAAACATCGAAGGCGAGCAACATGTCATGAGAACAAAACACAAACTTTTGACACAACAACACACCTGGGGACTGGATTTTTTTGCGTTATATTTCTATGATGTTGACCTGTTTGATACTTAAGACGACCCAAAAGGGTATGCTACATCATTTCACTCCAAAAAAGGTACAAACACAACCTCTTTGGGATGTGTACGATACTTGTAGCAGCAATGTACGTGCGATGTGATGTACATACATTGCCCATGATGAAAGTATTTTGGAGACGTCGGACAAGGTGTTGCGCTCTTACCCACAGAGGCAACACTTATGGGAGGTTTTTTGAGAATGAAAGCGAATCGTTTGGGCCGCTATGGCTCCTTTCTTATGTCGTGTTTTATGGTCCTATTTTTGGCGATGGGGATCACCGCCTGTGATTGTGGTGCCCCTCCAGGAGTCGAAGGAAATCTTCCCGACGGTGGGACAATCGTCGACAAGACCAATCAATGCCCACAAGAGTTGACTCCCTGCAACAACGACAATGAATGTCAAACTTGTGGTGGTGGACTTATCTGTATCGCCGGGCAATGCTCCGTCGATCCCCGCCCCGATCGCAAGCCCACAGATACACCTCCAGTCGTCGACGAAAAACCCGACGTTCCACCTCAACAATGTCCAACATTGTGCAGCAATCACGACGATTGCCCAACCTCCAAATGCGGCGAGCGCAACGAATGTGTCAACGGCGTCTGTTCCTATCCAGCGCGCAAATGTCCCGACTCATGTACAGAAGACGCGCAATGTCTGACACCTGCTTGCGGCTCAAGTATCCGATGTTACCAAGGCAAATGTACAAAACTCCCTGCATGTCCCAAAGAGTGCCTCTCTGACGATGACTGCTCACTTCCCACTTGTGGGACGCGAAATCGCTGTATTTCAGGCTTCTGTGCAGAGCCTCCCAAAAACGATCCCCCTGTCGCTGTCGCGCTCAAAAGCCAGAAGGTCTCTGTTGGTTCACTTGTCCGCCTCGACGGAAGCCAAAGTAAAGACCCAGACGGTGACAAACTCACCTATTCATGGAGCTTTTCATCCAAGCCAGCCAACAGCAAAACGGACTTTAACGACAGCACCGCGGTCAGTCCGGCGTTTGTTCCAGATGTCGCGGGTGAATATGTGATCGAGCTGCTCGTCAATGACGGCCAACTCGACAGCAAGCCCTCAGTCGTGCGCATCAGCGCGACCAAGAACGCTGGTCCCACGCTGCTCTCACTCGCACCTTCCACACTTGTGCGTCCCACCACAGACTTTACGGTCTCGCTGTTCGGGACAAACTTTGACGCAGGCGCAAAAGCCGTCTTCAAAGGACTCCTTGGTGTCACGACATTTGTCAACTCGACAGAGCTGAGAGCCAAACTCCCAGCCAACCCACCTGTCGCGAAGTACTCCGTGTACGTTCAAAACAGCGATGGGCAAATCTCCAACGTGTTGACCTTCGCGATCACCAACGCCCCAAGCGATCCCCCACGTGTGATCAGGATCACCCCCACAGAGGTCAAGACGAATGCAGCCTTTACGCTCTCTGTTGTAGGTGAAAAATTTGCGAATGGTGTGACCATCCAGGTCGATGGACAGCCTTACAAGACCAACTTCTTCTCTTCAGGTTTGCTCAGCGCAGTCCTCTCGAAAGGTCTGACTGCAGGTCTGCACACAGTCAACGTCGTCAATCCAGACGGACAAGCAAGTAATTCCGTCACATTGCGCGCAACAACAGTTCAAACATCACCTGTACTTGACTCTGTGACACCCAACTCCATCTTCGCCAACCAAAAGCTGACACTGACCCTCAAAGGGAAGCGTTTTGTAGCAGGTGCGAAGATCCGGATCGCCGGACAGACCTTCGCAGCAGCCTCTGTCACAAGCACACAAATCCTCGTTACAGTCGCCCTGTCCAACGCAGGAAACTTCGGCGTCGAGGTGCTCAACCCGAATGGAGAGACCAGTAACCGCCTCTCCCTTGAGGTGAAACCTCCCCTCAGCAAACCGGTCATTCAGACTCTCTCTCCAGCAACCACCACGGAATTGACGGCAGTTACAGTCGCAGTCAAAGGGACGGGATTTGTCAACGGCGCGAAGGTGACGCTCAACAACATCGCATACACAACGACGTTCGTCTCCGCCACAGAGCTACGTGTAAGCCTCCCAGCGACAGTGAAAGCCGGGAAATACCCCGTCCAAGTCACCAACCCAGACAACCAGACAAGTAACATCGTCGGCTTGTTGTTCAATCCCAAACCTCCTGCACCTGTCCTTTCGGCCCTCAGCCCCGCGAAGATCCCACAAGGGGTTACCACAACAGTGACCCTCACAGGGAACAACTTCTTGAGAGGCGCTCAGGTCCAAGTCGGCACGAGATTGTACCCAACGACGTTTGTCTCGGGAACACGGCTTACAGTATCCGTCACCAAAGGACTGACCGCAGGCAATTACCCTGTCGTCGTGTTCAACCCAGACAGCCAAAAGAGCAACACTCTTCAGCTCAATATCTTTAAATATCCTGCACCTGTACTCAAGTCCATCTCCCCCACACAAGGCATGACTGGACAGGTCGTCTCCGTTCAACTTTTGGGCGCCAACTTCCTCAATGGTGCCAAAGGTGTCTTCCAAGGTGGGCAACAAAATACCCGCTTTGTGAGCGCGACAGAGTTGGCCATGACGCTCTCACTTAACGGTCTCGGCGCTGGAACGTATCAAGTATGGGTCCAAAATGCCGATGGACAGGTCTCCAACAAGATCGCGTTCACAGTCGACGCGCCCAAAGGACCCCAGATCAACCAGATCCTCCCCAACAAAGGGGCGACCAACACCAAAGTGAACATCCTCATCGATGGTACAAACTTCGTCAAAGGCGCAACCATTTCGTTCGCCTCGAAGACCATCCAGACGACCTTCGTCAACATCTCCAGCCTCAGCGCGGTCTTTGACCTGACAGGAATCGCAGCCGGGACTTACCCCGTCAAAGTGACAAACCCCGATGGCTCAGAGTCCAACAACGTTTACTTTACCGTCTCAGGCCAAAAGTTGCCCGCACCTGTGTTGACGAGCGTCTCGCCAACACAACTCAAACTGGGCACAAACAAGCCGATCTACCTCACCGGTAAAAACTTCCAGAACGGTGCGTTGTTGATGCTTCCCCTCCCATTTGTCGGCTCGATTGGCTTGCCATGTAACTATATCAACGCCAACACTCTCGTTGTGACCGCGCAATTGCCGAGTATTCCCTTCCCATTCCCGGCGCGCACCATCAACGTGTATGTCCAAAACCCCGACAAGCAAAACAGTAACCGTAAACCCGTCCAAATCTCCAACTAAATCCAACACCCCTCCCCGCCTCTTCCCCATACATTCCCACAATATCCACAACTCTCTCGAAAAGGTGACCAGAGCTCCCCTATGAAATGTTTTTATAGCGACCACTTCGTCCTCCCACTCCCTCCAAAGCATCACTTCCCGATCCAAAAGTACGCCATGTTGCATCGCACTTTGCGCACAGAGCAGATCGTCGAAGAAGCACAGCTCCACCCTCCCCCTCCCGTTCCCTTGCCGTTTTTGCTCGCCGCACACTGTAAAGAGTACGTCGAACGTGTCCGTTTGGGCCAACTCTCCAAACACGAAGTTCGGCGTATTGGGTTCCCCTGGTCTCCTGCACTTTATGAGCGCTCAATCCGCGTCGCCGGCGCGACGATTGAAGCGTGCAAGGAGGCTCTGTCTGCGGGGATCTCAGTCAACTTGGCGGGAGGGACACATCATGCTTCTTATGACAGGGGGCAGGGATATTGTGTGTTCAACGATAGCGCTGTCGCAGTAAGAGCTCTTCAGGCAGAACACTCCATCAAACGCATCCTGATCCTCGACTGCGATGTCCATCAGGGGAATGGGACCGCTGAGATCTTTGCAGACGAACCGGATGTCTTCACCTTCTCAATCCACAACCACAAAGCCTTCCCTTTACACAAAGCCGTCAGCGATCTGGATATCGATGTTCCCCCCAAAACACAAGATACCGCGTATCTTGCGTTGTTAACGCAAGGTCTCGAAGAGGTCTTCGCTCGTTTCTCCCCTGAGTGTGTGATCTACCTCGCAGGTGTCGACCCCTACGAAGATGATCGGCTCGGTGGCCTGTCGTTGACCAAAGCAGGTCTCGCACAAAGAGATCATCTGGTCTTGCGTGCTTGTCGAGAAAGAGGCCTCCCTGTCGCGATCACAATGTCAGGTGGATATGCCCACCGCATCGAAGACATTGTCGCATTGCACGCACAGACCATCGAGATCGCCACAGGGTATATTTGATTGTTGTTGGGATTGGGAAGAAGCTATCCTTCGTCGGGGACTTTTTGGGCGCGGGGGTGGGCTGCGCCATAGGCAGCCATCAAACTCTTGATGTTGACGTGTGTATAGCGTTGTGTTGTGGAGAGACTTTCGTGACCGAGTAGCTCTTGAATCCCACGCAAATCGGCCCCGGATTCGAGCAGGTGTGTCGCAAAGGAGTGACGCAGACCGTGGGGACTGATCCGACAGCGAGCCGCCGTCTCAAGCACATATTTATCAACGACACGACGGACACTTCGCGCTGTAAGCCGACCACCTTTGTAATTTAGGAACAAGGCCTCATGTGCAGCCATTCCTTCGTCAGCCGCGGCGAGCAATTGACCACGAAGATTCATGTAGTGCTTGATCGCCTCAAGCGCAGGACCACCGATCGGGACGATACGTTCTTTGCGCCGTTTTCCGAAGATCTTGGCGAATCCCCACGGTCTCAAGCTGTCGAGGTCAAGAGAGACGAGCTCACTGACACGCATCCCTGTCGCATAGAAGAGCTCAAGGATCGCACAATCGCGTGCACCGAGGGCGGTTCGATCGTCGGGAGCATCGAGCAGTCGCCCGATCTCTTCGATCGTCAAGAAGCGCGGAAGTGCGCGTGGTTGTTTGGGATTATTGATAAAATCGAGGGGGTTTTGTTCGAGCACTTCCTGGCGCATCAAGAATCGAAAGAAACTGCGCAACGCGCTGAGCTTTCTGTTGAGCGTACTCGCCTTGTTGTCCTTCTCGTAAAGAACGGCGAGAAAACCACGAAGGTGTCGACGGTGGACTTGTGTAGGGTCGAGAATCTCCAACGCGACGATATACTCCAAAAAGGCGCGAATATCCCGTTCGTATGCACGCAGCGTGTGCTGAGAAGATTGTCTCACAAGGCCCATATAATCGAGAAAACGAGCCTTCCAGTGCAGCCATGTCTCTCCAAAATCCGCCTCTGTAATCGGCTTGGCGTCTTTCTCTTGGAGCGCCTTGACCGTCTTTTTACGCTGCTCTTCGACGGACTCTTTTGGCGCGGGCGCCTTCTTGGACGCTCGCTTTGTGGGAGTCTTTTTGGCCTTCTTTTTGGTGCTTGCGGCCTTCTTTTTCTTTGGTTTTTTGGTCTCTTTCTCGGACGAAGTTACATCATTCATCAACACACTCCACTGAACAAACATACAATCATCATACACGATCAACGTACCATCTCATGACCTCTCTGCTCAAATTTTGACCACAGCTCTGAAGGCAAAACAAAACTTTCTCGCGATCGTCGTGTTTGAAAGGGTATCACTCACCTCCTACGCAGAAGCGAAGTAGCGCAGCAACATCAAAATGTTGAACGCTCCAAGAAGTCGATCCGTCAGATATCTGATACGTTCATGGGGTGTGCTCGTCATACAAACCCAACAGGTCACCACTTATTTGGAGGGTGAAGGGACAGTAACTCTTTGTTTCCAAAGACAGAGAGTCTATCACAGGGAAGTGGATCAAAATCATGAAAAGGTGTACATTGGATGTGGCATTTTTCATGCTAGACGGTGTTCAAGATTTGGCACCTTATCACTTTAGAAAGACATGCACCGAGAGAGTGCATCGATAGAATCGGCAACTTTTGCCAACATAGAAGAATCGCATATCTTTACATGAATGTCCTCAGGAGGAAGATGATGGCTCGTTTACTCAAACGTCGCTACACCCTGTTCCTCGGGCTAATGCTCACATTGGGCTTGCTCGTTGGGATCACAGGAGGTTGTGATTGTGGTGGTTCACCAGGAACCGAAACAATCACCGAAACAAACACGGAGAACCCAACAACAGACGGAGGTGAGGTCGTCGCAGAGAAGGACGGGACCTGTACCCAGCGCTGTGACTGCCCACAAGGACAAGAATGTCGGGACAGCAAATGTGTGATCCTTGATGCACCAGTCTATTGCTGCGATCGCGATCAATGTCCCATTGGTAAGGCTTGCTTAAACGCCGATGGTAGCAACGGCTCATGTGATGTACGGACACCCTGTAAACACAACTGTGAGTGTTCACAAGGACTCGCCTGTGAAAAAGGCTACTGTACCAAGACCAGTAAGATTGTTTACTGTTGTGAACAATCAGGTTGCCCAGCGGGCGAACAGTGCGAGTCGATCCGTGGAGGCACCAAGACCTGTGGTAGCGAAGGCTCCCCTTGTGTCTCTGCGTGTGGTTGTGTCGCAGGTCTTGCTTGTGTCAACGGTCAATGTACAAAGAGCAGCACAACTGTTTACTGTTGTGATAACACCAACTGCCCAGAAGGACAGGTCTGTGAGACAGCCAAAGGCGAACGTGGTGTTTGCGGAAAGATCAAAAAATGTAACTCAGCGTGTGATTGTCCCACAGGCCAAGCATGCTCAAACGGACGATGTGTCGTCTCTCCTGTTCCCGTCTACTGTTGTGATAAGCCCAACTCTTGCCCCTCCGGCCAAGCTTGTGACACAGCAGATGGTCGACGCCAAACCTGCCCCACTCAAACCGAATGTACCCAACATTGTGACTGTGCCCAAGGCCAATTCTGCAACAAAGGAGCCTGTGTCGTCGGCACATCCCCTGTCTATTGTTGTGACAAAGCAGGGTGCCCAGTTCGCCGCTCCTGCTTTACCAAAAACGGTGGCGTCGGAACATGCCCAGACAAGAAGTGCGTCAAAGACACAGACTGTGGTGCGCCCTCCTGTCGTCAACAAGGGACACAATGTACAACCGCCGTCCCACGCTGCCTTGATGATGGTTCATGCTCCAACGAAGTGAGCAGCAGCGCAGGTAGCTGTGATCCAGCAACAGGCAAATGTACAACCACAGCACAATGTAAAGTCGACTGTGATTGTCCCCAAGGTCAGGCGTGCTCAAACGGTGCTTGTGGCATCGCAAATATCGTAAAGTACTGCTGTGACAAAGAAGGTTGTCCAAAAGGACAAGCCTGCAGCCGAACAGACGGAAGCGCAGGTGTTTGTGGTGGCACAACAGGATGTAGATCCAACGCAGAGTGTGGAAAGACTTCGTGCCAGCAACTTGGAACGGACTGTGCGCTGAACACCCCAACATGTGACGTTGCCACAGGAAAATGTGTACCTGGCGCACAACTCGTACGAAACGCTGATTGTAAAACACAAAACGGTCAACTCACCTGTGTTCCACGTACAGGCGTCGTTTGTAAGACTCACTGTGACTGTCCACAAGGACAAGGCTGCTCTAGTGGCCAGTGTATCGGAGGCACCTTCCCCACATATTGCTGTGACAAAGCCGGATGCCCAACCAAACAAGCTTGCTACAACAAAGATGGTACTCCTGGTATCTGCCCAGGTGTCGGTGGATGTAAAACGGACCAAGATTGTGGCAAAGCTTCCTGCCGACAAAGCGGGACGACGTGTGTTGTGACAAAACCAACCTGCGACACGACAACAGGAACATGTCGAAGCTCATCAGCCGCCTCTCCAGGCGTATGTGACCCCAACACTGGTTCATGCACACCACTCACTCCATGTCAGGTCCATTGTGATTGTCCCCAAGGACAGGCTTGCGCGACAACGCCCTTCGGCATCAGAGTTTGCCAACAAGTCTCCACACCAGTCTACTGCTGTGATAAAGCTGGATGTCCTTCCAGCACAGCGTGTTTTGATAAAAACAACGCAAGAGGGACATGCCCCATCACATGTACCTCTCCATGTGATTGTAATACAGGCGAAGATTGTGTGAGTGGGCGTTGTACCGTGACTCCAAATCCTGCGTATTGCTGTGACGATCCACAGAAATGTCCTGCAGGTGCTGTCTGTAAAGACAAGTCGGGCAAAGCCGGTACATGCCCACAAACACAACGTCCCTGCAAGAATGTTTGTGATTGTGTCCAAGGCGAAGCCTGCACCAACAACGTCTGTGTCAAGACGAGTAACCCAACAGTCTTCTGTTGTGAGCAGCCCTCTTGTCCGGCAGGAAAAGCCTGTGTCAACAGTCTCAATCAACAAGGAACATGCCCCGTTCCCTGTAAAAATGATTGTAGCTGTACACAAGGTCAACGTTGTGTGAATGGTACTTGTACAAGCAGCTCCGGTAACGGTTATTGCTGCACTAAATCGGGATGTCCCGCCAACTTCAGCTGTACCAACCCCGATGGCAGCCGCAACCGATGTCCGACGCAAAAATGTAACTCCGCCTGTGATTGTAACCAGGGAGAAGACTGCCGAAATGGCCAATGTACAAGGGTGTTCCCTGCTGTGTACTGTTGTAGCAAGACAGGATGCCCACAAGGTCAGTCTTGTAAAAATGCACAAAACACATGGGGAACGTGTCCAAATGTCAACACGTGTAGCTCTCCATGTGATTGTCCACAAGGGCAAGACTGCTTCAAAGGCCAATGTATCCAGGTCTTCCCATCGATCTACTGCTGCTCCAAAGTAGGCTGCCAACCTGGACAGGCTTGCTATGACAGCAACAACAAAGCCGGAGTTTGCCCCGGTTCACAATGTACAACATCATGTGATTGTCCCAACCAAGGTCAGTCATGTGTGCGTGGTCGTTGTGCTTCTTCTAATCCGCGAATCTATTGCTGTAGCAAACCCGGATGTCAATCAGGCCAAAGCTGCGAAGATACAAACGGCAACCTGAGTGTTTGCCCTGGCGCACAATGTAAAACGGCTTGTGATTGTAATCAGGGTGAAGATTGTCGAAATGGTCAGTGTGTCAGAAGTTCACCTGCGGTGTATTGCTGTAGTAAAACGGCATGCCGCGCAGGACAAGCTTGTGTCAACACAAACGGAACCTCCGGCACCTGCCCTGTACAATGCAAAGTGGATTGTGATTGCCCACAAGGAAATCGTTGTTCAGCAGGTACCTGCTACCCAACTACGACAGCGTACTGTTGTAGTAAAGCGGGATGTCCGACAGGCCGAACTTGTACGACAACTACAGGACAACGTAGTGTCTGTGGTGGAAGCACCGGACAAAGCTGTAAGGTCCGTTGTGATTGTAACCAAGGTGAAGAGTGTGTGAATGGTCGATGTCAACAAGGACCAAGCCCTGTTTACTGTTGTAGCAAGGCCGGATGTCCTTCGAACTTCGTCTGTCAGGATTCAACTGGACGCACCAGCTTCTGTCCCACGACTCCCCCAGCTCCATAAGAACCCTTATTTGCTTCATGCACTTTGCAACCCCCCCTTCAACAAACCTCTCCATCCCCCTGAGCCTTCGGCTCTTCCCCCTTCCTCTCCATCCTCTGGAGAATGGAAGGGGGAGACATTTTGCCGATAAGTACGGTATTTCGCTTGAGTTCTGCTC
>MDTC01240313.1_pt1 | contig 31985 bp, 28 predicted proteins | sample 811181 | NCBI WGS metagenome assembly MDTC01 (sample SAMN05326644, study PRJNA326480) | marine metagenome | isolation source: seawater | place: Pacific Ocean: North | collected 2011
GATGGGGATGGCGACCATCATCGCGAGCGTCAGCCGATCCCGGACCAGCTGGCGCAGCTCCTTGACCGCGACCGCGACGATGCGTCTCACGCCTCGGCCCCCTCGGCCGCGTCCCGCGCGTCCTCCCGCACCATCGACACGAAGGCGTCCTCGATGGTGGCGCGGACCTCCTTCGCCGGGAGCGCATCGCCGAGCACCGCGTGCACGACCTCCACCGGATCGGCCTTGTGGTGGGTCGCGACCCGCACGACCCCACCGTAGTGGCTGACCTCCTCGACCCGCGGCTCGTGGCGCAGCTCCTCGGCGGCCTCCCGTGCTCGGGCCGGGTCTCCGGGCACGACCAGCTCCGCCACTCGAAGTGCCCGACGTTCCAGGATCTCCGCCGGGGATCCGATGTCGAGCACGCTGCCGCGGAAGATGAAGGCGAGCCGGTGGCAGCGCTCGGCCTCGTCCATGTAGTGGGTGGTGACGAGGATCGTCGTGCCCTCGCTGGCGAGGCGGTGGATGCGATCCCAGAACTCGCGCCGGCTCACCGGATCCACCCCGGCGGTGGGCTCGTCGAGGAAGAGCAGCTGGGGTTCGTGGAGCGTCGCGCAGGCGAGCGCCAGGCGCTGGCGCCAGCCTCCAGACAGCGTTCCCGCGAGCTGCCGGGCGCGATCGGTCAGGCCCGCCTGGTGCATGGCTGCGCGGATCCGGTCGCGCAGCGCGCGGCCCCTCAGTCCGTAGATCGCCCCGTAGAACGAGAGGTTCTCGCGGACGGTGAGGTCCTTGTACAGCGAGAAGGCCTGGGTCATGTACCCGATCCGCTTCTTCACCTCGTCGGGATGGCGGGCCACGTCGAAGCCGACGACGGTGGCGGAGCCGGAGGTGGGGTCGAGCAGTCCGGTGAGCATGCGCACGGTGGTCGACTTGCCTGCGCCGTTGGCGCCCAGCACGCCGAAGATCTCGCCCTTGTGCACGGTGAGGCTGACGTCGCGCACCGCGACCAGCGGGCCGAAGTGGCGCGCCAGGTGCTCCGCCCGGATGACGACCGGCTCGCTCACGGCGCTGTGGCCTCGCGGGAGAGCACCGCCCGGGCGGGCACCCCGGCGATCAGCTTGCGGTCGGGATCCTCGATGCGCAGGCGCACCCGGACCACGAGGTTGGCGCGCTCGGACTCGGAGAACAGGTAGCGGGGGGTGAACTCGGTGCGGCGGTTCACGTGCTCGACCGTCGCGGAAAAGGGCTGGTCGAAGGCATCGACTCGGACGCTGGCCGACAGCCCGGGCCGCACGCCGGCGATGTCCTCCTGGGGCACGAAGACCTCGACGTAGGGGTGCTGCCGGTCGGCGAGCACGACCACCGGAGCGCCTGGAGACACGATCTCCCCGGGGTCGATGAGCACGTCGACGATGTCGCCCTCGGAAGGCGCGTCGAGGGTGTGCAGGGACAGGCGCTCCCGGGCGGCGGCGAGCCCGCGCTCGCTGGCCTCGACCCGGGACATCATGCCGTCGAGCTGGGTCTGGCGGGTTCCGGCGCGCAGCAGGTGCAGGCGCTGCTCGGCGACGTCCACCTTGCCGCGGGCCTCGGCCTGGCGGGTGATCAGGTCGTCGAGAGATGCGCGGGGCGCAGCACCGTCCTGCACCAGACCGCGCTGACGCTCGACGCTCTGATCCACGACGTTCAGCACCTTCTGCGCCGCCCGGAGCTCGGCCTGGGCGGTGCGGAGCTCCTCCGGGCGACTCCCCTCGGCGAGCACGCCCAGGTCGGCCCGGGCGGCGGACAGCTCCGCCTCCTTCGCCTCCACCTCCAGCTCGGCCAGGGACGCGGACAGTCGACCGACCGGATCCCCGCGTTCGACGTGGCTTCCTTCCTCCACATCGAGCTCCAGGACCCGACCGCCCACCTCGAAGCCCACCGTGATCTCGGTCAGCTCGATGATCCCCTGGTAGACCGGATCCTTGGAGGTGCCACCCGCGCATCCGGCGAGCAGCACCAGCATCGCGAACCACCGGCGCATGAGACCTCCGGCGGCATCATACGCCTCTCGTCGTGGGCCGACGCCCAGCCGTCCCTGGCGCTCCCAGCAGCGGGCGATGACAGTCGATGTCAGCCGGCTGCCCGCCACAGCGCAGATCGGTCCCCTCTTCGCCCGAGTCAGAAATGCGCTGAAACGCCGGATCCCCAAAGCACCCTGCTAGCGTGGACCCACGCTCGGTACACGAGGGAGGCCCCATGGCGGCGGAGTGCGACGCGGACCCGATCGAGGGACTGCGCCAGATGTTCGTGGACGAGGTCCAGCGGGGACGCCTGGCCCGGGGGCAGTGCCCCGCCCGCCGCCCGGTCTTCCTGCGCCTGCACGGGGTCGCCCACGGTCGCCTCGAGGTCCGGGACGGGCTGCCCGACGCCCTGCGGGTCGGCCTGTTCGCCGAGGCGCGGAGCTTCCCCGCCTGGGTGCGCTTCTCCAGCGACATCCCCGACCAGGCCTCCGAGCGCCGCAGCACGGTCGGCCTCGGCATCAAGCTCTTCGAGGTGCCCGGCAGAAAGCTGTTGCCTCCGGATGAGGATGCGCCCACCGCCGACCTCATCCTGCAGAACCACGACGTCTTCTTCGTGGACGACGCCAAGGACATGTGCGCGTTCACAAGAGCCTCGCTCTCGGGCAAGGGCGAGGCCTGGCTCGACGATCATCCCGTCACCAGGCAGATCCTCGCCGACATGGAGAAGGACGTCGCCAGTGTGCTGGGCATCGACTTCCACTCGGTCATCGCGCTGGGCTTCGGCGAGGGCCAGGCCTGCAAGCTCACCCTGCAGCCCGCGGTCCCGATCACGGGCCCCGCCTCGGACGATCCCGACGCGCTGGCCACGGATCTCTCCGACCGGTTGTGCAAGGACGAGGTTCGTTTTCGCCTGCTGGTCCAGGTATCCGCCACCCTGCCGACGGACCGCCTGACCGTGCGCTGGACCAACGCCGAGGCCCCCCGCCAGCACGTCGCCACGCTGATCCTCCCCCGCCAGGACGTGACCGCGCGCGGCCAGGCGACCTATGGGGAGAACCTGGCGTTCAACCCCTGGCACATCACCGCCCCCCACGAGCCCCAGGGCAGCATCGCCGCCGCCCGCAGGGTGGTCTACCAGGCCTCAGCAGACGTCCGCCGCGACGCAAACGGCGTGCCGCGCGCAGAGCCTGCCCAGCCCCGCCCGGTCGCCGACGAGCCGGTCGGCGACCACCGCATCGTGCGCTGCGCCATCCATCCCGCCATCGGGGTCGCACGGGTGGGCGACAGCCCCGACGACTTCTACCTCGGGCCCGAGGTCGCCGATCCCCCGCCCGCCCCCCAGGACGGCTACCGCGACGCCAGCGGCCGCCTGCAGCGCCAGGGCGCCCGCTTCCGGATCTACGGCTACGACGCCGACGGCAACGTGGTCAAGGAGCTCACCGCCGCCGATGCACAGATCCGCTGGTCGGCCCACCTGGTGAACCGCAAGGCGGCCTGGTTCCGCTTCGACCGCGCCATGGACATCCCCGAGGCGGTGGGCCTGTCCGTGCCCCGGCGCAACGCGAAGATGACCAAGGACCGGCACCAGCTGGTCATCGACCCCGGCCAGCGCACGATCGCCGGCGCCTCGGCCACCCCCGTGCCCTTCGACGGCGGCACCTTCCTCGGCACCGAGGTCTACCTGGGCGAGCTGCGGACCGACGCCGCCGGTCGCCTGATCGTGCTCGGCGGCCGCGGGGTCTCGGGCTCGCCGACGAACGCGCCCATCTACCGGCCGGAGGACCCCCAGAGCTTCAACAACGCCGACGGCTGGCACGACGACACCGGCGACGGCCCCGTCTGCGCCACGGTCGTCGTGGGGGGACGGGCGATCCCCTGCGAGCCCGCGTGGGTCATCGTCGCCCCGCCGGACTTCGCCCCCGACCTGAAGGGCTGGCGCACGATGTACGACCTGCGGGTCGACGTCGCCCGGACAGAAGGCATGCTGCCCCTGCCCGACCGGCCGAGCTTCAGCGGGGACATCCTGCCCATCCTGCAGCGCCTGTCGGGACTGCAGTGGGTGAACGCCGGTTTTGCTGCCTATTTCGGGGCGGATGGCGCGCTCGACTTCCAGACGGACCAGGCCCTGATCCGCAAGCTGGCCCGCGCACCTGGCACCGCCGACCCCTACCGTGAGCTGCGCCGCACGGTGGCCAACAGCTTCCGCGCGGCCGCGTGGGGCGAGGGGGATCCGGGCACCTGGCCCTGGATCTACGGTGACGGCTTCGGCACGGCCGACAACAGCCTGCCCCAGGAGAACCTGACCCTGCCGCCGACCTGGGCCCACATGCTCGACCAGTGGGCGGACGGGAGCTTCGAGGCGGACTGGGACCCGAGTGCGGTGCCCAAGCGCCACCTCGCCGACGTGCCGGTCGCCGAGCAGCCCGCGATGCTGGACCGGGCCGCCCTGGACTTCTGCCTGGCCGACGCCTTCCATCCCGGATGCGAGATCACCTGGCCGATGCGCCACCAGAGCCTGTTCACGAGCCCCTTCCGGATCCGCCACGCGCCTCCCGGCAGCCCCGCCCCCGACCTGGGCTCGACCCTGACCCAGGACAGCGCCCTGGCGGTCGGCGGCCCGCTCTACGCCCAGCGCCCCGGGGACCTGACCCGCTGGATGGCGCTGCCGTGGCAGATGGACACCGCGTTCTGCCGCAGCGGGTACGACACCGACTACGACCCGTACCTGCCGACGTTCTGGCCGGCCCGGGTGCCCAACCAGGTGCTCACCCAGGACGCGTACGCCGTGCTGATGGACACCTCGAAGTCCCGGGACGAGCGGATCGCGGCGTTCCACCAGCGTGCTGGCTGGCTGCGGCAGCTCCCGAACGGGGTCACGCCCGCCGCCACCTGGATGGTCGAGCACTTCGGCCGCCAGGGCATGGTCGCTCGTCACCCCGGACCGGCCGATCTGCCCGAGATCCCCGACGCGGTCTGGGTCGAGGCCCTCCCCCCCGCGAGCCGCGCGACCGCCCGCCAGGCGCACGCGACGCAGCAGGCGCTCATCGCCGAAGCGCGCCAGGGGCCGGGATCCTCGCGCTGGGCGGAGGCCGGCTGGTCGAGTCCCGAGGAGGCGAAGGCCGCGTCCCTCATGCGCCGGCATGGCTCATGATCGCAGTCGTGGGGGCAGGGCTCGCTGGGGTGGCCAGCGCGCTCGCGCTCCAGCAGGCGGGGGCCGACGTGGTGGTGATCGGGGCAGACGCACCGGCGCGGCCCGCGGTGGGCGAGTCGCTGCCGGCCGCGTCCATGCGGATCCTCCGCGACCTGGGCGTAGCAGACGTGCTCGATGACGTGCCCCACCTGCGCTGCGCCGGGCACGCCTCCGCGTGGAGCGGACCGGAGGTCGAGACCCGCAGCGCGCTGCTCGATCCCGAGGGTCCGGGCTGGCTGATCGACCGGACCGCGTTCGACGCCGCCCTGCGCAGGAAGATGGAAGAACGCGGTATCTGCTGGCATCGCGCCTCGGTTCGGGCGGTCCGTCGGGAGCCGGACGGCGTCGCGCTGGTGACCGGCGGTGGCGTGCTCGACGCGGACGAGGTCATCGACGCCACCGGCCGCGCCGCCACCCTCGCGCGCTCGCTCGGAGCCCGCCGCCACTTCGGCGATCGTGTGGTGGCGCGGGTACGCTGGGGGCAGCTCGCCACAGACGACGCCCGCACCCTGGTCGAAGCGGTCGAGGAGGGCTGGTGGTACACCGCACGGCTCCCTGACGACCGGATCGTCTGCGCCCTGCACACCGACCCCGCCCACGCCGGAGCGGTCCGCAGCGATGGGGCCTGGGAGGACGCGCTGCGCCGCTCCGTTCACGTCCGCGCGGCGGTGGAGGGGGCGCGCTGGACCGACGGACTCACCGCGGACGCGTCGCCGAGCTGGCTCGACACGGCGGCAGGCGATCGCTGGCTCGCGGTCGGGGATGCGGCCCAGGCCTTCGACCCGATCGGCTCGCAGGGCATGTTCCACGCGCTCTACACCGGACTCCGCGGCGCCGAGGCCCTCCTGAACGGGACCACCGAGGAGTACCTCGAGCGCCTGCGCACCATCCGGGAGACCCACGCCGGTCAGCGGGCGTGGGTCCTGTCGCAGGCGAGGACGCGGGCGCGGGGTCGATAGCAGCAGGTCGAAGGCCCGGATCTCCCCGGTTGAGCACTGCTCGGTAGCCGATCGCGCCAACAGACCATCGATCCGTGCCAGCCACTGGATCCCGGGCCGGCGACCGGACACGTTGCAACCGACCCCAGCCCCCGGGAGGTGCCGTGATCACCCTCTCCATCAACGGCGAGACCCGCGAGGTCGACGTCGAAGCGGACATGCCCCTGCTCTGGGTGCTCCGCGAAGAGCTCGGCCTGCGCGGAACCAAGTTTGGATGCGGCATCTCCCAGTGCGGCGCCTGCACGGTCCACGTGGACGGCAAGGCGGTGCGCTCCTGCGTGACCCCGGTCAGCCTGGTCGCCGGCAGCGAGGTCCGCACCATCGAGGGCCTCGGCACGCCCGAGGCACCCCACCGGGTGCAGCAGGCCTGGATCGACCACCAGGTCCCCCAGTGCGGCTACTGCCAGTCGGGCATGCAGATGGCGGCGGCGGCGCTGCTCGAGGAGATCCCCGAGCCCACCGACGAGGACATCGACAAGCGGATCACCAACATCTGCCGCTGCGGCTGCTACGAGCGGATCCGCGCCGCGGTCCACACGTCCGCGAAGGGGGCCTGAGATGAAGATCTCCCGACGCGCCCTGCTCATCACCGGCGGCATCGTCGGCGGCGGCCTCGCCATCGGCCTCATCGGCGTCGCGGGCACCGCTGGCTACATGGCCACCCACGAGCTCCGCGGCGACCAGCGCGCGGACCTGCCGATCGGCTCCGGCGAGCTGGTGGCGGAGTGGATCACCCTCACCGCCGACGGCACGGTGACCCTGCTGACGCCCCACACCGAGATGGGCCAGGGCGCCAACACCGGCCTGCGCCAGATCGTCCTGGACGAGCTGGACGCGGATCCCGAGAAGACCGTCGTCAAGCCGGCTCCGGCCCTGCCCGGCTTCGCCAATGGCTACATCGTCTACGCCCTGTTCAGCGAGATGACCGGCGAGCCCGAGGGCTACCTCAAGCGCCTGATGGACAACGCCGTAGCTGGCCTGGCGCAGTCGATGAACGCCCAGATCACCGGTGGCAGCATGTCCGTGCGCGGCACGGGCTGGTTCGGCCTGCGCCCCGCCGCCGCCGCCGCCCGGGTCCTGCTCACCCGCGCCGCCGCCCAGCACCTGGGTGTGGCCGAGTCGGAGCTTCGGACCGAGGACGGCATGGTCATCCACGACGCCTCCAAGCAGGCCGTCGACTACGGCACCCTCGCCGAGGCCGCGTCCAAGCTGTCCGTGCCCGTCGATCCGCCGCTCAAGCCGCGCTCCGCGTGGAAGCACATCGGGACCAGCGCGCCGCGCCTCGACATCCCGGACAAGGTCTTCGCCAAGGCCGAGTACGGCATCGACGTGCACGTGCCCGAGCTGCGCTACGCGGCCATCCTGCCGCCCCCCGTCGCCAACGCGAAGGTCACCGGCGTAGCCAACGAGGCCGAGCTGAAGGCCCGCCGCGGCGTCGAGACCGTCGTGGTGATGGACGACTGCGTCGCGGTCGTCGCCGACAACCCCTGGCGGGCCGAGCAGGCCGTGCGCCAGGCGAAGCTGGTCTTCGACGAGCCCGAGGGCGGCCGGAACAGCGAGGAGAAGCTCGTCGACAAGCGCCGGACCGCGGTGCACGGCGACGGCCTCGACGCGGTGAAGTCCGAGGGAGACGCGCTGGGGGCGCTGGAGGGCGGGACGGTCGTCGAGGCCGAGTACCAGGTGCCCTTCCTGTCGCACAGCCCGATGGAGCCGATGAACGCGACGATCTGGAAGGAGAACGGCATGCTCCACGTGGCGAGCGGGGTGCAGAACCCGCTGGCCTCCCGCGCATTCGTCGCGAAGAAGCTGGGTGTTCCGCTGGAGGACATCCAGTTCCACGCCAAGACCATGGGCGGCGGGTTCGGTCGGCGCGGCGCGCTGCTCGAGTACAACCTCAACTGGCTGCGCCAGGCCGTCGAGATCCACCAGGCCCACGGGGGCCCGGTCAAGCTCACCTGGTCCCGGGAGGCCGACACCCGGCTGTCCACCATGCGCCAGGCCGATCTGGCCCGCATGCGCGGCGTCGTCGGCGCGGACGGCAAGCCGACGGCCTGGGTCTCCGAGTTCTGGTACCCGGTCGGGTCCGGGGACGAGGTCGCCCCCCACTACGCCATCCCCAATGTGCGGATCGCCCACGCCGGCGGTGAGCCCGCCCTGCCCTACTGCTACTGGCGAAGCGTCGACATGTCGGTGCACGGCTTCTTCATCGAGAGCTTCATCGACGAGCTCGCCGAGGCCGCCGGCAAGGACCCCCTCGACTACCGCCTGTCGCTCCTCGACCCCAGCTCCCGCCACGCCGGCGTGCTGAACAAGGTGCGGCAGATGAGCGGCTGGGATCGCGGCCGTCGGCGCGGTGATCGCGCGCTGGGCGTGGCCATGACCGCCTCCTTCGGCAGCATCGTGGCCCAGGTCGCAGAGGTCAGCGTCGAGGGCAAGACGCCCCGGGTGCACCGGGTCTGGTGCGCCATCGACTGCGGCACCGCGGTCAATCCCGACGGCGTCATCGCCCAGATGCAGGGCGGCATCCAGTTCGGTCTGTCCGCCGCCCTGTTCGGCGAGATCACCCACGACGAGAACGGCGGCGTGAAGCAGAGCAACTTCCACGACTACCGGGTGGTCCGCTTCAAGGAGGCCCCGCGGGTCGAGGTCGCCATCGTCGACTCCCCCGACGCCGCCCTCGGCGGTGCGGGCGAGCCCGGCGTGCCGCCCATCGCTCCGGCGGTCGCCAACGCCGTCGCTGTGCTCGCACCACGGCCGCGCAGCCTGCCCATCCGGGTGGGGTGAAGACCGGCGACTCCTGCGCCTACAACGCCAGGAAGTCGCCGTCGTCGAAGCTGTAGGCCAGCATGCCGTCCCCGGCGTAGCCCACGCCGCCGCCGGGGATGGTGAAGGTGTCGCCGCCGCCGTTCCAGCCGGGGTTGGGGCCCGCGTGTGGTCGGCCGAGCATGGCCTGCACCCCAGTCCGGGTCATGCCGATCGGATCCGCCATGTACTGCTCGGTCGCGCGCTCGAGCATCCCGGGGGGCACTCCGGCGAGCCCGTGCAGGGTGGCGACCGCGTCGTCCGCGGCGGCCTGGAGCAGCGGGACCAGACGGGTGGGCAGGGCCATGGCGAGGACCCGGACCGCCTCCCGTGCCCGCTGCGCACCCGGGAGCACCGTGCCATGGCGCTCGCCGGCGGCGCCGACGATGGCCCACATCATGATCGCGTCGTCGACGAAGCCCAGGCCGCCGGGCAGGTCGTCGCGAACGAGGTCGACCGGGCCGACCAGGTAGGCGAGCCCCATCGTGAGCAGCATGCGGGACTCGGGGGAGATCTCCTGTCCCAGCTCGCCGGCCATCGCCCGAACGAGGGCAGGCATCCCGCGCAGCTCGCGGATCGTGCGTGACGCGATCACCTGGGAGGCGACCACCGCGTCGCGGCCGCGCAGGCCCCCTCGCAGTCCGGCAAAGGCGTCGGCCTTCACGTCGCGCAGGGCCGCGGCGAACCCGGGTGCATCGCGATCCTCGTGCAGGGAACCCAGGCGCTCGGCGACCACGGGGACCAGCTCCAGCAGACCGACCGTCATGCTGCCTCCTCGGTGGGACAGGGGCTGACCGGTGCAGAAGCAACGGGCGTGCCACGAGGTGTTGCCGTCAAGAGGCAGGTCGATGCTGCAACATACGGGGCATTGTCCGCACGCCCTGTGCGAATCCGAACGCCCCCCAGGGGGTCGCCCCCAGCCCCGGAGCCCGCGATGGCGCTCGGCTACGAGACCTTCTCCCTGTTCTACGACCCCGCGATCGAACGGATCTACGCCCCGTTTCGCGAGCGCATCGCCGAGGCCGCCCGGCTCTCCCCCACCGACCGGGTGCTCGACCTGGCCTGCGGGACCGGCCAGGGCCTCGCCGCCGAGGTCGCACGGGTGCCCGAGGGGGAGGTGGTCGGACTCGACCTCTCGCCGGGCATGCTCACGCGCGCCCAGGCCCGCATCGAGAAGCACGGCTGGGGCAACGTCCGGCTGGTGCAGGGCACCATCGACGACGTGGACGGTGCGTTCGACGCCGTGATCGTCACCCTCGGCCTGTCTGCCATCGGTCCGTGGCAGGAGGTGTTCCGGAGCACGTTCGACCGGCTCCGTCCCGGCGGTCGCTACGTCATCTTCGACGTGCACGCCGAGCGCTGGGTCCCGCAGAAGACCTGGGTGCAGCTGCTCGCCGGGGCCGATCTCGACCGCAAGGTGTGGGAGCCCCTTCACGCGGTCGCCGAGGATCCCACCCTCGAATGGCTCGACGGCTCGATCCACGTCCACGGCGGCCGCCTGTTCATCGCAACGGGCGTGCGACCGGCTTGAGCGCGCACTATCCGGGGACCCCGCAAGGAGTGTCTCCATGAACGTCTACCGTCCTCCCCTCGACGAGTTCCGCTTCCTCCTCGAGACCTTCGGCTACAGCGAGAACGTCCATTCGATGGAGCGTTTCGCCGAGTTCGACCTCGACACCTGCACCGACCTCATCGAGTCGTTCGCCACCTACTGTGTCGACGTGCTCCTCCCACTGAACGAGGTCGGCGACAAGGTGGGCGTGCACTTCGATCCCGAGGCACGCTCGGTCACCATGCCGGAGGGCTTCCGCGACGCCTACCAGGGCTTCATCGAGAACGGCTTCGGCAGCGTGCCCTTCGATCCCGAGCACGGCGGCCTCGGCGCGCCCTTCTGCGTCTCCACCCTCGCCAGCGAGGTCATGAGCGCCTGCAACAAGAGCTTCTCCATGTGCCCCGGCCTGACCGCGGGCCTGGTCGACGCGCTCGAGGCCAACGCCGACGAGGTCCTGTCCGCAAAGTTCCTCGAGAAGCTCGTCTCCGGCGAGTGGACCGGCACCATGGCGCTGACCGAGCCCCAGTGCGGCACCGACCTGGGCCTGATCACCACCCGCGCCGAGCCGGAGGGTGACCACTACCTGCTCACCGGCACCAAGATCTGGATCACCTTCGCCGACCACGACATGGCCGACAACATCGTCCACCTCGTGCTCGCCCGCCTGCCCGACGCCCCTCCCGGCATCAAGGGCATCAGCTGCTTCCTCGTGCCGAAGTTCCTCGACGACGGCACCCGCAACCCGGTCTTCGTCGGCGGCACCGACCACAAGATGGGCATCCACGCCTCCCCCACCTGCGTGCTCAACTTCGAGGGCGCCAAGGGCTGGATCGTCGGTGAGCCCCACCGGGGCATGAAGACGATGTTCGTCATGATGAACGCCGCCCGCCTGCAGGTCGGCGCGGAGGGCGTGGCGCTCGGCGAGGCCAGCTACCAGAACGCCCTGGCGTTTGCGAAGGACCGCCGCCAGAGCCGCAGCCTCGACCCCAAGAAGCAGGATCGCGACGCGGCCGCGGACAACATCCTGGTGCACCCCGACGTCCGCCGCATGCTGCTGACGGTCAAGTCCACCACCCAGGCCCTGCGCGGCCTCGTGTGCTGGATCAGCATGAACTACGACATCATGCACCACTCCGCGGACGAAGACGCCAGGAAGAAGGCCAATGATCTGGTCGCCCTCCTGACGCCCATCATCAAGAGCTACGGCTCCGAGCGCGGCTTCCTGAACGTCAGCGAGGCCATGCAGGTCATGGGGGGCGCCGGCTTCACCCAGGACTGGCCGGTCGAGCAGTACCTGCGCGACGTGCGCATCGCGATGATCTACGAGGGCACGAACCACATCCAGGCGCTCGATCTGGTTGGTCGCAAGCTGCCCACCGGCGGAGGACGCCTGATGCGCGTCTTCGCGGCAGAGGTCCAGGAGCTGCTCACCCCCGCGCTCGCCGATGAGCGCCTCGCCGCCCTGGCCCAGCCCCTCGCCAAGGAGGCCCAGCGCCTCAGCCAGACCACGATGGAGCTGGGAGCGGCCGCCATGGCCGACAACGAGGTCATCGGCGCTGTCAGCTCGGCGTACCTCAACCAGTTCGCCCTGGTCACCCTCGGCTACATCTGGCTCCGCATGGCGAAGCAGGTCGTCGACCTGCCCGAGGACGACGCGGTCCGCCGCTCCAAGCTCCAGCAGGCGCGCTTCTACATGGAGGTCGTGCTGCCCGAGGCCGGCACCTTCGCCAAGCGGGTCAAGGTCGGCAAGGGCCCGGTCACCGAGATCGACGTCGAGCTGCTGTAGGCGCTGGCCGCCCGCCGCCCGTGCGTCAGTCGACGCCGAGGTGGCGGGCGAGCTTCTGCATGGTCTGCAGGCCCAGCTCGACCGCCCCGAAGCCGATGACCACGGCGCGACGTTCGGCGGTCGGGTGGAGCTGCCGCAGCGTGAGCACGGTCTTGCCGTCGGACTGCTGATCGAACGTCAGGGTGACCCGGAAGCGGTTGGGGTCGTCGTCGACGTCGGAGCCGTGGTCCAAGACGATCCGTTCGTCGGGCACGACCTCGAGGTAGTCGAAGCGGTTCGTGTAGGGCGTGCCATCCGGGGCGACCATGTCGAACCGCGCGCGCCCGCCGGGGCGCACGTCCATCTCCCGCACGGTGCAGGAGAAGCCCGCCGGGCCGAACCAGTCGCAGAACGCGTCGGGGTCCGTCCACGCGGCGAACACGGCGGCGGGTGGCGCGGCGAGCACGCGCACGAGCACGACCTCGCGGTCCAGGGACCAGGTGTTGGGGTCGTTCAAGACAGGACTTCCGTTCATGGCTTCTGCTCCGTCGGGGTCTGGGATTGTTCCGCGGTCCGGCGGAGGTGAGCCTCGAGTCGATCGAGGCGTTGCTCCCACGCAGCCCGGGTGTGCTCCGCCCACGCGGCGATCTCGACCAGCGGCTCGGGCTGCAGGCGACACGGCCGCCGCTGCCCGTCCCGACCCCGGCTGATCAGTCCCGCGTGCTCCAGCACCTTGAGGTGCCGCGAGATGGCCGGGAGGCTGATCGGAAAGGGCTCTGCCAGCTCCTGCACGTTCGCCTCACCCTCGGCCAGCCGCCGCACGATGGCCCGGCGGGTGGGGTCGGAGAGCGCTGCGAACACGGCATCAAAGCGGTCGGGCGCCGGCAGGGTCATGGTCTTCGCTCCGGCAGGTATTTCACACACTGGTTAAATAACCAGAGTGTTAAATACGATCCACCAAGCGGACGAAGATCCTCGAGGTCCATCCACGCGTCGGACCTACTGCTCCCTGGGAACCGGCCCGTCCGGCATGTCCCGCACCCGGATCGGCGCCTCCACGAGGGGGGCGCCGAGCCCGCGGTAGGTGGGTACCGGCTTGCCCCGATCCGCGTCGCGCTGCTGGGCGAACTGCATGCGCCGCGCGAACGTGGTGTCGAAGAGCCCATAGGCGTTGAGCACGCGAAAGCTCTGGTACCAGGCCTCGATCTCGTCGGGGTCGTACGCTTGATCCAGCTCGCGGCGGCCGGTGTTGCCCTGGACCTGACCCCAGTGCACCCGGCCGTTGTCGCCGAACTCGGCGGTGAAGCGGTCCGCCCAGGCGCCGACCACCTCCTTGGCGCACGGCTTGTCGCCCGGCTCGAGGTTGCGGGCGCGGTTGTTCTTCACCGCCTCGGTCAGCTCCGCCGTGCACACCGGCAGCAGCTCGCCGTTCCGCTTCCAGCGCACCATGGACAGAAAGCCGCGCCGCCCGGTCGCGAAGCGCACGCCGAAGGGGTTCACCAGGCGGGTCTTGCGCGGCAGGAAGCGCTTCAGGTCGCCGACCTCGAGGTTGGTCTTGAGGATCCAGTCGACCAGCTCGGCGCCGCGATCGGCGGGCACCATGAACTCGGTGCCCCACGCCTGGACGAACTCGCCCTGGCCGAGCTTGAGCACCCGGTAGCAGCGGTCGGCGAACTCCCCCACCCGGCGGCCCTTGACCAGGGAGCGGTTGGCGAGCCGGGTGATGGTGTTGCCCAGGTTGCCGCCCAGGTTGACGTTGCGGGCCAGGCCGCCCGCCCACTTCTGGGGGATCTCCCGGACCTCCTCCTGGTAGTTGAGGTCGTAGGTCCACGCGTTGCGGTAGACCTCGGTGGTCGCCCAGTCGTGCACGTTGTCGAAGGGGTTCGAGTTGACCACCAGCTCGTAGCGCCAGCCCTCGGCGGTGAAGTCGTTGGGCGGGTGGCGCATCCGCTCGAACAGGTTGCCGCGCACCTCGGTCCACGGCCGGCCGACCCGGCGTTCATACAGGAAGTACGCGGGTTTCACGCGCATGACGTACGCGACGATGATCCCCATGGTGCCCATCGCGACGATGGCCGACTCGAACAGCCTGCTGTCCTGCACCAGCCGCCAGGGCACGCCCGCGCGCTCGGTGCGGAACAGGTCGGGCTCGGTGATGGCGTCGGCAGGATCGGGCTCGATCTGCACGACCTCCCAGCGCGGCCCCTCGGGGGTGTCGAGGCACGTGATGACGACGACCGCCTCGACCGAGTCGGCGACGGCCCCCTCGGCCACCCCCGCGCCGTGGGTGCCCGTCGAGATGGCGCCGGCGAGGGTCTGTCCGTCGAAGCTGCCCTGGGTCTCGATGGCGAGCCCCTGGGTCCACAGGGTCTCGTTGAGGGCACAGATGGTGATGCCCGCGCCGACCATCGCGAAGTAGCGGGGATCGTCGGCCTCGGCGTGCCGGCGGATGAACGCGGGGTCGAACTCGGTCCGACCGGGCAGCACCTGGTTGATGCCCTCGATGTGGAGCACGACGGCGCGACCGCCCTCGACGCGCTTGTAGACGTCGGAGCTCGAGTGCCGGGAGCCGACGGCACAGAAGCGGATGGGCTGGTTGAGGCCGCGAGGGTCGGGGCAGGCGGTGGCGAGCGCGTCATAGGTCTCGGCGATCCGCCGCTCGAAGTGCAGGTCGTTCTCCGAGGGCCAGACGTGGCAGTCGGTCGAGCTGGGCTTGCCGTTCAACCTGGCCTTCTGGAGGTTGCGCTTCACCCGGCCCGGCCCCTCCATGCTGGACGCGGTCGCGCCCCACAGGCCGCACGAGGGCAGGCTCTGCTTGTCCACGACAATGCGGGCGTCGTAGTGGAACGGCTCGCCGTAGTAGTTGACGAACCCGGCCGGGCCGATGTCATCGGACCAGCGCCGCTCCCGCCGACCGATCCACTTCAGGTAGTGCGGCGGGTGGCAGGGCCTCGTGTCTGCCGCCGCCAGCGCCTCCGCCGGGACGAGCTGCGTGGCCACGGCGCTGGCGGCGAGCCCGCTGACGAGGGCGCGGCGGGACAGGCGGAGCTCGGAGTCGTCGGTCAAGGATCCTCCCCTCTGCGGGAGGGTACACCCGGGGGGATCGCTGGTAGCATCCGCCCATGCTCACCCTGGTCCTGGTGTCGGTCCTCGCCCACGCCGACGTGCCGCCCCCCGCCGGCATGAAGCGCGTGCCCTACTACGCCGAGGTCCTGGGGGCGCCGTCCGGCGGCGATCGGGCCCTGGTGGTCTACCCCTGGTCGGGCTCGAACGGAGAGCCGAGGGCTGAGGTCACCGAGGTCCCGTCGAGCGGGAGAGTTCAGTTCGGACGCCGCATCATGGGCGCTCCGCGGTTCTGGCTCGTGCCGCGATCCGAGCTCGCGGCGGTGCAGGCCATGGACGCGCAGGCCCGGGAGCAGTGGTTCGACGCGGGGAATGCGGTGCAGTGCACCGGCGACGTGCCCGCGCCCGACCACGAGGTGACCCCGCTGGGGCCCTCCGAGGTGGTGGAGCGGTTCGCCCTCGACAGCGTCAGTGCCGACGCCTGCACCATCAGCCGGCTGGGCTTCATGGAGGGCAGCGGCACCGGCGGACCCCAGGGCTGCACCACGCCCGCGGGCTGCCTGTGCAGCACGACGTCGGGCGTGTCGAGCGTCGGATTGTTCAGCTTGCTCGCCCTGTTGTGGGGGAGACGGCGGCGCTCATGAGCTCCACGGCTCGGGCAGCTTCGTGCGCTTGGCCAGCTCCTTCGCCGTGATGTAGCCAGCGAGGGGCGGGGGGCGGCGGTCGAGGGGGAAGAACACCTGATCCATGAAGAAGGCCTCGCCGTCGAGGTAGACAGTGACGGTATACTCGATGGACTGCGCCAGCCAGGGCAGCCCCGGGTCGATGAGCTCTGGTGTCGCGTCCAGGCCGACCAGCTCGACGTCGTCGCGCTCGGCGAGGCGGGAGATCACCTCCTCCCACTCCATCATGAACGTGTTGGCGGTCGCGGTGCCCAGCACCAGGTTGCTGGCCACCTGCGGCTTGTCGGACAGGCCGCCGAAGCGATGCGCGGCGAGGTGCAGCCACTCGAAGTCCGTCCCCAGGCCCAGGCTCGCCGCCACCGCCGGGGCCTCCTGCCCCATCACCGTGCCCTGGCTGCGCTCGCGGTCCGAGCCCTTCCACCGGCGGATCGTGGAGGCGTCCAGCGCTCCAGTGATCGAGCCGAAGTCGTCGCGCTCCTCGGACTCCAGCGCGACCGTCAGCTTGCGGGCAGCGTCCAGGACGCGGTCCAGATCGATCGGCGGCGCGTCGGGGGAGGGGCGGGTGAACACGGCGAAGCCGAGGATCCCGTTGCGGTGGTGCTCGACCAGGTTCTTCGCGCGCGGAACGCCCGCGTCACGAGTGACGATGAGATCGGCCGTGGCGGACTTGCGGATCCGGGAGGTCAGGTCGACGCATGCGTCGTCGGAGTAGCGCTCCTCGTCCAGCACGATGATCGTGTCGACGTCCGCGAAGCGCCCGAACGGGTTGTCGTGGTCGGACGCACCCCCGCCCACCTGCTTGAGGACCTCGACCTGGCTCCAGTCCTCGTTCATGACGGCCGGAAAGGACACCCGCACCAGGAACCTGCGCCCGGTCACCAACCCCTGGACCGGGATGGTGTAGGTCTCGAAGACCCGGCGCTGGAACACGCCCTTGCGAGAGTGGTCCTTCGCCTTGCCCTCCTCGCCCTCCGGCAGCACCACCCGCATGCGCTGGAGCTTGTCGTTGAACGAGTCCGGCAGGCGGCTCGGCAGCGGCTCGAAGCCCGAGGACGGTCCCGCCTCACCGGACTGGCTCTGGTAGTCGTCCGCCATGAACGTGGCCGTCGAGGAGCTGGCCTCCTGGCTGTGGTCCACGTCGCTGCGGACGAGCTCGCTGGGACTGTAGGACTGGGACACGGGAACCTCCGGCTTCGTACCCAGAGGATACCGAGTCCAGCACGAATCTCGATTTCGGCGCGTTTCACCGATCCCGAGCCGGTGTCGTCAGCTCGCCAGCTCCCTCCGCGCGGCCTCCGGCGTCAGGCCGGTCCAGGCCGCGAATGCGCGGAAGAAGGAGCTGGTCTCCTCGAAGCCCAGCAGGAAGCCGATCTCGGACGCCGTGAGGTCCGTGCGGGTCAGGTAGTGGCGGGCCAGCTCCTCGCGGACGCCCTGCAGCACGTCGGAGAACGTCGCTCCTTCCTCGCTCAGTCGGCGCTGCAGGGTGCGGCGGCTCATGGCGAGCCTGCGGGCCACCTCCTCGACCGAGGTCCTTCCGCTGGGCAGGCCCTCGAGGAGCACGCCGCGCACGCGCTCCACGGTGGTCGCGTCGGCGTCCAGCTCGGCGAGGCGGCGCTGGAGCGTGGGCTCGAACGTCTGCCACAGGGCCGGGTTGGCGGTGAGGAACGGTCGGGAGGCGTCGGCGTCGGAGAACGTGACCGAGGGGCGCTCCCCGCGCTCGACCGGGACCCCGAACCAGGCGGTGTAGGCGTCGTCGGCACCCAGCGGCACGGGCGAGGTGACCCGCAGGGGCTCGACCCGGTGGCGGGTGGCCATACGGGCAACATGGACCTTGAACGTGAGCTCTGCGCCGATGAAGCTGGGCGGGGGATCGATGCTGGGGTCGAGGTAGACGTAGGTCGTCGTCAGGGAGCCCGGCCGCTCGTCGATGTCGAGGCGCACCGGCGCCATGAGCTGCTTGTACCTGGAGATCCGGGAGAGGGCGGTCCGCAGGTCCGGACTGCACAGGGCCGCGAACAGCGTGGGCGAGAAGGCCTCGGCGGTGATCGACTCCGTGAACCGGATCGGGAACGTGGGATCGTCGACTTCCTCGTCCAGCGCGCGGATCAGCCCGAAGAAGACCGCGGGCGCCACGAAGCGCTCGGAGCGGGTGAGGAAGTCCTCGGGCAGTCCGGCCCGGCGCAGCAGGTCGGGCACGGAGATGCCAGCGTCCTCGAGGATCAGGGCCCAGCCGGTGTCCATGGCGTAGCCGCGCGTTCTCGACATGGTCGCTCCGCAGAGGGGGAGCTTCAGCGTAGGACCTCGCAGACGGGCGTGCACTCGCGAGCCGTGCCATCGCGCTGGCCGATCGCGCCAGCAACCGCGGAGGGGGTGTGGCATCCTGCGAATGAGGAGGGTGCATGCGGCGCCTCACCGAACCCATCTGACACCTCGCCCAACGTGCGCATAGGGGTCTCGTGCGCGTCGTGAACGGCGTGCGCATGGCCGTGTTGTTCTTGGTCGTCGTCGCCCTCGACGAGCTGGCCGGCGTCGCCTACGTCGGCATGCCCGACGTGCAGGCGAGCTTCGCCACCAGCACGGCGACCACGACCCTGGTCGTGTTCACCGCACCCTCCATCTTCGCCCTGCTCATCGAGCCCTGGCTGATCCTCGCCGCGGCCCGCCGCCCCGACCTGCGCAAGGCCTGGGTGGTCGGCGGGCTGGCCACGATGGCGGCCGGCATGCTCCTGGCCGGATTCGCGCCTTCTCCCTGGGTCCTCGCGCTGGCACTCGGCCTCGCCTTCCTCGGCAGCGGGCTCGGGACGAACCTCTCGCAGGTCGCGCTCATGGACGCGGAGCCCGACGCGCGGGAGACCTGGATGTCGCGCTGGGTGCTCGCCGGTGAGATCGGCGACATCGGCACCCCCATCCTGCTGGCCCTGCTCGGATGGCTGACGCTGGGCTGGCGGGAGGCGTTCTGGATCATCGGCGGCCTGCTGGCGCTGCACACGGTGATCCTGTCCCTGCGGACCTTCCCGGCGCCGGACACCCCGCTCGACGAGGAGACGCCGACGTTGCGCGGGCTGCTCTCCGGCGCCCTGTCCAACCCCCGCCTGCTCGCCTGGCTCGGCGCGGCCATGCTCTGCGGACTGCTCGACGACGCGTTCACCGGGTTCGCGTCCCTGTGGCTGGAGCAGACGTTCTCCGCCTCGCTGTCGACCCGCGGGGTGGTGCTGCTGTTCGGCAACCTCGGCGCCATCGCGGGGATCACCCTGTCCGAGCGGCTCCTGCGGACCGGCGTGTCCGGACGGACGATCCTGGTCTCGAGCGGGACCCTCGCATGTCTGGCATTGATCGCCTGGATCGCCGCACCTGACCTGATCACCTCCACGATCGCCCTCGCCGTCCTGGGCGGGTCGGTCGCCCCGCTGTGGCCCCTGGTCAAGGCCCGCGCCTTCGACGAACACGACGGCGATGGCGCCACCGTCGAGGCGCTCTCCAGCGCACTCGGTCTGGTCGAGATGGGCCTGCCCTTCCTGCTGGGCATCGTCGCCGACACCGTCGGGCTGGCCTTCGCGCTGGTCCTGATCGTGACCCAGCCCCTGGCGATCGTGGTGCTCGCGATCGTCGATCCGCGGGACGTGGCTGCACCGGGCGAGACCGACGATTAGGCCGGGAGCATGACCACGACCGTCATCGCATCTCGGCATCGGCGGACGCTGCGCCTGCTGCCCGCGCTGGGGCCCAGCCTTGACGTGGACGCCGTTCGCGAGGTGATGGCGCGGCATGGGCTCGAGTTCGTCGATTCCCAGGAGACGCGCCGGGCCAACGAGCTGATCCTCGCCTCTGGCCTCCCACCGACCAGCGCCATGGCGCTCGCAGAGGACCTCCGCGCCATCGGTCTGCACGTTCGTGTCCTCGACGGAACCCGGTTCACACGCAGCCGGCGAGTGTCCAGTGCCTACGCGTGGGTGGCGATCGCGGCGATACCCGGGCTGGGATTCTGCTACCTGGGCGTGACGAGCTTGATGGCTGCGCTCCAGTATGGCGCGGCGGCCCAGGTGGCCCCGGCGATCACGACCATCGTCATGGGTGCCATCCCATCCCTGTACGCCCTCATCAACTACACGGCGCTCCAGCGAGGCGGCGGCGCGAACCTGCGGATCGGCTTCGACCGCGCACGTCCGGTCTCGGAGACGAAGCTGCTCTCCGACCAGCTCTCGGATCTCGAGCGCGTCCTCCCATCCCACGTCGCCGGCCCCCTGCTCGAGCGGGCCCGCAAGCTCGAGGCCTACGCCCGCCGCGACCCCGACGGTCAGGCTGCCGCCGAGCTGCGCGCCCTGGTCGACGAGCTGAACGCGTCCGCCGATCAGGAGGCGGTCGCCGAGGCCCGGGCCCTGCGCGAAGAGGTGCTGCGCGCCCGACGCGCCCTCCAGGAGACCGGAGGTTTTTCCTGACTACTTGCCGGCCGGACCCACCGGCGTGTGCTCGTACAGCTCCATGGTCATGACGACCTCGCCGCCCGCTTCGCGCACCATCTTCACCGGCGGACCGGCGGCGTCCCAAGCGAAGAAGTAGTGCGTCACCGAGCGGTCGATCCCAGTGACCACGTACTCTCGGGTGAGGAAGCGCCCGGCCGGCACCTCGACCTCCACCTCGTCGGTCCAGGTGGTGGTGGCAGCGGGGAAGGCGGCGTGGTCGCGCAGCTCCTCCCACGTCGCGGTCATGGTCTGGGGAGCCGGCCCTTCCTCCTGACCCCACAGCAGCGTGATGCCCTCCATGGTCACGGACTCGGCGTCCGCGGAGACGACGCGCATCCTGCGGGCCAGCACGGCCTCGCCCTCCGTGATCCGGTGCAGCGAGGTGTAGCCGGGCTGATACGCGCTGCGGATGTGGGCGGCGGTGAACGGGGGTGGGAGCGTCGACGCAGGCTGTCCGTGCACGATCGCGATCACGTCGCGCGCCCGGTCGTTGGGGACGGGAAAGGACAGGACATACTGGGTGATCCGCCACTCGCCGCCCTGGAGCCGCAGGGCGCCCGAGCCGCGCACGGCCCCGTAGCGCTCGTGAGACAGGGTCTCGTAGAACCATGCGCTCCGGCCCTTGGGACCGAAGTGCACCTCCCGCTCCACCGGGGTGTACGCCCACGCGGGCGCCTCCTCGAAGTGGGGGGCGGCAAAGTCGCGGAAGGCGGGCAGGTCCCAGCGCTCGGCGGGGTCGGTGCCGATGAACACAGCGTCGTCCGCGTACAGGCCAAAGTAGGTCTCGGCGTCGGCGTCGGTCGCGGCGCGGTGGAGCGCGTCGAGCACCTGATCGACCTCTGCGGGGTCCGGGGATCCGGCCATGGCGACGACTCCGAGCAGCACGGCGAGCATGGGTCCTCCTGCGAGGCCGAGGATAGTCGCGTCAGGCGATGGCTTCGACCTCGACCTCGATGGTCTGGCTTCCGCGGCGCACGTCGGCGACCTCGCCCGCCTCGAGCCCCAGGAAGGGAGCGACCAGCGGCGAGGCGGGGGACACCACCTCCAGGCCCGCGCGGCGCGCGCCGTCCCCGCCGGGCAGCACGGCGACCGTGCGGCGGCGATCGTCTTCGTCGATCAGGGTGACGACCGCGCCCACCGCCACCTTGTCCCGCGGACCCGGATCGACGAGATCGAGCAATCGAAGCGCCTCTTCGAGCTCGGCCATGCGCTGGCCGAGGCCGTGGGCGAGGTAGCCTTGGGAGGTGACGGCCGCGCGCTCGCCGCGGTTCTCGGGCCGGTGGGTGCCGTCGACCCGGGTGCCCGCGCGGGCGGCGTCCGCGGTGGCGCGCAGGTCGTCGAGGGTGGCATGCAGGGCTGCGCGGTGGGCGTCGATGAGGGCGGTCTTGTCCATCCGCCGGACCTAACCCGCAGGGGCGGGCTACCGGTCGCGGCCGAGGTGGGGCTCGCCGAAGACGTTGACGCGCAGGCCGATCAGCGCGCCGGTCTGCGCCTTGTCGTCGGCCCCGAAGAACACGGGAGCGACCTCGACACCTGCCTGGACCGTGTCGGCGAACACCGCGTAGACCCCGATGGGCACGGTGATGTCGGTCGGTCCTCCCGGCTGATGGTCGACCACGAGCCCGGCCAAGACCGCGGGCGCCGGATCGTTCCATCCGGTGAAGCTCCACGCGGCGTGCCCCTGCCAGCCCAGCAGCACCTCGTCTCCGGGCTGGATGAGCGTCCGCAGCCCCGCGGTGACGACCCCAGCCGGGATCTTCAGCGCGGCGCTACCTCCGAGCACGAGCCGGCCCTGCCAGTCCCCGCGCACGCTCACCGAGCCGAAGAGGCTGTCGGACACGGTGACCTGACCGCGGCCCACCTGCCCGCCCACCTCGACGCCCACGTGCGCGACGCGCAACCCGGTGGGTACCGCCCACACCACAGAGGCCCCCAGGCGCTCGCGGCGCAGGCCGAACGGATCGGCGCTGCGGTCGTCCACGTCGGCATCGGCGGTGAGCACGAGGTCCTGGGACAGGGCCGCCCGCAGGTCGAGCCGGGTGCGGAGCACGGTCCAGTCGCCCGCCTTGCCGCCGTCGACGAGCAGGTCGGCCTCGGTCGCGCTGGTCGGCTGGGCGGCGCGGGCGGGGAACAGCAGCAGATCCCCGCCGGCCCGGCGCCGATCCCAGCCGCAGTCGGGCAGGATGCACGCGCCACCCGGGTCGGTGCAGATGCCGCAGGACGCATTGCAGCAGGTCTGCCCATCGCCGCAGCGGTTGGGTCCGCAGCGTTCGCCAGCCAGGGCGGCGGTGGGGAGGCACAGCCCGATGAGGGCGACGGCCGCGGTCCGCGTCATGGGGTCAGGTCCTTCGGTTCAGCGGCAGAACCCCTCGGCCTCGGTCGGCTCCTGCCGCGTCCACACATTGCCGTACTGGTCGACCAGGGTGTCCCCTTGTACCTCGAAGTTCATCGGTCCGACGCTCAGGCCCGACCACGTCGTGCGCCAGGAGACCCGCTCGGTGACGTCGCTGCCGGACATGGCCAGTCGGGCCCTGCCACTGGGACACAGCACGGCCTCTCCGCTCGCGCCGCAGCCCTCGAAGAGCAGCGTGCCGTGCTCGTCGTGGCAGTTCGAGGTCGTGTCTGGCGCCTCCCGATACCGGGCTGGCGTCGTGACCGCGGAGATGCAGCCGGACAGCAGGACGAGGATCACGACAGCGCGCACGGGGGCCTCCAGATGTTCGCCCCCACAGCTAGGCCCCGCGGCCCGTCCCGGCGATGACCAGCGATGTCGCCGGCGCTCATGGGGTCAGGCCCACAGGGGTTAGAGGTCCGCGAACGTCTGACCCCTGGGGGTCTGACCCCAGGAAGGGCGGCGGATGCACCAGCACACCCTCGTCATCGCTACCACCGGACGCGGCCTGGTCGACGTCACGGCGCTGGTGCGCTCGGTCGTGGCCGCGGCGAGCGTGGACGTCGGGCTGTGCCACCTGTTCTGCCGCCACACGTCGGCCTCGCTGACCATCCAGGAGAACGCCGATCCCGACGTGCTCCGCGACCTCGAGACCTGGATGTCCGGCGCGGTCATGGACGGCGATCCCCGCTTCCGCCACCGCGACGAGGGCCCCGATGACATGAGCGGCCACGTGCGCACGGTGCTCACCGACACCTCCCTGTCCATCCCCATCGGAGACGGGCAGCTGCTGCTGGGCACGTGGCAGGGCATCTACCTGTGGGAGCACCGCGAGAGTCCGCATCGCAGGCAGATTGTCGTGACCGTCATCACCTGACATTGCGCACGGCAGCACGGCGGACGACGACAGGGGTGGAGGCCGCATGTGGCTCGTCCTGTCCCTGTTGCTCTCGACAGCCCACGCAGAAGACGTCCGCATCGCTGTCATCGGCGACTACGGCGATGATGACGACGACTCTCGCGAGGTCGCGGACCTGGTGATCGGCTGGTCGCCCGATCACATCGTCACCGTGGGCGACAACGACTACAGCGACGGCGCGTACCGGGGCACCTTCGAGGGCCTGGAGCTGGGCGTCGGGCAGTTCTACGCCGACTTCATCGGCGACTATCAGGGCGAGCACGGCGCAGGCAGCGACGACAACCGCTTCTGGCCGGCACCTGGCGACCACGACTGGGGCGACACCTGCGACGACCCCGAGGGCCTCGACGACTACCTCGCCTACTTCACGCTGCCGGGGAAGGAGCGCTACTACGAGGTCCGGCTGGGCCCGGTGCACCTCTTCAGCCTCGACAGCATGGAGTGCGAGCCCGACGGCGCCACCGCCGATTCGGTCCAGGCGCTGTGGCTCCGCGACGCCGCCGCCGCGTCGGACGCCCCGTTCAAGGTCGTGACCAGCCACCACCCGCCCTGGTCCTCCGGCGAGCACGGCACGTCCGATGGCGAGCACATGCAGTGGCCCTTCGCCGAGTGGGGCATCGACCTCGTCATCGCCGGCCACGACCACGACTACGAGCGCATCTGGCGCGACGACGTCACCGTCGTCGTCAACGGCCTCGGCGGCCTCGATCGCCGCGACTTCGAGTGCGCGGTCCAGGGCTCGCAGGCGCAGTTCAACGAGGCCCACGGCGCCGTGCGCATCGACGCGAGCGACACCGAGCTGGTGCTGCGCTTCCTCACCGTGGACGGCGACGAGATCGACATGGTCACCTTCAGCGCCGAGGGCGGCATGCCCTCCCCCACCGATCCCGACGCGGGCGAGACGGGCGTCGACGCGTGTGCCGGCGGCTGCGGCTGCGACAGCTCGGCGCTCGCCGGCGCGCCCTTCCTGCTGGCTGCGCTCGCCGGACTGTTCGTGGCCAGGCGTCAGCGTCCCGACTGGCTCAGCTGAGGCGCATTCCCGCAAAACGAAGGTAGATGTTCAGCTTCGTCTCCTTCAGATCCGCGAGGCGCTGCAGTCCGAGCGCCTCGTAGAAGGCGAGCTGCTCGGGCCGGTCGTCGGTCATGAGCACCAGCGCGCGCACGTCGGCGTGGGCGTCGAGACAGGCCTGCACCAGTGAGCGTCCCAGGCCCTGGCGCTGGCAGTCCGGGTGGACCAGAACGTCCTGCAGGTAGCAGATGCTGACCCCGTCCCCGACGGCGCGGCACAGCCCGACCAGCCGCTCGCCCTCCCACGCGCTGGCGACCCAGCGGCTGCCTGTCACCGCCTGACACAACCGCTCCGGCTCCCGGGTATACGCGGTCCATCCCACGCTGGCGTACAGTTCGACCAGCGCGTCCTGGTCCGGCCGCCTGTCGGTCACCACCGCTGCCATGCACACCTCCCGGAGCTCGCCGTGACCCTACCCGTCGTCCTTCGTGTCCTGCCAGCCGTCCTGCTCTCCGCGTGCTGCTGCTGCAACCTGGGCTCGTTCATCCCCGACAGCGTCGAGGACGAGATCGGCAAGAACATCGTCGAGCAGGGCGTGGGTATCGCGACCGGCAGCAAGGTGGACATCGACAACGGTCGCATCGACGTCACCACCGCCGACGGCGAGCGCGTGATGCTCGGCGAGGGCGCGGGCGGAGTCGATCCGCGCATGCCGGTGTTCGGTCACCCCGACTGCAAGGTCGGCGGCGGCATGGTCATGGAGAACGGCGACGGGCTGAACCTGACCATGGCGCAGGAGGCGTGCGCCGTGCCGTTCGACGCGATGAAGTCCCACTACGAGCAGCAGCTCGGCAACCTCGGCGGCGCGGGCGAGGTGAAGACCCTCATGAGCTCCACCAACAACGGCGAGCGCGCGACGGTGCTGCAGGTGACCGGCGACGGCAGCCGCTTCGACTCCGCCCAGGTCATGCTCGGCGAGGAGGACGGCAAGACCGGCGCCGTCGTGACCGTCACCGTGAAGAAGGGCACGAAGTAGCGCGCTTCCCCGCCGTCGGACGACTCAGCCGACCCAGGCCCGCGCGTTGCGGAACATGCGCAGCCACGGTCCGTCCGGGCCCCAGTCGTCGGGCGTCCAGCTGTTGCTGACCGTGCGGAACACGCGCTCGGGGTGGGGCATCAGGATGGTGGCGCGGCCGTCCTCGCTGCACAGGCCCGCGACGCCACCCGGGGAGCCGTTGGGGTTGAGCGGGTAGCGCTCGGTGACCTGGCCCCGGTTGTCGACGTAGCGCACGGCGACCGGACCCTCGGGGGCACCGTCTGCGTAGAGCGCGCGGCCCTCGCCGTGGGCGACCGCGACCGGGATGCGGCTGCCCTGCATGCCGGCGAGCAGGATGCTGGGCGAGTCCTCGATCTGCAGCGTGGCCACGCGGGCCTCGAACTGCTCGCTGCGGTTGCGGACGAAGCGCGGCCAGGCTGCGGCGCCGGGGATGAGCGGGGCCAGATGGGACATCATCTGGCAGCCGTTGCACACGCCGAGGCTGAACGTATCGGAACGCTCGAAGAAGGCCTGGAATCCGTCGCGCAGGGCCGTCTGGAACAGCACGCTGCGGGCCCAGCCACCGCCCGCGCCGAGCACGTCACCGTAGGAGAACCCGCCACAGGCGACCAGCCCGCGGAAGTCCTGCAGCGAGCGCCGTCCACAGACGAGGTCGGACATGTGCACGTCGACCGCCTCGAAGCCCGCGCGATCGAAGGCCGCGGCCATCTCGATCTGGCCGTTGACGCCCTGCTCGCGGAGGATGGCGACCCGCGGACGGGCGCCCCGGGAGATGAAGGGGGCGGCGACGTCATGGGCGGGATCGAAGGTCAGGAAGGGGGAGATCCCCGGGTCCTCGGCGTCGAGCAGGCCGTCGTACTCCTGCTGGGCGCAGTCGGGATCATCGCGGAGCGCCTGCATGCGGTAGCTGACGTCGGCCCACGCGCGGTGCCAGGGAACGACGTCGCTCTGCAGGACGACCTCCTCCCCGCGCCGGAAGACGATGCGGCGCACGTCGGTGACCCGACCCGCGTCGAAGGCCGCCACGCCCGCCGCAGCGAAGGCGCCGACGACGCCCTCGGCGTCCTCCTCGTCGACCTGCAGCACCGCCCCCAGCTCCTCGCTGAAGAGCACTGCGGCGTCGTCCTCGCCCAGCTCGGTCAGGTCGACCTCGAGGCCCTTGCGCCCGGCGAACGCCATCTCGGCGAGGGTGACGAAGAGCCCGTCGTCGGAGCGGTCGTGGTAGGCGCGGATGGAGTCCGCGCGGTGCAGGGCCTGCATGACCTCGAAGAAGCCCTTGAGAACGGCCGGATCGTCGACGTCGGGGGGCACCGCGCCGAGCTGGCCGTAGACCTGGCACAGGGCCGAGCCACCGAGGCGGTTCCGGCCGGCGCCCAGGTCGACGACGATGAGGCGGGTGTCGCCATCCTGCAGCTGGGGCGTGAGCGCCTTGCCGGCGTCGGGCGTCGGGGCGAACGCGCTCACGATCAGCGAGAGCGGGGCGGTGACCCTGCGCTCCTCGCCGCCGTCGCTCCAGACCGTGCGCATCGACATGCTGTCCTTGCCGACCGGGATGCACAGGCCCAGCGCCGGACACAGCTCCATGCCCACCGCGCGGACCGTGTCGTACAGGCGCCGATCCTCGCCGGGGTGCCCCGCGGCGACCATCCAGTTGGCCGACAGCACGACCCGGTCGAGGGCGCGGACCGGTGCGGCGGCCAGGTTGGTCAGGGCCTCGCCGATGGCCATGCGGCCGCTGGCGGGCCCGTCGAGCAGGCTGACCGGGGTGCGCTCGCCCATGGCCATCGCCTCACCGGCGGTGGTGTCGTGGGTGGCGGTCGTCGTCGCGACGTCGGCGACGGGGACCTGCCAGGGACCGACCATCTGATCCCGGGCGACGTAGCCGGTGATCGAGCGATCGCCGATGGTGATGAGGAAGCTCTTCGAGGCGACCGTCGGCAGGCGCAGCACCCGGTCGGCGGCCTCCGCCAGGTCCAGGCCGGCGGTCTCGAAGGGCACGGGTTCCCCGACCGCCGTGACCACGTCGCGGTGCATGCGCGGGGGCTTGCCGAGCAGCACGCCCAGGGGCATGTCGATGGGCACGTCGCCCAGCAGGGGATCGTCCACGCGCAGGGTGTCGTCGTCGGTGGACCGGCCGATCACGGCGTAGATCGCCCGCTCCCGGACACAGAGCGCCTCGAAGGCCTCCAGGCGATCCGGGGCGATGGCCAGGACGTAGCGCTCCTGGCTCTCGTTGCACCACAGCTCCATGGGCGACAGCCCGGGCTCGGCGTTGGGCACCTTGCGCAGGTCGAAGTGGCCGCCGCGGCCGGCGTCGTGGACCAGCTCGGGCAGGGCGTTGGACAGGCCGCCCGCACCCACGTCGTGGATCGACAGGATGGGGTTGTCGTCGCCGAGCGCCCAGCAGGCGTCGATGACCTCCTGGCAGCGTCGCTCCATCTCGGGGTTGGCGCGCTGCACGCTGGCGAAGTCGAGGTCCTCCGCCTGGGTGCCCGAGGCGACCGAGCTGGCCGCGCCCCCGCCGAGGCCGATCAGCATGGCCGGGCCACCCAGCACGACCACGTGGGCGCCGGCCGGGAAGCCCTCCTTGAGCACGTGCTGCTCGCGGATGTTGCCGTAGCCACCGGCGATCATGATGGGCTTGTGGTAGCCGCGCCACTCGGGGCCGGACGCGCCCTGCGCCTCGATGCACAGGGTGCGGAAGAAGCCGCACAGGTTGGGGCGACCGAACTCGTTGTTGTAGGCGGCGCCGCCGATGGGGCCCTCGAGCATGATCTCGCGGGCGGTGGCGATGCGGGAGGGGGTGCCGGGGTCCTGCTCCCAGGGACGCGCGGCGCCGGGCAGGTGCAGGTGGCTGACGCAGAAGCCGGTCAGACCCGCCTTGGGCTTGCTGCCGCGGCCGGTCGCGCCCTCGTCGCGGATCTCGCCGCCGTTGCCCGTCCCCGCCCCCGGATGCGGCGAGATCGCCGTCGGGTGGTTGTGGGTCTCGACCTTCATCAGCAGGTGCACCGGCTCGTGGTGCGCCGCGTACACGCCGGTGGCGGGGTCGGGGAAGAAGCGGCCTGCAACCGTACCTTCGACGACCGCACTGTTGTCCGAGTAGGCGGACAGCACGCCGTCGGGGCTCTGGGCGTGGGTGTTGCGGATCATCTTGAACAGCGAGAGGTCGGCGTCCTCGCCGTCGAGGGTCCAGCTGGCGTTGAAGATCTTGTGCCGGCAGTGCTCCGAGTTGGCCTGGGCGAACATCATGAGCTCGACGTCGGTCGGGTCGCGGCCCAGCGTGCCGAAGGCCTGCACCAGGTAGTCGATCTCGTCCGCGGCGAGCGCCAGGCCCAGCTCGCGGTCGGCCTTGCGCAGGGCGTCGGGACCGTCTGCCAGGAGCGGCACCCGCACGACCGGGCGCGGCGCATGGTGCTCGAACAGGACCGCTGTGCTGGCGACGTCGTCGAACACGGACTGGGTCATGCGGTCGTGGAGCAGGGCGTCGACCGCGGGGCGATCGGCCGCAGACAGACCGGGCAGGTGGAAGGCGTGGGCCTGCTCCACGCGCTCGACGGCGTCGAACCCGGCGTTTCGCACAATGTCGGTCGCCTTGGTGGACCAGGGGGACAGGGTGCCCGGCCGGGGTGCGACCACCCGATCCACCGGGATCTCCCCGCCCTCTCCTTCGCCGTGGTCGAGCAGCCGGTGCAGGCCCGCGCGCTCGTCCTCGGACAGGGGACGGGTCAGGGCGATGAGCACGACCTCGCGCTCGTCGAGGCCGGTGACCGATGGGGCGACCTGCTGGATGGCGGCGAGCAGTCGCTGGCGGCGGAAGGACGAGAGCGCCGCCCGGCCGACGTGGATGTCCATGCAATCCTCCACCGGGCCCGGCCCGGGGGGACGCCTAGCCTGCCGCTGACGGGTCAGCCCGTCACGATCCGGACAGCTCCCGACGCCGATCCGGTTGCCGGCCTCGAAGCTCGGCCTCCCCGGGGGATTCACCCCCGGACCCCCGTGCAGATCCGCGCGCTCCGACGCTGCGCGTTCGTCCGTCGCAAGCTACGCTTCCGCCGGACGACCTCGGTCGCCGTCGGCGCGGATCGTCACGCGGCGGGGGCGAGGTCCCGGTGCGGATCGTCACGCAGCGGGGGCAAGCTCCACACGGTCGCGACCACCGCGCTTGGCAGCGACCAGGGCGCGCTCGGCGCGGGCCAGGAGGCTGTCGCGCTTCTCGCCCGACTGCAGGCCTGCAACGCCGAGACTCACCGTGAGGCGGGTGGTCGTGCCGGGCAGGCGGACGACGATGGTGGAGACCCGCTGGCGGATGCGCTCGGCGAGGTCGAAGGCACCGTCGAGGGGCGTCTCCGGGAGCACGACCAGGAACTCCTCGCCGCCGACGCGACCGACGTGGTCGGTGGTGCGCAGGGACGCGGTGAGCACCCGGGTGAGGATCTGCAGCGCGCGGTCGCCGGCCTCGCGGCCGTGGGCCTCGTTGATGCGGGCGAGGTGGTCGACGTCGATCATGATCGTGGTCAGCGGGCGGCGGTAGCGCTCGGCGCGAGCCAGCTCGGTCTGCAGCACCTGCTCGACGGCCCAGGACGTGGCGACGCCGGTGAGCGGGTCGCGCATGGTCCGAGACCCGGAGATCTCGGTGTCCGCGAGGGTGGCCGTGATGTCGGTCGCCGTGACGACGATGCCGTCCGCCTCCTCCAGCTTGGAGACCCGCAGGCGCAAGGTGCGCGGCTCGCCGTGGATGGGGTGCTGCATCCGACGCGTGAACGACACGGAGGAGCCGGTGTCCAGCACGCGGACGAAGCGCTCGAGGCGGCCGTCGTCGGCCATGGCGCTGTCCAGCTCCAGGGCGTCCCGACCGGTCAGATCGAGCTGATCCCGACCGAACCAGTCCTGGGCGGCGCGGTTCATGACGCCCCAGGTGAACGAGACCACGTCGCCGTCTTCGTCGCGGACGGCGTGCAGGCTGATCACCCCGTCGGGTGCGGCATCGAACACGGAGCGGAGCAACTGGGCGTCTCTGGACACGGGGCACCTCGTCAGCCCCGATCCGATCGGATCACCCGGGTCCACACTCAACCCCCGCACGTCGGAAAGGTCGGTTAGGCGCGCGGCCATGAGCGAGCTCCCTTCGACCACCCGCACCCTCGTCCGCGGCCTGCTGCGGCGTCGGCCCGGCCTCATCGGCCACACCATCCCCCGCATCGAGGCGCGCACCAGCGGCGTCCGCGTCGATCCGGGGTGGCTCGAACGCTACCGTAGCCTCACCGATGATCCGCCCGGCGACACCCTTCCCGGCATGGCGCCCCAGCTCTTGGCCGGACCGCTGCACGCGCAGATCCTGGCCGACAAGCGCATGCCCATCGGCGTGCTGGGCCTGGTCCACGTGCGCCAGCAGATCCGCCAGGGACGCCCGCTTCCGGCCGACGCCCCCCTCGACCTGGAGGTCTGGCTGGAGGGCCACCGCCCCGCGCGCCAGGGGGCGGAGCTGGACATCCACACCCGGGTGTCGCTCAACGGCGAGCCCGAGTGGGAGGGCGTGACGACCGCACTCGCCCGCGGACCGTGGAAGGACGAGCACGCCGCCAGCGCCCCCGACGAGCTGGAAGCGCTGTCTGACGAGGACGAGGAGCGCTGGGACGTGGCCGAGGACATCGGCCGTCGCTGGCGTCGGGTGGCGGGCGATCCGAACCCGATCCACCTGCACCGCCTGCTGGCCCGCTCCTTCGGCTTCAAGGCGGCGATCGCCCACGGCACCTGGCTGCTGGCCCGCGCCCTGGCCCACGCCCAGACCCCGCACCGAGACGTGCGGATCGACGCCCGCTTCCGCAGACCCGTATTCCTCCCTTCACACGCCGCATTCCGTGTGCAGGTTCTTGGACAGGACACCCGGTTCGAAGTACGCGATCCGCTGAGAGACAAGGTGCACCTGCAGGGGACGACATGCTCGCTCTGACTTTGGCATTCCTCGCGAACGCCGCTGATCTTCCACCACCCACCGCGACCGTCCAGGACGACGGCTCGGTGATCGGCTCGGTGGAGCTCGCCGTTCCGCCCGAGACGTTGCGCGCCCGGCTGGCGGACCCCGCCTGGCTGCCGACCATCAGCAAGGACGGCACGAC
>MDTC01012219.1_pt1 | contig 31974 bp, 31 predicted proteins | sample 811181 | NCBI WGS metagenome assembly MDTC01 (sample SAMN05326644, study PRJNA326480) | marine metagenome | isolation source: seawater | place: Pacific Ocean: North | collected 2011
AATATTTTGTAAATATTTTAAATTATTATTATTAGTAATATTATGATTAAAATTATTTGATATAACATTTTTATTAACAGGATCTTTCGAGTCTTCAAATTTTTTCTTAGCTAATTCGCGTTCCTTATCGGATACAGTATTAGTATATGTTGAACTATATATTGAATTTTGAGAAGGTTCCTTAAATACCTTATTAGAAATAGAAGATTTTCTACTATTTTTACCAGATGTACTTAAATAATACCCCCCTCCTAATATACCTCCAAGTAATAAAGCTTGCATTATTATATTATAAACTTTTTTTTTATTTATTGTTAAACAAAGTAAATTAACGGGTTTACTTTATTTAATAATTTCTTATATTTGATTCGTTTTGCCAATTAACAGATGCAGGATCAGTGAATGCTGCACAAGTATTTGATGTTTGTTCACAAGGTAAATTACCACCAACGGGTAATGCAGGAGTTGGATCGATAGGGTTTGGTATACAAGGTCTGTGGTTATCTTTAACTATAATTCTATTATTTATATTCCAGTCAAAAGGCATTTCTACGCGTTCTTGTGGATTTTTACATAATGATTCCCATCTGTTCCAACCAGTACCACGTAAATTACAAGGTGGATTTGTTAAACGAGTATCTTCAGCGGGTACAAAACAGTCAGGCATATGTAATAAATTACTATCAGATGCTCTTTCTCCCTTTTTTTGTCCGCTGCAAGTACCTACAACTCCTTGACCACATACTTCACCTGATTCACAAACCGAATCAGGGCAAGATGGTAAATATTGACCATTCATATTTTTTGAAAGTTTACGTGTAATACCAGATAATTCAGAGTCTACATCTATAAGAGGTGTATTTTTTATAACTGAAACCCCACGTTTCTGAAGTCTTACAGATGGTGGATACGGATAACAAGGATTACAAGATATAGGCGGTGTCGCCATTCTATATATTCCAGGGCCTACCGATTGATTTATAGACTGTTTGTAACTTTCTTTATCATAAATATTTTTACTAAAACTCATTTATATTATATATATATAATATTTTTTAAATATTAAAAAAAATTATACAATATAGATAGATTAACGTCTGTAGCAAGGTGGAACAGTTTTAACAGGTGGGGCAGGGCAATGATTATATTGAGGGGCAGGTGGCAGTGGTGTTGCAGGATATCTTATCATTTGACAAGGTGCTAAATGTACTTTGGTTAAATCAACCGTACGTGGTTTATTACAAGCATTTCCCTTTAAATGTAATACATTACTTCCGGGTTTGTATTTATTTTCGGGACAATTACTTGCGGTTCTGGTAGCGCCTCTTAAGTCATTTTCTAAATCTACAAGATTTCCTTTAATATGTGATACAGCAGGACCTCCAAGTAATCCAAATTCATGTCTACATTTTTGGCAATTTTCATATTTAATAGGGTTCAATAAATGTTCTAAAGGCCCTACACTTTGGGATAAATCTGTTTTATATGAACAGTCATCATACTTAAGTCTATTTGAACTCATTTATATTATAGATTAAGAATTTTTTATTAATAATTTAATATTAAGTACTTATTAATATTAAAAATTAATTACGTTTCCAAAATTTACCATTATAATTAAATCCACATTTATTTAAATAATCTTTATTTCTTATTATTTGACGAGATGGTTGTCCTCCACGTACCCACGAAGAATCTGAATTTTCAGGTATTATATTTTTTGGGTTTTGTATATTTTCTCTAATACAAGCTAATTGAGGAGTAAATCTATCAATAAATACACCTGATAAACTATTACAAGATTTCTGTTGTGATGTGGTTTCGCCAGGTCTTAATATACTTTCAACACAACCATCATTAGATCCTCTTCCTAAATAGGGGGTTGTTAACATAAATCTTGGAAATAATTGATTTATTTCCTTTAAATTAGTTAAATTTCTTGAATTACGTAAAAGAGAATCATTATCAACTACACAACCATTATTACTTACCCATCCGTGACCATCCTTATAAAAAGTTGCGGGTTGTTGTAAACTTAAATCAGCAGTAGCAGGAGCACCACACTCACAATCGTGATAATTAGATGTATGATAATTACAAGGTTTTTTAGAATCTGAATGTCTATTCGCTTTATAGCAAGAATCTTCTTTAAGTCTTGTTAATCCCTGAATATTAAACATAGCTTTATTATAATTAATACAGCTCATAGATATATATATAATTATTAGATTTTTATTATTTTAGGAAATAAAAACTTAATTAAAAATACCATTTCTTATTTCACTATCTTTTAAATGTTCATAGTTTCCTTGTAAACAACTCATGCCATTTCCTTCTTTACACGTAGGAGAAGTTAAATATAACCATTTTGAAAAATGGTCTTGTCTATTAGGAATAGTAGTTACTGGCATTGTATAAAATTGTCTTTGAGTTGTATTTCTGTCAAAAATATCGTTAGAATCCTTATATAAATTATAATTGTATTTATTTGCTATTTCATGATTAATTTTTTTATTAATATAATTATTAGCTTTATTTAAAGACTCTCTATTAGGATTATCCTTATAATCATTTAGCATAACATTCATAAATGGATTGTTTACAGTTGGGCTTACAAATTTAGAATTATAATTCTCATATTTTTCTAAATTATTATTTTTATCTGAATATTTATATATTAAATATGTAAATACAAGACTAAATAAAAATAATAAAAGTACATTTGCATTTGATGTATAAAGAAGAAGCACAAAAGATATATATAAACATAATCGTACTATGCTATTAAGTTGTTCTTCTATAGTCATATCAGAAGAAGGAAAAAATTCCGTTAACCTATTATAAACAAATAAAATAGATATATCATTGTACCATAATGGATCTTCTTCATTAATAATTGTTTTTTTTAATAGTTTTTTATCTTTATCATTAATATTATTGTAAATAGTTGTCATTTATAATATATTATGTTTTTATTATTTATAATTATTAATAAATATATTATCATTTAATAGTATATTTGTTAAATTTCTTATGTAATGTAATATTATAATGCAAATATTAAAATTATTAATTAAATTTCATTTTATAATACCACTGGGAATTATATTAATTCCTTTATTGCCAAAATCAATATTACGTAAAGTATTTTTTTTCCCTATTATATTACCAATTACTTGGTTAATATTTAGTGGTTGTCCAATAACTAATAGTGAAACTAATAAAAAAAAATATATACATCTAAAATTAGACCCTATTTTTCCTAACATTAAAAATTCTCAAGTCGAAAATTTAATAACTATAGTTCTAATGCTTTCTGTTATAATATCTACATTTAGATTGATAAATTAATTACATTCCTTCTATTTCATTTGCAAGAGCATCTAAATCAATATCTTCTTCGACTAATTCTTTATTTTTAAGTTCTTTCTTACGTTCTTTCTTACGTTCTTTCTCAGCTAATAATTTTTTCTTTTCATTCAATTTATTTTTCAATCTATTACGTGTAGATTTAAGTTGAGATTTTTTTTTTAAATCGTGAGGTGTTACACCACTATACCCATTATTATTTATAATATTTTTTGCATCATCTACTATATTTTTATCATCTCCGTGTAGATTATCCATCATACCTGATTTCATCATATTATTAAACATATTCATTGGATTAAAATCCATTCCTCCTCCTCCAAATTGTTTTCCTAAATCTGGAAATTTACCATTACCTGAAAATGACTGCATCATATTTTGAGCTTCACTTAATAATTGTTCTTCGTTTAAATCACCAGATGATATCTTGTTTTGAATTTTTCCTGAAATATCTTTAACTAAATTAAATATACCACTTTCATCATTGTTTTCATCTAAATTACCACTCATTAATGAATTTAATAATTTACTTGGATCATCTAAGTTAACTTTACTTGGATCTATTTCTTCAGCTATTTCTTTTGCCAAATTTCCAATCACTCCATTAAAAAGGTCTGGAATAGGAATACTAGGTCCTGACTTACTGTCATCATTCGAATCTGTATCAGAATCCTTATGTTTAGCAGTTAAACTATCAATAATATTTTTAAACGTTTTACTCTCTTCATCCATTTTTGAAGGATCATTATTTTTAATATTTTCCAGTAATACCTTAAAATCCTTTTCATATTTATGTTCATACGAAAAAATATACAAGGTATGTAAATATTTCCATATATTTTCTTTTTGATCATCTAATAATTTTTCATCATTCCATATTTGATTAAAATCAATTTGAGGTAATATTACAGATCCTTTTGAAAAAATGATCTCATTTTTTGAAGATATATCATCACCCTTATTTTTACAATTAATTAAAAATTCTTCTATATATTTTGATCCAGGATTATCAAAATTATAATGACTGTCAATTTTATTACTTTGATCCGGATAATTTTTTTTTAAAACTTCTATAAACTGTTTTAAGTTATTATTAAACTTCTCCATTATCTATTTTAATATTAATTATTAATAGTTTTAAATAATTATTAATATTAATAATTATTTAATTATTTAATTATTTAATTATTTAATTGTACATTTTCTTTAATATAATTGTCTGTTAATGTAATAAGTACTTGTAAATATTTCCAGATATTATCTTTGTCTGTTATATTTAATTCAGACCAGTTAGATTTTAATTGAGTCATAATATCAAATGCACCTTTACCTTTAAGATCCGGATTTTCATTTACAAAATTTGTATTTAATACAAAATCTTCATTTTTATTCATAATTTTGTCTCTATAACGATAAATATATGCTGTAAATATTTCTACATTTTTTTTAGGATTTACTTTCATTAATGTCTCGACACCAGTTAAGCCTAGTTTTAATTCATTATTAGAAGGAAATCTTTTAACAAGAACTTTTGCAAAATTTAAAAGTTGAGCATTAAACCGTTTTATAGAAGTCATTTATATAGTATATAAATATTAATTATTTAATCTTTAAACTTATATTTGACTACGTTGTTGTTGTAAATTATCTAACCTTGATTGAAAATCTGTTTTACGTTGATTTAAATCATTTGAATCTGGTTTATCATTTGTATTTTGTACTAAAGCACCTTGATTATTATTTAATAATTGAAATGAAAAACTTATAGGATCAGATGATTCTTTTATAAAAGAATATGAATCAGACCATTGATCACTCATTTCAACTGGATTAAAATCACATAATTCTTCCTTATTATTCAAATTTGAATTAGAAGGTTTTTGAAATGAAGGATGATTGGATGGATTACCCTTATTATCTGTAGAAATATTTGTATGAGGAGACTGTAAACTATTTAAATACATAGGTATAGCTGCACCAGAAATTACACCTCTTGTTTTAATAAATATTGAAGGTACTGAAGTAATCATTTTGGGTATTTTATTATTATTATCTACGCAAATTTTTACAAATGTATGTAATATATTATTTTTAGATAATTGGTTCCATAAATTGATAGATCGCTGATCCCTTTTAGAATAAAATAAAATAGGCTTTGACATATATAATCATTTAATATAATTATTATAGTAATTAACCTAATCAAATAATAAATTTAATCTAAATATTTATTTAAAATAAATTTGATACTTAAAGTTATAATATATTTCTTAATATTATAAAATGACATTTTTTAAAGAATACAAAAAAAATGAACATAATAAGTCTTACTATAAAGCTAATTTTAATTTAACCAATCTTCCTACTTATATTGCTAATTCTATTAGACGATCATTTTCATCTATTAATCCAATTGTTACTTTTAACGATAATTATGAAGAAGAGGAATCAAACCGTTCTATAAATATTAAAAAAAATACTTCAGCTTTGCATGATCAATTTTTATCACATAGATTGTCTTTAATTCCAATTAATATGGAATTAGCAGATAATATTAATATTAAAACATTATTTAATAAAGAAACTGGTATACGTGAATTTAATTTTGCAGATGAAAATAGGTTAATTTTCACGATTAATATTATAAATAATCAATATTCATCTGAATCACGTGATAAAGACGGATTAATATCTATAACTTCAAAAGACTTTATAATTACGTCTGAAAATGGAAGTGAAATTGACAGCTCATTGATTTTTCTTAAAGATATTTTTACAAACGACCATATTCTAATCGATAAATTAAAATTCAATATTAATGATCCTGAAGCAGGTGAAGAATTAAATATTGAATGTTTTCCAACAATTGGAACAGGTAAAATTAATGCCCGCTATGATCCAACTGGTACTGTAACATTTCAACATAAGATTGATGAAAGTAGACTAGAATCTACATTTAATAATAAAGTCCGTTATCTTAATAAAGAAAGACAGAACAAAGGATTAGATGAACTAAATACTCAAGAAATTGAGGGATTACAAAAATCGTTTAATTTATTAGATAAGGAGCGTGTTTATACTATTGATTCGAATGGTAATCCTAATAATTACGAACTGTCGGTTGAATCTATTGGATTTATGTCACCAGATAGTATTATATATAATTCTCTATGTTCTTTAATTCTTTTAATTAAAGATATTTCAAATTCTATCAATATTTCCATTAATAATTCTTGTTTAGATTTTACAACTAATAGTAAAATTACAATAAGTGAACTTGATCATACTAATGTAAATAATGGTGTAAATATAAATATTAAAAATGAAAATCATACAATAGGTAATATGTTATCGATGTTAATGAGAGATTTATATACATCAGGTGGTTCAAAATTAGAATTAGATGTTCTAAAATATGTTGGATATAAAATGCAACATCCAGCTATTGAAGAGATAGATATTATTATTATACCTAATGAAAATGATATAGGACAAATAATTAAATATATTACTAAATTAATAAGCGGATCAATTCACGATATAAATATGTCATCTCAAATAAAAGAGTTGAAAAAAAAGGATAAGATTTATCTTAATACGCTTTTATCAATGCTACTATTTATAAAAACAATAAATATTTGTAATTCCATACTTGTTCAAATTAAAAATGAATTTATAGAAGCTAGTGGATTTACTACAACATATGAAAATGCAGGATATTTAATAGAAGATTCAGAAGAGTATTTTACAAAAAATACAGATATTATTGGTGAATTAATAGATGTACAACAATCTTATGACTTTTCTGAAATAAGTGTACCTTTTAATGTTATATCAGAACAATAATATATTAAATAGTTATTTAATATATTAACGTGGATAAATAATACTATATAAATATGATGTATCATAATTACGCAATAAGTTACATACAATATTAAAATTTATTTTATAATCATAGCGTTTTTCTTCACGTGCTTTTTTGAATAAATTATGTAAATCACATAAGGGCTTTTTAAAATTTTTTTTTAATTTTACAAAATTATTATTCACTTTACACTTAATATATAAATTCAATAATTCAGTTGAATAATTTGTAAAATCATTATTTATTTCTACTGATTTACTACAATATTCTGGATAATATTTCAAAATATCTTTAATATTATTTTTCTTAAATAAAGATTCTAATAATAAATATTTTATATTAGTTTGGTTTTTTACCAGATCTAATACCTTATTAAAATTAGGATTTTCTAATTTAGCCCTATATTTACGATCTAATGAGTATAAAATATAACCGGGATTTGACCAATGTAAACTTACCAATTTATCTTGTAAATCACTTATATTATGTATATTAAGTTTATTAATAACATTTTTATATTTTATTATCTTAGGACTTTCAATTCCATCTAATTTAATCTGTACTTTTTCACCAGTTACATTATTTGTTGATTCAATATGATATAATTTATTTCTATTTATTAATGATACGTTTCTTGTTTCTGTATGTTGAAGTAAAAAAGAATATGTATAGCTTTTATCTAATAAATCATAATTAATAGAAGAACTATTTAAAAATAAATCCTTAAAATTGGTATCTGATTTAAATTTAGATTCACTTGCATCTATACAATATTTGGTTGATATTATCCATTTATTATCATAATAATACATATTTATTAATGTACCATCTAAACATTCTTCTATAACAATTGAATCCCAATCAGGAATTTTTTTTAAAAAACTATTTAAACTTAAACATCCATCCAATGAACGGTTAATAATAGCTTTGTTGGTAAAGTCTATAATTATACCACGGCTTTTAAGTATATAATCATCTTCAGAATATTTTTTATTTTTAGGATATTTTACTATAATATTTGTATCGTGAATTTTTGCATTTAAACCAAGATTTAAAATACGGTTATACGCGTCATGTATATTATTACAATTATTGATATCTATCTGTAGCAATAAAGGATGTTGAACATTCATCTAATATAATATATCATACATATTAATTCTTTAAGCTGATATCAATAAGTTATCCTATAGGAAAATAATATATACATTTATTATAAATATGAGTATAAGTGATATTAATAAAGTATATTTATCTGATACTGCTGCTGTAATAAAATTTATAGATGGAATAGAATCACGCACTGAACTTAAAATAAATTCATCATCTAATACCAATGCCATGGTATATCTTTTTTTAACTAAGACTGGAACTGGACAGATATTTCTTATAGCTAAAGAAAGATTAGATGGTATACCAAACAGTATAAAATTAGATATTAACGATCTTGTCAATAATAGCTATCAGATAGAATCTTTAGAGCGTATTGTATATAAAAGTACACTGGATAAAGCTCAACATAAGACAGAGCAATCTGTACATAGTCCACAAGAAAGTGTCACAGAAAGTCCAATTGAAGATGAGAGAAATCAAAAAAGTCCAGATGAAGATGCTCAGAAAAGTAAATTTGAAGATTCTGATATTAGTTCATCTGCAAGTCAAGGTAATATTCAATCTGATGATCCAGTTGTTTCTCAAGATGATAGTCCTGTTGAATTTGAAGAAGATGAAGAAACTATATATATTAATAAAACATCGTGGGAATTAAATTATACAAGAGACGAACTCAAAGATAGTTATGTTTCACAAGTTCAAAATTATAATATTACAGAAGGTATTAAAAGTAATATAGATAACTTGAATAGAGAGGCAGATTCAATATTGGATCTTATAGAAAAGTATAGTACAACTAATGATATTTTTAATAAGGAAACTGTTAGTTATTTAGCAGACTATAAACCACTATATAATAAAATATTAAATGGTAATTTCAATAACTGTTATATTATTCCAATAATTCATGATAAAAAAAAATATTATAAAAATGGTGACTTAGAAGATACTAATAGTCAAGTAATAAGTATTTCCCAGAGGGATGAAACCGCAATTTTATTAGCATTACAAGAAAAAATGTACAGACAACAAAATGCTGGTGTAAGTGACTTATCATATAAAAAAATGTTAAAACTTTTATATGAAGGAGGAACAAGCTCTATTAATATTAGTAATATAAAAGATTTACCAGAAGAAGATATTATACATAACTCAATATATAGAACACATATCAATGATTCATCAGACATTAAAGGACATTATTATTCTTATAATTTAAAAAAAAATACAACTGTGTATCGTGATTGTTTTATTGATAATTGTATAAATAATCCTGAAATTGATGAAGACAGTGATATTCATATTAAATTTTCTAAACGTATTGCAGATGGAGAGTTAAATATTCAAGAAGATGTATATGATGAACAATTTAATATAGAAAAGGGTACTATGGAGACTTGTAATAGTCATGGTGATAAATTATATAGTTCTAGTATTGATGATATAGATAAAAATAAAACTATGAATAGATCACCCTATTATAATAAATATATAGATGGTGAAGAGGTTAATATAGTAGGATTTTACATAAAATCACCTGATAATATGGATATTAGTGTAATAAATGGTACAGAAGAAATTATTGATAATGGATCGGTTAAATATTACTCAAATATTACAAGTAAAGGATTAAGTGTTTTAGATAGTTCTTCTTTTAAAAAATCTAAAAATTTAGTAATTCATAATAATTATAGTGATTTTGATTGGAATAATTATGAAAATGATACAGATTATGTTGTTATGATTGATACAACTTCAAAAAAAAAAATAAATAAAGAACAATATGAAGAAGTTATATCACATATTAGCCCAACAATTCATGATATATTTGAATTAGAAAAAGTAAATTTAGAAAAAGTAACTAACCTGTTAGATATAAGTTTAATACTTAACAAACATGGTGTATTTATAAATCAAGTACCATCTGAAATATTTATTGAATACAATATTTCAGCTAATATTATTTCTAATATAATTCAGTTAAATAATTATGAAAAATTTTTAAAAAAAAAATATACGAATTCGCACATTGAATATAACATATTTAATAATATTAATGATTCAATTCTAAAATTTAAATTGATATGTGAGCTTAAACTTAAAGACTCTACTTATAAAGTTCCCGATAATGACCTAAAATTAAAGGTAAAAGAGTTCTTAAATGATAACTTGTCTAAGAATTTACTACAATATGATAACAATATTATTACAAAATATATAAATATATTTTTAAATATTGAAACTGAACCTGAATGTTCAAGAGATGAAATGCTTGAAATTATAACCGATACATTTATAAAAAATGACAATTTTTATGTATCTAAATTTAATAAATATTTCATAGATAAAAAACAACTTATCCACCCTGTATATCAAGACTTATTTGATTCGTTTATGAAAGAATATAATTATGATTATAATACATTTAATGAAACAAAATTAACACATTTTGATAAAAATATATTACAAAATATACATTTTGTTAATAGTATAAAAAAATCTGATAATGGGGGTAATGAATTACTAAGTATAATTAATTTAAGTAATATGAAAAATATGGAAGAAATTATCCATAATATTATTGATAATAGAGGTTATATTGAATATAATAAAACAAAAAAACAAGTAAAATGGGATAATTTAAGTGATTCTGATAAAATTAAATACTTACCAAGTATTAAATTAGTTAAACAGTTAAATGAACAAGCGGCAGCTATTCTTACAATATATAATTCTGAGCGAAAAATAATGAAAAATTATCAAAATAATTGTAAAAATTTACCAATTGTTAAAGAATATTTTTCTAAAGAAATTTTATTTGCAGATAATGATAGAAATATATATTTAGATGATAAATTTGATACATTCCATAATGATTTAAAACTTTATAACTCGATATTAAATGACAAAGATAATGAATTAGATGATGTAGAAGAAGAAGGTATTAATGAAGAAATTTTAGGATTATTTAAAGAACGTTTATATGAAACGTATATTTATAATTCAATCGAATCCATTGATAAAAAATTTAATATAATTGAGGAATATTTAATAACTCCTAATACAAAAAAAGGTACTTTAATTAAGCAAGGTGATTTAGCAATATTACATATAGAAGATAGACGTGAACTTTATAGACGTCAAGGGTCTAAATGGTTACCTGTACTTGAAAAATTAGGAATTAATTCTTGTATTAATTATGATAATAAATTATTTGATATAGATTTTCAAGATATAAAAGATAATTGTCTAAATATCGAAGATTTAGATAATAATGATTGTATAGAAGATAATAACAAAATACTATCCAACAAAATGTATAAATTATATAAACATCATCAATCATTAATAGATGATATATCAAATATAATAAAGGTACTTGATTATAAAAAACAATTTGAAACTTATATGGAACAAGGAAAAGAAAAATTACAAGATAAATTAAAAATTATTCAATCTAAAAATGACAGGAAATCACGTGAATTAGTCCGTTTAGATGAAAGTTCAATAAATACTAATATTTATCCACCTAAATATATACAAGATAAGTTAAATAATATACGTAAAATCGACGATTTTGATATGATGGGTCAACAATTAATAGAGTTTATAGCTACATATGGTAGCTCATCAAAAGGAGTTGAATATAATAAACCATATTTAATTTATTATAATATACCAAATGTAAATGTTCCACTTATATGTAAACATCATGAGCTTTTATTAACAAGTGTATTAAAAGATAATACTACAAAAGAACGAATTTTAAAAGAAGTTTGTGAAGAATATGGTGTAAGTGGTTCTGAAACTATTTATTGTAAATATTGTGGGGAGATAATTGATTTTCATAAATATTCTGAGTGGGAAGGATTTGGTAATGATAACAAAATTATAAATGTAAGGGAAATAGTTGACAATAAAATAAACGAACAAGATTTATTATCAGATGAAAAATATGAAATTATTTCTATGATTCTTAATATTTGTAATATTAACTTACGTAATGATGATTTAAAAATAATAATGATTTTAGTTGAACAATTATCTAAAAATAAACTTTCATTTGAAAATTTTTATTTTACACTTATTAAAAAATCCAATACAAAGGATGTTTCACTTGTGAAAAAAGATGCCTATATAAAGGTTGAAGAATGGTTTAATAATAAATATAACAATTATACAATTGAATTTTGGGATAATATAGAATCAGATGAAGTAATTATGAATGATATAAAATCAGTTAAAAATGGTACTAAATTAATATCAGCTTTTAAAAAATGGATTAAGTTATACAAAGGTTATCAAAATGCATATGATGTAAATTGTATAGTAGCCTGTTTATCTGAAATTATAAGAACATCTCTTCCACAATATATTATTAAGGGTACTGGTACTGAAAAAGCATCTTTAAAAAAGGGAAATATGTCAGGATTATTATTACGTAATATTTATACTGAAAAGGTTACCATTAATGATACAGAAACTTATTGGGTGTATGCATATTTTATAGATTTAGTTTGGAATCAGATTAAACAAAAAGCATCTAATTTTTGGAAATGGTGTAATCATTATTATAAAGGTATTTTTACTAATATGGAAGAAAGTTATCGTGAGAATGTTATTGAATTATTAGAAGATATAGTAGAAATAGTAACTATAAAAGATAGACAATCAATGAAAGATTTATATAATATGAATTTACTTATAGAATCAACTGATGTTAAACAGTATGATTGGAAAGAATTTTTACCTTCATTAGATTTTAATAATAATAACTATAGCTATCAACCACCTAATATTAATTCAAAAATAAGTAAATTTCACACAAATTTAAATGAATTAGAAAGACTTAATATAAATCTTAAAGAACAACATTCAGATTCATTAGAAAGATCAATACGTGAAAAAGCTGTTATATTAAAAGATTTACTAAAAGAATTAGAAGAAATAGAAAGTAGGTTATCAGTAAATATCATTAATAAAATTAACAATATTATTACTAATGAAGAAATTCCAAATAACTTAAATCCATCTATATATATTTCATCTTGTTGTTTCAATAATATTAAAAATGATTATTTGAAATATTATTTAGATAAAGATTCTAGTATATCTAATGATGTTGAAAATTTAAACAAAATAAGAATATTTTTTTCTAAAACACAATTAAATAATAATATTATTTATGATGTAAGTACAACAACACATCCTGTTAGAGATTTACAACATTTTATGACATTTGACGAAAGTTTATATAAAAACGAACAAGAACTAAGAACAGTTTTAATAGATAAACTTAAACAAATAAATTATATTTATGTTATCGAAAATTATGGTTTAAAAAAACAAATAGACAATTCATCTAATGAATTATTTATGAATAATATTGGTAAATTAAGATCATTCAAAGAAATAACAGATAAAGATTCAAATATGTTATTTGATTTATATCAATCAGATAAAGATTTGGATATAGATACCGCCAGTATATTACATCAAAAATTAATAGATACTTATGGTGATAATTATCAATTTGTAGATTTTAAACTTAAATTAATTAATGAATATAATGGTAAAGCAGATATTGATATGATAACAGGTGAATTTAAGCAAGATATATCTAATGTTATTGATACAGAAACAACTCATTTAGACATCGGACAAATAAAAGAGATTATAAATTTAATTGAATTACAATCTAACAATAATATTGATATAACAGATAATTATAACATTACTTTCCATAACAAATTAAATAATTTAGATATGATACAGCAAAAATTATTCGATACTATTAATTCGCATTGTTGTATTTTTGAATCAGATAGTCTTGGAGCTGTTATAGATGAATTATTACAATATCAAGGTAAAATAATTGATGTAAATGTATCAAATTATAACAAATATACAGATGGGTTAAATGTAATTATAACTAAATATATGTCATTAAATGATGAAGAAATATCTACAAAAATAGACAGAATAACATCTATATTAAGTACTAATACACGGTACACTGAAACGGATATTAAAACAATGTTATCAATAGATGGTTTAACTAATATAGATAATTATTATAATGAATTAGAAAAAGTATTTTCAAGTAATTTAGAAATTGGTGGTGTTCCTCTTGAAGATGAAGAAAACGAAAAAAAATTTAGGGTTAATTTAGTTAATAATAGGAAATATAGTAATATTGTTCATATACATACTTCTTATATTAGATATATTATAAATATGATGAGCTATATATCTAATAGTAAAGATACGGTTGAAAGTACTAATAAGTTTGAACGCACATTTAATTTAAATTTTTTACCAAAAGATGATAGAGAATTTGCAAATAACATCTTAAATTCAAATAAACAATTACAAATAGCTACCACTAACATGGAATCATTTTTATTGGAAGATCAACTTAAAAAGATAAATAATTTTTTAGATAATTTAACATTGTATAATAATTTCATTAATTCAGATGGATCTATTAAAAGTATTTTTGTAAATAATCCGAAATCATTACTTATTTTAACTGTTTCTATTATAGTTTATTTAATAGACTTAATAATTGATGAAGGTACAGAACTTGAATGTGATACCTCTTGTAAAAACTTATTAATTCATTTATTTGAATATTTACTTTATATTTCAGATGTTAACGATATTACAGACGATAATATTGCGTCTACTATTAAAAAATATAGAGCGGATGAAAATTTAAATAGATTAAAACGCTTCAATAAAAAAAGTGACGAACTTCAAAATACACATAAAATAAAACGTAAATTTAATTTGGGATATTTAGAAGATGATGATGATGATATTGAAATGGAAGAGGTTAATTTTATGTCAACTGATATTGATATAGCAGCAGAACAAGTAGAAAATGAGGCACAATTAGATAATATGGATTTTTCTACTAATGAACCTACATGGCAAGCTGATGACGCAGGGATGTATGATTTTATTGAAGAAAGAGAAGAACACGAATAAAATCTCTAAATATTATAAATGATTGTTATATTTATAATATTTATAATATTGATAGTGACTTTAAAATTTATTAAAGAAGAACACTTTTCAAATTTTTGCAAAGTTAGTAATTATGATAATATTAAAAAATTTACACCTATTAATATGATAATAAACGAAATAAGACCATTTAAATATGAAAATAATAATGAATATTTAAATGTTAATTTACCTATTTATTTTAGTGAATTAAATAAACTTATTGCAAGATTTCCCACTGATAAATTAGAAAATTATGTAAAAGAAGTTGAAGGTGTTAGATATAATTTAATAGATCCTCCGAAAATTAATTTGATACCCTCAAACATTATTAATAATTTACCTAATAGATTAGCAAAAACACTTATAATTTATTTTGAAAAAGAATTACCGAAAATAAGGTATAAAGAATGTAATGAAATTAATATATGTACTGTTAAAAATAGAGATATTAGAATTCTTAAAATAGGTAATAATAAGGGTATTTATGTAATAGAAGGTCAAATATTATTTAATTTAAGAGATATTAATTTTTTAATACGGTTTGTAATAAGTAACACTAAATCATTTACAATTCATTACCTAAATATAGAGGGTTTTAATTTTAATACTATAACAAATGATATAGATATTAGTTTAAATAATAATGTAAATATTTACAGAGAACCTATTATTAACACATATCAAGCAGATAAAACCTATTTATTTTCAAGCAATGAAGATAAAATTTTAAATAAACCCTTAGAAAATCTACAAAAAAATAATTTATATAAATGTTATGGTAAAGTTTCATATAATAAATTTGATTGCGAATCTAAATTTGATTCAGATGGTAAACCTAATAAAAAAATAGGCGTATGGGATAAATTATGTATGAATAATACTGACTGTCCTTTTTATAAAAAAAATAAAAATTTTCCTAATAATTTTGGTAAATGTAATAATGGATATTGTGAAATACCATTAGGTGCAATTCAAATAAGTCCTACAAAATTTATTAATGAAGATAAAATAATATGTGATAATTGTAAAAATAGTGTGTATTGTTGTAAAGAACAACAAAATGATCCTAAATTTAAATCACCAGATTATAGATTCAAGAATGATACATTAATACGTAATAAATATAATCTATAATAACATATATCTATTTAAATTATTTAGTTTACAATTATTTATACCAATTGAATATACACAATTAGGATTATTATTATATGTTATTAATCCAAATTGTTTATAAAAATCTTTAACACCTTTATGTAGTATAAAATAATTATTTGATAAATAAATATCTTCTGGATTAAATTCTTTCATTTGTAATTTAGCAGGTTGATTATTAATAGTTTTGAATTCAATTAAATTTTTAAAAATAGTATTAATTAATTTAAAACCACTATCTCTACTTAAATTTTTATTACAAATTATAATAGTTTTAATACGTAAAGACGATGGTGTATAATTAAATATATTATAATCGGTTATATCAAATTTTGAAATAGATAAATATGGATATTTTATTTTTATAATTTCTTTTTTAACACCTTTTAGACCTATAAATTTGATTGGATATATTTTATTTATATTTTGAATATTTTTGTCAGGATGAGGGCATATAATAAAATACCCATGTATTAAATTTTTATTGAATTCTGAAATAATATTAGTTTTGTTGTACGGAACTATTTTAATATTAAAATTAATATTAGTTATTTGTTTTAATTTAAGTAACATAGTATAAGATTCTGAAGTAAATGACGTAGTTCCAATTATTTTATTTTCAAAATCCGTCCATGTATATAATTTACTATTTATTCCAGTAATAAGTGTAGCATAATTAATACAAATACCTGACACAAATCTAATATTAGGATATTTGTTATTATTATACATATGTTCCTGAATTAATCCCAAACTATTAGAATATGTATTAATTATATTAACAAATGAGTTTGATCTAATATTGATTTTATCTATTGGATATATATTTTTTAATATTGTAGATAATAATACTAATGTATCATTATTTTTAATATTTAAATTTAAATTATTATAAATCATTGATGTAGGAACTACTTCTATTTTTTTATAATTTGTAAAATGATCATTTATAAGGTTTTGATTGAATAATATTACACATATTAAAAGAAATATTAAGATAAACATAATTAATATTAATACACAAAATTATCTGAATTATATTAGAAAATTACGTGAAAATAATATATATAAATATTAATAAATATGTTTAAAATGAGATCCGGACTTAGTTTATTAATAATGACATATATATGTTTATGTATTCTTTTATGGACGTATAAACCTTCTATAATGTTTAAAAATAATAAACCTAAAGAATTTGGTGTAGGACAAAATAAATCTATATTTAGTTATAATATAAGTATTATTTTTATCGCTATTATAATGTTTTATATATTTGAAATTTATTGGTTAAAGAGAAACAATTTTATATAATTATATTAAATGAAATCAAATAAAACAGCGGCAGTAAAACGTCCAGTAAAAAGAACTACTAAATCTATCAAAACAACGTCTTCTAATGAAAGTGATAGTATATCCACAAGTCAAAGAGGTACATCAAACCCATTTAAAATAAAAGTAGCTGTATCTACACAACTGATGGGGAAACAATCTTCTAATATAAGTAAATTATTAATTGATAAATTATATAGACCAACAACACAAATGATTGGTTATGATCAACCATTTGATGGTTTACAACAAAAATATGGATATATTCATAAAAAATCATATGTTAAGGCCAAAAAAGAATTAGCCCGGCATTTTTTACTTAATAATATAGCAATAATAAGATATAATTTGAACAATATATCGAATTTAAAAGATATTATTAAAAATATATGTGTTTCTGAAACAGATTGTTCTAATGATAAGTTTGAAAGTGTATGGGCCACTTTTAATAAAAAATTAATATCGGATAATTCTATAGATGAATTCATAGATGATATTTTAAATAATTCTAAGATTGATTCTAATTTTAAAAAAATAATTGGAAATATTAAATCAGGGACAGGTGAAATGAACCCTTTAAATTTTGAAAACATAAAATATTATAGAAATTTATATTATAATTTAAGTAAATTAATACAAGATGAGTTTGATATACAGATTGGATTTTATGATACCTTTTTAAGTACTCAAATATTTCATGAAAGCGAAAAAGGTATAAAACCCATAATTTTGCATCCTACTGACATACATAAAAAAATTTATTTAGTTTATATTCATGTTGATTTATTAGATGTTGATACTGGACCTATCAATATAATTGCAAATCCAATTAAATATATAGATATAACTACTGAAGATATTGATAAATTTGTAACATTATCAAATAAATTAAATAGTCAATTAATAAGTGAATATGTTTTTGATTTTGATAAAAAGACCAGTTCAACTAAATCTATAAGTTCAACAACTGTTAGTGAAAGTAGTTCAATTATTAAAATTCATTTTAATCCAATGGATTGTGCAACTGATTTACCAGTTATTCAAATTAACGATAAAGGCAGTTTTTTACTTGGATATCGTAAAGATAATTCATATCGTAATTTGTATGAAAATAATAAAGACAGACTCATTATTAAAGGTGAAATTAATTTAGATACAGATCAAGATATTGGTACAGAAGCAATAACCGGTAGAGTATATTGGTGTGATTTATAAATTAATATCTTAATTTATATTAATATAATTTAAGATATGAAACAAGTACGATTTAATAATGTTGTTCAAGTTAAATATTTTAAGAAAGAAGATATTATTAAAACTAAGCCTAAATATTATACAGTTTTACCTAAATTACTATTGTTATTTTTATTACTTGCATTTATAAAATTGTTAACTCGGTAAACATTATTCAGATCCACTACAAGTGTTAATTTCTTCACAAGTACCATCGGCTTTTTTATTACATGGAACTGTATCAAGAAATGAATCAAGTTCTTTAAAGTTTGATGTTAGTGATATTGGGTCAACTTTGCATACTTTTTTTGCAATATTAAAATAATTACGAATAACCATAACCATTATATTTAATGATATAAAAAATATTTCTGCAATAGAATTTCCATATTTATTACCAAATAATTCAATAAAAGGTGCTTGTAAGAATTGTACAAAATAACATACAATATATGCTATAATTGCAACAATAGATATAGTTAAACCTGATAAAACTGATCTTGCATAATCCTTTTTATTACATTTATTTTCACTTGCTTTTATAGATACATAATATCCCCATAACCAATACATTAATAGTGAATAAATACATCCTTGGAATACTGTTGGAATATTTTCTGACATTGAAAAATTATTTAAGATTGCGTGATTTATAACCAATACTGTAAAAATTACATATAATACAGTTAAACCCATATATTTAAGTATAGGTATATCCATTTATATAGAATGAGATATTTTCATTATAATTTAATATAAATCATATGATTTATATTATATAGATTAATAAATACTATATAGTTTTAATTGCACGATATTAATACTATTTTAGAAATATTTGATATATTAATTTTAGTAGATATATAATTAAGAATTTCTAATTTATCATTCATATTATTAAAATAAAATACTGAGTTGTTTTTAATGTTTTCGATTTCCAATAAGTTATCTATAAAATAAATGTTATGTATATTTTTTTTTATTAAATTTATAATTGAATTATTATTATAACCCATTATATAGTGATTATCATATTTGTCATATATTTTTTTGAATTGTATACCCATTAAATCCTGAACAATTGTATTTTTATTTAAATTAAGTCTATAATACGAAATATTTATACAACAATACGGGCACTTTTTATAATGTTTGGAAAAACTATGTAAATCTTCTATTATAAATTTATGACCACAATTAAATACTACATGAGTATTATATTTAATTGGTATATAGTTAATATTACAAACATCACTTTCATAAGAATTAAAATATTTATAATTAATTGTACTATCTAAATTATAATTTTTTATTGAGATTGAATCTATATTCATAAGCATGTTATAAATCTTATATTTATTATGGTCAGTATAAAAACTGTTTTCTAAAATTGAATTATTATATTTGTTTTTATAATGCAATTTTAACATATTAGTAATATTATTTATTAAATTTGTATTGATATAATCATATTGAAATATTTTTTTTGATTTAGTATATTTTAAAGGATGATTGACTAATTTATTAAGTGGAATATTTATTAATATTATAGTAAAATTATCAAAAAGTTCAACATTATATACTTTATCACTATTTTTGATGCTGGTTTTAAAATTATTATAACTATAGCTTCCTAAATAATCAGTATGATAATATTTATAACTATTAGTATATTTTTTTGATATAAAAAATGAAGTATCTATTACTATAAAATCATTTTTAAAAAATGATTTATTTATTTTAGTATAGTTATCTAATGCTATTTTATTTTTATTTAATGGATAATTATAACCGTGATCAATTATACAAATTTTATTATTTTTATAAGGACGTATAATATCAATAGGTGTAAAACAAAATAAAATATTAATTATCATCTTATTTTGATACTCTTTATTGACTAATTTTATAGTTTCATCTTTTAATGAAAATAATATATAATCATATACCAGTATATCGTTGTAATTATATGAAATTATATTATAATTCTTAATAATTGTAGACATTTCAGCTATTTTAAAATATAATTTATTATTATAATTTTTATAATTCATATGATGAAGTATTTTAAATAAATTATTTTTATAAGGAATCTTAGTATTAGATATAATTGTTTTTTTTAATTGAGATAAATTTATTAATAAACATATGGTAAGAATTTTATTATTAAATAAAATTTCATAATCATAAAAATTATTCAAATAAACAAGTTTAAATGGTAATGAAGTACATTGATTATGATGTAAGTGAATGATTTTATCAAGATTCTTATTAAGAATGAACCCTTTATTATGTTTTGAAATATTTAAAGTAAATATTTCAATTTTTTGCCACATATACATTATTATTTTATAGCTTTTATATAAATATGAAACCAAATTTAATTGATATAAGCTCTATTCAAAAAGATATTAAAATTTATCACTTTAAAAAAAATAGTTTTATTATTAATATATTTATATCAGTTATATTATTTATTTTTCTGTTTTGTATATTTTATATATTCAGATCACCTTACAATAAAAAACAAAAAAAGGAGATTACATTAAATAAGTTAAAATATATTTTAAATAAAACTAATTTAGAATTATCGAACAGAACATATAATTAATGATAATTAAATCTCATTATTATAATAATGAGTAAGCGTAGACAGGATACAATAACTAAAGAACAAGCTATTAACCGCTTTAACGAGTATTATGATAAACGTAATAAAACTGTGGCAGGCAGAAGACGTGCTAAATTAATGGATATGATGTATCAAAAAAAACCATCTAAAGTATTAGTTCCTGGTAAACCAGGATCTGAAAAATATATGTTAGATGAAGGTCCGCGTACTTTTGATATGGTTGGTGTAGATTATTTTCCAGAAGGAGAGGAATTTAAATTAATTTCTAATCAAGGAATAATTGAAGGTGTTTCTAAAGGAGCATCATGGTATAGTAGTAAAAATCAAGATCCAAGTGATGATTTAATGACACCAGATAAACAAAACCGGCGTAAAAGTAAAAAAATATATGGTCCACGAGTTAGAAAAAACAATGAATTATATAGTACATATTTCAAAAAAGAATTACAAGGCCGTATTGAAAAAAGTAAAAGTAAAAAAAATTTAGTAACTCAATATTGGGATAAATATAAATCAGTTAATAATCAGGATAAGCATATAGATTTAGAAGAAAAAAAAACATATACAAGACGTAATAAAAAGAAAGATAATGAACTACTTAATAAATATAATTATGATGAAGAGTATATGTCTAGTAGAAATATAATATCAATAAATGTAGATGATAGAACACCAGATATTAATGGTGAATATTTAATTGACCAAGATACATATGATATTTTTAAAAAAATACCATATATTGGCAATGTTAAATTGGGTAAATTAGGTTCGACTGATAGAAACGATATGCTAAATGATAATATAGAAGATTTATTAATGGGTCAAGATGGTATTTTAACTGGTTGGTTTAGATACAATCCAAATACTAATATAATAGAAGAAAATATAGATAATATGATATGTTTTTATATACAAGGAGAATATCCTGTTAATTATTATATAAGTGATCTTGAAATTATAGAAGATAATTTGGAAGATTTAATAATAACTCATTGTGGTAGTAATAAAATAAATGAAAATTGGAAGCAGTTTTCATCAAGATTAGTAAAAAAAAGAGGTATCACTAACTCAAACATATTTGACAAAATTAATTATATTAGCTATGATGAATATAGGGATAATTTTGATTGTATAGAAAGTGATAGTAGCAGTGGAAGTGAAAGCAGCAGTGGAAGTGAAAGTAGTAGTGGAAGTGATAGTAGTAGTGGAAGTGATAGTAGTAGTGGAAGTGATAGTAGCAGTGGAAGTGATAGTAGCAGTGGAAGTGATAGTAGTAGTGGAAGTGATAGTAGTCAAAATAAAAGTTTATATTTAGATACTTTAGAATCAAAAATTAAAGAAGATAAATCTAAAAAATCACCATCAAAAACTAAATCTAAAAAATCACCAACACCATCGCCAAGTAAATCTAAAAAATCACTATCAAAAACAAAATCTAAAAAATCACCATTACAAACTAAATCTAAAAAATTACCAAATAAACGTCATTCATCTGCAAAACATATTAGAAAAAAACCTAATATTACACAACGTGCTAAATCTGCTAAAAACAGATCAATTGATAAAAAAAAATTAAGTGATTTTGATTCTGTTGCATCAAGTGTAGAACCATCATCTCCTAAATCTATAATATCCTTAAAAAAAATTCAACCTATAACAGACAGTTTGTCAAAAAAAATAGATAGGGTTGTGAAACCTGCTATAAAAGTAAAACAAAATAAATATATTTTCGATCAGGAACTTTTATACTTGTCTAGATTGAGTATATTAAATAAAAAAATATCACATCGTAAAGAGTTAGACACAGATGATATTGATGAAATTTTAAGTAAAATCTCTGTGGATACAATGGGAAAAATAGAAAAAATACATGATATGAAATTTGATGATTTAATTAAATTTTATGAAAGTTTATAAAACTATATTAAAGTTTTTTTAAAACTTATATATATATAATGTCTTTAAAAACAACACAATATGTTATTAAAGAAGATTATTTAAATGATACGAAATCAGAAGACCACATAACTGATTTTAGTAAAGATTTAACAGAATATTTTAATTTAAAACAAAAATATAATGATTTTTTATTAAAATCACAGCCATCAAAAAAATTTATTACGAATATTAATAATTCAACAGGTGAAAATAAATTTATAACTAATTATCCAATACGTTTTAAAGAAGGAACCGGTAAATATATTATTGAAGTATTCGATGATATAACTAAAGATGTAATGTATAGTAAAACAATAAACATAAATGAATCGTTAAATGTATATGACCGTATCATTTCTATAAAAAATGAGTTATCAAAACAAGAAGTTTTTATTAATAAAAAAACAGTTCAAAATAATATTAATAATATCAGAAAATTAGCTTCTAATAATGATTTATTATATGAAAATAAACTTATATCTAAACAGGAATTTAATGTAATGAAAGATAAATTAAAGATTGATATTAATAACGTTGAAGAAAATTACAATAGAATACGAAGTGAAATATCTGATTTAAATTTAGAACTAAATATGTTAAACAAAATCATAAAAGATTTTATTAATACAAAATTTAAATTATTAAATAGACTTAAAATTGATAATATTAATATTGCTTGGGAATCGTATAAAATGTTAAATAATAAACATTCCGATAATTATTTACTTGAATTTCATAAGTTAGATAGAATATTATATCAAGAACCAACTATACATAATGGAAATTTGGTTTATGTTAATAATCAGGATGATGAAGACTATATTGCACTGATACATAAAACTTCTCCTGATTCCGATAATATAGAAATAAAAGATGATGATGGTGTAATTTCCAATATAAATAAATCTGAAGTTAAACTAATAAATGGGATATATAATCAATTAAAAAATATAAAAATAGACCAAGATACGTGTGAAATTTCAAAAGAAAAATATTATGATAATTTAAGAAAAATAGGTATTAATAGATCAATTTCATCTAATAAAATTGAAATAGTAAATAATGTTCCTGGTAGTAAGAGTACATTACAAAAAAAATCAATAAATTATGGATATTCATCAAAAGATAAAAAAAAACCAGCAATAAATTTAAAAAAAGCTTTAAAATTACAAAAAAAACCACAGGCTGAAAATACATTTACTGATGAAAATAAATTATATTTAGATAAGGGAGACATATTTATGTTTTATTCTAAATCATCTAATAAACCACGTCCTGGTTTAGGAAGTAAAGAAATAATTAAAACAGATAAAAAATATGATACATTATATGTAGTAGCAGAATGGAGAAAGAAATTATCGAATTTTTGGATGTGCGAAAAACCTATTAATATTTTAGGAAAAGAATTTATATCAGTTGAACATTTCTTTCACTTTATGAAATTTTGGGAAGTAAATAAATTTAGTGGTCAAAAACGGGAGCAGTATAATAAATATGCCTTAAATTTTACATATAATTGTCCTGATCCATTGTGTTGGGGAAGAAGTAATGGATTTATTGCAAAAAAAAAAGGAGGTAAATTATCAGGTTTAAATCACCGTGATGATTGGTTCAAAACATTAGAAGAAATATTACCAGAAGTTGATTTAGATGGATATGAAAAAGTATTATTAAGAGATTATATTTTATCAATTGGAATATATCATAAATTTACTCAAAATGATGAATTACGTGAATTATTAATATCTACAAAGGATGCATTATTAATTCATCCAGAAGGAGGATCTGCTAGATCAGGTGTATATCTAAGGGAATATCCAATTATGTTTGTAAGATATTTAATAAATTCAGGTAATCAGATAAATATGAAGATATTATCTGAATTATTGAAAAAAGACTATAAAGTACCTGAAAAATCATTTGATAAAACAAGTAGTAAATCGTCAAATAAGTCTATATTAAGTTCATTAAAAGAATCAGCAGAAAGTATGGGCATTGATACAACATCATTATCTCCTGGTACTATTGAAAAAAGAGTAGAAAAAAAAATTGTAGAACAATCTATTAAAGATGGACTTAAATTAATAGAGGAAATAGAAACATTACAAAAAGTACTGGAAACTAATAATAAAAGTATATATGAAGTACCACCAAATGGCGATTGTGGTTATCATTCTATTATAGAAATGATGCATATAAAGAATATATTTCCTGTTAATTTTTCAGGAAGACAATGTGTTGATGATGCTTTATGTCAATATTCATCTGATACAACCCTATTAAATGTATCTATAACAGATGAACAAAGGACAATATTAATATTAGATGAAGCTATGTTACAAATGAGAAAAGATATTGGTGATAAATTTAAACTAAATTTAACAATTGATGATAGTAATGATAGTGAAGCTATTAAAATAGCTAAAGAATCAATTTATACAGGATATCCATCAGGTGATCAATTTGATAATACAAATTTTAATGAAAAAATACGAGATGATTACTATAATAAAATAATATTAAGACATAGTAATGGTGGAAGTTGGATATCAGAACTTGAATTACAAATAGCAGCTGCACTGTTTAATATAGACATTATTATATATTTATCTAATAATAGTAAACAAATAATACGCTCATCTGAAATGAAAGCTATTTTTAATAAAGGTAAAGAATATAATATTGATAAAGAAACAGTTGAAATAGAATTAGGTTATTATGCGAACTATCATTATATAGGTATACAAGAGAGGGTAGATATATTTAAAGCAGCAAGATTTAATAAATTAAGTTATTTTATTGTTCCTATTTCAGATGGTGATACTATTTATGAAATGGTTATAGATAATTCATCTGACGATATTATTCCTCTTGGAACATTTAATGTAGCTAATAACAATATTGAATATTTTACATATAGCGAGAGTTCGTCTGACGATAAGCTTGTTGATATATTTGATGAAAAATATGATGAAATTGAAAGTAATATTATGTCATTAAAACAAATTCATTATTATCAAAATATAGAAGACAATTTTATTTATATTACACCTTCAAATGATGAAGAAAGTATAGGAAAATTAACTAATATAACTGATGAAGAAGGAGAGGTACATAATAAAATAATTTTTAATTAAATTTGATTTAAATGAATATGTATTATTTAAATTAAATATTAATGTTACATAAAGAGAATTTTAAAAAAAAACGGTTGGAATATTTACAATCTGTTGAATTTGATAGACATTATTATGTACCAATTGAAGATTATGATAAATTTTTAAATGACCCTAATTTAAATATTGAAAACTATAGAAATGAATGTTACGTTAAAAAACAAGAAATGAATCGTATTAAAGAACAAGAGGATATCTTACTTAAAGAAGAACAGGATTATATTGATGAACGTAATATATATAGTTACTATTATAATAGTAATAAATATATAGATGAATATAGCTTAAATGGTAATGAATATTTCTATAAAGATGAAATTTTTATTGACGAAGAATACTATAATTGGAAATTTAATTATCCTACAGATGATGAATTTTCGGAATTAGATGAAGATGAAGAAGATTATTAATTTATTAATTAAAATTAAATTTTATATTATTATAATAAATGATTAACAATATAAATCCTAAATGGTTTTTTTTATCATTGGCTGTTGGACTATTAATAGTATATTGTAGTACACCTTCACCTGAAATAATAATTAAATATCCTACACCCGAAAATGCAGATGATTTAATATTTAATGATGATTCTGATAATTGTTATAAATTTAAAACTGTTGAAGTTTCTTGTCCATCTAAAGATAAAATTAATGAAATACCTATACAGAAAAAAACGTAATAACAAAAGATTTTATTTATATATAATAAATGCTAGAAATTACAAGTTTAAATATAAGTTATATTTGGATTTTATTAATAGTGGTAGTTTTCATAATAAGATCACTTTATGACGCTAACGTTATAAATGGTCCTGATAATTATGATAAATTTTTTAGTTTAAATACAATGTCAGAAACAGACTTAGTTGAATTATTCTTACCATTTATTTTATTGTCTACATTATTTAAATTACAGTTTATTTTTAACAAAATAAATAGCTTAGAAGACAAAAATAAAAAAAGAATAAACTATCTAATATTGATATTTAATTTAGTTATACTATGTTCATATTACCTTACAAGATTAAAATTTATCAATGGTCCTTATAATTATTCTAATTATTTTGGAAAACCAACAATATTATTTAAATAGAAATATATTAATATAATTAAATATTATATTAATATAAATGGGTATGTTAAGTAATATTACTTCAACTGAAGAAGGTAAAATAGTATTATCGATAATATGGGGACTTGGTCTATCAGCATTGTTTAGAAGGGCTTGTAAAGGAAGAAATTGTATTATTATTAAAGGTCCCAATCCTAAAGAAATGAATGGTAAAATATATATATTTGATAACAAATGTTACAAGTATAAAGCTATAAATACATCTTGTAGAATAAAATAAATAAATTCGTTTATTTATGATAAACATTTACCAAAATATATATATATTATGTCAAGTGTAAGTCAACAAGAAATAAAAGATGATAAAGAAAATATGAATGGTGATGATGATCATCTGGTAGACGAAATACTGGATGAACTTAATGGAAATGAAGGTACTGGTAATAATGAAGAAAGTACAATGCCAAATAGTCAAGGCAATATGTTACAAGAATCTATGCATCAAGAACCTATGCATCAAGAACCTATGCATCAAGAACCTATGCATCAAGAACAAAATTTACCTCCTATGATGGATATTGAATATAATTCTTCTGAAAATAGTACTACAACAATTAAAAATATGTTGAAAAAACCTTTAATAGTATTATGTATAACATTTATCGTATTTAATCCACTTATTTTAAATAGTGTTAAAAATTTTATACCTAATATAATTAAAAATAGTATTTTTTATGATCAAATTCAAACATTATTATTAGCGGTGTTAGTATCAATATTATTTTTAGGAACAAATTACATAATATAATTTTTTCTACTACTATATTATAATGAATTCTAACCGAATAGTATTAATAATTATAGCGATTATGTCTTTTATGTTAAGTCTTCCTAAATTACAACAAGAAAGTTTAACTATGATAATAATTACAGTAGCAGTTGGTTATTCAGTTACTAAAAATGTATTAAGTTCTGTATGTGTTGCACTAATATTAGGTGCAATATATGTGTCTTTGACAAGTGTTAAAAAAATTCGACACAAAATTGAACATTTTGAGTCAAAAAAAAATAACCATAAAGAAAAATACAAAAATAGTGTAGATAATTTTTCAGATAATGATAGTGATGTTAATGAAGATTTTACATTAGATACTAAAAATAGTTTTTATGAAAATTATAAAAATCTTACACCTAATCAAATAAAAGGCTTAAATTCAGATACCAAAGAATTAATGACTGTGCAAAAAGAGCTTATGGAAACACTTAAAAATATGAAAGAACCACTGCAAAATGGTAAACAAATATTAGATACATTTAAAGATTATTTTGGATCAGATAATGTAGGTAATTTAAGTAAAAAACTTAAATTCTAATATTTAAATTATAAGATAAAAATATAAAGATATATATTATCAATATATTATTATGGGTAATATATATTCAACTAACATAGTTAATACTAAAAAATATGGATGGGTTAGAGATATTCCGGATCAAAGAGACATATATAGAGTTCCTAAATTAAATAATAATAAAAATATAGTAGATTTACGTGATAAATGTCCAGGTGTTTACAACCAGGGTAAAATAGGTAGTTGTACTGCGAATGCATTATCTGCGGCATATGAGTATAATGAAATCCAACATAATAATAAAACACTGTTTGTACCATCAAGACTATTTATATATTTTAATGAAAGAAAAATAGAAAATACAATAGATTATGATTCTGGTGCACAAATAAGAGATGGAATTAAATCATTAAAAACACAAGGGGTTTGTTCTGAAATAGATTGGCCATATAATATGGATTTTAAAGAAAAACCATATAATAATTGTTATACCGAAGCTGTTAATCATAAAATATTAAAATACCACCGTATTGAGCAAGATATAGAACATATAAAATCTTGTTTATCAGATGAATATCCAATTGTATTTGGATTTGCTGTTTATGAAAGTTTTGAATCAGAGCATACAGCAAGTACAGGTATTATGAGTTTACCGGAAGAAAATGATAAATTATTAGGTGGACATGCTGTTATGGCAGTTGGATATAATGATGAAAAAAAAGTAATTATAGTCCGTAATTCTTGGGGAATGGAATGGGGAGATAAAGGATATTTTTATATGCCATACGAATACATAACTAACCGTAATTTATGTAGTGATTTTTGGAGTATTGTATCAACAGAGGATAATTAAATTATAATTATTAAAAAATATAATTATAATATAAATGATAATAGTTGTATTAATTTTATTAAGTGTTATTATATATTATTATCTAAATAATTCATTATATGAAACATTTACTTCAATTAGTTTAGATGATATAGTTAACAAACCAGAAAAAACTCAACATTTTGTAAATCTTAAACAAGACAAAGTATTTAAAAATAATGTAGACTTAGATTTTTTAAAAAAAAAGGAAAGTAAAGAATTAATTAAAAATATGAGCAATACATTACAAAATTTAACACCTGAACAAAAAAGCGAAATAGGTAATATACTTACTAATCAAATTGCTCCTATTGCCAGTAAATTATTTGATACTGTAAAAATACCTACTACGTCTAATATTACTAATAGAATCCCTGATAATATTTCAAATAAAAATAATCATATATTACCTGAAATAGATTTATCAAAAATACAAGATATTAATTTTAAAAAAAATGTTGAAAATATAGAAAATTTTAATAATCAACAATTAGCTATAGATGGATCTAAATTTTCAGGGTTAAGTTCGATTATTAATCATAATAATAAAAAACACGTAATTAAACAAGCAACGGCAATAGCAAAAGTTTTAAAAGGTAAATTATTTAATATTTTAATCGTTTCACCTGGTAAAGGATATAAAACCGTCCCTAATATTAAAATTATAAGTAAATGTAATGGATATGGTGCAAAATGTAAAGCATATGTCAAAGATGGAAGTATAACACATATTAAAATTATATCTCACGGATCTCAATATCAGTCTATACCTGAAATTTTAATAGAAAAACCTAATATATAGATTATCTTAAACGTAATACTAAATGTAATGTAGATTCTTTTTGTATATTATAATCTGTTAATGTTCTTCCATCTTCTAATTGCTTACCAGCAAATATGAGACGCTGTTGATCAGGTGGAATTCCTTCTTTATCTTGAATTTTTTGTTTAACATTTTCTATTGTATCAGAAGATTCAACATCCAGTGTTATAGTTTTACCAGTTAATGTTTTTACAAATATTTGCATATAAATATTTATTATAATTAAGCTTTAAGTAAGATATAAAATAAATATATATACTATATGGATATTTGTCCAGCTAATTTTATTTGTTTTGATAAACATACATTTTTATTACTAATAGTAGGCGCAATTATTATAGTAACTCATTATATTGGTAATACAAATGATAAATTAGAATTAATAAAATATGAACTTAATAATAGTAAAATTAAGTTTAATAAAAAACTTAATAAATTAAATGAACATACAAATCAATATAATAATATACCTGTAACGTTGCCCGTACCTGATCCATCAACTGTATATAGAAACCGTGTTGATGATCCACTTTCAGCACCTGTACGTTCAAGTCCATATACTATACCATCTGTTCCAATAAATATTCCAACTCAAGGAGAACCGTCAGGGTATCAACAAGTAGGAATTCTAATTGAGGAAAATGGTTCTGGTAATAATCAAGTTAAATTGCCATTATTTGGTCAACAGATATATCCACGGTCAAGAGAATGGAATTATTATACAAATTCTGATGGATATCAATCAATTAAACTTGGATTAAACTATAATGGACGTAATTCAATGGATCGTTATGGTGCAGAAGAATTATATGATAATAATATAGTAGAAGTAGATGGATATGATTCAAAATTTAAAGTAACCATTTATAGACTTGATGCACCAAGATATATACCTAATAAAATATAAATTTGATTAAATATTGTTATATTTATTTAAATGAAAGATAGAATATGGAAGATTTGGCAACACAAATGAAGGAAGATTTTATAAATTCTCTTATGCAATTTAAATATAATAGCAAAA
>MDTC01144263.1_pt1 | contig 31969 bp, 32 predicted proteins | sample 811181 | NCBI WGS metagenome assembly MDTC01 (sample SAMN05326644, study PRJNA326480) | marine metagenome | isolation source: seawater | place: Pacific Ocean: North | collected 2011
AGAATATAATAATCCTCCATAACCACTCATAATTCTTAGAATATTATAATTAACTGCGTATAAGAATAATTTATACCCAAGGTATTGTTGATCTCCATCAAAATGTAGTGTGAAATTGTCTATTCTTGAAAAATTACAGGATCCGCTCGCATCAAATTCATTTGGATTAAGACTAAAAGAATACATATAAATATTCTTTTCTGGATAATAATAACCGTGTTCTAATGGTTGTATGGTCCTAAAATAAGTTGCTTTTCTTTTTGGAAATCTATCAATACCATTAAACTTCATATTCATTTCATTAAAGTGTTCATACTTAATAGTTGATTGTAGATAACTTGGATTCACTTGTAAATGGGTATTATAATTCAAGAAATCATTACCATTTGACCATGGTAATCCTCCAATTGAAGTTATATTGTTTGTACTAGTAATATCTGTAAAATTATCTTTTTCCGTCAACGCAACTTCATTTTGTATTACCCAGTATAGTGATTTAATAGGATGATTTAAATTAAATTCCATATCTTTGGAAAAAGTTTTATCTACTGATTGAACTTGTTCTATTAAGTATTCATGTGATTCTTTCGCAAACCTTTTTCTTTCATCTGAATCAAGGAATATATAATTACCCCATAATTTTATTTCATTCGCAGGCAAGACATCTGGATTACCACTTATATCGTTTTCAGAATTTATAATATGCTTTATACTTCTAAAATTAGCCTTAATATTTACATGGTGATATTGCAATGCGATTAATGGAAGGGCATTTGAATAATCTTTACAGAACCAAAACTTAAGGGGAATATATATCTGTGTTCTTTTGGGTGTTATATTTGCTTCAGTTGGCCAAGTAGTTATCTTATTTATTAAATAATCAAGGTTATCACCAGACTGTCCAGAAGCGCCATTTCCAGTTAATTCATTTAAAATATCATACCATCTTCCATCGTGTTTATCAATTAATTCTCCACCGATTTCAATTGAAAGTTCATCAAGGAATGAAAATCCTGTTGTATTTGAATAAGAACACCATTTACTTCCACCTGTCTGATCGGGACTAACGGTTTGATCTGGAAGATCAATTTCAAAGTGCATTTTACCTAATAAATCTCCAATTCTTGGTATTTCAAAATTTAATTCTGTTTTACCACTTTTTATATTTCCTGTATATTGAATATCAATACATTCAATTGAAAAGTTAGTATGTTTTCTAAATACACTCTTAAAAAAAGAATGTCCAGGATTACCTATTAAATGTATATCTTGACCACCGGTAGCAACTAATTGTAATGTTCCCCCTCCCATGTTATAATATACATATAATAAATATTTAAATATGTATAATTATACATTGATTGTATGATAAAAAACTTATTTTAAAAAGTCAAAACTAATTCTATAAATCATAGAAGAATTAACTGTAACTTCATAATATATATCACGTAATAGTGTATCATCTTTAATTAATTCTTTATTTACAAAATAATTTGGCAATTTCATATTACTTAGGTACTCTTCAATTGTAAACTTTTCAACTATAGCTATAAATCCTATACTTGCTATATATTTGTTTATATTCTTAATATCATCCATAGATAATTCATTAATATTAACAGATTCTTTACCCTTGGCATAGAGGTATTTCATACCTGCGGTAAATATCATTAATAGTTCTTGAAAAATATGAAGTCCAATCTCAATATCTTTATCTGGCTTACTTAATTCTAATTTAATAGAATTCTTTTCTTGTGGTTCTTTTGAAAATAAATATATAGTAAAGTCATCCGCATCTCCATCTATATATTCAGTTTCTTTATTCTCCATTTAATAATTATAAAATATAAAAAATATAAAAAAATAATTAATTACAAGTTTACCAACTGACCGAAGTCTGGTATCCAACCACTCCAAGATGAAGATTTTTTTTCTGGTTTAGGTGCCGGCGGCTTAGGAGCTACAGCCGGAGTAGGAGCCGGAGCTGGAGTTGGAGTTGGAGTTGGAGTTGGAGTTGGAGTTGGAGCTGGAGTTGGAGCTGGAGCTGGAGCTGGAGCTTGATTTAAGTTTGCTATTTCATCATTAATACTTTTAATTGATTTTCCGAGTATCTTAAATTCTTCATTATCAATTGAACTACATGTATTTGCTGGCAATTCCATATTATTTTCTTTTAAAATACCTTCCAATTTAGTACAGTTTTCTTTTAATTTCTTTATATCATTTTCAAGAGACTGCTTTTTTACTTTAGATACCTGCTGCTTAGCTTGATTTGCAATTGTATTAGCTCCACTTGTAACTTTAGATTTTAAAGTATCCACTTTCCCTTTAATGTTTTCTTTATTAATTCCCGGAAAAGAAAATCCACCTCTTTGATTCCTTCTAACACTCCTTCTAGCACTCCTTCTAGCACTTCTTCTAGCATTTCTTCTAACACTTCTTTTGGCATTTCTTCTAACACTTCTTCTATCACTTCTTTTGGCATTTATTCTAACACTTCTTCTAGCACTTCTTCTAGCACTTCTTCTAACACTTCTTCTTCTATCACTTCTTCTAACACTTCTCCTTTTCTGACGCACCATCTATTTATATATAGATAGATAAATTAATATGAGAAAGAAGAGAGTGATTGTGTATATGGATTTTCTTTGAATGGATTTAGAAGTTCACTATTAATTCTATTTGATAGTGATTTATCATCTAATTTATCTTTCATTGTAGTTATATCGCCCATATTGATTGAATTGGGTGTCTTTTCATCAACACGACCAATTCCGTTTTCTCTATAATTGATATAATCTTTATGAAGCTTCCTTGAAGTCGCATGAATATCTTCTGGTCCATTTACTATCTTTGTGTTACTTAATGTTGGTTCTCTTCCCTGTGAAATAACTTCTTTATTTGGATTTAGTTCTGCGTGCATGTAGTTTACATTAGACATATTTCCAAGAACATCTGCTCCAGCTGACCCGGTATACGAAGTTAATGTTGAATCTTTTGTTGTTAAATCTGGAGCATTAAATCCACTGGTTAGTTGTTCATGTCCTTTAAGATATCCATTATTTTTAGAATCAATTGTGGTTTGTTTCTTAGTTACTTTAACTGAATCCAATAATCCTAATGTATTATTGATTGCTGTGTTCGCAATGTATCCATTATTTTTGGGATCAAGTGTTGTTTCTTTCTTTGTCCCTTTAAGGTCATCTAATACCCCAACGGTGTGATGAGAAACTTCTGTTGCTAAATTACTTTCATATGTTCTTTCTCCTGTAATTTGTCTTTCATTTGGTAGTGCTCTATAACCATGTCTTGCGACCTCATTACCCGAGTATTGGGCATCTGTTCCAACATTTCTATTGGAATCATTAATTAACTGCATTTTGGATGGTTCTTGAAGTTTCGAACGCTGTTCTCCTTGAGCATGATTTGGGGCGGCCGGACCAACTGGTTGATTATTGAATTTAGATCTGAATGTATCTTTCATAATTTGTTCGGGTCTCCCTGATTTTTCTAGATAAGCTCCATTCGTAGTGAAGTATCTGTCTTCACTATTTTCATAGAAAGTATCTGGGTTATAGTGATTTACTTCTCCAACTAGACCTCTATTTTCTGATATATTTTTACCTTCAACAACTCTTGCTTGATAGGTTAGCTTGGGGTTACTTAATACTCTTGTATTATCTATATTATTTCTATCCGCGTGTATTTGTCCAACTTCTCTATTCAAGTTACTCTTTACATCAATATTGGCAACTCTTTCTTGTTGGAATGGTAGTTCTCCGGTTTTATATAAACCTTCATTATATCTTGTTTTATCACCCATATATTCACCAAATGTATTCCCGTATACATTTCCTACATCTTTTTCAGGGGTGAACATATTACCAATCTCTCTTTTGGATTGATTATATCTATTATCACCTTGATGTCTATCTAATTGCCGTGTATCAGTTAGATCAACTGGAGGTGGTGCGCTCTTAAAGAATGGTTGCGCTGTTATACCCTGATCGTTTTTAAGGAAATCATCTTTGTGTGTATATTCACCCGTTGAGGTACTATATATATAGTCTGAAAATCCTTCTTTTACTTCATTAAGATCATTAATATCGGTGCCAGCATCTTCCTCGCGAAAACCACTACCTAAGCTATTAATTTTTTGATTATTGATGACTTTATTTCCATCTTCATAGGAGCTTTCAAAGTTATGTAATGCTCTATTCTTAACTATTTTCTGAGACTGATCATAGAAATCTGAATGATATAAATTATCTGAACTTGGATTATGTACATCACCGTTAACTTCAGTCGCTACATGGTTATTATCATCTTCATTATTGGATGTTGCTAATCCAACGCCTATTAATCCAATTATAACTAATGCTTCCATTTATTAATAATATCATATATATTTAAATTTAAATAAATCACCTTAATACATTAATCAACCTTAATACTTCGTTTGGTATATTATTGTTATTAAATAATACTATCATTTGTTGTTCACTATAGTTACCAATTAATCTAAAATGTATTTCATCTTCATATGATAATATAATTGTATTTAATCCTTTATCATATTCGTGTAGTAATGGATAATTATAATATTCATTTTTAGATGTATTACTGTATAAAATTATAATATTTATCTTCAATATTTTTTTAAGAATACTAAGTAATAAAAAATCCCCCCAGTATTCATTTCCACCTTGTTTTATTTTTTCTTTAAATTCTGACATAGTTATTGTAAATGGGTCCCAATCTTCTTCAAATTCACCATTTGCCATGGAAATTTTATATATTTCAATTATATCAGAAAATAAAGATTCATCTATATTATCTGATAATATTGATCTCAAAATAAAAATATTCTCTTCTAAATTATTATACTCACTATAGGGGGTTAATGCATAACTTATACAATTAAAAAGACAGTTACCTCCTTCCCCGCAATCAAGACAACCAAATGTTGAATTTTTTTTTTTGTTATCTGATAATTTATTTAACTTAATAATCCATCTCTTATGGATCTTTTCCCAACCATATTCACTTAGATACAAATGCCAATTATTATCATTTATCTTAATCTCTTTATCACCATTTTTATAATAGAATAAATCACTTTTAATATAAATATTATCAGTTAAGTATATCATTATATATAGTCTATGAATTAATTCTTTAATAATTAATAAAAGATACAAGACTTCTGGATAAATTTTACAAACTTTTTTATCTCTAACCAATCTTTTTCTTTTTTCTTGTCAATTACGACAACCACGCGATTATTTATAGATGAACTAAATAACCAAATTAATTCTTTAATATAATCTTCTGTATATTTCTTTTTGTTTTTAATATATCCTCTTATTTTTGGAATAATAGATTTATTACAGTGAAAATCATTTGCTTGATAGATCCATTCTTTATGTTCAAGTGGTAGCATATTAATTTTTATTAATTGTATCTTATCTTTTTTAGGGATTATATCACCATTAATAATGTTATGAATATAATATTCTATCATATTCATATCTCCTTTCATACCTCCATATGATTTCCTTATCTTAAGGGAATAAAGTATATCTTTAAAATCATGACTTTCGGGTGGAATAATGTTAGATTCAAGCTTTGAATAATATTGTTTATAATCTTCATTTGATAAGTAATTAACAACTCCAAGTAACCATTTAATCATTTCGCATCTAATACGAAATCCTTTATTAACAGCAACCATTAACCAAATGATAACTGTAATAGATTCATGAATACATACATCTTCGAGCATAATTATGGGTAGTCTTCTTAGAAATTTTATTAAATCTAGATCTAAAAGATGTTTTGCTGTTTTTATAGATCTATATGAATCTTTTTTCCTTACACATTTTTGAAGGTGTGATTGAAGGTATTGATCTTTTTTATATAACTTTTTAGGATCAGGGTAATATTCTATAAACTTATTTGAAATATTTCCACATATATTTATTTCATCAAATCCTTTAACTTTAAATTGGCTTGAAAAATTATATGATTTAGGTTTTTCATTTAGTAAATGACAAATTGTTGGTCTTTTATCTATCCATTCAAGGTAAAAGAACATATTTTAAAAGTATAAAAATTAAATAATTCAAATTTAGCAATTGTAATTATCAACCAATGATAAATGTGTATTTTGACCATTTCTTTCAAATGATTCAATAACATTTTCTTGGGGATTTAAATGAAGGTCAATCCATCTATTTTTTGTATTCCCTCTTAAAAGCATGGGTGGATTATCTAACAATGTACTTGATTGAGTAAATACTCCTTCAGGCATATTAACATAACTTAAATTAGTTTTTTGCGGTGTCCATTGTTTAGATGGATCTTTTGAATTTATTCTTGTAATGTTTAATAAATCAGATTGAACATCTGTAAATGTTTGTTGATTAGCAGTCGCCCCTCCAACTTTTTGCATTACAATAGATGGAGATGCTTGATAAATAGGTTCTGTATTAACCTGGACATTATTTAATTGATAATCCCCAATTTTAACTGAGTTCACATTACTTTCACGACCATCCATGTTTTGTTCCATATATTATATATATATATTATTAATTTTCAGCTTTAGCAGATTGCCATCTAGAAATATATTCTTGATTTCTTGCTATTTGTCTAGACGGGAGTCCTCCTCGGATCCATGTATCTAGATTATCTTCTGGGATAATATTTTGTGTATTTTGAATTTCATTTCTTAATTTATCAATCATTGGAGTAACATTTAAATCATATGTAGAAACTCCAGACAACACATTACATGGTCTGTCTTCGGATACAATTAGGCTATCTCTTATCTTAGATTCTGTATCAACATCATGAGGACCTTTTCCAAAGAATCCAACATTCATACCAGCATCAAGTTGATTAATATATTTTTTATTGGTTGATACTTCAAATCTTAAATCAGAATCAGTATCAATTAGGCAACCATTTTCTCCCATCCAACCTTTACCACCATTAAAGTTAACAGAGGGCTGGCTTAATTGAACTTCGCGAGCTTTCTCTAATGAACAATCGCAACCATACATATTATCAATGTTATAGTTCCCTGGTCCTAATGAGGCTCTTGTTTGATAATCAATCGTAGCAGCATCTGAGTTTAATGAACTTTTAATTTGTAATTTAAAATCTGAAATATCATTTTCAGAACATTGTTGTAATTGAACATTTGATACCTCACTTTTAACACCACCAGCATATCCGTTTTGAAATAGATTGTTAACTTCAGTCATTATATATAAAGGATATATATTTTATTTTTATTAGATACATTGAAAAATTTAATTATATAATCTTTCATTTTAATTAAAATAAATGATTATTTGAAAAAGAATACTTACAGATTGAATTATTTAAGCAGTCGCAGGAGGAGAAGAACCATTCCATGGCCCTTCACCAAGGCTAGAATATTGATTTGCTATACATTGAAGGCCATTACCTTCTTTACATGTTGGGGGAGTTTTATACAACCATTCCGCAAAAGACTTTTGATTATTTGGAATTGATTTTCCAGGAACAGTGTAAAATTGTCTCTGGGAATTGTTCTTCCCAAAAATATCATTTACATCCATATACAAATCATTATTAAAATTATCCTCAATAACTTTTTGAATACCCTTATTATTATATGAAGAACATGGTTCTAATTTATTTTTACCACTGTTAAATAATGATGGATTCATAAATGGATTATCTTTAGTTGGAACTCTACAAACACCCGATTCATCTAATTCATTAATAATATCATTAGAATTATCAGAACCATTCATTAGATTAACGATTGTTTCATGTTCATCAGAATGGGAATTACGACTTATAATTAATGTAAAAATACAAACAATAATTGGTATTAATAAAGTATTTATATCTTTATTCATCAAGTACATAATTAGAGAATAATAAATAGAAATCCTTACAATAGTATTAAGTTTTCTATTAATATCATAATCTTTCTTTGGTATAATTTCAAGTAGGTATTTTTTTTCATATAAAATAGATATGTCATTTTTCCATAATGGGGTCATTTATATATTATAATTATTATTATTTTTTTGAATTTTGTTCTCTTTCTTTTAATTTATTCTGAAGCCTTTGTCTGGTTTGTTGAGGATTATGATTATTATTTGGTTGTGGATTATTTGGCCTGGAATTATTTGCAATATTCTCTGCCTGGGGTTCTCGAGGTGTATTCGGTTGCTGTAATCCAATATCTCCTAGACCACCCATTAAGGAATCAAATAATGGATTATTTTTCATTAGACTTGTAATATCCATTGCTTCTTTCATCATATTTTCTTCATCTCCGGATGATTCAAGAGCACCCACTTTACTTGTTATACTTTGAACAATATTCATCATATTTTCTCCATTAAATAATTTATCAACACCAACAACTCCATTACTATCTTTAATCATATCTTCAATATTTAGTTCATCTGTAACTTCCTTTGCGATTTTCCCGATTTGAGTATTTTCAAATAATTCTCCCATTTCTTTCATTTCTGGTGTATTAATATTTTCTCTAATCAAATCAACATTAATTGATTCTGATAATTTCTTAAGTTTTTTCATATTCGCAACAGTTACTTTATCTTTTACTTTTTCATTTTGTTCAATCATTTTCATAACCTCATCAACTTTTTCATCATCTTGGGCATTTTTTATCCCATAAATACAAAATGTTTGTAAATACTTCCATATACTATTTCTTGTTTGTGGTGATATATCTGATTCCCAAATAACTTTAAAGGAAACATTCTGAAGGATTACTGGATCTGTTTTAAATATACTTATATCATTTTCCGAGATCTTATCACTGAGTAAAGTAGTATTATTAATAAATTCAACAAACTTAGGATCTTCTATATTTTCAGATTCCAATGTTTCTTTATAATAACCATTGATTCTATCACTATATTCTGGAAATCCTCTTATTATTTCAGATATAAAAGATTTAAAAATGGAGTGAATATTATTAGACATCTTTATAATTATAATACAATAAAATATATATAAATTGACGCATAATTTACATTCTTTTAGGCCCTTGAGTTATTTCACCTCTTTCTTTCATCATTCTTTCATAATCACTATCCATTTGACTTGTTTTCTTTGTACTATTTTGTTCTCCTCCTCTGGATGAATCATCTTTAAAATCAATTGGAGCAAATTGACCACCTCCATCATTACCTAATAAATCATCAGAACCATCTAATTGAGAAAAGGCCAAACATGAAGAATCCATACAGAATCCATCTACATTACATACTTTTTCCCCACTATCACCTACGGGGCAACCCATATTTGGAGCTTCCTCTTTTGGTTTCATAGCCCTATCAGGTTGCTGCTGCTGTAGTTGTTGTTGTTGCTGTGGCTGTTGTTGTGGCTGTTGTTGTGGTTTCTGTTGTTGTTGTAATACTTTCTTAGATTCCTCTAACATGTTAAAGATTTCTCCTGCATTATATAATGTATTACCATTAACCATTGTAGGTACATTTTTGATATAATTGGGGAATGGTTCTTCATCAATTGATATAATTTTAATTTTCCCTTGAATATCTGGTCTTTCTTTTAATTCTTTTAATAACCTAATGGAGTGGCCACATCTTTTACTTATGTATATCTGAGAAGTCATTTATTAACTTAATTAAAATAATATTGGCTTTTTAACCAATTAAACTTATTTAAAATTTGAATAATTAATTTATAGTATAATTATAAAATAATGGCGACTAATATTGATATAAACTTAACCTCAAAAAATGATCAGGAAATTACCTTTGATATAAAGGGAGATGTGGATACCGGCCTTCATCCAAGTGTTGTTAATTCTATAAGAAGAACACTTCTATCAGATATACCAACGCTTGGATTTAGAACACAAATGGGTAATAAAGACATAATTATAACTAAAAATAATACATCACTACACAATGAGTTTCTTGAACAACGGATTGCCCTTATTCCACTATATATTGACCCAGATACATATAGTAAGCAATACTTATTTCATTTAAATATTGTTGATAATAATTCTCCAGAACCATTAATGAAAATTACATCTAAAGATTTCAATATATACCCACTTAAAAAAGGAATTGATATTGAGGAACTAAATAAACAGAATGATATAGATGTATCAAAATATGACCTAGAATCCCCTATATCTTATAAGGAAAAAGTAAAGATATTTAGACCGTATAAGTATAATGGAGAAGAATATTTTATACCCATAACAGAAATAAAGAAATCTAGTTCAACTATAAAACAAGAACTAGAAGTATGGGCAATTCCAAGAGTATCTGCCGCATATGAAGATGCTTCATGGCAAGCTGTATCGTGTGCAACATATTCGTTTAAGAAAAATGATGAACTATTTAAGAAAATATTAGCTGAAAAACTTCTAGTTAATGAAGTTGAAGAAGAAAATAGAGATGAATATATTAAAATGTTAACTATTTCAGAATCAGAAAGATACTTCCATAGAGATAAGGAAACGAACCCATACTGGTATGATTTTAAAATAGAATCTGGGCATTTTAATACTCCTAAAGAATTATTTATGAAGGCCTGTCAAATAATTATTGATCAGCTGGATGCCTTAAAAAATGAGTTTCCAAAATTAGTATCTATGGAAGAAGAAGAATCTATTATGAAACTTACATTTAAGAATAATATCTATACCCTTGAAATTAATCAAACCGATGATACAATGGGTAATATACTCCAAACATATATTTCTATGAATCTACTCGATGAATCAGAATTTGAAGTATGTGGATATAAAAATGTCCATCCACTTGAATCAATTACTCAATTTAATATTTCTCTAAAGAATAAGATTGAAGACAAAGATGTTCAATATAAAGTTGCGTTACTAATTGATCTCTTTAATCAAGCATGTGTTGATTTGATCAATATTTATACTGGGATTAAGAAAATTGCCGAGAGTAATCTATAGACGGTTAATAACAAAAAGAAGACGTGTGTCTGGTAAACTTTTTAAATAAGCATCTACTTTAAAATCATTTATTTTTTCTTTAGTTTTAAGATAATCCCCGTGTAGTTCATAAACAAGGGGTCTAAGTACAAACTTTAATTCCTTACTAGTAGTTCTCTTACGGATATGTGTATTTATGTATGAATTTAATAATTCCATTTTAAGATTCATATATTTTTTGTAATATTCTATAAATAGTTGATTATCTTCTTGAAAATAATACATATATTCACTTAATCTTTCATTTTTACATAATTCCATATAATTCATAAACTTATTGTTATTATTTGGTTTTAATTCTAATACTTTATTAAATTCTGGATTAATCCATTTAACTCTCTTATCATCAGAGTATCTTTCTGATTCTGAAATTGTTGAGGTAATACTTAATCCCTTAATAGAATAATATAAAGGATCATTTGGTTGTATATAATCGCCAATTTGACCTTCTGTAATATTAAATACATTTATAATCCCTTCAATAGTTGGTAACTGTTCACATTTCACCGGATAGAGATAGGAAGCTGTATTATAACATTGAATTAAAAAGATTTGATTCTCAATAATAGGTGTTACAATACGGTTTTTAACGTGCTGGAAAACAAATGAATAACAATTACGTTTATCTAGTACATCAAACCATTTAGTACCATTAATTTCTGTAAAAAGATCTTTAAACTTTATTCTACCGTCCCAACTATTATTAGCACCAATATTACTTCTTGTACAGATATGCCATTGATCATTCTTATAAAACATATTAATCATTGTTCCATCAATTAATGGTTGATAAGTATTCTCTGAATTATATTCATTTACAATTTTATTAATATCTTTAGACTCATCTGATTTCTTAGGTGGGACACATATAACTTTATTAGTATCTAGATCTACTACAGCACCTTTACAATAACGAATCCAAGGGCTCTTATCAAAATCATATTTATCTTTTTTGTTACGGTTATACTTCATAATTGCAACATTTAGACTTTTATTGATATTCACTTGAACATCATTTTTTCTTATAGTTTTAATATAATCACTATTCTCATTTATGAATTTTTGTAGCTCCATTATAATATTATTTATTAGTTCTAATTTTTTAAATATTAATTAAATATATATAAGTAATGGATTTACAAGTAATTGTCAAAGAAAGTGATGTAAAATATTTAAGGGAATTAATTGATAAAAATGCCCCTGTTGGATACAAATCTATTACTGATAAAGAGGCAGAAGATTTAATAAGTGAAAATGGTAATCCTAATTTAGCATATGGTGCTTATATGGAAAATGTACCTAAGAGAGATGGTATTGTAGGTGTAGATGAAACACCTACATTTGCTCCAGAGAGTCCACCATTACTCCCTGGTGAAAGCCCAACATACTCACCGGATAGTCCAACATACTCACCGGATAGCCCAACATACTCACCGGATAGCCCAACATACTCACCGGATAGTCCAACATACTCACCGGATAGTCCCATACCCGGAGATCAATCTCCAATGTATGGAGAACCAGATTATGTTGTAGATGGAGAAGAAAATGAAATTGATGAAGATTTTGATGTAAAAGATAGAGTTGGAGAGGATATTTTTAATTTACATGAAGAAGGTGTAAGTGATTCTATCGCTCGAAATGAGGGCCTCTATAAAGAAAGAATACAAGAAGGAGAAACATATTTAATTGTTTTTAAAGAAAAAGATGAATTAATTGATAGGCTTATTAAAATCAATAATATTAGCGGGAATAAGGTTGATATAATTGATGAAGAACAAAATACAACAGTATTATTTCTAGATATGGATTCTAATTTAATTTTAAACTCTGATGAATATGATTTTGAAATAATTGAATTTGAACGGCTTATTGAAGTAGATGATATTAATGAATTAAAAGATGATGAAATATTCATTAAACAAGAGTTTAAAACTGAAATAGAAATAGAAGTTGAAGAAACTGAAAATAAGATATATACGGTACAAGAAAAGAAAGAAAGTTTTATAACTGAGTTAATTTATAATTTTAATGCATATAATGATGATATTAAAATTAGTCAAATATGCGAGTTAGCTACTAATTATATTAATATGGTGAAAGATAAAAAAGGAACTGATATTGATGAAACAGATATATTACCATTCCTTAAAAATGGGGAAAAAATACCTAAATGGGTTATTCCAATTGTCAAAGATATAAAGAAACTATATATTGAAGAAGAAGATGGCATTGAAGGAAATGATGACATACAATTATTACAATTATTTGAAGAACTGAATAGAAAAGAACAAATTACAAATGATGAAAAAAATACATATCAGACGTTATCAAGGTCTCTTAATAATTTTGAGCCTTATGAAAATACCGAAACAAATGTAATGGTTCAACATTATGGAAACTATTTTAGAAATTGTTCAGATGTAAATCCTTGTAATGGTATTAATAAAAACTATGCTGTAGAATTAAATAGAACAAGAGGAGATTTAATCATACCATTAATAAAAGATGGTGAAACAGTATTTGAAACCATTAGAACCCTTCAAACACTACCGGTGATTGGATTATATTTATTACCACACAAATATATTGGAACTACAATTGAAAACAATAATATCCTTAGTATTGATGAATTATCTGTTATAAATGAACTTAGAAACTACATGAAATCTATAAGGCTATCTGTCAGAGATGATAATATTGTCCATAAAACTGTAGGGGGAGATACTATGCGTAATGATATATGGACTAATAATATTCACCAATTCCATTTAGATGATACAACTACATCTGAAAACTTTTATAATACATTAATGAACAATTTCCCAACATGTAATGATATTATTTCTTCTTATCCTAAAGGTGTTATGAAACAGATATTTAATTATAGCGATTTAAGAAAACTATTATTATCATATGGTATTGACTATTATTCACTTAATGGTGAAATGAAAGAAGAGGTAAATAAGATGATTAAAAAGAATATATCAGACTATATACTCAACTATAATAAAAAGACAAAGAGAAAAGCCATTAAATCAAAACCTAAACGTGTTAAAATATTAACAACAGAAGATAAAATTGAATTGAGTAAGGAATTTATTTTCTCTCTATTTGTAGTTCCATTAAGGAATAGTTATTTAGAAAAGTTTATTAATAAATTCTCAAGGGAACCACAAGAACATGAAGAATATGAATATTTATATGAAAAAAATTCAGATAAAAAATTATTATGTAAACATCATTTGTATAACCTTAAGATTAAAGACGATGAAGATGCTTTTAATTCAATGAAACAAATATTTGGTGTACCAAGCACATCAGGTGTTATAACATGTAAGATATGTGGTGACTTTCTATGTAATGATGACTTTTCATTATTAGAAGGTTTTGGAGGAGATAATGCACCTAAAAATACAAGGGAAGTACTTAATACTGAGGAAGAACTTAAGGTCTTATCAGAAGAACAGGCTACTATTAAAAAGTATATTCACCGATTAAGTTCTTTATTAAATGTAGAATTAAATGAGTATGATAAACAACAAATTATCAGTTTTTTTGATTCTTTAAATAATACTGAATTAGAAGATCAAAGGTATTCAAAAGAAAATATCACTAAAAAACATCCAAAATATAAAAGTATTAAGGAAAAATATAAAAAACTATTTGTTTATCCTGAAAGTACACAGAAAATTAAAAAGGAAAATAAGAAATATAAAAAAGAATATGATCTAGAAGTATCTAATTTCCAAACCTATTTAGAAAATTGTAATACTGTTTTAGTGATATTATTCTTAATATTATTTCACCTTCAGACATCCTCTCCACCTTATCAAATTAAGACAAAAGAATTAGTCTATTTATGGGATAATCAAACTATGATGGATAGTAATGTATCATTTCAGAATATCCATAATAATATCCGTATGGAGACGATTGATAATTTAATTATTCCGTTGAATAAGGCTTCTTCTAAATATAAAAAGGATAAATTATTTGCAAATATCAATACATTTATTAAAGAATCAAATACGTATAAGGATTTACCAAATTTTAAATTACAGTTTATTCAAACCGCGAAATATATCCTACGAAATTCAAATGTAAATACGAAACTTCGAGAATATATAAATATTAAAAATGATATCACGAATTCTATATATTTAAAAGAATTTTGGTCATCCTATAAACCATTACCAGATACTAAATTAATAAAGAGTATTAATGGAATTATTAATGATCAATTAAAAAGTACAAATGTTAAGGGTTATTTATATAAAAAAGGTATTGATGTTTATTATGAAAATATATCATCGATGTCTCCTATGACAGAGGTATATGAAACCCCTAGATATGTAAAATTGAAGATTCCATTTACATCCATACTTAAAAATGAATCTTATAAAAGATTATTTGAATATTCAGCTCATTTATATGGAAGATCAAAAGAAAATGATCAAATTAATATTTTAATTAAAAGTTTCATAAATACTATTAATGATAAAAATATTGAGAATTTATTGATTAAAAATGGTTGGGATAATGTAAATCATAGATTAGCTTCTATAGATTACAGTAGACTCAAATCTATTTTCTTTGAAGAAATAATTGATTATTATAAGGGTAAAAATTCAAATGACAACGATACAATAGAGACATTCAAATATATAAGTGTTAATAATTGGACTGGGATGTTACTAAATGGTCATTCAAAGAGATATTATGTTAATAACAATCCAATTGTTATACCTCTTAAAAACTTTAACGAACTACTTGAAACTCCTGTGATTCCAGAAGACGATAAAGAAGAAAAAGTAACAATTATTGAGAGATTATTTAAAAAATATTGCGCGGATGAAGATGGAAATATAAGTGATAAATCTAATAGCGATACATTTATTTCTAATTTAATTGATGATCCTTCATTTATAAATAGACAATCTATTTGTGGATCAGCACTAGAGATAAACGAAGAAAACTTTATGAAGATATTAGAATATAGAAAGGGTGAAACATTATTATCAGAATTCAAAGAAATAATTATTGATACTCATTTTATAGAAAAAAGAATTCATAACTTCATTATTAAAAATGGGTATTTAGATTATCCGGGAGATGAAGCATTTACTATCTTTACTGGTATTGATGAAGTCACAAAAAGATTAGACGGAAATAAGTTAGATAAGAAAACGATTGAGAAAGAATACCGTGATTTATTTAATTTAGTAGAGGACTACAAGAATACTGGAATTCAAAAGGTAAAATCTTTCTTTAAGAGGGCTTATGATGAAAAGATTTTAACAGGTGATCAAATATCACAATATAAAAAACTATGGAAATCTATTGATAGCTTTGACATTTATATTGAAAACCATTTAGATAATGAAAATATAATTAGAAATAATATATCTGATTTGGTTAATATAATAGCAAGACTGAGCAATTCAAATTCAGAAGATGTAGGTACATACTTTAGTGATAATATACCAAAACAATGGAAATTAAGTGATGGAAATAATGAAGAAATAAGAAGTTTTATGGAAAAGAAGGAATTTTTAATGCATAATGATATATTTATTGAATTAAATAAATCTGAAGGATTTTATAGATATGAGAAAGATGTTCAGAATAAATTATGTTTTAGAGGATTACTTTCGTTTATAACTGAATCATATAAAGGTGGAATAAACAATTTGAGTGGATATGATAAATCATATTATACAACAAAGTACAATAGTATATTTATTAATTTTATGTTCATCTTTTTATTTACGAAGGTAATAGAATATATAGAAGAATTATATGATGATCAATCCCTTATTTCAAAGCAAGCAAATGAAATGTTTAAATTATTACAAGAAGATGATGAAATTAAATTATCATATTCAATTGAAATATGTACGCAATTAACATTTGATATATTAATTCATTTCTTATCTGAAAATATTGATGATGGTTGGATCCATCAAACGGATCTAATATCAGATAAATTAAGTAAGCAAAAAGAAAGAGAAAAACAAAATCTAATTAATGATTTAGAAAGTAAAACCGCAGATGCGAGAGCTGTAACAGTAGAAAAACAAAAACATGGAATTATAAATTGGTTTGCTATGTCAGGAGTTGGTAATTTAGACCTACTTAAAACCGAGAAACATTCTTCACAATTAGATGAAGATCGTGAAAATAGAATTAAGGAATTATTAATGCAACATGAGACAGAAATTGAAGCGGTTGAAGCGGCTGGGGTAGATACAGATCATTTAGGTCAAGATATGGATATACCAGATGAATTAGAACAAGAGGGGTATTCACAGAATGATCAAGACAGAGAAGATGAAGGATTAGATGATCCAGATGATGACGGGGATTATCGTGAAAATTAAATATTAATTATTATAAATGGAAGTAAGTATGAAATCTATTATGGAAGATATAATAAAATATGATAAAAATGATAGTAGACGAAATGATAATGATACACGAGATAACTTTATGAGAATATCATTAGCGGTTCTATCTCTTTTAAGCTTTTTAACTTTCTTGTATATTTATTTAGGACCCTATTTCTCTACTAATGATTCTGATAAACTATAATCATACATCGCAAAAAAAATGAATAAAGCATATAATTCTTTAATATCTTTTCCACTATCTAAGTACGTGCCTTTATCGTCATATTTTTTAAATTCGCGACAATATACATCATATGGTAATTCTGGTCCGTAGTAATATTCAGACATTTCAATATATTCTTTAGAATATTGGGATATATATTTCTTATATGCTTGATTTACTTTATAATATTGTTTTTCATCTTCGGTCATAATATCATTTATTAAATCTATATTTTGATTAGTTTCATCTTTTTCAAGTGAATTTAATATTATTTCTTTTAATTTATCTTCCTGATTATGTAGTTCATTTTGACATTTATTTAATTTCTTTTCTATTTCTTCAATATTATAACTCATTAAGAATATATAATATATAAATGCGTTATTAATCACTTATTTATTTACTTCTAATAGTAAAAATGAGTGATTCTAACGAGATGAAATTAGTTACAATTGAAAATGTTCATTTTGAAATTCCTAATTTTATAAATGAAAATCAAATATATATTAATTCATATGAAGATATGACACAGGCGGTCCTTAGAATGATTCAAAATAAATATCTTTTTAATTTTGATAGGAATTTATTAAGGTCAATTATGGAAGATTTAACATTTATGTATTGTCCTGGTGATGATATCAATCGAGATAGAGTATTAAGTATGCTTGACGCATCCGACGATGAAGATGATGGTGAAAGTGAAGAGGAATTACCATCTATTGATTAATTAAATTTGAATTATATCTAGTATTTAAAATCAATTAATTTAATTTTATAATGATAATTGAAATAGAAGAGCCACCATTAATATTAAAAAATAATAGTGATTCTTTTGATAATTTATATTGTTCTAAATCTTGTGATGTATCTGTATTGTGGATTGTATATAACAAGAAAAAGAAAATCATACTCGCAAAAGGTGCATCCAGGCCATGTGGATTTAACCACAAACGTTCATCAATTCATGCTGAACAAATCGGTTTTAATTATTGTTCAAAGCATCCAAACAAACCACATTTAATTATTATAATTTGGAGGTATTCTAAATCTGGTAAGATAAAGCCAAAATATTCTTGTAATGCTTGTACGCAATTGCTTACTAAATATAAGTTTCAAGACAGAGTATTCACATTTCAAAATCATAAACTATGTCCCGCGGTAGTGGATAATCCACCACTTTCCCTTAATTCTATTATCCGACATTGATATTTAAGGATAAAATTAAAAATAAATTTGAAATAGTTTAAAGTTATTTTTTTACATACATCTTTTCAATGGATCAATTAAGGATCTCAACAATAACAGCAATATTAAAATTATCACAAAGGGTAGATTTAAAGAAGGTTTATGACGGAATTCCAATACTTGATGGATATATTCCTTTTATTGAATATGGTGTAGAGAATGGATATAAGGGATTTTCAATTAAATTAACAAAGAAAAAAAGAAAAAAGAAATCTAAGAAGACATTTTATAATCAAGTCACAATACATATTATTCATGATGGTAAGATTATGAACGTTAAAATGTTTAATAATGGTAGGATTCAGATCACTGGTTTAAAAAATGAGAAACAACCAATTGATCTTGTGGGTAAGTTTCTGTTGTATCTTAAAGATCTTAATATAGTTGAGGAAGAAGCTGAGATAATTGATAATGATATCGTATTAATAAATAGTGATTTTGATATGGGATACGAAATAAGTAGGGATATACTACATAGAGATATTATTGAAGCAGATATATATTCATCGTACGAACCATGTATTTATCCAGGTGTTAATATCAAGTTCTTTATTAATGAATATAATTATGAACAAGGTATTTGCAGTTGTTATAAAATGTGTAATGGGAAAGGTAATGGCTGTGGAGATGGTAATTGTAAAAAAGTAACCATAGCTGTATTTAAGAGTGGGAAGATCATTATTACTGGTGGAAGGAATAGAGAGCAAATTGAAAAATCCTATAATTTCATTAAGAAATTTATTGATTCTAACAAAGAAAGATACGTTTTAAAATAAATATAATATAAATATTATATATAAAATGGATAGAATATCATTAACACCACCTGAATTATATGGGAACATAGGGTATACAAATAGTATCGTTGAAAGAATACCAATATCAATACATTTAAATGGAGGGGACGCCGGCGGCGGTGGAGGACTAAAAACAGCTCATCAAACTGGTGATGGATATAGAGCTAGTTTAGGAGATGTTATTAATATTGACAGAGTAACTGATGTTTTTTTAGATTCATTTATTAGTTATGGTACAACAGCGATGGCAAGCGGTACAGAGACATATGTACTTGGTGTCAAAGAGTTTGACATTAAAACTGTTTCAAATGATACTTCATTAAAAAATAAGATATTAATACCAAATACGGCGCCTAATCCGAGCGCGCCGGTCACCACATTACATAGAGCGAGTAAGTTCAATTATGTTGGAACAATTACACCTAAAAAATTAAAAGAACTTACAATTACATTAACAGATGGTGGTTCAACCCAACTAGGTAGTGCTGGTACTGCCAAAGTTTGGATTAATTTTATATTAATACCGCGTGAAAAATAAAGAACGTATATAAAAAAAAATTGAAAGTTTTTTATTCAAAATCAAAATAATACTAGTATATTATGAATGAAGAATATGAAAATCAAAGAATGTTAACATGTATTGGAAATAAAAGAAAATTACTCTCTAATATTAAGGAGTTAATTGAAGGTGAAATATTTCCATTAATTCAAAAAGATAAATTAAATATTGTAGATGGTTTTTCGGGATCATCTGTTGTTTCTCGCGCTCTTTCTCAATATTCTGAAACGATTTATTCAAATGATATTGAGAAATATTCATATATTATGACATATTGTTTTCTGGTTAAACCATCTCTACTTGATCAAGAACGTATAAAGTATCATATTGATACTATGAATAAATTAGCTGAAAATGGACCTTATTATAAAGGACTAATAACTGAATTATATTCCCCCGAAGATACAGAAAACCCTAAAAAAGATGAAAGGTGTTTTTACACTAAAGAAAATGCCCTTATTATTGACACTCTAAGGAAATATATTAATGATAATGTACCCGAAGAATTATTTAATTATTGCATTACACCCCTTCTCATTAAAGCAAGCATACATGTAAATACATCGGGTGTTTTTAGAGGATTCCATAAAAATAAAGAAACAAAAATTGGAGCTTGGGGAGGGACAAAAGGTAATGATTTAGATAGAATCAAAGGGAAAATTATTCTAGAGGTGCCTATATGGAGTAATTATGAATTTAAGAGTACTGTTTATAATAAAGATATTAATAAAGTGATTGATGAACTCCCCGAAGATATAGATGTCATATACTTTGACCCACCTTATAATCAACATCCTTATGGAAGTAACTATTTTATGTTAAATGTTATTATTGAGAATAGATCTGAAAATAGATCTAGAATATCTGGAATACCGAAAGATTGGATTAGATCTGATTATAATTATGATAAATCCGCGATAAAATCAATGAGAGAATTAATTAATAAAAGTATAGAGAAAACAAAGTATATTATATTGTCATATAATAATGAAGGTATTATTCCATTAGATGAATGGGATAAGATATTTGAACCCTATAATATAACTAAATATGAATATCCATATGATACATTTAAAGGGTCTAAGAACCTTAAAAATAGAGGAAATAAAGTTATTGAGATTATGTATTTGATTTCTAAAAAATAGAACGAATATATTATGAACTCTAAATTTAATATTAATATATTATATACAATATGAATTTTATATTTATCATTATTATTTTACTTGCTATATTATTTATTATAAATACCAGTAGTTTAAATAAAGTGGAGGATGTAGCTGTAGATGATATAGTCAAGAAACAAGACCTTTTTTTGAATTTAGAAGATAAAAGTTTAAGTAATGTTCTTAATAATATATCACAGGGTGATAAATTATTGTTATTAAATGTAACTGAAAAATGGAGTGTTACTAAAGATACTATTAATTCTGAATTAAATTCTAAAATAATGAACATTATTAATGAGATTATCAAAGCGGTTGGTGAAATAACAGGTAATTTATATTATGCAAAAACGATTGAAAATATGTATGTAATGAAGGATAATTCCAATAATTATAGATGTATATTAAACTCATTTATCTATGATGTAAACAACTATTTTACAATTAAATTAATATTAGATATTGTTTCTGTTGATGATGAAACATATATTAATTTCATAGATTTAGATGTAAGTAGTAATGATAATATTGTTAATAATTATGATATTAAGTTTGACTCACATGGTATATTATCCGATTATGATATGTTTGATGAAAATGTAGGTGAGATTTTGGATGACTATTATAATAGGAATTTTGAGATAGTTCAATTAGATTATAAGAATAAACATATTATTGATACATCTGCCACATGTACTCTGAATCAGTTAAAGAATTATTATTTCCCATCAAAGATACCAATTAGAAAATCATCCCCTCAATTCTGTAATAAATATACCAATGATTGGAAAGCAAACCCTCTAAGTAGAGATAAAGAATGTATTATGCATAATAATACATATGAAAAATACCCCAATACTCCTAATAGAATCCCAGGAGCGATAACATCTAATCCAGACGAAAATGAATATACATGGTTATTTAATTCTGATAGAGGTGTTATAAATTCAAATAACTAAGTTTAAAAAAAGAAAAAATTTTGTTTATCTTAAATAAAAATGTCAGAAACAACGGAAAATATTAATAGTACAATTGAAGAAGTTACTGAAAATGATAAATCGGTAAAGGTTGATTTTATGTCCTCTGATGTTCAGGTCGTTATTAACATTATTGACGTAGCATCTGCCAGAGGATGCTTTAGACCCCAGGAAATGAAAGGTGTAGGTGAATTTTATGAAAAATTAGCCTCCCTTCTTCCAAAGGAAGCGGGTACCAATTAAATAAATATATTACTTTATATAAATGGTACTTGTAGAAAAATTTACAGAAATGGTATTCCTTGATGAAGAAGAAGATATAGGAACTGGAACATTAGCGGCTAATATAGCTATAATAATAGCGATAAGAATATTATTAATCTATATTGTATTCCTTCTATGGCCTAAAGTTATGCCTAAGATTTTTAAGGGTGCTGAAGCAAATCCTAAATTCATTCAATTGTTAGGATTCTCAGTAATCATAGCATTGATTTAATAAAGCTTATAATTTTAATAAAGCTTATAATTTTCATTGCATAATTTAATCCATTCTTTCGGTGGTCTTTTTAATCCATAATAATTATATAAATCATTATGGTATGAATCTTTTGGTAAAACATCTTTAACTGAATAAAATTCATAAAAATGTTTTAAAAGGTCAGATATGGTATCTGTTCCATTTAACTTTTTCATAATAATTTGCTTACCAACATCTATTACACTAATGCGAATATTTAAATTATTTCTTTGTTCTAATGTAAGGTATATAAATTCTTCCATTAATTTATAAGATTTTTCCTCAAGGTATTCTTTATTATGGATATGACACATTCCATAATTTAAGAACCTTGGTTTATTCTTACACCTTAATCCTTTCTTTGTTTTACAAATACATCTTTTTCCAAGAGGATAAGATAAAAACTTTATATTTTCTTCAGGTGTATTAAATGGTTTTTTTGTATTTGTATTTACTTGTCTACATGTTGGACAAGTTATATATAAATTTTTCCCTCTATTTACAATTTCCATAAAACATTTCCAATGGTATTTATGACCACATGATAATTCCTTTATAGGACCATTATCGAGGCTTTCCAGGCATACTGGACAAACCATAGTTAGATTATGTATATAATATAAACGTATTAATCCTTTATATTATTTGTTTATTTATTTATTTCTCCATCCTTTTTCATTTTATCATAATGTACTTTACAGTATTCTCTTCCAAGTATACAATTTTTAGAGCATTTACTTCCTTTATTCTTACCTTTCTTTAGAACCATATTACACGTGTGATTTGAGAAAGATTGTAGGTGTGTTGTATCATGTATTCCCTCATATACTTTTTTAAGACCATTAACCAATGGCAATAGGTTATTACCACCTCTACACGTAGGGCATTCATTATTATTCATATTCTTAAAACTTAATAATATACATTGGTAATGGTATGAATGATTACATTTTAGAGTATGTGGGTATTCAGAATTTAGTTCATCACCACAAATGGAACAAATATTATCTGCCATATTTATTTAAATATTACTATATATTAATATTGATAGTCTTAAATGATTTTACATTATAAAGATATTATAATAGATAGTAAAAAGATAAATCTAAAGAAACAAATTAATTATTCTAATGAATTAACTTTTATTCCTATGAAATATGATAGTAAAGATATTTTAATACAAACCCCAGTTTTATATTCTCCATTTGGAATTAATAACCTCTATAATTGCATTGATTTATCATTTCAATGCAATGAAGTTACGGATAATTTCATTAATAATTGTCTTGATATATTTTATAAAGACATTACATTTAAGTATAGTAATCATACAGTTGATAATTATATTCGTAGTAACCAGTATTCTAAATGGATGAGATATAAAATAAACAAAGACACTGTATTTTTTGATCAAAATAAAAAGAAGATAGATACATTTGATAGTAAAGTAAGAGGGTCATTTATAATACATTTATCTGGTATTTGGATAATAAATGGAAAAATATCATTTAATTGGAATATAATACAGGCAAAGGTTTATCAACCAATTATATTAAAAGAATATTCATTTATTGAAGAAGAAGAAGAAATAAAGACTAAGAAAATACCACCACCGCCGCCACCGCCACCGCCACCGCCACCGCCACCACCATCACTCCCTCTAGCTTTAATAATTAAGAAAAAGATTAAACCTAAAGAAGTAAAAGATATTATAAAAATAGATAAGATGAATATAAGAAATGTACCCGCCCTTGATGAAATAATGGGTGCGTTAAAAAACCTTAATAAAGTAAAATAAAATATATTCTATAGTATAAACATGCCTAATAACCGCAGATCCGCTAGAAGAACAAGCCGCCGCTCAGCAAGACGTACTGCCGGCCGCGTAGCACGCAAGTCTGCCCGCAGATCGGCTCGCAGATCCGCTAGACGTGTCGCCCGCAAGTCGGCCAGACGTGTCGCCCGCAAGTCGGCCAGACGCTCGGCCAGACGCTCGGCTAGACGCTCTGCCAAACGCTCGGCTAGACGCTCGGCTAGACGCTCGGCTAGACGCTCTGCTAGACGCTCGGCTAGACGCTCGGCCAGACGCTCGGCTAGACGCTCGGCCAGACGCTCGGCCAGACGCTCGGCCAGACGCTCGGCCAAACGCTCGGGCAGACGCTCTGCTAGACGCTCTGCTAGACGCTCTGCCAGACGCCGCAGTATGACGCCACCACCGATCCCTCGTAATGTCAGAGGGAAGAAAGTAGATTCTCTTCAAAGTGCTAAAGATTCCTTTTTAGCTGGAATTAAGAGTGATACTAAATCTGGACCATACGGTTTGGAACATGTATTCAAAGAAAGTGAAAAGGGATACAAAGGACAGAGAGTAGCGAAGAGAGATGTCTTCAAGAAGAAGAAGTCAAGAAAGGGTGCGTCTCCATATAATAAGTTTGTCGCGAAGCAATCCCCTGTTATTAGAGCTGCTAATCCCGGTAAGAAGCAGGCCGAAATTATGAAACTAATTGCAAAAGCATGGGCTGATGAAAAGAAAAAATAAATAGTTATATTATATAATGAATAATGAATATTTATTTAACCTACATTCAACTCTTCTAAGTTTAAAACAAAGGACTGAAGACGAATTAAAGTCAAGTGGTACTTTATTAAAAGATGATATCGTAAACTTTAAAAATAATGGAAAAGAAAAACCAACTCTTGAAACAGTGAATGAATTATGGAACCCTATTAAAGGGAAAATAGTATCAAAGGAATACACGGACTTAATATCTATTCAAAGCAATAGTTATCCTATTTTTGAAGAATTTATTAAGTATGTTGTTAATACTTTTGATGATATAAATCATATTATTGAAATTATAAGTATTAACTTAAAAAAGATGAAATTATTTATGGAAAGGAAAATTAATGATTTTAATTTTTCAATTGAAATAAATGAACCATCTATCAATGAAAAAATGACAAAACTTGTTCAAGAAGTTGAGGAAAGAAGTAGGCTTGTATCTACCGTTAATAAAGATGTTAAAATAGGGGAAATAAATAGATTAATTGAAGAAAGGAAGAAGATGATAAGGTCTCTTAATGATGATCTTGTATAATATATATTATTTACGTAGTTAATTCTATATATTCTTTTTTATATTTATTATTATTATAAATGGATAATAATGATATATATACCGGTATTATTTTTGAAAATAATATGAAAGTAAACGAAATAAAATATATAACTATGATTATTAAAAATGTATTAGATGAAAAGAAATATAGTAAAAGTGACAAATTATATCAAGTTGTATATAAAAATATAAAAGAAAAAAAATAAATGATATATTAAATGAAAATCGGTATTGTTGTCGGCATAAATACAGATGCTATTTCAGAAGAAAGGTTTCCAGAATGGCTTGAAGATATAGATGATAAAACATTTAATTTAAGTAAGGAGAAATGGGATAATATATATGCCCTTGGATCTGATATAGCCATTGCATATTATGTTAAAAAATTTTGTAAGTATGATGTAGAAATATTAACAAAAAAAGATGTTTCATTAAAAAGGTTTAATGAATTTGATCATATATTTGGATTTTATGAACCATACTATTATACACATACAATGAAAACCTCCGAAGCATACCGAAAATATTCAAATATAATTAAGAACACAAAAGCGGTTTTCCATCAACCATTAGAACTTCAAAAGTTTGTCCTTAATAAAAAACTATATACCGATACACTCCAAAAGAATAATATACCTGTTATGGATACTATTTCATTTCAAATAAAGGATAATATGAATACTAAGAATATATTAACTAAAATAAAAACACAGTGTAATCAATGGGAAACAGATATGTTTATTACAAAGCCCCAACCAGGGGGATTTGGAATTGGATTTAAGAAATGGAATCTTAATAAAGTTTTAAAAAATGTGAAACCATTTGAGTCATATATTAAGAAAATAGAAAAGCAACTCCGTATAGAGAAACCTTTATTATTGGTCCAGAATTTCGCTTCTGAATTTGAAAAATTTTATGAAGTTAGAACATATTGGTTAAATGGAAAATATTCTCATTCTTTAGGGACTATTATAAGCCCCGATTCATTGGGTGTCTCTGGTTTTGAAAAAATTAAGTTTGCTTACCCGGAGAGTGAATATGATAGTGATGTATTTGAAACATATGATGAAGAGCCTGATGTATTAGATGATAAATTAATTAGAAAACTTAAAAAGATGGGAAAGGATATATTAAAAATAATACCACAGAGTAAATATGGGGATCCATTTATTTTTAGAATAGATTTTGGATGTTGCATTAATAATAAAAATGTATGTAGGGATTATTTTGTAAATGAGATTGAATATATGCCAAACTTATTTCCAGAATACTCTACGCATGTTGATTTTTTAGAAAGAATGGGTAAGTCCATTATATCAAAGGTAAATTATGTGAATAATTTAAAGAATAAAAATAAATAATTAATTAAATGGATAATACATATTTTAATAATGAATTTGAAAACTCAACTGAAGATTCAGAATCAGAATCAGAAGATAATATAGACGATAATAATGGATGTTTTTTAAATATGGTTGAAAGGAAAGAATATGAAAAAAATAGAAATAAATTATTTACAAAAGATATCATAAAAAAGAAAATTGTAATTGATTCTCATAATTATTATCAGGGGAATAGTAACTTTAATACTTCGGATTTTAATGTAGTATTTGATTATGAAAAAAAATCTAATACGAATGATTCAAGTTTAGTAACAACTAATTATGATATTTATAATGATGTAATTGGATTTAGAATGTTAAAAACAACCATAAGAACTCCACCTTATAATGTTAATAAAACAAACAATATTATAAGATATAAATCAAGTCGTACTGGAGATACAGTTCATACAGTTACAATAACACCCGGTCAATATGATATTGCTGAATTACGGGATGTTTTTCAAAAGTTTGAAGCAAATCAACTATCTGGAGCAGTTGTAACTAATATTGATAGAAAATATACACAATATGTAACATATAGTGATAGCCGTGTTTATACTGATTCTAATAAAACAGCGGTTAGTACTCCATCTCAGACATTTACATTAACATTTTATTCTAGTAATGTAACTAATATGTTGTTACCAATTAATAATAAAGGAGATGATATTAAAGGATTAAAATTCCGCTTTAGTTATAATGGTAAAACAGATACCGATCCAACAAAAGAAACAGTAACAGTCCTTTGGGATTATGATAATATAACCCGAGGTGCAGCAAGGTTGTTTGGATTTATCCCCAAAGCTACCTCAACTATATATAATGATAACTCCAATGTTACTAATTCAGAAATGTTTTCTAATAGACTTCTTGATATATCTACTCATTATGCGGACCTTGTCATTCCAGAAATACCCAGTATAGCTTGTAAACGTAACTCTTCGGGACGAGAAATTGTTGAAAGGATACAGATGAAAGCCGGTCACGGAGAATACTTACATTTTAGAACAAATTATGATGAAGCAGATCAAGATTATTTTAATCCTATTAAACTCCATAGGTTAAATATTCAATTATGGTCTGGAAATAATGAATTATATGATACAAATAATTCAGATGTATCATTTGAATTTGAAATAACTATGCTTAAGAATAAACGATTATTAATGTGATTTATATTTGGGGTGTTAACTCTCCATCACAATGTACACATACATTAATACCTGGTTCATTAATTAATAGACATTCAGAACATACAAGAGGGTAAACCTTAACTTCCTCTTCCCATCCCACTGTAACAACATCATTTTCTTCTTGTAAATTTACATCCATATCTTTTAAATTGTTAAATATTCCATAGAAGCAAGAACTACAATATAATAAATTCTTGGAGATACGACTTGTTAAAGCTTTAAATTTAAAATTAAAATTAATATCTTCAAGTTTTAATGTTTTAACAATATCATCTGTATCCTCTTCGCATATATATATAGTTTCATTAAAAATATTATTTTCCGTATCAACTATTTCATTTATCCTTATATAACCTTTCTTTAGTATAGTTTTACAATGTTTACATTCAATATTTGTAAAATTATGGATAATATTATCACAAATAAAGTTTTGATAGAAATTAATTGTTTCATCTAAATCATTTATAGTGAATCTATATTCGTTATTAATAACTGATATATCTTCTTCTTCAGGTACAATAGAAATCCCACAATTAGTACATTCTGTAGCCCCTACATCATTGATAATAAAACAACCAGAACATACCGGAGGGGTCTCTTTTTTGACAATACTTTTATTATTATTAATATCCTTATAGGCAATTGGGTAATTGAAATAATTATTACAATCAGTATTAGTACAATACTTTATATTATCTTTTGTACCGGTATTAGTAATATCTGGATCTTGAAAAACAGACCTTACAATTTCATTATTTGTTGTAGTTATACAATAACTATCATTTATATATTGATACAAGCCAATTTCAAGGTTATTTAAACATTTATCACATTTTCCAGGCATTTATATTATTATTACTATTATTATTTCTAAGAAATAAATGTTACAATGACTTGACCATGTCCTGTAGTTCCGGTATAGGTGGATTTATTTGTCCCATTATTTATTGATCCTCCACCCATCCCCCTACCACTTGAAGACCATCGCCCGAAAGTATCCCCTCCACTATACCCCCCTCCTCCACCCGGGGTTAAAGCACTACCACCCCCCCCACCAAATCCACCTTGTCCACGGAACCATGTTCCAGGATAACCGCCCACAAGACCGTTAGCATAAGATTTCGGGGTTACTGTTCCCATATAGACATTATAATTCGCGTGTGCTGAATGATATCCATTTTGGAGGAATCCCGCACCACTGTAACTTAAAGCTAGTGTGTGCGAGTATGCGGTTCCAGCGTAGCCAGCAGGTCCTGTAGCAGATACTGCTGTTGCTGACGCAGTGGTGGTACTATGGGTGGCTGTTGTGGCATTCCCTCCAACGCTACCTCTTTGAGGTTGTCCCGCACCACCCCCCCCACCAGCTATAACTAATATGTCACTTGTTCCAGCAGATGTTGGGGATGCCTTGACAACAAATGTGCCTCCTCCCCCTGCCCCAGGTCTATGTGCATATGTTGAATCGGGATATTGGGCTCCTTTTTGACCAACCGCAATCCAAATAATGTCTCCTTCTGTTAAAGAAAAAGTTCCTGTCATACGGACACTAGACCCACCAAGTTGAGATACGGAAGTTGAGTTAGAATTATAACCAGCACCTCCCTCAGCTCCTTCAGCAGCTATTGTATATGACCCTGTCTTAGGTACAGTCCACTGCTGTATACCGGCATTCACACCAGTCCCTATATTAAAATAAGATGTATTATCAGTCCAACTTGGCGTGTAAGTGTTTCTACATTCAGTTAATGTTGGACCATACATCCCAGTTGAACCACAATTTGTAAAAGTATGTGTTGTGAAACTATATAATTCGCTTACAACAGCGGGTGCTTCATATATGCCAGCAATAATTGTAACTTTTCCATGACCAGATAATCCTGCGGAAGTTCCTGTTTCTGCTCTGGCATATGTCCCAGTGTCGGCGTTATAAGATGATCCACCCCAACCAGTCCCTGTTGAAGCCCATTGTCCGGTAGCAGTTCCTCCACTATATCCACCACCACCTCCTGGAGATAGTCCAGCACCACCCCCTCCACCAAAACCACCTTGACCTACTGCCCACACTTCTGCTTTACCACCTGTTGAACCATTTACAAAAGATTGTGGGATATAAGTATCAAAATATCCTGCGTAATTGGTTTGTTTGGGAAGTCCACTTCCATTACCACTAAAACCAGCACCCCCATGGGAATATGTCGCTTGGTATTGTACACCGGAACCTTGACCCGCACTAGCTGTATTTGTTCCAGTTGTTGTTAATATAGCATCCTCCCCATCAGTTCCCCGATTATATTGACCGGCACCGCCTCCACCACCAGCGATAATTAAAATAGATGCTGTGGTATTATATGGGGTCTTAATAACATATGATCCACCTCCCCCAGACCCTGGCCTATTGGAATACGTTGCGTGCCCTGTGTTGGGATCTCCAAATGTATGTCCTTTTTGACCTACAACAATTCGGATAATTTCATCCTTTGTTAAAGAAAATGTCCCTGTTATTTTAGCCCCCTTTCCCCCTGTATTAAAATTTGTAGTACTAGATGACTCATATCCGTCTCCACCTGATGCCCCTTCAGCAATTATTGTATATGTCCCTGTTTTAGGGACTTTCCAATACTGAATACCACCAGTGACATTAAAATTACTTGTAGAGTCCCACCAATTAATATTTGAAGCCCACCAGGGCTGGGTAAGATTATATGAAGTTTTACATTCTGTCAATGTTGGGCCATCCATTCCAGTTGATCCACAATTTGTAAATACATGTGAATTAAAATTATAATTAGATGTAGGTGGCGCGACAGATGTTTCTTTAAAATATAAATAATCAATTGCTAAATCAGATTTGCCTGTGCCTGCGGCGGAGAGCCCGCGTTCCGAAACCAGGTATATATACCAAGTTTTATCATTTGTATAATCACAATATTTTACATCGTTTGCCGGATTAATTAAATAAATTGTAATTTGCTTCCATTCATCATTAGTATCTGTAAAATCTATCCATGTAGCTTGACCTACACCCCCGTATCTATCTAATAATGTTGCATTACTATGGTTTGATTGAAGTTCATCATCTATATATACCCTAAGATCCCTCTCAACCATATTTTCTCCATAAGCATGATAATAAAATGAAAATGTAACGTGGTTTGAAAATGGATCAAGCATTTCTCTGTAAAAATTTACACCTGGTAACCTTAAAACCATTTCTAAATTTCCGGCATCACCTTCTGTATATAAATATCCAGCAGTGGCACCACTTGATGGTTGCCATGGAGACTGAACCTCCATATTACCTGTTCCATAATATGTCTCACTTGGACCAGTGAGATTTGTAGGAGTAGTACAACTAGAT
>MDTC01245558.1_pt1 | contig 31941 bp, 29 predicted proteins | sample 811181 | NCBI WGS metagenome assembly MDTC01 (sample SAMN05326644, study PRJNA326480) | marine metagenome | isolation source: seawater | place: Pacific Ocean: North | collected 2011
CATTAAAACTAAAACACCAATAACCGCGACAGTTCCCCACAACACAAATTTTGTAAAATTATTCCAGGTATTTTTATGGTTTTCATTGTCCATAAAAAATTATTTCTGTCTTGCTTTAAATTTAGGATTAGTTTTATTAATTACGTAAACTCTACCTCTTCTTCTCACAAGCTTAGAGTTTAAGTCTCTTTTTTTTATAGATTTTAATGAGCTTTTAATTTTCATAAGTTTTATAATGCCGGCAACGTCCTACTCTTCCGTGTCTTAAGACAAAGTACCATTGGCGCTGTAAGGCTTAACTTCCGAGTTCGGAATGGGATCGGGTGTAACTCCTACGCAATAATCACCGGCGGATGCTTTATACAGAAATATTCTTTAATGTAAATAAGCTTTTGTATCTAAAAAACCCTTAATTTCGATATTTTTTTATAAAAGAGTCAATATATTTCCGTAGGCTTATGTTTCCATAAAATTTATAAACTTTATTAGATAAACTTAGTGTTGATAAAGCTGACGCATATCTTTCACCTTTACGTTCAGGGAGAAATTTTACTTTAGATTTAAACATTTTTGCAACCTCAATTATTGTAAAACTTTTTCTATTAGAAATACTGTAAAGACGACATTTATCAACTTTCCAGGCTTTAAAACAAATTTTAATGGTATCATCTATGTGAGTAAATCTTCTTGATTGAGTGCCTGGTTTGACAACTGTTAATGGTTTTTTATTTAAATACTGATTTTCAAAAATTCCAATTACTGTTGACATACTGCCCTCTTCTATTTGACCAGGCCCATAAACATTATAAAAAAATATCACTTCATATTTAAAATTAAACCACTTTTTCAAATTTTCTAGAAGTTCCAAGTTTTTAGTTTTTGTAAAAGCATACGGAGAAAGATTTTTGTCTTTCCCATTATTACCGAGTGAAGCAGATGTAGCAGAATAAATTAATTTTATCTTATTTTTTAGACAAAAATTAAATACCGCATTGCTACCAATAGAATTTGATTGAATACATTTGTTCATTTGCAAAAAACTTTGATAAATTCTAGAAAATTCACCAAAATGAAATATAGAATTTATTTTGGTTTCGTATTTTTTTAATATTTTACTTATGTCTTTTGTATGGCCTTTTAAATATTTAATTCTTTTATTTTTTATATGGTTTTTTTTAGATCCTGATGAATAATCATCTAAGCTAATAATATGAAAATTTGTTTTATTAATTAAATATTTTATTAAATTACAACCAACAAATCCACATCCTCCTGTTACTACTATGATTCTTTTCATGAATTTTTTGAATTAATATTTTTTAAAAAAGATTTATAAGTTAAATTGAAACCTTCTTTTAATTTTGTTTTCGCATACCAACCATATTTTTTAGCTAGTTTTAAATTTAATTTTTTTCTTGGAGTTCCATTAGGTTTTTTTTTATCAAATCTTATATTTATTTTTACTTTTAATTCTTTAGAGATAAATTGACAATAACCTATTATTGTTCTCTCATCTCCACTACCAATATTAATTAGCGAATGCTTTGTTTTCTTTTTTAAAAAAAATTCACATGCTTCAGCAGCATCATCAACATACATTAATTCTCTTTTTGGAGTTCCATTACCCCAAATATCAATGGTTTTTAACTTTTTATTTTTTACTTTATAAATTTTTGATATTAATGCAGGAAAAAAATGTGATCTCATTAAATCATAGTTATCATTTGGACCATATAAATTCGTTGGCATTAAGCAAAGGTAATTTGTACCATATTGCTCATTATAAGCTTCACACATTTTAACTCCTGAAATTTTTGCTATTGCATATGCATCGTTTGTTTCTTCAAGCTTACCAGTTAGCAAACTACTTTCAGAAATTGGTTGTTTGCTATATTTTGGATAAATACAACTAGAACCTAAAAATAATAATTTTTTAACACCCACTAAATATGAAGAATGAATTAAGTTAGTTTGTATCATAAGGTTTTCATAAATAAATTCAGCTTTTTTTTTGCTATTTGCTAAAATTCCACCAACTTTTGCTGCTGCGATTATTACAAAATCAGGCTTAATTCTATTTAAATATTTATAAGTTTTTTTTTGGTCTAATAAATCCAGCGATTTACGATTTTTAAAAAAAATATTTTTATAACCTTTTTTTTTAAATATTCTCAAAACTGCTGAGCCCACCATCCCATTATGACCAGCTAAAAATATTTTACTTTTTTTGCTTAATTTCATATATTTAATTATTTTCTGATTGGATCATTTCATTAATCAACTGATTAATATCAACTTTCGGCTTCCATTTGAGTAATTTTGAAGCTTTACTTGAGTCACCTAGTAAATTATTTACATCTAAAGGTCTAAAATATTTTTTGTCACATTCTATTATAGGAAAACCTTTTTCATTATAGCCTTTTTCTTTCAACCCTTTGCCCTTCCAAATAATTTTCATTTTTAAATGTTTGGCTGTCAAATTTACAAATTGTTTTATTGAGTATTGTTTTCCAGTCGAAATTACATAGTCTTCAGGTTTTTTTTGTTGAAGCATTTTCCACATTGCTTCACAATAATCTTTTGCGTGTCCCCAATCTCTTTTAGCATTTAAATTTCCTAAAAATAATTTTTTTTGCTTACCATTCTTAATTTTATACAATGCTGATACAATTTTTTTTGTAACAAAAGTTTCTCCTCTTCTAGGGCTTTCATGATTGAATAAAATTCCATTACACGCAAAAATATTATAAGCTTCCCTATAATTTTTTGTTATCCAATGTGCATATAATTTTGCAACACCATAAGGGCTTAATGGGTAAAAATTAGTTTTTTCATTTTGTGGAATGTCTAAAACTTTTCCATACATTTCTGATGTACCAGCTTGATAAAATTTTGTTTTTTTTTGTAATTTATGAAATTTGATAGCCTCTAAAATTCTTAAAGCTCCCAGCGCGTCTGCATTAGCTGTATATTCTGGGACTTCAAATGAAACTGCCACATGTGATTGTGCTGCCAAATTATAAATTTCATTTGGTTTAATTTTTTTTATCAAACTTGAGACAGATAATGAGTCTGTAATATCTCCATAATGAAGTCTAAAATTATAATTATTATCATGTGGATCTTGGTAGATATGATCAATTCTTAATGTATTAATACTTGATGATCTTCTCTTCACACCGTGTACTATATAATTTTTTTTTAATAAAAATTCCGCTAAGTAAGATCCATCTTGGCCAGTTACACCGAATATTAAAGCTGTTTTTTTTTTCATTTTTTAAAAAAATTTTAGACTAATTAACTTACATTCCTTATTTAAATCAACCTGATTTATTTTCAATTTAATTTATTAGTATCACAATAAAAGCCTTACTTAATATAATTAATAAAAATTAAACTTAATTTTAATTAATTTATCAAATAAAAAAGTTTATCAGCCTTGTGATGAAATAATCATAATTTTTTTTGTAATCTAGATTAAATTTTTTAAAAAAAAACTTTACATATTCATGTGCTTGTTTTCTTCTTCTCCACCAATTAATAGATAAATATTTAAATTTAGATGAAGCACTACCATCTAATTTTCTATAATAAGTTAAGTTTTTATCTATAAATAAATATTGTTTATACAAATATATTGAAGCAATAATAATTCTAAAATCAAACCAAATATCAGGATAAAATTGAAAATCTACTTTTTTAATTATTTCTGAAAAATTTTTTCTCTTGATAGCAATACAGCTAGTTGGAGGTTGATAGGGCCAAAAAGTTTTAAAAAATTTTTTTTTATTTTTAATCTTAATTTGATTGTATGGATATTTTTCTATAGGAGTGTCACATATTAAATTAATATTATTATTATTATTAAATAAATTTACAATATAAGAGATCTTGCTTTTATGAAAATAATCATCACTATCGAGAAGAAAGATGATGTCCCCATTTGATTTTTTAAAACATTCTTTAAAACTTTGAATTTGATTAAAAGAACCAAATTTTTTTTTTTTTCTTTTTTTTTTAGCAATTAAAATTTTATTTTTGAATTTTTTGATTTCATCTAAAGAATTATCATTTGACCCATCATCTAAAAAAACAATTTCAACATTTGAATAATTTTGATTTAATACGGAATTAATACAATTTTTAATATATTTAGAATTATTGTAATTTACAATTAACACTGAGGCTTTTATCTGATTTGAAGTCACAATTATTTTTAATTCATAAAATATTTAATTTTTTCAATTTTTTTTAAATTATAATCATATTATTAAAAAAAATATGACTATAAATTTGACCCAAATTTATATCTAAATAACTTTAGATAAGTTATCGTATAAACAATAATACTAGTGATTATAAGAATTATTAAATATTGTGAATTGTTTATATTTAGACTTCCTAAGTAAAATAATAAAAGATTATAAATATTTATAACTATACTGGCAAAATTATTTGAAAAATTTTTTTTTTTATTAAATTTTTTAAATATAAAAAAAAATACTAAATGATGTAAATGCTTCGTATCTGGATTTATCGGAGATTTGTTTAATTTAGATTTTCTAATTATTGAAAATAAATTTTCAAAACAAGGGTACCATAATAACAATACAACAAAAAATGGTGAGAACGAGGGATTATTGTTATAGGTATCAATTAAAATAAAACCTGTAAAAAAACTTAATAAATAAGTTCCGGAGTCTCCTAAATAAAATTTTTTACAAAAGTTGAAAATTGTTAATATTAATAAAAAATAAATCAAAAAATGCCAATATGCTTCTTTTAGATTTAAGCTTGATGAAAAATCTAACTTAAATATAAAAATTAAGATGATTGTATAATAAACTAATACTAAACTATTTAACCCATCGATAAAATTCGAGCCATTCATAAGTATTATCAAACAAAAACTAGTAAAAAATATACTAAAATAAATATTCGTTAAAAAAGTATCTAGGAAAATAATTCTAGTAGATAACAATTGTAATTCAAAAATATATACAAAGAATACTATTACAATAATCTGCATTATTAGTCTTTTGAATGGTGAGATGACAACTCTTAAATCTGACAATAGTCCAATTAGAAAAACTGCAAATAAGAAATAATATAATTCAAAAAAAATTTGGTATAAAAAAAATACAAAAAAAATTATTAAATATGAACCACCTGATAAAGGTATAAATTTTTCTCCAGAATATTTTTGATGTAAGTCTCCTGAATAATTATGAAAAAAGCTTTTATTTTTTATAATATCATTAATTAGATACAATACGATGGGTGCAAATATATAATATAAGAAATACATCTTACTTTTTTAAAAAATTTAAGCTTAAACACAAAACGTAATAACAAGATTTTAAGAAATTAAAATTCATATGATGATTATAAACTTTATATGCATCAATTAGTTTTTGCATAGTTGAGCTTGATAGTGAATTACCTAATTTTCTCCATGATGTTAAAACTATATCTAATGATCCTATATATATTTTATTTTCAAGTAGTTTTAACCATAATACAAAATCCTCTTTGGTTTTTAGGTTTGGAAACTTTATATTATGTTCTAGAATCTTTTTATGAAATAAAACGGTTGATAATCCAATATCACAAGATTTTAACAAATCATTTACATTAGAAAAGTCTCTAGCTTTTCTTGTTTTTATATAAATACCATCTTTATCTACAATCTCATATGAAGTATGAGAAAAATACAATTTATTTTCTTTCATAAACTTTATTTGCATATCTAATTTGTTTTTTTTCCACATATCATCTGCATCAATAAAAGCTATTAATGATCCTTTCCCAAATTCAATTCCAATATTCCGAGATAAACCAGGTCCCAATTTTGACTTGTTGATTAACAATCTAATTCTATTATCTTTACTGGCAATATTTTTAATGTACTCTAAATCATCAAATTCATTATCATCATAAATTAAAATTATTTCAAAATTTTGATAGGTTTGATTTAAAACTGACTCTACACACTCATTAATATAATTAATCTTTTTATAATAAGGTATAATTATAGTTACCAGATCAAATAAATTTCTATTCACCACAAGTAATTAATTTTTTTACAATTCGTCATTTATTAAATGAAATTAATTTTTATTATTTTAGGTAAATTTTTCATTATCTAAATATATTTATTGTAGTATTTTAAAATTTTGTCACTTAGATGTTTGTACAATATCATATACTTAATTAAAAAATATGCATTTTTTACATTATCTGATAATTAATCAAGAAATATCGGTTTATTAATCTGTAAATGTAATGAAAAAAAATACTACCATATACTATGTTTCAGAATTAAATCTTCCTAGTAAATCAGCATACTCAATTCATGTAATGAAAATGTGTGATGGGTTTTCAGAATTAGGATATAAAGTTAATTTATTTACTATTAAAACCAAAAATTCCTCAAAAATTTTTAGAAATTATAATTTAAGAAAAAAATTCAATATTTTTTCTATTTTTAATGATCATATCAATCTGAATTTTTTTTTAAGAATAATTTTTTCAATTAAAATTTTATTAAAAAAGATTGATAAAAATAATTTATTTGTATCGAGAAGTATAATTTTTGCAATAATAGCATCAATTTTAAAAAAAAATGTAGTTTTGGAACTTCATCATGAGATCACAGGTTTTACGCGGATACTTTATTTTATATCAAAGTATTTAAAATTAATTGAGAATTTAAGATTTATATTCTTACACAAAGAATTGAAAAAATATTACAAAATAGAAGATAAAAAAAATATTGTTCTTGATGATGCGTCTGATGTTAAAAATTTTTCAACAAAAAAAACTAAAAAATTAACAAATACTTGTGTTTATATTGGAAGTTTTTTTGAAGGAAAAGGTGTTGAGCAAATCTTTAGATTGGCAAAAAAAAATATGAAAATCAATTTTCACATTTATGGAGAAAAAAAATATTTGATTAATAAAAGGAAACAAACAAATATTAAAATTTATGATTATGTGAATTATTCCAAAATTCCTAAAATTTTATCAAAATATAATGTAGCTTTAATGCCTTATCAAAAAAAAGTTAAAGGGAGGTCCTCAATTAATCTAGAAAAGTATATGTCGCCTCTAAAAATGTTTGATTATCTCGCTTCTAGAATGATTATTATTGCCTCTAATTTAGATGTTTATAAACATATACTTAAAAATAATTTTAATTGTATGTTAGTTAATATAAATGATGACGATAGTTGGACTAAATCTATTAATTTAGCCTTAAGTCACAATAAACATAATGGATATCTTAAAAAAAATGCTTTTAAAACTGCTAAAAACTATACATGGGAAAAAAGGTGCAAAAAAATAATTTTATTTGTAAAAAGAAATTCATAAATTTTTACATCTTATTTTAAAATTAAATTTAAATTCTTTGAACAATTTTATCTTTCTGAAATTGCTTCTTTTAAATTTGCAAGCTTTAAATCTTTTAATAAATATTAACTTTCAAGTCAGTATGTGATAACCAAAAATATTTTAATATAAAATATTTTTTAAGGTATCCTGATTATAATTTGACTTATTAAATTTTTTTATAAAAAAATCATTAAATTTATTTAATTCTTTTTTACTAATTAAATTTTCTAATTTTTTTATCATTTCTGCAGACGAATTGAAGGTTAAGTTGTCTTTATAATGTTCAAATAATTTCTCAGAATTATTTGTTGCAATTTGAAATAACGTGCCGCCATTTTCTAATATTTCAATACTCCTTGGATACAATATTTGATCTCCATCTTTTGCTAAAAAATCTAAACAAATGTTGCCATCATATAATTTTTTCAAATAACCATAATTAAAATCAGAACTATATACACCTGTAAAATATCTCTTCAAATCGTCACCCACAAAAATACATAGGTGATTGAAATTTTTTTTAATAATTTTAAGAAGATCTATTCTTAGTAACGATTTTATAGAAATATATATAAATTGTTTTCTTTTAAAATTTAGGTCATTAATTTCAATTGATTCCCAAAAATTTTTGTTCTCTAGGAGTGATAAGTTCTCCAAAATTTTTTCTTTATTTTCACACCAAATTTTTAATACTAGGGGGTCATCTATAGTTTTACTTGAGAGTGCAATTACTATTTTTGGGTCTTGAAGATTGTTTCTTTTTTTAATATTAGAAGGATAAAACTGAATAACATCACTCGTTCTAGTAAATAGCGTACTAGCTGTTACATAATTGTTTTTATATTTTTTAAGATTCTCTGGGATCTTTAAAATTGTACCTCCAAACCATATATTAATTGAATTCTTTTTATTAAACAAGAAAGGCCAGCCGTCACAAGATATAAATTTGAATTTATCAGATAAATTAAATTTATATATCAAATATCCTAACCAGGAAAAAAAAGGTCCACTAAGAACAATTAGTCTGTAATCGTTTAAAATTTTAGTTTTAAGAAAGTTATTAAAAGCTAATTTTCTAAATTTATATCTAAAAATAAAAAAAATTATTTTTTTATTAAAAAAATTTATTTTCATAGCCAGACTTTTGATTTGAATTTATCAATTGTTTTGAAACGTAATAAAAATATCTTTTTTAAATTTTTACTTAATTGATTTATGTTTGAAGCATAAAATACATTATCATTTATATAATCTTTCAAAGCAGGTTTTTTTTTATATATCATAATTGGGGTTATATAAAAGTAACTAGCTTCCAGTAACATTGTACTGTTAAAAGCAATAAGATAATCAAAAAATAAATTATTATTTGATTTAAATATATTTTTATATTTTATTATATTTATTTTTTCTTTGACCAGTAACATTTCCAATTTTTTATTCATTTTCTGAAAAGGTCTGGGCTTGAAATATATCTTTAAGCCTAAATTTGTATTTTTAATTTTTGCTATTATTTTTTTATAGTCTTGTAATAAAATATTGTTTTCATGAATTATAAGTAAATTATTTGAACGTACTTTATTTTTGATTTTAAAATCATTGAATTTTTTTCTAATAAATATTTTTTTTCCGTCTATTCTTTTATCTAAATTTAAAAGTTTATTTTTAAAAAAATTACTCCAAACAAAAAATTTATGAAAATATAAATTTTTCAAATTCTTCTGTAATTTTTCTGACTTTGAAAATCTTCCATGTTGATATAGATAAAGCCTAGTATTTGTTTTTTTACAAATTTTTGAGAATAATTGAACATGTCTGTAATCATCCAACATGTGAAATTCTGTTAATTTTATGTATTTTAAAATTAAATATAAAATGTAAGTATTTATCTCATAAATTTTTATTTTTTTTATACCCAAAAAACTACCTAAGATGGCATTTAGATTTAATATATGATTAAATAAAATAATATTATTAAATCTTGAAATTCCTTTTAATGATAAAAAAAAATTTTGAGTTCTTACAAAAATAATTTGTTTTGTACTTTTTAAATAGATTAAGGTCCTAGGGTCAAAAGTTGTGTGATATTCATCTTTCATTGATGAAAACGCCCCTTTCTTTATCCTTTTTATTCTAACTCTAAAAATTACTATTATTGAAAGTATTGACAGAAAAAAACTTTTAATAAATTTAATAATCATTTTTATAATAATTTATTATCTTAAATTTTTAGTTTTAAATATGGCAAATAATCAATATTAAAAAATGAAATATTTTTATATAACTATTAAATTATAATGGAAAATAATTTAAAAATATTTATTCAATCTAATCCTCATCAAAAAATAGCTGCTGATGTAGCAAGATATTGCTTGCATAAAAATGGATATGAAAATGTAGAAATAATGAATTTACATGACAATGAACATTTAAAAGGTAATTTTGGCAAAAAATTCAAAAGAAATGGTGAATTGATTACTTTTGAGCCTAATGATTTACAGTCATTTACTTTATTGCGGTTTTTCCCACCAGAAATTTGTAATTCGGATTATTGTTTAGTAATTGATCCAGACGTATTTTCTGTAAAAAAATTTGAAAATATATTTATGAAGAATTTAGACAATACAAAACAAGTTTTTTGCACAACTTTCAATAATCAATACAGGTCAGAAGTAATGCTAATTAAAAATAAAAATTTTAACTTATGGGATTTTAATACTATTTTAAATGATTTATTTTCACTAAAGATTGATTATGGAGATTTAATTAATTTAAAAATTTTTGATAACTCTCATATAGGCAGTTTAAATAATAATATGAATTCACTTGATATTTTAGATAAGAAAACAATATTACTTCACACAACAAATAGATTAACTCAGCCTTGGAAACTAGACCTGGATGTAGATTTTAAAGTTTACACCTCTAAATTAAACATAATTAAAAATTTCGTAAAAAAAACTTTTGGACTCAGATATAATAAAAAACTATTAAGTAAAAAATATATAAGACATGAAGACACAGAAGTTTTTAATTTTGTTTCTAATTCATTTAAACAAGCTTATCAAAATAATTTTATTACAAAATCTGATTTAAAATATTCATTAGAAAAGAAATTTATCAGTAAAAAATTTCTTTATGAATGTGAAATAGAAATTTAAAATTTTAACTATTTTAAAATAGATTTAATTAAATTGTTATTTAATCAAATTAATTTAACAATAAACTTATTTTAAGTTATAGTAATTAAATGTTTTATCTTAAAAAATATTCTACAAAATTTTATTTATTAATTTTTTTATTATATTTACAATTTGACCATAATTTCCTCAATCTTACCTATACAAACGATGAATTTACATTTTTATTAATTGGAAAAAGTATATTTAATGGATATCCACCATTTGTAGAACATTGGGATCTAAGAGGCCCATTAGGATTTTATTTTTACGCTTTACCATTTTTTTTTGATAATTATCTAATCGTTGCAAAATTATTAGGATTAGTCAGCATTTATATAACTGGATTGATTTGTTTTTTCATCTCTAAAAAACATTACAATATCTATGCTGGAATTTTTTCAAGCTTCGGACTAATTCTATACATTTCTTCTTCTAAACACTTTTTTGCTTTACATATCGAAATTTTTTTATTGCCCATAATCTCTGGATTTATTTATTTTTTTTTAGAATTCATTTGTAACAAAAGAAAAATTGATATCTTCTATATGGCAGTTCTAATCAGCATGGCAACATTAATGAGACCAAACCTGTGTATTCTAGCTTTGATAAGTTTTTTTTTCATTTTAAAAAATAAAAAAGATAGATTTAATAATAGTTTAACTTATATAATTTCAGGTTTAATTCCTCTTGTATTAATCTTAATTCCTTATCTTAATATAAATGGAGGGTTACAAATTTTTTTAAATTCAACTTTACATACACATCTTTCACATATTGCAGGCAGACCATTTTACTTGGGATTTTATAAATTTTTTGAGATTTTAACTAGATATCATTGGGCCATAATTTTTTTTGTTTTACCCTTGATAGTTTTTTTTAGTAAAAAAGAAATTTTTACAAAAAATTTATATTTGTTCTTTTTATTAATTGGCTCTATCTTTTCAATTGCGGTTTCTGGCAAATTTTCTGAACATCATTTTTTGATGTTTATTCCTTTTGCAATAATAATTTGTTCTTCAATTTTTCAATTTGAGAATTTAAAGGATAAAAAAACAATAATAGTTGTTTTTTTTCTATTTTTTGTGGGTTCATTATTAAGTAATTCAGTAGCAAAGATAAATATTCATTTTAAACCCGCAAATGGAAAATTTGAAATATACAACTTTATGAAATATCATATTGATGAAGAAGATAAAATATTTTCTACTGATATTTCTCAGTATTTATTTTTCAATAAGAAAAATTATTTCAAAACAGTTGGGCCTTGTTTGTTTGATAGAGATTACAATCTATCAAAATATTATGGCAAAGAAGTTAAGTTTACTAACATTTTTCAAGAATTTCTTAAAAGAGAAAAACCAAAATATTTAATATTTAGACGAGGTGGTTGTGTTTCATCAAAATTATATAACAAATTATATGAAATTTTAAAAAAAAATTATTCTATTTATGAATTTTATAAAGACGAACAAATCATAAACTTAAAAAGAAGTACTCAAAAAGAAATAAAGAATTATATTATTTTCAAATTAAATGATTAATAAATTTTTAAAATATTTAAATTTTGTTATCTTATTTAAAGACGGAACAGCAGTTGGAGACCAACTTTTGATGAGTGCATTAATTGAAAAACTAAAAAAAGAAAAAGTCAATTTTATAATATTTTCTAGGTATAATGAATTGTTCTATAATAATCCAAAAGTTTTTTTTTCATTTAAATTAAAAAAAAATTTTTATTCTAAATTTATTTTAAAGATGTTAAGATTTTATGAGGGTGATAATATTATAAATTTTCAATCTAAAAGACAAAACTCAAATCAAAAATATTTTTTTTATTCATTCAAAAATTTTTACCCACATCTTGCACGGGCTCATTTAGAACATACAAAATATTTCAACAAAAATGATAATAAAAAAATTAAGTGTGAAATTTTTTTTTTCAAATGATGAAATCAATTTCTACAAGAATAAATTTAAATTAAATAAAGAGTATGTGGTCATACAAACTGAAACAAAAACTTCATTTACAAAAATTAAAAATTGGAAAGTTGAAAAATTTCAAGAAGTAGTTGATTATTTTGACAATTTTGAATGGGTTCAAGCAAGTAAAAATGAGAAATTATTAAAAAATTCTATTGATTTGAGCTCAAATACTAATTTAAGAGAATTAGCGTTTCTTATAAAAGAGTCAAAATTTGTTTTATGCTTAGAGGGCTTATATAACCACATTGCCTCTTGTTTTGATAAAAAAGCGTTTGTAATTGCATCAGGATTTGTTCCGAATGAGGTTTTTAATTATAAAAACACCACAATTATAAAATCTAAAATAAAACCAATTTGCGATCCTTGTTTTTTGCTTAGCGATTGCCCAGTAGATAAAAAACCTTGTACAAATAAAATTTCTTCTGAGGAAGTTATAAATATAATTAAATCTTCAATTATTTAATTTTTTTTACCTGGTTGTCCTCTACTTTGTATATCTGATTTGGCTTTAAATAATCTGGAGGTTTGTGAGCCACAAGAATAATCGTAAGATTTTTTCTTTGTTTTAATAATGACTTAAAAAACACTTCTTCAGATTTTTTATCTAACATACTTGTAGGCTCATCCAATACTAGTACATCATTTCTTTCATAAAAAGCTCTAGCTAATCCAACTCTTTGTTTTTGCCCTCCAGATAATTTTGAACCACTATCACCCAGTACTATATTTGTTTTTTTTGATAATGATTTTAGTAATTGACTTAAGCCTGCTTTATGAATTGCTTTTTTTAATCGGCTCTTATCAAAAAAATCATTTGTTAAAGTAATATTTTTTTCTAATGTTTCATCTAAGAGATTTATATTTTGTGGGACATAAGATGCTTTCAAAAAATTTCTTTTCGAAGATTTATTCAGTTCTTTTTTATCAATTAAAATTTTACCCTTAGTTGGATTTAATAAACCTAATATTATTTCTAATAGTGTAGTCTTGCCTGCACCAGATGGTCCAACTAGCATCAACAGTTGACCTTGATTTATCTTTAAATTAACATTTTTTAAAATTACTTTTTTTCCATATCTAAACTCAAGATTGTTTAACTCAATGGAATTTTTTAAGCCAACATAATTAATATCTTTTTTTTGTTTTAATTGTTTATTAAAAAAATCAAATTCCTTAATTGTATTTTTTGCTTCAACTGCATTTGATAATATTTTTTGCGATTGAGATAAAATTCTATTTACTAATGGCATGATTCTGAAGAGGGCAATAAGTAAGATCATTAAATTGGGTATGGACTCTTGAAAATCTGTACTCCAAAAAGCAGAAATATAAAATAAACTTATCAAAATGATTATTGACAATACAATTTCAATAAAATTTCTTGATGAGCTTTGAATTAGTGTAATCTTAGAAAGAAAAGAACTTGATTTTTTTGATATATTAGAAAAAAAATTAAAAAAATATTTTATCTTATTACTTACCAATATTTCTCTAAATGATGAGAAGCTTTCATTAACACTTTTGTAAAAATCTTTTTCCAAGTCTTGTAAACTTTCAGAAGATTTTTTTAAAAATTTTCCAAAAATTAAATAATAAATTAATCCAAAAACTGATAAGATTATTAATCCTATTATTAGTATTTTTCCTACTATAAAAAGCATCAAAATCACTATTGAAAGTAAAATAATCAGATCTGTAAAAAAAATTGATATATTCAAAATAAAAAAACCTAAATTCCTTACATTTCCTAAATTTCTTAAAAACTCAGACTTATTTTTTGATTTAAAAATTAGGTAATCATAGTCGTTCAAATAATGGAAAAACATCTTAGTCAAGTACTTGTGCCTGATACCAAAACTATAATTCTGAATTAAATAATTAAAATAAATTGCCAAAATATTTTTTACAACTACCAAAGATAACAAAATAGTAATTGTTATTAAAAATAAACTTTCTTTATTTATTTCTTTTAAATAAGGAATGATTTCAAAATATTTCTGATATTTGTCATAAAAATTTTCATTAAATATAATTTGGACAACTGGAATTATTGCTGCTAAAGAAATTATTTCTAAGACAGCTAAAAAGCACGCACTACCAATAACGAATAATAAGAAAAATCTTTCTTTTGAGTCTAATAAATGAAGTATTTTTTTAAATAATTCTAATTTCATGTATCATATGAGAAATTTCAACTGTCTAGAAATTTAATATTTTGTATTTAATACGTTAATAATATTAAGTAATTCAAAAAAATATGAATGTAAATGATATAATTAATTATGAAAATTCTTAAAAAAAAAATTAAAAATGATCAAAAAATACATTTAAATGAGGATGACTTCGCAAATTTTCAAAACCTTATCTCGGGTTTATATAAACCAACCAAAACATTTTTTGGGGAAAAAAAATATAATAATTTTATTTCAGGTAAAAAAATAAATGAAACTATACCCATTTTTCTTCACGTAAATAAAAATTATATCTTTAAAAAGGGAGAAATAACTAATCTTTACTTTAAAAAAAAAATTATTGGTAAAATTAAGAACAAGGAATTTTTTAAAGTAAATAAAAAAAAAATAATTAAGAGAACATTTAATTTTGTAAATAAAAAACATCCAGTAATAAAAAAAATATTTTCATACTCTTCGTACTGTTTAAGTGGAGAATTAAAATTAAATAAAAAAACCCCCAATACACTTTACACAAATTTGAAAAAAATTCATAAATCTAATTTTACAAATAGCGTTGCTTTTAGTTCCAGAAATATTCCACATCTTGGGCATGAGCAAATTTTAAAAAGACTTATAGAGATGAAATTTAAGAATATCTTTATTATATATATAAATTCAAAATTAAATTATTGTAATTATATTTTATTTAAAAAATGCTATCAAATAATTTCAAAAAAATTAAAAAAGAAATTTCATTACATTAACTTGCTCTTGCCGTCATTTAAAGCAGGGCCAAATGAGGCATTATTTCAATCAAAAATCATAAAGAACATAGGAATTAAAAATTTTTCTATTGGAAGAGATCATGCGGGTATATCAAATTTTTACAAGAAATATGAAACACAAAAATTTTTATCAAATAAAAAAATAAAAAACTTTAATTTTATTTTTAATTATGAGCCCGTAAAATGTAATAAATGTGATAAAATTTTTTTTAATGATAAAAATAAATATTTTACAAAAAAACATAATTGTAAAAAAAATATAGATTTTTTTTCTGGAAAAAAAAATATTTCCTTTATCAGAAGCAAAAACTTTAAAAAACTTGAATTGTATGTCGGTAAAAGTATTATAAAAGAATTGAAAAAAATTTAATTTTTTGACATCTTTTTTTTTTAATATATTAATCACACTTAACTTAAACATTTATGATTGATAAAAATAAACTTATTCATTGGTTAAATATTAGAAAAACCACATTTGATGAATTGAATAAAAAACTTTTAAGACTCATAAATATAGAGATAGAAAAAGATGATCTAAACAAATTAGATAAAAATTCCATTAATAAGATATCAGAAATACTTGATGTTCCAAATTCTTTTCTAATGAAGTCAAAACAGCTACCATATTTTATTTTTAAAAGTAAAAAAGAATTAGAAGAAACAAAAAGACCAATAACAAGAGACAAAATACATTTTTATAATTACTACACTTTGCCATCTCCCATGGGTTATGTGGCTCCTGTATTAATAGATATTCTTTGTCCAAAAGAAAAATTACCTAAATTAAATAATGGACACTTAGAACCTGCAATAACTGTTAGTCTTGGACCAAATGATATTTATGCAAGATTTGGAAAAAAAATAAATAAACTAAACTTTTGTAAATTCAAGACCAATAAAGAAAAAGAAAATAATTGGGTAGTGGGAGATAATTATTTTGAACCTTCTTATTGTCTACATACTTACTCAAGAGCAACAAATAACCCTGGGAAAATACTTTCATATACGACAAAATCTTATGTTGAAAATCTATTGTCTGACAAGTTAAACGATCAATCATTCAAAAATTTTGTTGGTTTTAACAAAAATTTAAAATTCAACAGACAAATGTTAAAACAGGAAATTTTTAATAGAGGCTATAGTTTTAAAGAATTAAGCAAGTTCACTGGTGTAAAACTTAAATTAATCAATGATTACTTTTCAAACAAAAATGGAAAAGTTATTGAAAAAGCTATAGAAAAAATATGTAATTATTTAGAAATAAATTATGCTATTTTTTCAGACAAAAAATTTAAAGAGGATGGTGTTGGAAAAAATTATTATTCTTACAAAGACTCTTTAAAAACTAAAAGAAAATTTAAATCATATATTGTTGCTTCAATGGCCTCATCAAGAAGGTTTCAAGATTTATCTGGATATTTTATAAAAGTTTTTAAAAAAAAAAAAGTTTTGGATTTACTTGACTCTGTATGTTCACATTACTTAGTTACAAATGGTTCAATTAATTTTTACTCAATAAATGATGAAAATGAGACCAATATTAAAATGAAAAAAGATGACTCAATATGGGTTTCAGCTTTTTGTAAACATGGATTTTCTGGAAATGGATCTTTGATAAAAATTTCAGATGGTCAAAATATTAATTATTTAGAAAAAATGGACATGATCAACTTATATAATCCCTTACAAACTCTTAAAAGAGGAAGAAAAGATAAAATCAATTGGGGTTATGACGAATAATAATAAAAAATATTAAAATAAAATTTATGTGTGGGATTTTTGGGGGTACTTTAATAAGTTCAGATATTGCATCCAAAGCAATAAACCTTATTCACAGGGGTGACGATGGAATTACAGTTGAAAAACTAGATGAAAATATTTTTTTTGCAGCTAGAAGACACTTGGTTAAAAAATCAGGTAAAAATGAATCAGATAAGCTCACTTCAGATCAGCCATATAAATCTGAAGATAATAGAATAAGTTTAATTTTTAATGGTGAATTTTATAATTTTAAAAATATTAAAGATCAATTAATTGAAAAAAAAGTTCTCTTCAAGACAGAAGGTGATACTGAAGTTTTTTTGAAATTGTATGAAAGTGAGGGAGTAAATTTTCTTAATAATAGATTAATTGACTCAATGTTTTCGATAGCAATTTTTGATAAAAAACGTGAGAAAATTTTAATTGCAAGAGACTGGCCTGGAAGAATACCTTTATACTATTACCACAAAGATGATTGTTTTATTTTTTCGAGTGAATTAAAGGGTTTTAAAGCTATTTCTAATTTGAGTCTTAAAGAACCTGTAGAATTAGAACCTGGGCACTACGTTGAGTTTTGTCTCAAATCAAATACAATTGAAAAAAAAAAATTTTTCTCACCAAAAAATAATCTTATAAAAAAAGATAATACAATTCTAAAAATTGGTGAAAAGTTTAATGAACTTTTAGATGAGTCCTCAAAAAATCGAACTATGGGAGATGTTCCAATTTGTACAATGCTTTCAGGAGGAATTGATAGTTATTTAACCACTTACTATGTTTTTAAAAATTTAAAAAAAATTAACCCTAATTTCGAACCTGTATCATATGTGTATGGAGTTAAAGGTAAAAGTATAGTGGATGTAGAAAAAGCTCGATTAGCGTCTGAAGGTTTTTCAGAAATTGGACATAGACTTGTTGAAGTCATTGGAGAGCCAGAAGATCTTGTAAATGATGTGCCTGGAATTGCCTATTCTTTTGAAATGAGAAAACTAAAAGCGTTGAGCTTTTATCCCCTTCCAATTTACTGGTATCTTGCACCTAGAATGAAAAAAGATGGTTTTAAAGTAACAATTGGTGGACACGGTGTAGACGAACTACTTGGAGCTTATGATAGTTGGAAAGAATTAGATAAGCCTCATGAAGTTCAAATCAGATCAGCGAGTAGAATGTTTTTTATAAACGGCATTTATAATAATATGCTTAAAAGAGCGTCCATAATTTTTATGAACAGAGGTCCAATAGAAGCTCGATTCCCTTTTTTACAGCCAAATGTCTGTGAATATTTACTAAGTATTGACTCCAAATGGCTCAAACTAACAAAACATAATGCTGAAATATTATTAGATTTAATTGAAAAAAGTGACTCAAAAGAAAAATTGCAGCAACTGTACGACTCTCTTACTCTTTATCTAAATAATGAAAATGATTATTACAAAAATACACCCAATGAAATAAAAAAAGATATTGAAAAAATATTTTGGAAATTTCCTTTATTGGTATCAAGTTTTTATGAATCAAAAAAATCCTTTTTAAAATTTCATTTAGCTTTTAGGCCTAAATTAAGAGGCCAACATGGAGCTGGTATCACTTCTCTTGAAAGTGATATAATTAATAAATATGCAAAATATGGAAATAGTGATAAAGAAATATTTTTAAATTTATCTAATGAGTTATTTAAATGAAAAATAAAAAAGTTGTATATGTTCCTATGGGAGCGGATTTAATTCACAGTGGTCATATAAATATTATTGAAAAAGCAAAAAAATATGGAAAGGTCATCATTGGATTGTTTTCTGATGAGGCTATCTCAGAATACAAAAGAGTACCATCTGTAAGTTACGATGATAGATATAATATTCTAAAAAACTTTAAAGGTGTCTCAAAAATAATAAAACATAATCACTGGGATTATACGGAAAATTTAAGATCCATTAAACCAAATTATTTTATTCATGGTGATGATTGGAAAAAAGGTATTCAAAAAAAAAAAAGAACAGAGGTTTTAAATTTACTGAAAAAATGGAATGGTAAACTAATAGAAGTTCCTTATACCCAAAAACCTATAATAAGCCAAGATCACAGATCAATTAATTCAACTTACTTTTCATCATCTTCTAGAGTATCGAGACTTAAAAAAATTTTAAATTATAAAAAATTTGTAAGAATTATTGAATGTCACAATCCATTAATTGGTATGATAATAGAAAATCTTAACTTAAACAAAAAAAATAAAATAGTAGAATTTGATGCATTGTGGTCGTCAAGTTTAACTGAATCTGCTGTGATGGGAAAAAGAGATGATGGGTCGCTGGATTTAAATACAAGAATTTCAAACTTAAATAATGTTTTAAATGTTACTTCTAAACCAATTATTTTTGACGCAGATAATGGTGGTCGAGAAGAACATTTGCCTGAATTAATTCATAATATGGAGCGTCTCGGTATTTCATGCATAGTAATGGAAGATAAGACTGGAATTAAAATTAATTCTCTTTTTGAAAATCAAACAAAAGCTACTCAAGACTCTATTTCCAATTTTTGTAAAAAAATCAAAATTTGTAAAAAAGCATCTAGATATGATGATTTTTTAGTTGCTGCTCGAATAGAGTCTCTTATATTAAAGAGAGGTATGAATGATGCTTTGAAAAGAGCTGAAAGCTATTCTAGGGCTGGTGCAGATTTAATTTTAATACACAGTAAGTCAAAAAAACCAGATGAGATTTTAAAATTTGCTAAAAAGTTTAAGAAGTCGAAATACTTTATTCCATTAATCGCTGTTCCATCGTCTTATTCAATTATTAAAGAAGATAGTCTTCAAAAAGCAGGCTTTAGTATGGTGATTTATGCCAACCAACTTTTACGTGCTTCGGTAATAACGATTGAAAAAACTTTGAAGTCAATTCTTAAAAATTCTAGATCATATGAAATTGAAAAAAATATTATGCCAATAAAAAAAATATTAAATATAATTCCATAGTGATAACTCCTCAGAAACTTTTAAAATTTTTTAAATTACAGAAAATAAAATTTTTTTGTGGAGTTCCTGACAGCGTTTTGAAAAATTTAACAAACACAATTGATGCTGATAGGTCAGTAAAAAATTTTATATCAACAAATGAAGGTTCAGCCATATCTATGGGAGTTGGTTACAATTTATCCAAAAATTTAATTCCATGTATATATATGCAAAATTCTGGCTTAGGAAATGCTATAAACCCATTAATTTCTATTGCAGATAAAAAAGTTTACTCAATACCAATGCTGCTAATTATTGGTTGGAGGGGTGCACCCAACCAAAAAGATGAACCTCAGCACGAGGTTCAAGGTAAAATTACGCTGCAAATTTTGAATTTATTAAAAATTAAGTTTTTAATTTTAAAAGATGATAATGATATAAAAAAAATAAACCCACTTCTAAAAAGAGCTAAAAATAAAAAAGAGATTGTGGCTATTATTATTAAAAATAAATCCCTATTAAAAAACCCAAATTTAAAAAAAAAAATAGAAACAAAAAATAATGTAAATAGGTCAAAATTTTTAGATGATTTAATAAAGCTGTCAAAAAAAGATACTAAATTTATCTCCTCAACAGGATTTAATTCAAGAGAACTTTATCAGATAAGGGTAGACAAAAAACTTAATAAAGATTCTGATTTTTATTTAGTTGGTGGAATGGGACATACAGCAATGGTATCATTAGGTGTCTCTTTAAATTCAAAAAAAGACGTATTGTGTATTGATGGAGATGGATCGCTTCTTATGCACATGGGATCAATTTTAACTTTTACAAATTTTGGAAAGAAAAATTTGAAGTATATTCTTTTAAATAATAATGTTCATGAATCTGTTGGAAATCAGCCTACTTTTTCAAAAAATATAAATTTTAAACTTTTTTCAAAAGCACTAAATTTTAGATCTTACTTTAAAATTTCAAGACAAAGCGAGACTAGCATAATTTTAAAAAAATTTCTTAAATCTGCCTCTCCATCATTTTTAGAGGTTCGTACGAATAATAAAAATAATTATGATTTGTTAAGACCAACTAATTTAATTGATTTAAAGAATAAGTTTAAGAATTCTCTATGAAAATTTCCTCATTATCAGAAATAAATTTGTTTTTAAAAAAAAACAGAAAAAAAAAAATTTTTTTACTTACCGGTGTAAATTCTTTTAGGAAATCTGGGGCATTTAAATTATTTCAAAATAAAAATTTTGATTTACAGATTTATTATAAAAAGCTTTTTTTTCCAGAAATAACAGAATTAAAGCTTATTGCTAAATCATTAAAAAACTTTCAACCAGAAATAGTTTTGGCAATTGGAGGAGGATCTGTAATAGATTATTCTAAAATTTTAAAAGTGATTAATCTAAATGAAGATATTTCGAGACAGGTTTTCAATAATAATAAGTTTTTTAAGTCAAATTTTGAATTAGTTGTAATACCTACCACCGCAGGTTCTGGTGCTGAAGTTACGGCAAATGCTGTGATCTACAAAAAAAAAATAAAATTTTCAGTAGAAAACAAATTGCTAAGGCCAGATTTATTTTTTTTAGTATCTGACTTTGTTATTAAAGGTAATAGAAAAATTAAAGCGTCATCTGGATTTGATGCTATTGCTCAGGCTATAGAGTCAATAATTTCAATTAAATCTAATAAAAAAAGTTTAGATTTCGCATCAAAATCTCTTAAAATATCAAGTAAAAATTTCATCAATTTTGTTACAAAACCAAATTTAAATAATGTTAATAAAATGTGCTTAGCGGCAAATCTCTCAGGAGAAGCAATTAATATCACTAAAACAACTGCTCCACATGCATTATCATATCCCTTCACTGCACATTTTGGAATTAGTCATGGTCATGCTGTATCATTAACATTAAACGATTTTCTAAAATTTAACTTTAAAAATTATCACTATAGCTATCCAGAAATAGACCTGAAAAATAGATTTAAAATTATTTTTGACTCTATGAATTGTAAAAATATATATGAATTGGATAGTTTTCTTAAACTTCTTAAAAAAAAGACATTCCTAATAGATAACTTTGAAAGTCTAGGAATTTCATTACCTAGAGATTTGGGAAAAATTCTAAAGGGAGTAAATTTACAAAGGCTTAAAAATAATCCTATTAAACTAAAAAAAAATGATTTAGTTTCGGTTTTAAAAAAGCAATATTAAGTTGATAATAAAATTTTTAAAAAAAATTACTATTCTTAGTAAATATTATAAATATATTTTTTTCTCAGAAAATATTAATTACTTTAATTCTTATAAAGATTTTTTATTTAACTTAGCAAGAAGTAAAAATGATAAAATATTACATTTAGTAAGTGACAATGAAACAAAATATGAATTTTTAATAACTGATAAAAATATAATTACTATTGGGATTGGGGATGGAACTTTAAGAACAATTTATTTTCTTTTAATAAAAGGTAAATATTTTTTCATGACGTTGACAAATTTAGGTAATTACTATTTAAAAAAAAGTACAAAATGTGAAAATTATGTATATTTTTTCCATTCTTTGGCAAGTATCAATAAAGTTTACGAGTATGATGCCTTTAAAAATTATGACATCATTTGTTGTAACGGCGGTTACCACTATGAAGAAATACTAAAGCAAGAAAAAAAATACAATTTTCCCAAAAAAAAATTAGTCAAATCTGGCTTTATTTATCTTGATTATTTAAAAAAAAATTTAAAAATAAATAAAATGAAAAAAAACACAATTTTATTTGCACCATCTTGGAATGAGTCAAAAGAAAATCTACTAGAGAAGTACGGTTTTGAAATAATAAATCATTTAATTAAAAAAGAATATAATGTAATTTTTAGACCTCACCCAGAGCATTATAAAAGATTTAAAGAGATTATTAAAAAGATTTTACATAATTTTGAAAAAGAAAATAAATTTCATTTATCAAAAAATCTGTCCGATTTAGAATCATTAGAAAAATCAAATTTATTAATTACTGATTATTCTGGAATATCTCTAGAGTTTATAGCTGTATTTAGGAGACCCGTAATATTGATTGAAGTGGGTACTAAAAAATTTAATAAAGATTGGAATTTTTCAAATTTATTATTTGAGGATAAATTTAAAGAAAAATTTGCAGAAAAAATTGATTGTAATCCATTAGATTTAGAAAATTTGTCAAATCTAATTGAAAAAAAAATAAACCAAAATTCAGTGGATTCTGAAATTGATAAATTTTTAAAGTCAAATTTATACAATTATGGCAACGTATCAAAAAAATTATCAGAATTTTTTAAATAAATTTTTAGCTTGGTAAAGGTTTTACAAAAGGTTTTTTTTCAAAAAAATTTTTCACCTCAATATATGTTTTTAGCCTATCCTCAAAAAAATTAATTATCAACTCATTCAAATATAATGTATTTATTTTATCAGCAATAACTAAATTATCTTTAGAAGATTTGAAATTAATGATTAATGGAACTTTTTCTGTAATATTTCCTTCATGTATGTTGCTCGTATCACCTGTGATAATGAACATAATGTTCTTAAATTTTTGATTATCATATGCTTTCATTATTCTTCCGATCAATTCATCTGCATAGATCATATTCTGGGCATATCCACGGTGTTGTGCCACTAGATTTTTTTTGTCTCTATATTTTTTATTAATATCTGAAATAAAATCCTTGCCATAATAAAAACCTCTTGTTTTAGGTGGTAAAATATGTGCGAAAATAAAATTTGCATCATTATTAAATAATTTTTCTAAACTTTGATCCAAAAATTTAATCTCACCATACACTGACTCTCTGAGAAGCTTAATTCTAATATTCTCAGTATTACAAAAACTCAATTTTTTAAATACAATTACAATTTCTGAAAAAGTTTCACAAAATCTTACTAATCCAGAATACCAAAATAATTTAGTCTGTTTTTCAAATTTTGAAGAATTTGTGCAATTCAATTCTATAAAAATGTTACATACGGGATGATATCTGCCTATTATAGAAAAATTTTCATCTTTCATTTTAAGTTCATTTTTTAGATGATTAAAAATTGAATTTTTATAATTAAATTCTATTTCCTCGTTTTTATTATTAATTAATCTTAAATTTTTAAATTCTCCATTTATTTTAAAACGGACTGGTTCCTCTCCTAAAAGAATACTTGGAATAACATGCAATGTTTTGCTAGCTGGTGGAAAAGCATTTTTAAAAAAAATTGAATTTTTTTTTAACTTTTCAATATTTGAAAGTTTAAAGTTATTTTTTTTATCAAAAGCCATTGAATAATCAAAAGTATCAAACATTAGAAAAACTACTTTTTTATCTATAAAAGTATTTTTTGAAATTTTGTTTTCATTTTGAAAAATTAAATTTTTATCTTTAAAAATTGAATTATTAAAAAATTGGAAAAGAATTATAATACAGATAAAAGCACCATAAATTTTAAAAAATTTAATACTATTCATGCCTTTTTTTTCAATAAAAGAGTCAATCCAGAATAATATAAAAAAAATAAATATGAATATCGATATCTTTTCAAATATTTGATTACCAAAACCAAAATTACTTTCAAAAAAATATATTAATCCAGGATATCCGCTAGATTTGATAAAAATTCTTACAAAGAAAAAGAATAAAACTAACTTTAAAATTTTATTAAATATAAATTTAAAATTGATTAATAACTTTTGCTCTATGATCCAGAAATAGAATAAGAAACACAAAGTTAAAAATAAGTGTAAAAACAAAAACGAGACTAAAACTTCAGATTTATTATAAAAAAAACCAGTATAGGTAAAAAATTGATAATTTATAAATTCGAAAAAAAAAACTCCAGACAATAAAAATGTTAAAAAAAAACTATTTAGAAGATTTTGCTTTATCATCTTGTTTCTTTTTTTTTAACTTGCTTAAAAGAGACTTTATAGATCTAATTGGGTTGGCTAAAAATATAAATATAGAACCTATTAAAGCAATTAAAGATTGAATGATAAATGCAGCCGTACCTGGATCAAAATATGCAAAAGAGTAGTTTGGGTATAATAGTACCGAAATTAATATTACCAATTTTTTAAATTTTGTCATTAGTCGTATGATACCTTAAAAAATAATTTATTAAAGCAATTTTATCGCAATTAACAATGTGATACAAAAATTTCAATTTATTGCAAAAAAAAATTTTGATATATCCTATTAGACTTTTAATAAAAATTTTTTATGTATTCTCTAAAATCTTTAAAAACAGATCAATTAACTAAAAACATTGTTTATAAAATTTTAAAAATTAAAGATCAAACTTGGAAATATGGATTAATTTCACAGAAAAAATATTTCAATTCGACTGTAAAAAAAAAAGATATTCATAATTTATTATTTTTTAAATCAAATTTAATTGGATACACATTACTAAATAAAAAAAATATAGTTTTCAATAATAAGAAAATTCCAATTTTATATTTAGATTCTTTGGTTATAAGTGTAAAATTTAGGGGAAAAAAAATTGCTAATTTATTAATGAATTTTAATAATAAAATAATCTTAGATTATAACTATTTTTGTATTTTAAGTTGTGATAAAAAAATGGTTAGCTTTTATAAGAAGTTTTTTTGGTCAAAAATAAATAAAAATAAAAAATTTGTTAAGAGTTTTAGACCAAATTTAATTAAAATGTGTTTTAACAAAGAAAAATTAATTAGTTATGAAAAAAAAGAAAAATAATAATAAATACGAAAGATCTATTTTAATAGTAAACAAAATCCAAGATATAAGATCAAAAAATAACAAAAATTGGATGGACTTATTAAAGCTATCTCTTAAATTAGATTATGATAAGACAAGCAAAATTTTAGCTCAAATCCATGAACATGACTCGGAAATATCTAAACTAGTATTAAAAATTAGAAAAAATTCGTGATTTTAAACAATATAAAAAAACCTCATTTCATTGCTGAAATATCTGCTAATCATTGTGGTAATTTTCAGTTAGCAAAAAAATTAATTAAAATAGCAAAAACAAATGGCGCAGATGCTGTAAAAATTCAAACATTTACAGCAGATTCTATGACTTTAAACTCAACTAAAAAAATTTTTAAAATTAAACATGGCTTATGGAAAGGATATAAATATTGGGATTTATATAATAAGGCAAAAACTCCCCTAGAATGGCATCAAAGACTTTTTAATTATGCAAATCATCTAAAAATTAAAATTTTTAGTACACCTTTCGATAGCCATGCTGTTGATTTTCTTGAGAAATTAAACTGTCCTTTTTACAAAGTAGCTTCATTTGAGATAACAGATTTAGAATTAATTAAAAAAATAGCTGAGACAAAAAAACCTATTATAATTTCAACTGGCTTAGCAAACTTAAAAGAAATTGAGTTAGCCTATAATACTGCATTAAAAAATGGTTCAAAAGAAGTTATTTTAATGTATTGTGTTAGTAGTTACCCATCAAAAATTGAAGATTTTAATCTAAACAATATAAAGATTATTCAGGATAAATTTAAGTGTAGAGTTGGAATTTCTGATCACTCTAATGATGATAAAGTTGCTGAATTAGCAATTGCAAGTGGGGCTGATATAGTTGAAAAACATATAGCCTTAAAAGGACAAAAAAAAGGGTTAGATATCAAATTTTCATTAAAAGGAAATGAAATTAAAATTTTTAAAAATAAAATTAATTTAGCATATAGATTGTTAGGGAAAAAATATTTTTACAGATCTTCAAATGAAAAAAAAAATTTGAAATTTAGAAGATCAATCTTTGCTATAAAAAGTATTAATATTGGTGAAAAGTTTACTAGAAAAAATATTAAAAGTTTAAGACCAGGCAATGGTTTATCATCAATATATTTTTCTAAATTAATTAATAAAAAGTCATCAAAAAAGTTTATCCCAGGTCAACCTTTAAATAAAGAGGTACTAAGAAAATTAAATATTAAAAAATTAGTGTAATAGTTTTAATAATGGCCTGATTTAATTACACCACTTTTTAAAAGTAATTTATACTCACTTACCAAATCATCAAAAGAACAACCAATCTTTTCTTTTGTATCAAATATATCAGTTTCACTATCGCAATAAGCTAAAAAATCCATTCTAAGTTTTAAATTTTTTTCATAGTTTTGTTTGTTCCAAAAACTTTTGTTATTATGCAATTTGCGTTTTGCTAGAAATGGTTCTCCTAGAGTGGTTCTCTTGGGTACAATACCTATTTCTAACAAATCGATTATTTTAGAAAATACATTTAAAGAATTATTTAAACCTTTTTTTGAAATAAAACTTAAATTATCTGCACTTGAATGGTATTCTTTGTATTCAGCATATTTAGATCTACTAAATCCACATAAAGGTAAATCAATACCAGGAGAACAATATTGTCTCTCATCTGAACCTCTTTCAAGGTAACTATATATTTTTAAATTTTTTTTATTTTCTAAAAATGAGAATAACATTTTTTCTGAGAGATTATTTTTATCTCTGGATTGAATAATACTATAATTATTGTCGTCTCCAACACATGATAATACATATCCAGCAAAAATATTTTTTTTTAATGACTTTAAATATTTAGATAAATAGGCAATAGAACCTATTGTTTCTGGAACTAATACAAATCTATATGTATAATAATTATTAGGATGGTTTTTTTTTAAATATAATAAAATAGCGTTAATTAAAGCTGGTCCAGATAACTCATTATTAGCCATCGATGGATGACAAATATTTGTAGAAAAAAAAACTTCCTTTTTACTTTTTCCCTTTATAATTGCATGGGCACAATTCAAAAATCCCTTTTTAAATTTTGAGTTTATTTTGACTTTAAATTTTCCTCCTTTAAAAAATTTTTTTTTCTGTTGTTCGGACATACAAAAGCCCCAGTCTTTTTTATAGTATGATGTTACATATGGGATATAACTTTTATATTCCTTCAAGGTATAAATTTTTTTTAAAAGACTATTTTTATCTATCCATTTATTTATTGGTGTTGAGTATCCAACAATGTGTAAATTATTTTTTTTAAATTCAGCAAATTTTTGTCCTTTTTGATTTTGAATATATGCATCTTTAATTAACCACTCTTCAGGTATTTTCCAATCAAAGACTTTTTTTCCAGTTTTGAACTTTATTAATTTTATTTCAGGATTTATTTTTTTAAAATAAGAAAGAGTTTTTCTAACTCCCTCTCCAGTAATTGATCTATTAATTAAAAAAAGATCTGAAATCCATTTAAGCATGTTTGGCTTGAACATAAATTTTTTTTAGACAATCTAATCTATAAATATAATTTCAATTTTATCAATAAATTTAGACTGCGAAATCAATTAATATTGAATATTAAAAATTTGATAATATAACTAATTTAAAATTTGATAATTAAGATAAATAACCTTTAAATGAAAAAAATAAACAAAGGCATTTTTAACATACCACTAAACTCACAAAATGTGCCGAGCTCTGAAGTTCTGAGTGAGGCTATCGATTCTGTGGTTCTTGCAGATAAGTTTGGAGTTGATGAAGCATATTTTGGAGAACATATAACTGATAAGCATGAAAAGATTGCCTCAAGCTTAATGATGGTTTCTACTTTGTCAAAACTTACAAAAAAAATTAAACTTGGTACATTAACAGTTAATTTAAATTTCTATAATCCATCAATTGCTGCAGCTCTCATTTCTATGAGTGATAATCTATGTAAAGGTAGATTGCTGCTTGGTGTAGGGTCAGGTGCAAATAAAACTGATATTGAAGCTGTTGGCCAATTAAATGAAAATGTTTATGAAAAAATGCTTCAAAATCATAAAATCATTTTTAATCTTTTAACTTCAAAAAAAGATTTATCGAGAAATTTTACAAGAAAAACAAGAGTTAAGAAACTTGGTTTAGGATATTTCAATAAATTATATAGAGATCGAAAGGAACTAGAAACTATTATGCCAGCTTTAGGTCCAAATTCTCATAATGTTAAAGTTTGTGCTAAAAATAAATGGTCAATTGTAATATCAAATTTTTGCTCTGATGAAATAATTGATAATCATATTGCTAACTACCTAAAATATTCACCTTTAACCAAAAAAAAGGCTTTAAAAAAAATCAAACTTTCAAAATTTATCTTTGTGGCTAAAAGTGATGAAAGTGCAAAGAAATTAATTTTTGATAAAAATTCTCCATACTTACAAGCGGTAAAAATTATTTATGATAAGTTGAAATTTTTTAATAGGGAAAGCTGTTTTGGTCATAATATTAGAAACTCATCTGATGCATTGAATAATATCGCTTGGTATGGAAGTTCAAGAACTATTTCTAAGAAAATTAGTTTATTCAAAAAAAAATATGGCTCAATATCATCATTGATTTATGTAAATGTTCCAAAAACAAAAAATAAAATTTATAATAAGTCTTTTGAAATTTTTTCAAAAAAAGTCAAATGTTAAATAACACAATTTTTATTAGTAAAGAGACATCTAAGTTAGTTTTGAATAATATAATTTTGGGAAAAAAAATTAATTATGAAAAATTAAATTTAAAAAAGCAGAAAAGTAAAATAGAAAAAATAAAAAAAGAATACAATAATTACAAGTTAAATTCTGATATTAATAATTATAATCTTAAATTTCATTTTTTTTGGAAAAAAGTTTCTAACTATTATAAACTTGGTAAAATAGAATTTAAAGGAAGAGAACAGAGTGGTAAAGATAAATTTACCAATATTCTTTTTTATGAATTTGGTCAATTGCTTGGATTTAATCCATCATTACTTACATTGTTAGTTTATCATAAAGAAATAAAATCAATTTATAAATTTCAAAACTTTTTTAAAAAATTAAAATTACTTAATGAAATCGAAAATTTAGATTTTAATGATAGAAAAATTATTTTAGAAATTTTAAGAAAAAAAAAAATAAATATAATAACTCCACTTTGTCCAGATTATGAGCATGTAAAAATTTCTCATAATCTTTACAAATATACATTCAATAAACTCAATACAGGAGTAGGCTTAATAGCAAAAAGACTTATTAAGATAATAGATAAGTTTCACAAAATATTTAGGTCAGAAAAAATAAAATTTAATCACTATCTTTTTTACGGTGACTTTGAAGCTTATTCTAAAGAAAACTGTGAAAGATTAAAAATCACAGAAAAACAATTTATTAAGAATCTTAATTTGAGTGTTAAAAATTTAGAAAAAGAAACTAAAAATATTAAAGTTGGATTATTAGTAAAAACGCTTTCAAATAAAAAAAAATGGCTGAAAATTTGTGAAAAGAACTACAAAAAACTCTTAAAGAAATATAACTCAGATAAATATTTTAAATTAGAAATAAATGATATTGCTTCGTCAAGATCTTTACTATACAGCAACTGGTATACAAAAGTTGATCCAAAAGATTATTATAAAATAGTTTTAAATCAAGGTGCAGAATATACTTCTATGGGTGATATTTTCGAAAACAAATTTGAAAACTTTCTTATATTTGGATTGGATCATTATAAGATGAAAAAATTTTATAGCATAAACAAATCACTTGCAGTAATATATGGAAAGCCAAACTATGAATAATATTTGTGAAAATAATAAAAAAAATTATTTTGAAAAAGGGACAGTAATGATTCAAATGGCTGATGGTCCTTTTTCTGAAAATGAAATTTTAGAAATTGAAAAAATTTGTAAGGAAGTTGATAAAGAATTTGTAGAAGTTGGTGATGCTGGTGAAATGAATCACGTGCATGTTGGAAGATTTATGACAGATGTGAAAAAGCCAGAGATAGTGAACGAAAAATTTTCAAATTTATTATTATCGATTCTTCAGCAGAAGCATATTTTAGAATATATCAAAAAATCAATTGGTATTGATAAAAATGATGATCTCTACATGAGAAGAGTTCAATTTAATCAAATTGATAAAGACTGTTTTGTTGGATATCATTTAGATATTGATAGCAATCCTGCTTATTTGATTGCATGTGTTTTGCAACTTGGATCTAATTTTGATGGTGGTACTTATAAAGTCTACAAAACTAAAGATGAAATTTATAATTATAATCCAAATTATGGAAGTTTAATTATTAGTGATTGTAAACTCCCACACGAAGTAACTAAAGTAGAAAAAGGTCATAGAAAATCTTTGGTTTTTTTTCTTTCTAGAGAAAATGGTCTTAACAAGAGAAATTCTTGATGGATTTTTCAAAGCTAAATAATAAAATTTGTCTTAATGGTAAATTTATAGACTCAAAAAAAGCTAAAATACATGTATTGAACCACTCTCTTCATTTTGCCACTTCTGTATTTGAAGGAATTAGAGTTTACAATGGAAAACCATTTTTACTAGGAGAGCATTATTTAAGATTATTTAAATCTTGTAAAATTATGGAGTTAGATTTCAAGTTACCTTTAAAAAAACTTTTTCTATTAACTAATAAATTATTAAAGATAAATAAAATCAAAAATGGTTATATTAGACCAATTATTTATAGATCTAGTCATTCAATGTCACCAGATACAAAGGATTGTTTAACGAATTATGCAATTGCATGTTGGGAATGGGATAGACTATTTGGAAATAAAAATATTAAATTAAGTATTTCAAAATGGCCAAAACTAAATAAAAACATCTTTCCTATTGAAGCAAAGTCTTCTGGTTCTTATCAAATATCTGTAATTGAAAGAAAA
>MDTC01093922.1_pt1 | contig 31933 bp, 31 predicted proteins | sample 811181 | NCBI WGS metagenome assembly MDTC01 (sample SAMN05326644, study PRJNA326480) | marine metagenome | isolation source: seawater | place: Pacific Ocean: North | collected 2011
CAGGCTTTCGCCCATTGTGGAAGATTCCTCACTGCTGCCTCCCGTAGGAGTCTGGACCGTGTCTCAGTTCCAGTCTGGCTGATCATCCTCTCAGACCAGCTACGGATCGTCGGCTTGGTGAGCCATTACCTCACCAACAACCTAATCCGACGCGGGCCGCTCCCAAAGCGTCCGAAGACTTTAATCCGAAGATCATATGCGGCATTAGCCACCCTTTCGGGCAGTTATTCCTCACTTTGGGGCACGTTCCCACGCGTTACTCAGCCGTCCGCCGCTCGCCGCCAGGTAGTAAACTACCCGCGCTGCCGCTCGACTTGCATGTGTTAGGCACGCCGCCAGCATTCATCCTGAGCCAGGATCAAACTCTCCATAAAAATGTGATTCTGCATCACTTGACTCACTATACATAATTTAACTGACGATGATTTGCACTACTAAATTGTCAAAGATCAAAATTCGTCTTTTTTCAACTCCACGTTGATGGTGTCTTGAAGTAGCTTTGTTTGAGCTTGTGCGGCTCAGTATGCCTTCTTCGCGACCAGACTTAGACAATTATACGCCATATTTTCTTTGAGGTCAACACCTTACTGGAGCTTTCTTACGTTTTTTACAGAAATTAGAGGCTGATGGTCAATAAATACACTACCAGGCCAACAACAAACCCTATAAACGACCCGACGGCCACCTCTAGTGGGGTGTGCCCCATAGCTACCCGAGGCAAAGGCACATCGCTTTTCTGCTCTTTTAATAACTTCGTAAGAGCAACCCCCTGCTCACCCGATGAGCGCCGCACCATCATAGCGTCGTAGAGCACTACACTCGTGAATACAAGCGCCAACCCAAATAACCCCGAACCTACCCCGTCAATGAGGGCAATAACCGTTAAAAGTGCCACAACCGTAGCGCTATGAGCGCTAGGCATGTGACCTGAAAGGTACAGTTGCCTCGCTGAAACTGGGCGGCCTTTTTTAAGGCTTGCCACCGCATACTTCATTCCCTGAGCGATAACCCACCCGGCTGCGCCTGCAATAATATACGGTGACAAAAACTCCATACCCTACCCTTCTTTTATGTCTTCTTCTGGCTGCTGTTTTGGTACAAACCCAAACGAGGAAACTTTATCATCTTCAGCGGTGCGCATAATACGTACCCCCTGCGTTGTGCGGCCAAGTGCCGGAATATCTTTCAACCCTATCCGTATCGCCTGCCCCTTACTTGAAATAAGAAGAATCTCTTCGGTGTCGTCTGCCAAGCATCGTACGGCAACAATTGGGCCAGTTTTAGCGGTAACAAGCGCTGCCTTAATACCCACCCCACCACGTTTGTGTGCTGGGAAGAGTGAGGACTTCGTTACCTTACCGTACCCCTTTTCGCTAATAACAAGCAGGTTACCATTGTCATCACCAAGGATATCCATACCGACAACACTATCATTCGGGCGGAGGCGCACCCCTCGTACCCCGCGGGCTGCACGACCCATCGGACGGGCGTCACTTTCGTGGAAGCGAATTGCCTGCCCAGCTGAGGTTGAAATGATGACATCGTCATTACCCGTAGTGCTTTTAATCCAGCGAAGCTCATCACCATCATCAAGCTTTATAGCAATAAGTCCGTTGGTACGAATGTTGGCGTAATCCTTAAGTGGCGTCTTCTTTACGGTACCCTTAGTCGTTGCCATAAACAGGAAGCCTTCTTCTTTAGCGTCTTTCGCGTGTTTAATAATAGACGTAATACGCTCTTCGGGCTGCAAAGCAAGCAGATTTACCGCCGCAACCCCCTTCGCCGCTAGACTCGCCTGTGGCACTTCGTAGGCCTTCAACCGGAAGACACGCCCCTTGTTTGTAAAGAAGAACAGCCAGTCATGCGTGTTTGCTGGAATAAGCTGATCAATAACGTCCTCTTCTTTCGTTGACATGCCCCGCTTACCCTTACCACCGCGGTTCTGACGACGATAATCAGTAACAAGTGTCCGCTTTATATAGTTTTCTGTTGTAAGAAGTACAATGGATTCCTCTTCAGGGATAAGCTCTTCGTCGCTAAACTTACCAAGTTCATGGTTAATAATTTGCGTCTTACGCTCATCACCGTACTTGTCCTTCATTTCAAGAAGCTCGGTTTTAATGATAGCTAAAATTTCTTTTTCATCAGCAAGAATTTCTTCGTAGCGCTTAATTGCCTTAAGAAGTTCAGCTAGCTCACTCTCGATAGCTTCGCGCTCAAGCCCAGTGAGGCGACGAAGCTGCATAGCAAGGATAGCCTGCGCCTGAATTTCGCTCAGCTTGAATGATTTTATCAAGTTTTTCTGGGCTTCATCACTAGTTTTACTGGCGCGAATAATACGAATTACCTCGTCGATGTTATCAAGCGCAATTTTGTAACCTTCCAGAATGTGCGCTCGTTCCTTAGCCTTGCGAAGCTCGTATTCCGTACGGCGCCGGACTACCTTTTGACGATGCGAAACGAACTCTTGCAGCATCTCCTGCAAGCCTAGCACGCGTGGTTGAATGCCATCAATGAGTGCTAGCATGTTGTAATTAAAACTACTTTGTAAGGCAGTTAGTTTATACAACTGGTTAAGAACTTTTTTAGGGTATCCGTCCTTTTTAACCTCTACGACGATGCGCACCTTACCGCGCGAACTTTCGTCGCGAAGATCACTAATACTTATCTTCTTTTCTTTGTAGAGCTCGGCAATCTTCTCAACAAGTGATGCTTTATTTACACCATATGGAATTTCCGTAATAACAATATGGTGACGGCCTTTTTTAGTTTCCTCAACCTCAGCTACTGCGCGCATCGTGACGCTTCCCCGCCCGGTGAGATAGGCCTGCTTCATTGGGGTGCCACCGTATACCGTTGCGCCAGTTGGGAAGTCGGGACCTTTAACGTGTTGCAGAAGGTCGTCTATCGTCACATTGTCGTTTTCAATCAGCTCAATAGTTGCATCGACAAGTTCGTTAAGGTTGTGAGGTGGAATATTTGTCGCCATACCCACCGCAATACCAATTTGCCCGTTCAAAAGCAGGTTTGGTACCTTAGCAGGAAGCACTACAGGCTCTTGCTCGGAACCGTCGTAGTTATCGCGGAAGTCAACCGTTTCTTTGTCAATGTCAGCAAGCATCTCGTCTGAGAATTTCTGCAGACGAGCTTCGGTATACCGGCTTGCTGCCGCAGGATCGCCGTCCATAGAGCCAAAGTTACCCTGGCCCTGCACAAGCGGATATCGGAGTGACCATGGCTGCGCTAAACGCACCATCGAATCATAAATAGCCGAATCTCCATGGGGGTGGTACTTACCCATTACATCACCGACGATACGCGCACTTTTTACAAACTTTGCGTTACTCCGGTTACCGTTCACGTTCATCGAATGCAAGATACGACGGTGCACCGGTTTCAACCCGTCGCGTACGTCAGGGAGTGCGCGGTCGATAATGACACTCATCGAGTAGCGGAAGAAACTATCTTCCATAACGTTTTCAAGCGTGCGGTGCTCTACACCCTGCTGCTCTGGCTGCGTTACTTCGCCTTCAAGCGGAAGGTTTTCATCGTTGATTGGTGTGTTGTCATCGTTCATGGCAGTCTCCCCTATACGTCCAATTCATCAAGGTTAGCATGTTTCGCGCGCGTCTGAATAAAGGTTTTGCGAAGCGATACTTCATCACCCATTAGTTTTGTAAAAATCGCGTCGGCACGCTCAGCGTCATCAATACGCACCTGGCTAAGCACGCGGTTTTCTGGGTTCATGGTAGTCTCCCATAGTTGGTCGGCGTCCATTTCGCCCAAGCCCTTGAAGCGCGAAATAGTCACCCCGGCTTGCTTTACAAGATCGGCACCAGTGTCAACTGTTGCGCCGCGCTCCTCCTTTTGCGCCACAATATCCTGAAGCGCTGTGGTAAGTGCTTCCTCGTCGTATACATACTGCTTCTTTTGGCCGCGGTTAATACTATAGAGCGGTGGTTTCGCAAGATAGACATAGCCACCCTCGATAATCTCGCGCATGTAGCGGAATAAGAACGTAAGAAGAAGCGTTGAAATGTGGCTTCCGTCGACGTCGGCGTCGGTCATAATAATAATCTTGTGGTACCGTAGGCCGCTTATATCAAAAGCGTCACCAATACCCACGCCAAAGGCTTGAATCATAGCTACAATTTCTTTGTTGGCAAACATTTTATCGAGCCGCGCACGTTCAGTGTTAAGCACCTTACCACGAAGTGGCAAAATAGCCTGAGTTTTACTGTCGCGGCCCTCTTTCGCCGAACCAGCCGCCGAGTCACCCTCTACGATATAAATTTCACTTTCATCTGGCTTCTTGCTTGAACAGTCGTATAGCTTACCAGGAAGCCCCATACCATCAAGCGCACCCTTACGAAGCACATTATCACGGGCTGCGCGAGCTGCTTTACGAGCGCGGGCCGCAAGTACTGCCTTACCGACAATCTTTTTTGCTACCTCGGGGTTTTCTTCTAGGTAGTAGGCAAAGTACTCGTTCATTACCTGTTCAACGTACCGACGAACCTCTGGATTACCCAGCTTGTTTTTCGTCTGGCCTTCAAATTGAGGATCGGGAAGTTTTACAAGAATAATCGCCGTCAAGCCTTCACGAATGTCATCGCCGGTAAGGTTATCGTCTTTTTCCTTAAGAAGGCTTGCTTTGCGCGCATAATCGTTAATAACACGGGTTAACGCAGTGCGGAACCCGACCAGGTGCGTACCACCATCAGGGGTAAGCACGTTATTAGCGAAAGGTTTTACTAGTTCAACAAACGTATCGTTATACTGAACGGCAATTTCTACCATCGAATCTTCAACCTGGCGCTCTACGTAGAAGACGCTGTCGCTGACAACTTCTTTGCCAATATTAAGGTGTTTAACGTAGCTTTGAATACCACCTTCAAAGTAAAAAGCTGCGCGTTCGTTGGTGCGCTGGTCATAGACTGAGAGATAAATACCTTTTGTAAGGTACGCCTGGTGGCGAATGTAGTCCACTACCCACTTGTAATCAAAGGTGACCGTTTCTTTAAAGATAGTAGGGTCTGGGTAGAACGTAATGCTCGTACCAGTCGGGCGGTCGGTTGCACCAACTTTCTTAAAGGGAACTTTTACCCCGCCAGTTGCAAATTCAATGCGGTACAGTTGGCCTTTTTGAACTACTTCGGCGATCATATGGGTAGAGAGCGCGTTTACCACACTTGAACCCACACCGTGAAGCCCCGATGAAACCTTATAGCCACCGCCACCGAACTTACCACCAGCGTGCAGCACCGTAAGCACGGTCTCTAGGGTGGAAAGGCCAGTTTTGGGGTGCTTATCAACCGGAATACCACGACCATTGTCGGTAATCGTAATACCGCCATCTTCTAAAAGGACAATTTCTACTTTACTGGCGTATCCGGCAATTGCCTCGTCGACTGAGTTGTCGGCAATTTCTTTAATAAGGTGATGCACGCCATCGTAGCCAGTGCTTCCAATGTACATTCCTGGCCGTTTACGAACCGGCTCAAGGCCTTCAAGAACCTGAATCTGTGATCCATCATAATTACTGTCTGTTTTTTGCGCCATTCCTTGTATCTCCCCTAGTTCGGACTGTCATCAATTTATACCTGCATCGGCACCCACCGGCCAGTTGTCTGTCCCTAATTATACCATAGCCCTCAAAAACAACACCATACCCCTAATGTGAACAAAAAATAGTTTCAGATTTTTATTGCCTTGAACATATTTCTTATGCTAATCTAGGGGCAAGAGGATATAACAAAGTAAAGAATAAACATGTTTCGTAAAATTGTCTCGCAGCTTTCGTTCAGCCCAGCCCTCGTCGGGCAACTTAGCTTTTACGCCAAACGTCTGCGCAAAGAGCAAGCCACACGGCGTCTGGGGCTTGTGTTTGTTGCGATGGCACTTGTTGTACAAAGTCTTGTTGTATTCCAGGCACCAGAACCCGCCAACGCAGCCAGCAACAACGACTTCATTTACGGTGGAATCGGGCTTGGCCCAAATCGGTCGCTTAATAACTTCTTAGGCCCATACGACCGAAATGAACGCCGTCTAAAAGATATTTTTAACTACTTCGGTATTACTCGTGAAGAAATAACAAACACGACGTTTGGCTACTATACGGTGGGAAGCAAAAAAAGTTACGGCTTTGAGAATCGCGCCGGTTCGGTCACTATCGAAATAACCGACAGCAACTTCACCCCAGTAACCACTATCTACGGGCGTGATCAAACTATTTTCGGCTACTCTCCGGATACTAAAATTTATGGCTATATTGGCCACTCAAGCAAAATCGGCTGGTTCGCCATTATGCAGTACTGTGGAAACCTCGTCACCGAGCGCTACCCAGACAAACCCACTCCTCCTCCCCCACCTGCAAAAATAGAGCCCAGTAAATCGGCACGTAATGTCACTCAGGGTAATATCGATGCAACTAAATCAGCAGCAAAAGCGAGCGATGTTATTAACTACTCCGTAAGTGTAAAGAATTCTGGCGGTGTAGCAACCACTATCGACATGAAAGACAGCCTTGCTGACGTACTTACATTCTCAAGCCTCACAAATAACGGTGGGGGTACCTTTAATGCAAGTCAAAAGACGCTCACCTGGCCAAGCGTTACTGTAAACCCGGGGGCAACGGTCACAAAAACCTATGCTGTGCGCATGAACGCGAGCCTGGTTACTACAAAAACTGATTGTGAAATGAACAACCTTTTCATGGATAAAATAATCACCGTGCCAGTTGGCTGTACCACCCCACCAGCGAAGATTGTTGTAGATAAAACATCAGTTAACGTATCCCAAGGTAATGTTAATGCAACGACAGTAACCGCAAAAGAGAGTGACCGTATTGTATTCACCTTAACTGCCAAAAACACCGGCGGCACGGCAAAATCATTCACCTTCGAGGATTCACTCAATGACGTTCTGGAATACGCAAAGCTCGCCGATAACGGTGGGGGTACCTTTAATGAAGACACGCAAAAGCTAAGCTGGCCTGCAATCACCCTCGAACCTGGTGACAAACAGACCCGAACCTTCGCCATACAAATCCTTAGCACCATCCCCGCTACCCCTCAGGGTATCAGTGACCCAAGCTCATACGACTGTAAAATCGAGAACACCTTCTACGACGCCTACGTTGTTATCCCCGTTACCTGCGCAACACCTAAAGTAGTCGAGCAAATTGTCACCGAACTCCCCACTACCGGCCCTACCGAAAATATGATTTTCGCCGGTATTGTGCTTGCGGTTGTCGTCTTCTTCTATTACCGATCGAAACAACTCGGGACTGAAGTTCGTCTTATCCGCAGAGACATTAACGGAGGAACCATCTAATGAGCGAGCAGCTTCCCACACACACCCCTGAAAACGAACCTAGTAAAGAGATCAGTCAAGAACGCCTCGAGGGGTACGAAAAAGCAGAAGCTCTGCAAGAACGCAGGGCTGAGCAAAACCCACTTGAAAACGGCGAAAAAGCAGCCGAAAAAGCCAAAGTTGAAGCGCTCAAAGAGGCAGTAAGTGTTGAAAAAGGCAGCGCCGAGAAGAAAAAAGGCGCCGAACAAAGCAAGCCTAGCGCCAAACGCCGCCATGGTGTTGTTAACAAAAAAGAACGCGAAGCAAGCTTCAACCACCACATGAAGCACGTGCAGCAAGAGCTGCCACCACTAAAGCGTGCGTTCAGTAAGCTTATTCACACTCCTGTAGTCGAGAAGACAAGCGAAGTCGTTGGAAACACTGTTGCGCGGCCTAATGCCATACTCGCTGGTGCGGTTGTCGCCTTTGTAGCCGTTCTTGCGGTGTATCTTACCGCAAAGCATTTTGGCTATACCCTCTCTGGCTTCGAAACCATCGGTGCATTTATTGTTGGGTGGGTACTTGGTATTCTTTACGACTTCTTCAAGGTAATGATTACCGGCAAACGCGGATAACTATTTCCTACCGTAGCTTTATTGATACCCCATGGTCATCCGCATTCGCTGATTGATCGCGGACATGTAGTTTCTCTGGCTCCGTAGGAGCAGGAGCTTCTGGTTCTTTCTGCACAGCAAGCTGCTGATCAGAAGTGTTCACCTTCTCACTTTTTGGGCGTGGCGCTTCCTTTGGTAAAGTGGTGGGTTGCTCAACCGGAGAGGGCGCCTGTTCTGGCGCCGCTGGCGCAGGTGTCGGACCAAACGCAGGGTTCGGCGGTGTAGGCTTTGGCGCGCTTGGTGCCGTCTTTTGTTTATCCACTATCTGCTGACGTTTCGCCAGCCACTCATCAAGGAACGATGGTGGCTGTGGAGGCCCCGCGGGAGTACCCTGTGGCACGCCTGGAGCAGCTGCAGTCGGCATTCCGCCCGGAAGTCCACTCGGTGCCCCCTGTGGTGCATTACCCGCCCTAAACGCGGCCATACGCTGTTCCTGGGCCTGTTTTAAGGCCTCCATCTTAGCTTTTTTAGCCGCATCACCCGCACCCATACGTTTAAAGAACTCTTGTTCCACCTGAGCACGCGGTTTACCAAACTTTGTAGCCGACAACTTCTTTAAGGCATCGCGAAGTTGCGGGTTCGACTGCCCTAGTGGTGGCAGCAGCGACATACTAAACGCAGATGATGGCACGTCTTGAATCATCACCGAGCTAATCGTCTGGAAGTTAGGCAAACGAGTAAGATCTTCAGCGTCAAACGTTGGGCTGAATTTCTTTACTAATATTTCAGCATCGGTAATACCGATACGTCCACTAATAACCGTACCAATGTTACCTAAAATTGCTTCACGAATCTGATCGGTAAGCTGGGTCATAAACTGGTTCGCCAAAATAAGACTGAGGCGATACTTACGCGCTTCAGAAAGAATCGTCGCGAAACTGTCGGTGGCGAAGTTCTGAAACTCATCCACATACAGGCTAAAATCTTGACGCTGGTCTTCGGGCATATCTGCCCGCCCCATGGCAGCCGCATTAAACTTCATGACAAAAATCATACCCAGAAGCTGTGAGTTAAGCTCTCCTACCCGGCCTTTCGAAAGGTTCACAAGTAGGATCTTCTTGTTATCCATAATCTCGCGTAAATTAAAGCCACTCTTCGTTTGTCCAATAATATTACGCATCATATCGTTCGCCAGGAACGCACCAAACTTCGAAGCGAACCAGCCGAGCATCTCACCCTTTGCACTTTCCGTCGTCTGGGCCATTTCTTTATTCCAAAAGTCGAGCACGGTTTGTGTCGTCACGTGCTTAATTTTCTCGTCGGCAAAGGCTTGATCAATAAATACCTGCTGCACATCAAGGAACGACGAACCATTAGGGTCGGCCATTACTGTAAGCGCTGCGTTACGGAACCATGACTCAAACCGCGGACCAATAATACCCGTGTGCCCTGGGTCGTATAGTTTATACAACATCGAAATCGTCTCTTGAATAATAAAGTCGCGCTGGTCTTGGTTCTCAAACTCGAATAAATTTAAGCCCACGGGCATTTCCATGTCGCCGGGCGCAAAGTAAATAACATCCTCCACACGCTCTTTCGGCACCATACCCAAAAGCTCTTCCGCCGAGTCGCCGTGCGGGTCAATAAAAGCAAACCCACGGCCATCCATCATGTCCTGATAGGCAAGGTTTTCAAGCAATTTCGACTTACCAGTACCCGTTTGTCCAATAATATAGGCGTGGCGTCGACGATCTTTCGTGCCAAGCCGAATTTGCTTTTTCGTACCACGGAACTCGTTATACCCAAGCAAAAACCCATCCTCAACGATTTGCGTCGGACCATCTACCTGCTTTGCCGCCTGGCGCTGCACCTGCGAAGTAGGAATCGACCCCTGGTTGGGCAAGTGGAAGATAGTTGCCAACTCAACTGTGTTGAGGACGTTTTGACGCACCTCCTGAGGGAAGAAGCGGAAAATATATGCCGTTACAAATTCTTCGATATTTTTCGAAACGGTAAATTTAAAGCCATTATTTTGGGCGGAGTCAAACAGCGCAAACGCCGATACGACATTGTTCATAAGCGCCTGCGATTTACCGGCCGTTGAGGACGACGCCACTACCCGAATAAGTGTTTCGTACGCCGGATACCGGGTCTTATCCTCAATCGCCTCAACTGAAGCCTGCTCAACAGAGCTCAGCTGCTTATCCTCGGTCTTAACCTCCTGTGTCTCTGGCGGTTTCCATAAGGCTTCCATAAGCCCGCTCATTACCTGCTTTGTGCCCGATTTTTTACCCTTATCCTTCCGAATAGTATCGGCTATACCCGCCGCTACCTTCGACCACCCTGTTTCCGCAGGGCGAATCATTATTTGTATCCCTACCCCGTCCTCGCGCGTTGCGCCTGATAATGCATTTAACAGTGCTCGCGTCGCATCACGCTTCGACTCTTGATAGGTTGCAATAGGATAGGCGAACTCCTTTTTTAGAGTGAACTCACCCCCAATCGTGCCACTCATGCGCCCAGCGGGGTTAAAAATATTACGCTCACTTACCTCTTCAAGGCGTGCCGCCGGGTACGCCGCTGCCACCGCCTGTTTTACCACGTCAACAAGTACCAACGGTACTACCGCGTAGTAATGCACTAACCCTTCGTGGGCAACAATTTCAAACGACATATGCCGCTGGCCATATACTCTTGCCTTAAAGCCTTTTGTAGCAGTGCTGGCAATAATGTTATACATCACCTGCGCTTGGCTTAAGACCTCCTCAGTAAGGTCTCTTTCGTCGCGACCATTCGCTTCGATATCGGAACTAATAGGGGGAATATGAATATAGAGCGGTACCATTTTAAGACCGCGCTCGTAGTTCTTCGCTTCACGGACTACCTTACGGTACTGGAAAAAGGCAAACGCACCCACGCCGGCTGCAACGAGCAGGATACCGACCACCGTGATTATAACTCCTAACACCTCGCCTCTTTTCTACTTGATTACTTTGCGCGCTATTCGCTTGCCCCGACTACCTTGCCATATCGCTTCTGCATGTAGTCGCGTTGGAGCTCGTTCACCTTAGCGGTACGAGCATGAGGGTCATCCTTTGTTTGCTGGATGATCTCCTTGGCTTTATCTACCCACTCTTTCTCAATCAAATCCTCGTCCGCAGCCACTAACGGTGTCGCTGTTACCGGTGCCGCTTGCTGTGGATCTTGGGTAGCGGGCTGTTGTGGCTGCACAGGTTGCGCGGCAGCGGTCGCCATTGCTGCGGCAGCACTCGCCATTGCGCCCGCCTCGGCGGCCTGCTCTACCCTCTCTTGGCCGCGCTCAATACCCGTCTCTAATGGAGGCAAGCTAGGGATTTGTTCTGCTCCAACCGATGGGGGCATCGGGAGATGCTCAACACCAGTAGGAACATTCTGAGAATTCTCAGGTTTCATATCTTTAATATAGCACAATACGACAGGTAAAGTAGTATGTCACTTGTGCTTTTTAGGCCATTTTTCGCCCAATATAGACACAGGCGACGATTTCAAAAATCACCACAAGGGCAAATTCATAAAACCCAAGCGGGCGTACCGACTGTAGCCCTATAAGCATAACTGGTGCTGCAGCCAAAACAGTACTGTAATAATATGCCTTTCGAAATGGTAATGGGCGCACAGGGCGCGCCCGTTTTCTCCCTGCCAGCACCATGCGATACAACCGAGTAATACCAAACAAAAAAAAGCTTATCATCCCCATAAAGGTAAGATAAGCTGATATAAATACAACCAATAACCCAAAGGGGCCGGCATCTGCTGGCGAGGTTATGGTAAGCATTGCGCTCAGTACGCACAATGCGGCTAAAGAGATAGTTGCTACAAGTCGTGGTAACATCCCTGTTACTGTAGCATACTGTTTAAGGTTCGTGGAGTCCTAGCGGAAGACTATATTGTTCGGGTTACAGCAAACGCCACTTAAAAACAACTATTAGGGCGTGTGAACCAATGAACAAGCCAACCGCTATGGACTATCTGACCGCTCCGGGAAAACCCGGGGCAACCGTGTTGCTCGTAGTCGAAGTTCCGCGTTCTCACGCCAAGTAGAAAGATGTTTTCAAGAGTCTCTCGGGTTCTGAAAAACAGGAATTTACTTGGCGCAAGAAGGTACTAAAAGACTAAGACGCTCAATCGTTATGCAAGAAGCAAAACGGTTTTGGCGGAGCATCGGTGATGTCCTCAACTAGTGTTTGTGTTTATTTTAAAGATTCAAAGGTACGTTACCCTATAACAAGGCAATAAAAATCTTTATGTTTGCTAGGAGACGTCACCGACTTTTCCGTCAAAAAAAGTGGCTATAATTTCTGTAGCGCTGGAGTACGAATTGTTAAGGTATTTTTTGTTGTGGTTGTGGTGGCTTTTTGAATGTTGTTTTTGTTTTATCTAAAAGCTTGTTTGTACTTTAGCACGGAATACGCTTATGGTCAATGGTTTAGGAGTAGTTTATTGTTGTTAAAAAGTATACACCTTATATTTTTTAATTTTTTATATCTGTAAATAATACTTTGTTGATTTTTTAGCAACGTTGTAATAAATTATAAAGGAGAGCCCTTTGAGGCAGATATACCCGGCGTACCTATCCATTCCCAACCCGCTGTATCGCCATCTGCATAAGGATAATTGGTAGTACCCTCGGTACACATAATACCGTCGGTTCGGATACCCACACCCGATGCTGGATTCGTAAGTCTATACTGCAAATACATAACACCTGTATTTGCAGGGGTAGTGAATGTAATCGAGTCACGTTGCCAGGAGGTTGTAAGTGTTAACGTTTTTGCGCCCCAGCCCTCACCGTTGTATGCACCAGACGGAGTGCCTCCGCGCCCAGCTAAAACTATACTATACCCCACACTCCCTGAGTCAACCGCCCTATAGGATATAGAGCACGTGTATTGAACACCCCCCATTGCCCTTTCGGTAATAGTATGGATAAGTCCCTGTGGGTTTGCTGCTGAATTTGTCGTTGTTTGAAACGCGTAGCCCGGGTCGGGGCCACTTGATACGCTTACCCGAGTAACTGGCGCGCTATAATACCCATAAACTCCCCAGTTGCTTACTTCAGAGCCCGGGTTCATAGCCACATTTATAATTGGGCATACCCCCTCTTCAGGTGACCGATTGTCACTTTCTATGTAATAACTCACCCCTTCTATAGTGCCCATAAGACAAAAAGACCCACTAAGGTAGTCTCGTTGATACGTAAAGGCCGCGCCCGATGTTGTTGTAACCTCAGCTTCGTCTAACGTCGCAGGGTACGATCCGGTATCTGAACGATATTTCTTCAAAACGCCCGCTACAGTCTGTAGATCGTTCTGCATACCCTGTACTTTTGTGTCGCGCGTTATTGCAGCGTACGACACAATCGTTATGGTCGTTAGAATACCTATCACCACAATGACTACAATGACTTCGATAATGGTAAAGCCACTTTGTTTCGCGTAGGGTCGTTTCATACCAATAATTGTAGCATAAGCACAATATGTAGCGGTGTAGTCTAATGCGAATATCGTGGTATTTTTTACTCAAAGAATCTTTAAAAAAACTATTGACGTAAGCGCGTTTGCGTCATATTATAGGGGTAGTTCCTGAGTAAAAAAAGTATGCAGGAACCAAAAATAAACAATATGATAAACTCCACGACGTATGACCGTTCCTCGCAGGCGGTTATACCAAAGAAGCACCAATCGGTGCTTCTTTTTTGTTCCGTATGCTGCCCCAGGCACGCAAAAAACCGCCCAAAACGGGCGGCAATTCTATTACACTGTGGTGGAGCTGCCGGGTACTGCCCCCGGGTCCGAAAGGTAACCTGATATTCGTCTACAAGCATATCCTTACTTACCTATTTTAAGACGCCCTTTGTCTAAAAGTAAGACAAAAATGACATAGGCCGTCCCGCTGAACACTGTCCGTACTTTACGCAGCTGCCCAAAAAATACGTCAGTAGCAAAAATATAACACCGGCTTCCCTATGCTACCTAAGAAAGACCGATGGCTAAAGTAATTAAACTCGAGCTGTCGCTAGAGGCGCAGCAGCGAAAGTTTGAACAAAACGCTCAAAACCGTCAGATACTGCAGCCCTAGCTGATGCAAGTTTGTTTGCAATTAAAATAACACCTTACGAGTGTACTGCGGCTTGCAAAATATCCTGTTAAATTCCTCTCGTCGAAGCATATATCAGCCCCACGTGTATCTGTTATTTTAGCATAAAAGTTAAAGGTTTTCTAGGGTTTGTCTCTATAAACTAGAGTCATGAGTACCCCGCATACCGTCGCCGCCATCCACTCCGTCGCACTAGTTGGTGCTAATGGTAGTCCTATCGTCGTAGAAACAGATATCAAAGCCGGGCTACCCGGTGTGCAAATAGTAGGCATGGGCAACAAGGCTATTAACGAAGCTAGGCAACGGGTACGAAGCGCTGTCACAAATTCGAAGCTTACCTTCCCAACGCGTAAAATCGTTGTAAACCTCGCTCCAGCAGAACTTCCTAAAGACGGCACCCACCTTGACCTCCCTATTGCCATTAGCATTCTTGTGGCGAGCGGTCAATTACGTACGCAAGAGGTAGCATCAACCGTTTTTGCCGGTGAGCTCGCCCTAGACGGGCTCTTACGACCTATTAGGGGTGGTATTTCTATCACCCAGGCTGCTTCAGCGCTTGGGGCAACCCGCGTTTTCCTTCCCGCTGTAACCGCTCAACAGGCTCAGCTTGTACCAGGTACCCTCGAAGTTATCCCGGTAACCTCGCTCACTGAAGTATTCAAAATACTCAAGGGCGCCCAGGCGCCCCGCCCTATCGCGCCATTCATTCCAAAAATTGCACCCCCAAAACATACCTTCGATACCCTTGTAGGCCAGGAGCGCGCCAAGCGGGCCCTTGCCATCAGCGCTGCCGGAAAGCATGCTATTCTCCTCACCGGACCGCCTGGTGCCGGGAAAACGGCGCTCTGTCGAGCCCTCTCTTCTCTGCTGCCACCCCTTACTCGAGAAGAATCCCTCGAGGTTACCAAACTCCACAGCCTCACCACACCTCTAAGCGAGCCCATTTGCCACGCACCCCTACGAGCGCCACATCATACCACTACACTCAGCGCCCTCATCGGGGGTGGTGTGCGGCCACACCCCGGTGACATTAGCCTTGCGCATAAAGGTATCTTGTTTCTCGACGAACTCCCCGAGTTCCCCCGTGCAATCACCGAAGCACTCCGTCAACCCCTGGAAGATCGTTCCGTAACAGTGTCCCGCCTTCATGGGTATATTTCCTATCCGGCCGACTTCCTTCTTGCTGCCACCATGAACCCGTGTGCGTGCGGGTATACTGGTCACCCTACTGTTCCTTGTACGTGTTCAGGCGCTCAAATAGCCGCATATCAAAAGAAAGTATCTAAGCCAATACTCGATCGCATCGACCTTCACCTCACCGTGAACTCCGTAGATACTGAACACATTTTGCATACAAAAACGTTGAAAGAATATCAACACTCTAATCTGTTGAAAGCCGTGAATACAGCAAGAGCACAGCAAAAAAGTAGGTACAAACGTAGCGATTATTACAATAGTTACGCTACACTTAGTGAGGTTGCGTCGCTTTTTTTCATTGAAGAATCGGCGAAAAAACTTGCGCATACCGCTGCCCATACGCTTTCACTATCAAGTCGAGGGCTTCTGAAGGTATTCCGTATTGCTCGCACTATTGCCGACCTCGAAGGGGCGTCAACGGTTACTACCCAACACATCTCTGAAGCCCTTCAATATCGCTAAATACGTTCTAGTGCCGCGCCTCTTGTATTTTCCCTGCTAATTTGCTAAAATAACCCCTGAGTTATTGTTCAAAAACGGCTCACAAAAGCCGACCTTCCACCACAGCATCCGAAAGGAAGCACGAAGGGACGGCTCAATTTAGGTAAACCGGGGGTAAATACCCCTCGTAAAAGGAGAGCACAATAAACCAATCCACACGCATCAACGGGCAGATTCGCGCAAACGAACTACGCGTTATAGGGCAAGAAGGCGAACAACTCGGCATCATGAGTCGCAGCGATGCGCTCGCAATGGCAGAGGAAGCTGGCTTGGACTTGGTTGAGATCTCCCCTAACGCCGACCCTCCGGTGGCAAAAATCATCGACTGGGGCAAATACCAGTACCAAAAGATGAAAGAAGCCCAGAAGAACAAGCGAAACAGCAAGCAAAGCGAGCTCAAACAAATGCGGTTTGGCCTCAAAATTGGACAGGGCGACCTGGACATAAAGCTACGCAAAGTTCGCGAGTTCCTCAAGGACGGTCACAAGGTACGTATCCAAATTTTCTACCGTGGTCGCGAGATGGCCCACAAAGAACTTGGCTACACTATGATCGAACGGATCGGCACCCTACTTGAAGACGAAGCCGTTTTCGAGCACGAGCCTACCATGGCTGGCCGCAACCTCAGCGTCGTAATTAGAGGAAAATAAGGAGTTACACTAATGCCAAAGCTAAAGACCCACAAAGGGACTGCTAAGCGAGTAAAGGTTACCAAAACTGGTAAAGTTACTCGTCAACGTGCTTTCGGTGCTCACCTTCTTGCGAAGAAAAGCAAAAGCCGTAAGCGACGTATTAACACCACCGCTACCGTAACTGGTGGTACCGCTAAAAATATTAAGCGAGCTCTGGGCGTCTAAGAGAACCTCCCCGCAAGGGAGTTCCGCCTACGACTATAAGGAGAATAAGACAATGCGAGTTAAGAAAAGCGTCCAAGCACGCGCCCGCCACAAAAAAGTATTAGCCCAAGCAAAGGGTATGCAACACAACCGCACCCGTAGCTTCCGTCTTGCCAAGCAAGCCGTTACCCGCGCACTTGAATACAGCTACCGCGACCGCCGTAACCGCAAGCGCGACCTTCGTGCCCTATGGATTACCCGTATCAACGCGGCTGCGCGCCTTGAAGGCACCACCTACGGTAAGCTCATTGCTGGCCTAAAGGCTGCAGACATCGAAGTTGATCGCAAGGTACTTGCTGAGCTAGCCGTATCTGAGCCAAAGGCTTTCGCTGCGATTGTAAAATCAGCTACTCAATAGAACCCTTCTTATTTCAAAAAATGCCGCCTGATTTGGGCGGTATTTTATTATAGCTCAACCAAATGATGAGAGCTTTTAATTATATCGAACTCATCGGGAGATAATATTAACGAGCCATCTCGTCCGTTAAATAAGGGTATGTACACCTCGTGTTCAATCAATGTCTGAACAGTATCTCCTACTATTGCCTCATCGCTAACAATTATTTGACGGATTTTAGTTGACGGAATACCTCCAAAAAATTGTTCCTGGTAGGACCTGTTAGACTCAATATGAATTTCGTCTTTATCCTCGACGCTTATATTAAACACAATCTTAATAGGACCGTACGCATCCCCCTTACGTAAAACTTCAAGCTTCTCATTTGTATCTAAAGTAGGCGCTACCTTGATAAAGCTCACAGTGAAAGGAAAGTTGACTACGCCGGTGCGGGTGTTCCCAATTACTCCCTCACCGGAAAGAAGTCCATTCTCGAGAATCGATCGCAGCGCTTCGATGCGTTGCGTTGCATGCACCAACCCACCGTTCTCAAGCATCCCTACCGTTTCTTTTAATCGATTATGCACATCTTGCTCTTGCTTACGCTCCTCACTCCTCGACGCTTCAACTATATATGAATACCGGTCACGAATTATAGACTCCTGTCGAGAAGCCTCTAGACTACCCAGGGATACATTGCTTTCGTTGCCTAATTGAATAGAAGTAAGATCTTCGTTACTAAACCGCTGTCTCCAAATTACTGCCAGCGATGCTACGGCAGCAGCTGGGTCACGATCGGCATTTAAGACCTCGCGCACCGTATTGGGCAACAGATGCGGTGCATACTGTGATATAACATCACGCATAAGCATCAATGTTATATCCGGCGACCATTGACTTGCCTGCAAGTAAACTTCTATATCCTCAAGGTTAATCCCAGTAAATTTATCGTGAAGCTTATTTAACTTTTCAATATCAGCGTAACTTGCGTGTCCGACCATCTGTTTAACGAGATCAAACGGAAGAGATTTAGCACTTTCAATATAAGCATCTCGCTCTTTAAGTAATTTAACTCCTCCGTTAAATTCGTCGAGAAAATCTGATTCCTCAAGAAGTGCGTTGATTTTTCGCTGGGTATCAAGTAGCTGTTGATGATCCTCTCCAGGTAATTCATCTGCTTTAGTAAAGGTTTTATCAGGTTCCGGAGATTGAAAGACTTCTTTTGTCATATATTTTTATGCTTAGCTTTTCCATTACTATAGTAAAGCTTGGTTGAGAATTCAATGCTAAGATGATGCGCTGAATTCTAGAATTTTTATCATACAGAAAATTTAAAACACCCCTAGTGGGAGTGTTTTAAATGAGCAGCCAGCCTGTAAGCCGGGTTTTGTCGAGGACGACCATCTATCTACTTGTACCATTGCTGATACACTCCAGCGGGTATCGGCCAGCGAGCGGACCACTCTTTTATGCTGACCTCCTTGCAGCCGACAGGGTTTACCTTCTCCATATGTCACCATATGACGCTGTGGGCTCTTACCCCACTCATTTCACCCTTACCTCTCAGTAGTAGTCGAGCTTTCACCAAACTACACTGCATTCGCGAGGCGGTATTGTTTCTGTGGCACTTTCCCTAGGGTTACCCCCGGTCGCCGTTAGCGACTGTCGTGTCCTATGCTGCCCGGACTTTCCTCTTACCATTTCAGGCAAGCGGTCGTCTAGCGGACTGCCTTTAAAAACTATAGCAAAATTACTCTAAAAGTTCTACGGTGGGGCCTTTTGCAATAAGCTTCTTCTCTCGGGCGTGAGTATCGAGCGTTTTATTCACCATACCGTCCGCCAATTGATTAAATTGCCGATTCACATGAGTAAATGTTACCCGCTCGAATTGCTCCATAAGCATTCGTATGCGTTCGTGTACTGGCCATAGCTCGCGATTTTTAATTTTATAGAAGCCTTTCATCTGATTCACCACCAGCATACTGTCTACCTTAAAATCAACTTTCTTGTAGCCAAGCTCACGTGCTTTTTCTAGGCCAAGCAATACCCCTTGATATTCGGCAATATTGTTTGTCGTAATACCTAAATATTCACCACCCTCTTCTACAACTTCCTGACGATTATTTAGAATCACGTACCCAGCTGCAGACGGCCCAGGATTACCCCTCGACCCCCCATCAGAATATATAACAATACTATCTTCCGTAGACTTATTAACATCGTTAAGCTTTGTTATGTTCAAAGTCTTATCTGTTAACTCTTCTTGTTGAATAATACCTAAGAGCAACTGAGTTAAATCAGTAAGCTCATTCTGTTGTATACTTGACATCGAATGCCATTTATACTTGCTATAGTTTCCACTCAACTTCATAGGGTGCCGTTGTGGCGCAAGTGTTACTAAATACACAATTACCCCGTATTGTATAGCCCTATCATCGTAGTCAATATAGGTCACCGCATCAAAGAGTTGAGAAGACTGAATATGAAGACCGGCGTCATCATGGAGATAGCGGCGCAGCGCATCCTCAGGTTGTTCTCCATACGCCAACTTGCCACCGGGCAACTCGTACTTCCCCAGAATTGTTTGCCGCCCATTATTTCGTTTCAGCAGCAACGCTTTACCGTCTTCGTTAATAATTGCACGAACCGATAGACGCTGTTTCATGGGTGTTTGTGTTTCCTCTTTTTATACTTTCAGTATAGCATAGCACCCTAAAAACAAAAGAAGCCACCAAGGGCTTCTTTGTATGCATATAGTTATGGTCAGGGTGACAAGACTTGAACTTGCGACCTCACGGCCCCCAGCCGTACGCGCTACCAACTGCGCCACACCCTGGAAATAAAAATGCCTGTACATACTATACAGGAGAGGGTGTCGTAGTACCAAGGAAGGAGTGCCTAAACGTTGATGATATTCCCCGCGTATGTGCAAGGTGGATGACCGCAAAACCGTTCCACGGAACGAAATCATTTGGCCTTCCTCATCAATGATATCGGAAAATCATGTGCGCCTAGGGTCCTTCCCTGGTACTTCTTATTATACTCCTCTTTTCCTTAAGAAACACGGAAAATGGTATAAAATACATCAAGGAAAAAGTCGATTGCTCCTGTCATAAAGGCTCCCAGCACTGACCCGGCAAGCACTACAATAGCAAATACAAACAGCACCCCAAACTGCTCAATAACGCGCATCCCTGTGCGGATAAAATCGGGGGCTAACGCGTAGAGCACACGCGAGCCGTCAAGGGGAGGTAAAGGAAGCATATTAAAAATAAAGAATCCAAGGTTCACCGTAATCATGGTAGTAAGAATAAGTGCCCCCACACCGACTACCGGCGCGCCAAGCAGCGCCCAAACACCGAACGAAACAAAAGCTATAAAAAAGTTTGTCAGTGGACCGCCCAACGCAACAAGGGCCGCGCCCCAATCACCCCAGCGCACTTGGTCTGGCCGAAATGGCACCGGCTTCGCCCCACCGAAAATTGGGCCACCCAACAACGCCAGCCCTAACGGGAGAAGAATAGTAAGAAAGGGATCAATATGTTTTATCGGGTTAAGCGTTAGGCGACCTTCGTTTTTCGCCGTGTCATCCCCCAGCCAATAACCCACAAAAGCGTGCATGGCCTCGTGAAGGGTCATCGAAAAAAGAATCACCCCAAATACCACCGCGAGTTGCAAAATAATATCCATTACTCTTTAGTATACCGTAAAACAGATGCCTTTCGACATCTGTTTTACGGTATACCACGAAACGCTTAGTCCTTTGACGGCATAAGAACAAATACAAGTAGTACAATCGGTCCAGCAAACGGTACTAACGCAATAAAGACCCAGCCCCATGCGTACCCTGCATCGCGAAGACGACGTACAAGTACAGCGAGACTTGGCAAGAAAATGGCGAGTGACCACAAGATATATACGAGACCCGCGCCCAATGCTAGTCCTGCTACCTCAGTAGTGCCCACAGATGTTGTCACTTGATTAATAATATTAAAGGGGATGCTTACCAATGCAACAAAAAGTACCCACCACCAATATTCTGAACGGCTCGCTCGCCCCGAAAACTCGGCATACTTTTTGAATACCGTTGTAATTGCTTGACCAAAATTCATACCTTGCCCCTCCAGTTTATGTATCTTCAGTATGGCACAAATACTCAGCAAACGCAAAGACTACCCCTATTGACTCTTACCCCTTAAAAAGGTATAATGGGTACCAATGTCCTTATAAAGGAGAAATAATATGACAGCACGATGCGAACTCACCGGTAAAGGCAAGCAGTACGGCAACAACGTTAGCTTTTCTTTGCGTCGCACCAACCGTGTGTTTAAGCCAAACCTTCAAAAGAAAACCTTCATGGTTGACGGACAAAAGGTTACTATGGTTCTTAGCACCTCGGCTATCCGCACGCTAAAGAAAAAAGGCGTTATCGCCTAACCAGCCTCTTACTTCAAAAATCACCCCATCCGGGTGATTTTTTATTGGGCGCCAACTCGATATATCGTTTCAACTTCAGCATCAGTTAAAGCGCGGTTATAGACACGAGCGTCATCAACTTTCCCCTGCCAACCACTGCTACTAGTGGTAAAGCTAAACGATGCCATCGCCGGGCGGACCGCGGCGGGATCGACTGTGCTAATAATAGTGCCGTTCACATACCCCCGTATCCTTGAACCGTTATAGGTAATCGTGACGTGCCGCCATTGATTGACCGTCCCTAGGTTTACAAGCGTACCCGAACCGGCGTATGTCCCCGAAAACGGCGAAGTCCCCCATTCAAAATAAACATTATTACCGTAGGCAGATGTACGAATACCAAAATTAGTATGAGTATCGCTTGCACCCATAATTTGCGGCCACTGATTAGTAGAGGCACCCGTGCGTGCGACCCAAACCGAGTAGGTAAATGCATTTGGTACGGTCGACAAGCCCGCCGGACTGCCTACATTAATATACATATTAGACTCACCTAATTGGTACGCCGTATTCGCAACCCCGTTCACCCCAGTCGTTAATGTTGCCCCGTAGACAGTCCCATCAACCCCGTTCCCACTTGCATCCTCCGCATCACCATTAAACGGCCACCAAGCTAGCAAGCCATCACAAGTGCCCTCAATAGGTACCGTCATCGTGCTCGTCTGAAAATACGTCAACCCTTGAGAAGTAGCTGTAATACAGTACCCTTTCGGTGAAACTGTATTATTACTTGTTACCGTGTACTGCACATCGCCCGAAGATAAGCCAGCAGCAGCTGCGTTTGCCGGAAAAGTGTCAGCGTTTTGCGCCGCATAGGCTAATACCTTCTTTACCCCTTGGCTTATAGCTGATTGGACTGCTGATTGCTTGGCGCGTTCTTGAATACCGGTGTAAGCGACGATCGTTATAGCAGCAAGAATTGCAATCACCACTATCACAATGAGTAACTCGACTATTGTGAATCCGTGTCTACGGCTGCCCACCAATCCCCCTTGTTATAATCGCTCGAGCTTGTATATCGTCAACGCTGCAGGTAGTGCCGACGCGCTCTTAAATTTAGCTTTCGGAAGTTCTTCTACCGGAGCACCAAGCTCTTTTATAAATTCGTCAAGCTCAGCCTGGGGCACTTCGTACTTCAAAGCACTATCATTATAATGTACCGGAATTACCACCTTTGGATCAATTTGGCGCACAACTGTTGCCGCACCCGTTGGGTCGAGTGTATATCCGCCACCACCGACAGGAATAATAACCACGTCAACAATACCTATATCCTCAAGTTGCGTTTCACTCACCTTTTCGTAGATATTTCCAATAAGCGCAACTCGGATATCTCCAGTATCAATACGATATATCGTTGATAGCTTAGGGTCGGCGTCAGTATCAAGGTGACGCTGCGCGGCTACTCCGCGTATATCAAAGTCGGCTATTCCGTATTCGCCCGGGCCTTCAATTACAAGCTTCGCATCATCCGAGTTCACGGCAAAGCGTGGCTCGGTAGCAACTTCAATAGCTTCTTTTACGGGCAGGTTCTTTAGCCCTATTACTGAAAGGTTTGGGTCGGCAACAATAGTCGCCTTCTTGGTTGAAAGTAGTACTCCGTTACCACCTTTGTATTCAATCTCAAACATATATACTCCTTTTCTGGCTGCTACTGACTATTACTGCCGCTCAATATATTATCTTTATCTATCGCAACACTGTGTTTATCTGACAATATTTCTGTAATAAATTTATCACGAACACTTAAGCGATAGTAGAATTCGTCGTAAGGAAGCACTGTGTAGTTTAATTCACGGCCTTCAATTTTTTCAATCATCGCTATGGCATTCTTTACTTTCGTTGCAGGCAAGTTGCCTACTAGTACAATATCGACTGGTGAGAGAGAACCTTTCACCAGTACTCCTGAAAGCACCGCTAAGCGAAGTGCAGGAATCTCGTTAATAATAGTAATGTGATGATCGTTCACGCCATCTGCACTTGACGTAGCAGACGTTGGGCCAGCTGTAATAGTCTCGCCAGCAAAAATAGCCCGAAGCGCGGTGTAAAATTCATAGCGCTGATTTACCTGGTAGTATAACTTATTGTCCGCGTTGTCGCTGGTAATTACACCAACTTCAAGCATATTCGAAAGCTCGCGACGAACCGAGTTAATTTGCTCGTCAATAAGCCGAGTAATTTCGCGAACATAAAAAGATTGTCCAGGATGGCTCATGAAGAGATGCAGTAGCTTTACACGCGTTTTTGAGCCGAATAGTTTGTCGATCATCCCCGTTATCCTTTGTTCAACTTTACTGTTCTTATCATATCATACCTCTACAGTTGAATTGAAGTGATGTTGTTCCCTAATTTTTTCCACGACCTCTGCAGCCCGAGCTTTATAAGGCGCAGAGGCCCTTAGAAAGCACGGCGCGAAGCCGTCTGGGAAAAGTTATGGGAGCAACTGCTTCTTTTCAAGTTGTTGAGCAATATAGTTATAGGCTTCATCAAGTTCAACCCAATGAACAAATGGGTTGCGCTTGAGCCACGTTTTCTGGCGTTTTGCAAGTTGCCAGTCGGCCGTTACAAAGCGGCGTGTTAATTCGGCTTCATCAAACTCATTATCCAAAAAGTGGTGTACTAATTTATAAATATTTCCGGTCATTGCCTCACTATCCCAGCCATACTTTTCGCCCAATATTTTTGCCTCTTCAACCATTCCCATTTCAAATAACTGTTCAGCGCGCTGGGTGATTCGTGTACGTAGCTCTTCAGAACTTGTTGTAATTCCTACTATAATAGTGTTCGGAAGTGGATATTTCCCCCTGTTATCATTTACGCCATGTTGTTCAATAGCGCGCAGCACGTAGCGACGATTCATGATATTTTCCGGTAATTTTATGTTGTTAGAATAACAATATGATTTTAGCTCTTCGAGCGATGCGTCAGCAAATTTAGCGCGTACGTGTTCATTTTTTGCCCCAAATTGATAGTCAAACACCACCCCGTCAACGTACAGCCCCGTACCCCCAACAAGTATCGGTACATGGCCACGCGCACGTATTTCAGCAATCTTTTCATAGGTATATCGTTTAAAATCAGCAGCCGTAAATACCTCGCCAGGTTCGACCAAATCTAACCCCCAGTGCGGCACTCGTTTCCTGTCTTGAACACTCGGCTTTGCCGTGCCAATATCCATACCCTTATAGACAGTACGCGAGTCGGCAGCAATAATCTCACCCCCGTACGTCTCGGCGACACGCATTGCTATCGAAGACTTACCACTTGCGGTTGGCCCCACTATCACCACAAGGGGTACATCCTTATGAACACTATTTGTACTCTTACTATTTACAGGGGTCGCCATCGTATGTCCTTAAAGTTATCTACCCTATCTTCCGTACACGTAACGCCCTCTGCAGCAAGATGCTCTGCCTGCGCACGCCGCCCACCGTGGTACCCCGATGCCAGCCCACCAAAGCGGTTCACTAATCGATGCCATGGCAAGTCTGGGCTACCATAATGCGCCATCCCACCCACCACGCGCGAAGCATACGGGTGTCCTGCAAGTGCCGCCAAATCACCATAGGTGGTCACCTTACCAGCAGGGACTTGCGCCATAAGCTGCTCAACTTTTTGCTTAAAATCGCTTGAAGTCGCCATTACACCTCCGAAGAAGCAATTTCATCAACACAACATTTTACCGCAGACCACGTCGTACAATGAGTAAGGTCTTCATGGGTTGAGCTTGCACTATTCCAATCGTATGCCCCAAAAAGAATCGCTCCATTCTTGGGTAGTCCCTGTTGTATCGCCCCGTGTAGGTGTCTTGCGTTATCATCAATAAGAATATCAGCACCAATGCGCTTACATACATCGCCCTTCGAACCAGTCCAGCCCACAAACTCCATCGAAGTAAAAACACCTGGTAAATCGCGGTCGAGCATATTCTGTGTCAAAGCTTCTTCTTCCGGCCGACGCGCAGTTACCATATGAAGTTCGTGGTATTTTGAGAGCTCCGTCAAAATATCCACCTCTTCTTTCGTGGGGCCGAGCTCTGCGTATTCTTTAGTGGCCATTGTCTTGGCTATACGCTCATTCACCACATCCTGTGGCGCAGCCCATACAGTTTCGTCGACGCCGTGCGCATCGGCAAGGGTTACCTTCGTACCATACTGCTTGTTATACGCATCGATAAAAAATGGCGTAGTCGCAACAAGTACATCATCACAGTCAATAGCGATTACTAAACGGCGCACGATCTACATCCCCTTCAAATACTCAGCCAGATCGTCCAACGCCACCTTATCTTCCCCACCCTGCGTGCGGACACTCACTTCGCGGGCTTCAGCGTCTTTAGGGCCAACAATAAGTTGTACAGGGATCTTTCCGGTAGTTGCCTCGCGAATCTTCTTCCCAAGGCTTTCATTACGGGTATCTACCGTGTAACGAAGCTCGTTATACTTCACGGGTGCCATTAACACCGTACCATCCAGTACCGCCTTGATTTCATCAACGTAGCTAAGGACTGCGTCGTTAATTGTCAAAATACGCAGTTGTTCAGGCGCCGCCCAAAACGGAAACCAGCCAGCGGTGTGTTCAATAAACACACTGAGGAAGCGCTCGATCGAACCAAGCAATGCACAGTGAATCATCACTGGTTGCGCAGCGTTGCCCTCGGCGTCGGTGTAGCTTAAGCCAAACCGTTCGGGCTGCACAAAGTCGAGCTGCACAGTGGCGACTTGGTGTTCGCGACCAATCGCATCAGTCGCCATAAAGTCGATTTTAGGGCCATAAAAGGCTGCTTCACCTTCCTGCTCGAAGAATTCAAGCTCGTTGGTAATCACCGCCTGCTTTAGCTGTTCTTGCGCCGAAGCCCACAGCGCAGGTTCACCTAAGTACCCCTCGCCATCATCACGGTAGCTTAAACGCACCCGCAGCTTCATGCCAATCGTTTCGTATAATTCACGGGCGGAAGCCAACAAATTGTTAATTTCTTGCTCAATCTGATCAGGCCGGGCAAAGACGTGACTATCGTCTTGTGTCAGCGAACGAACCCGATTAAGGCCACCAAGCTCACCGGTTTTCTCGTCGCGGTAATCGGTGGTTGTCTCAAGAAACCGTACCGGCATATCCTTGTAACTGCGTGGCTGCGAAGCGTAAATTTGGGTGTGGTGCGGACAGTTCATGGGCTTCAAGGCAAAATCGTCGCTGGTTTCTTGGCTGGTTACCAAAAACAGCTCATCGCCAAATTTCGCCCAGTGCCCCGAAGTTTCATACAAGTCTTTTTTGGTAATATGCGGGGTCCATACTTTTTCAAAGCCGTACTTTTGGCGAAGTTGGTTAGAATACTGCGCCATAATGTCGCGCAAAACGGTACCGCGTGGGGTGAACAACGGTAACCCCGCACCCACGAGCGGCGAGACGGTGTATAAATCAAGGTCACGGCCAAGTTTACGATGATCACGTGCCTTAGCTTCTTCAAGCATAGTAAGGTGTGCATCAAGCTCTTCCTGGGTAGCAAACGCCACCCCATACAAGCGCTGCATTTGGGCGTTTCCCTCTTTACCGCGCCAATAGGCACCGGCGACACGCATAAGTTTGAACGCTCCCACTTCTTTGGTGTTCGCCACGTGTGGGCCACGACACAAATCAACAAATAGGCCGTTCTTGTAAAACGACACGTTCTCTACCGCAGCATCGCCATCCGCTGCAAGGCCAAGCTCGTCAGCATCAAGGTCTTTAGCAATGGTCGTACCCGAACGCTTTAAATCATTCAAAAGCTCTTCTTTGTACGGTTGTCCATTTTCACGCGCCCAGTCAATAGCCTGGTCGACGGGCATTTCAAACCGTTCAAACTCCTGCGCCTGGTTAATAATGGTGCGCATTTCTTTCTCAATTTTCTTAAAATCCGACTCGGAAATTTTCTGCTCACCGAGGTCAATGTCGTAGTAGAAGCCATTCTCTACTACCGGCCCAACACCAAACTTCGCCTCGGGCCATAGTTTTTTCACCGCACTGGCGGTAATATGCGCTAAGCTGTGACGCATGGCGTGTAGATGTTCTTCTGTGTGGCTCATAATCGCTCTCCTTTTGGGTAATGTATAAAAAAGAAACATGCGATGTCGGGTTTAATACCTTAAAGCCTTCTATCGCATGTCTCGGGTCCGCGCGTGGGCGTGGACGGTTCCACCGGACGTTTTACTTGTGATACCCGTTATCGCACAGGTAACCTCCACGGAACTCAGCGGGTGGTTAGGCCGCGTCAGCGTTCAGGTGTAGTATACCACACCCCTGGCACTCACACTAGTGGGCACGCCGACAACAACCAGCAAGATTATTTTACTGAAGCTTTCACAAACCTTAGCACATCATTACTTAATAGATGCTATCCCCCTATCAATAAGTACGATATAATGATACTATGAAATCTAAGTGGTTCGAATACAAAGAAAAAGCTCGCGAACTTCGTAAACAAGGAGTTTCTATGACAGTGATCGAGCGCGAGCTTGGCATTCCTCGCTCTACCTTGTCAGGTTGGTTCAAAGATATCCCCTTAACCGAAGCGGCTCGAACCCAGCTTATGAAAAATCGGCAGGACGGCTGGAAGAAGGCCCGCCAAAAGGCCGTTCTTACCCATAATGCGCAAAAACAAGCACGGCTCGAAGCAGCCGAACAAGCCGCATCCGCAACAATCGCCCAGCTTAGCAGCACTAATGCTACCCTCGACCTTGCGCTTGCTATGCTGTATCTAGGCGAAGGTGCTAAAAATAACGCCACGTCCATAGCTAATTCAAACCCGATGGTGCTAAGGTTTGTACTTGCTGTCTTGTTTAATAACTACGGCCTCACCTCTCAAGATATCCGCTGCGATCTTCACTTACGTGCCGATCAAAATGGCGCCGCATTGCAGCGCTACTGGGCGAACGAACTTAAGCTCCCTATTGAGTGTTTCAAATATGTCGCCTACGACAAACGAAGCCGAAACAAACCTACCTACGCCCATTACAAGGGGGTATGTGTAGTGACCTGCAATCAAATCGCTATTCAACGAAAGCTCATCGCAGTGTATAATCAGTTCTGTACCAAAATTTCCGATGATATTTTGGGCGCGTAGCTCAGTTGGCTAGTAGCGCGTCTTTGACGTAGACGAGGTCGAGGGTTCGAGTCCCCCCGCGCCCACCACATACAAAGAATTTCTCTCGCGCTACGCGAGAGTTTTTAGTTTAATTCAATCGCCGCCCGACAGGTGCGAACACCATTCGAAGAGCCTGTATTAAGGAACCGCGTTCCGCCAATGGTCGCACAGCTTCCCGAGTCGGGATACTGGTATAGCAAATACGTGCCCGTGTAACTTCCACCGTTTACCGAATCAGTAGTTGTTGCGCTCGTAATAAGTAAGGTAACGACTCCACTCGGGACCTCCGGAAGCGTCCCCATGACCTTCGAAAGCTCGGCGCGTAATGTAGCGCCATCAGTAGCACTTACCCCACCCCAACACGCCGTTCCATCAAAACAGGCCGTATTAGCTACCGGCAATGTGTCTCCGTATGTCCGATAATACAAGTTCACCCCTTTAACATAGGCGTTCAGCATCGAAACCGTCTGCGACTCTTTGGCACGCTCCTGTATTCCTGTGTAGGCTACTATTGTAATCGCCGCTAAAATCGCAATCACTACAATCACGATAAGGAGTTCGACGATGGTGAAGCCTGATTGTTTTGCCCACATTCTCATTAGATATCATTATACGCTACCCCCTCAAATGAAAGTTTCCCCCACCCCGCGCATAGTTTTCCACGGGGTATATTAGTCCTAAAACCATACGTGTATATCATGCATGATATTCCGTACGAAACTCTGTTCTATTGACATTTTATTAAGCTTATGCTACTATAAAGGTATGAGTAACACTCAACAGATCAAAAACCACGCCACACACGCCCCCGTACCCGCTAAAACCTCATCGTTAGAGCGTGTACAACTAGGGTTCGAATACAACAAAACGCTTCAAGACATTAAGCGCGAAGTGAAAGCTCGAACCATTTAATACCTGTTCCCTATCAGAAACCCCCTCGCAAACCGAGGGGTTTATTTTTTCTCGGGGCTTTTCAGCTTTAGGTCGCCCGTACGCAGTACTTTGCCTTTTCGCACCGAATGCTTCAGGGCCTCTCGAGAAGCAACCGTTGCCTTATTGGTGACATCAAATTTCACTAAGTAGCGCCCGAATAAAAGCCGCGTTTGGGCATTAAGGGCTGCAAACGACAAGAACCCAACAGCGGTAAACGGCATCAGCACCCACTGCGCTAGCATCCAGAAGGTGCGAGACCGCTTATAGCGCTCGGGGCGCGGAGGAAGCAGCTTAAATGACAGATAAATCATAGCAATAAGCCCCAGAAGAGCTATCCGCTGGATAAAACTCACCATATCCGGTAACTGATGAGCAACAACATCACGAAATGCCTCAGCGTTAACAAGAAGTGGCACCCACCCCCCTACCAGCACAATAATCGACATGGTGGCAGCAGTTAGGTAGCCATCCAACGCCCTAAGAAACCACACCATTCCCGGCCAAAACGCCACCCGACGCCGTTTCGTGAATAAGTGAAGCGCTGCATACGGTATATCCGAAGCGCCGTACATCCAGCGACGTAACTGAATAAACTGCGCCTTAAACGTCTTCCCGTAGGTGTTATCAAGCACCGCATCCTGATACACTGGAATGTAAATAGGATGCACCGAATAATTACCGTTGAAGTACACATAACTTCGCCAAAACTGATGCCCATCCTCTACGACCGTCCGAGTACTCCACCAGTTCATTTCAACAAGTGCGTCCATAGGCTGTGAATGCGAAGCAAAGTTACGCAGCAAATGGGGGCGCATCGAGCTAATGATATTCCAAAACGTATTCCCCGTGGCAAGTACCCGCATAGGGGCCGGCACGTCCCAAATATTGTTCAAAAAGAGTGCTATTGGTTGGTACGCCAAGTGTTTACGGTCTTCGTTAACAATGTACTCGTAGGTGACGTAGTCAAAGTAGGCATGGTGAGGACGGTTGTCGGCATCCAGAGTCGTAATCATAACATTTTTGTATGCAATCCCTTGGTCTTGCACCCATTGCTGCATGTAGTTACCCGCGTAGGTAATATTACCGCCCTTACCCACTACCTCATCAGGAAGATCACGAGGGTGTTTTACGGTAATAAAAGCACGGAACGTATTCGCATACTTTTTCGCTAGTCGTTGCGCTGTAGCTTCGATACCATCGCCACCCCTCTCCTCGTACGCCAGTACCACAATAAGCTTCTTGTTGTCATACGTCGTATCACGCACCGATCGTACCGTCGGTTCAATTACCTCATACCTTTCGTTATAGGCGGCAATAATAACAATGTTGTACAGTTCAGATGGCTTAGGAAACCGCGAGGCATCCGCCCCCATGAGGCGAAGGTTTTCGATATGCTGAAGCATACCATAGCTCTTCGTTGAAGTACCCTTTCGTTGCTCATACGACGCTTCGGGATCTTCCAACTCGGCCAAACGCTCGGCCCAATGCACCCGCTGAGCATGCACTAATCGGCTATGCCCCCGAAAGGTATGATACGTAATACCCACTGCCCGCACGAGGAGCGTAATAAGAATAAGCATAAGATAAATAGCCGCTAGGAGTGGCGAGATAAGCGACAAGATGATAAGGAGAATAAATGCCCCATAACTAAGCACTGCTGGAAGCATCTCGAAAAGACGATAAAAGCGTGTACGTTTGCCAAGGGGAAGCTCGAAATCTGGAGGAAGGTTCACAAAGCGTACCTTTACACTGGTGACCACACGTTAATAAGCGACAACGCGGTAATCCAGGTGAAGACAATAATGCCAATGCCAAGCCATGCAACCATAATTGCCAACGGATGACCCTTGGTAAGATATATCTTTACCGCCAAAGCGATATGGAAAAATGCCACCATCAGGGCAAATGCACCAAAGGTAAACAGATAAAACCACTGGTCACGGTAAAGGTGCGTCACCCCAAAGGCGGTATAGTGCGTTACCAGCTGCAACTCGCTTGGGCGTACAGCAATAATAATGTATACGACAAAGGCCACCGCAAGGAGAACAAGAATACTACTCAATACCGTCAGGTATCGGTTAGTGATAAGTTCTTTAAAGGCTGTTGTAATGGTGTGTTGCATAAAAAATATGGAGCCGTTATCCGGGCTTGAACCGGAGACCTACGCTTTACGAAAGCGCCGCTCTACCAACTGAGCTATAACGGCGTGCGATGCCCCCTAGGTTACTTGAATAAGTATACCTCACTCGCAGGTTTAGAGCAAAATAGTCTTAGCATATCTACCTGTTGCATATAAGGGGTAAAAATGCTACTATTGTACGAGCTTAGGCACAGTTCCCCACGGGGAGCGACACACGAGGGCTCGTAGTGAAGCTGGCCTATCACGCCTCCCTGTCACGGAGGAGATCGCCGGTTCGAATCCGGTCGGGCCCGC
>MDTC01240983.1_pt1 | contig 31909 bp, 11 predicted proteins | sample 811181 | NCBI WGS metagenome assembly MDTC01 (sample SAMN05326644, study PRJNA326480) | marine metagenome | isolation source: seawater | place: Pacific Ocean: North | collected 2011
CATTTCATCATTATATGTATATCCACGAACGTTTCCTCTTGTTGCATATCTATCACATAATTTCATCCACATAAGGGCAAGTTTATTTGTAGCTTTGCCGTGATCTTTATTAAAAAATCCGTTCTCCATGCCACCTTCCCAATGGCTTTTACCTACACATACTAATCTATCATTGTCGTCAAACTTAAAATGTTGAAATGGAGGAAAATTAAGTTTAACTCTGTAATCTGCTGGTGTTTTAGGATTTTTCTTGCGGCCTGGTTCCTCAGGTATATGATCAAATGTCATAATCCTGAATATTAATTCATCTTTTTGTATCTTTCTATAATCAATTTCAAATTCTGCTAATTTTACTCGTTTACCTTCTGATTTTGCTTGTTCAAAGTTTTGTTGTTGTAGCCTCTTGGCTTTATTGCGTTTTGCTTCTGCAATAGTCCTTATATTGATTTTATCAATACTAGGGAGGATTATATCGTATTGTCCATACTCAGTGTCAGTGTAGCTACAGAATGTGGCTTTTGACTTGTGTATTTCTTTCAATATATCCTTGTTGTTTAGATAATTTACACGTTTATTCATATTTTCTCCGTTTATTTGTTATATTATAAACTACTCTTATAATTTTGTCAACTAAATAATACATATAGGAGACAAAAAGATTATGGCAAGAGATAGAAGCAGTGACATGATGTCGGCCGCAAATTTTGCGAAGAAAAATGTCAAAAGTGGTACAGCCGCGGCAGGACAAGCCGTTGCAGGCGGTAATTTTCCTACATCATTAGGTGGATTAATAGATAAAGGCAAAGAAATTGGCCAAGACATATTCAATGGCATTTCTGGTGGTGCTGAAGATCTAGTTTCAAATTTACGTGGTAAAAATTTACCAGGTAAAGGGAATGACCAATTTGAAGCCAAAGGCGTGGCTATGTATAATACAGCTCTTGAAGAAAAAGATTGGCGTGTCAAATTATCGGTTCCAACGTCGGTTCCTGTTGATGGGTTATTACAACCTCTTGGCGCACAAGGCAGACAAATGATTTTTCCGTATACCCCTACAATTATTATAAGTCACTCAGCCGCTTATAATACAGTTGCTCCTATACATAATAATTATCCATTCTTTGCGTATCAGAACTCACAAGTGGACGCAATGACTATAGTGGGACAATTTTATGTACAGAATTCTACAGAAGCAAGATATTGGATGGCATGCTTACATTATTTGAGATCAATGACTAAAATGGATTACGGCTTGAATAGTACTGGTGCACCACCACCTATTGCAAAATTAAACGGTTATGGTGATTATGTTTTTAATAATGTACCTGTTATAATTCAAAACTTTACAGTTGACATGCCAAACGAAGTAGACTATATAAGCACTTCGTTTTTCCCAGGACCTCCTCCAACAAGTCATCATGATTTACCAAGTGAAGGTGATATTAAATATGGATGGGCTCCTGCTGAATCACAATTTTCAATTACTGTGCAACCTATTTACAGTAGAGAGAAACAAACACAGTTTAATTACCAAAACTTTGTTAATGGTGGAAATCTTGGACAAGGATATATTTAATGGCTAGTAGTCCTTATTCAAAAACAAGTTTCCAACCAAACGGTGCACTTGATGTTTTAACAATCAGACCTGTACCTTCTTACACTGACGATTACTTATATACTATTGAACCGCAATATACTCATAGACCTGATTTATTAGCGTACGATATGTATGGTGATAACAGACTATGGTGGGTGTTTGCACAAAGAAATTTAGATATTATAGAGGATCCTGTATACGATATGACACCTGGTACACAAATTTATTTGCCAGATGCAAAAAAGATCAAAGAATTATTAGGGGAGTAAAGTGTCAACCTTTAGAACTGACAAGTATGGACGTACATTTATTACTCCTGGCAACAAAGTTGGTAAAGATGGTTTTACCGGTGACGAAATAGGAGGCAGACCTCCTAAGCCACCTCCAAAAAAAGAAGACGAAGTCCAAGGCGATCCAGAAGAAGCTAAAAAGTTTATGCGTTCTTTAGGCATGCACGGCCTTGCCGACATGTACGAAACAAATGGAAACGCGGCAAAGAATGGAGAACTACCTCCTTTCTTTCAAGGACATCCTTTTTCAGGTGTAATTAAAGATGCACAAAATACTAAAGCAGGTAATGTAACCGTATTAAAGCCAGACGAGCCAGTTGAGAAAAAAAATACAGCAACAGTAGGAGAGACAGCAAGAGTTAAAATACCACCAATGCCTACAGTTGCACAGTTGACATCAACTGGAGGTGCGTTACCTTTACCAAATGAATTAGAGAGATTTGCATCTTATAATAATATATTTTCATTTGGTTGTATAAGTCCTGAGGAACTAAACTTCCCAGACGACACTTATAGAAAAACTGGTATAAGAGCTGGACAAATGGTTTTGCGTAGTAACGGAGGATTAACTTCTCCTGAAAAACCAAGGACTCATGCAGAAGCTCACTATGGCATTGATACACAATATTTTATAGATAATGTTGATATTGAAACTGTTATTGCACCTAACAAAAAAAGTAGAATGACAAACTTCCATAGTTTAAGTTTTGAAGTTAGAGAGCCTTACAGTATGGGTCAACTCTTACAAACTATGCAACTTGCGTCAATGAATGCAGGTTATCAAAATTATTTAGAAGCACCTTGGTTACTAAGTATAAACTTTTTAGGTTGGCAAGATGCAGAACAAACTAGTCCTGCATTACAAGCATCAAAAAAATTACTTCCTTGTAAAATTGTTTCTGTAGACTTTAATGTTGATACAGAAGGATCAATATATAGATTTTCTTGTAGTGCATTTAATGATGAAGCATTTACAGACGGAGCACAAAATTTGCCGTGTAACGTTACATTATACGGAAAAGATTTAGAAGAAATTTGCCAATCAGGTTTAGGAAGTCTAGCAACAGCTATTAACACTCATATATTGAAACAGCAAAAATTTGAAAAAGATAAAGTTGAACAAGACGAATATATATTTTCTTTCCCACAAGAAACTTCAAGTTTTCAACATGCCATGTTGTTTAAAGGACAAGCCGCGGCAATGGTAGGCACAGCAACTACAGGTGATGTGTACAAAGAAAAAGAAGGTATAGATTATAAAGCGGCACTTGCAAGTCTTAATACAAATGAACAAGCATATAACAAATACTATGAACAAGCCGCAATGGGTATGTCTATGCAAACTACAGAAGACATTCAAAAAGATTATGTAAATTCGTTATTAGGTTTCAGTATTAAAAGAGGAAAACTAAGTGAAACAATAAAGAAAACTATTGCAAATAGAGATGCAGGTATCAATGCTATAGGAAAAAATTTAATTAAACCAGAAGAACCTTTAGCAAGTGGGGATAGTCCGTTTGGTAACGCTGAGTTTGTTTTGAATAGACAAACACAAACAATGGATCGAGGTGCAACATCAATAGATCCAAAAAGAAGAACTATTCAATTTCGTGCAGGAACACCAATACAGCGTGTGTTAGAAGAATTAGTTTTACTAAGTGAATTTGGACAGTCTATTCTTAAAAAACAATTACAAGACAAAACAGGTAATGTACCTTGGTTTAGGATTGAAGCGGATTTATATATTGTTGAAGATCCTGAAGCTGAAAAGAAAAGAGGAAGAATGCCTCGTATCTATGTTTACAAAGTTACACCATACGATGTAAACACACAGTTCTTTAAAATGCCTAATGATCCGCCAGCAGGCTACAATAAATTAGTAAGAGAAGCGGCCAAAGCATACAACTACATGTACACAGGATACAATAAAGATATTTTAGAATTCGATATAAGATTTGAAAATGCATTTTATAAAAGTATAGCAGGTGATATAGGAAACAGTGCAGGTAGTAATGAGCCAGCAAATCAGGCTACAACTAAAAAAACAACAGAAGTAGAACTACAAGGAGTAGACGGACCTGCCGGATCTAATGTTACAAATATACAAAAAGATAATACGTCAAATGCTTCAAATGAACTTTCAGGCGGTTTGACTGAAACTGCTGAATTAAAAATAGCAAGACAGTTCAACGAGTCTTTAGCAAATAGTGATGTAGATTTGATTACAATGACAATTAAGATTTTAGGTGACCCTTATTATATTGCAGATAGTGGCATGGGAAACTATAATGCACAAACTACAAGTTTCACAAATGTAAATGCAGATGGAACAATTAATCACCAAAGTGGACAAGTACACGTACTATTAAACTTTTTAACTCCTATTGATATTAATGAAGCATCTGGTCGTTATAAAATGGACGGTCCTCAAGTAGGTGTTTCCAATTTCAGTGGATTGTATCAGGTAATTGGTGTAAACAATAATTTTTCGGGTAACCTTTTTACACAAGAACTTGAACTAGTTAAAATGAACAACTTTGACAAAAAAGATTTAGACGAAGAAAACAAAAATAAAATTGCTGAACCTAAAAGTCAATATGATAAAGCAGTTGCAGATGCACAAAAAGAATTTGGCGATGGATCTCCTCAAGTTGAATTTGCAAAAGCAGATCTAAATGCTGACGGCAAATTATCTAACACAGAAATTGTGACCGCAGGATATTCTTTTGATGAAGCTACTAAATTAGCAACAGATGCTTCTAAGCCAAAACCAGCACAACCTAAACAATCAAAGAACGGAAAGGTAGATGAAGATATTATCCCAGGTAATCCACCAACCGTTAGACCAGGATATGGACCAACATAATGCCAGAACAATTAGAATCTAATCAAATTAATAAACGTTCATCGGGTGCAGGACTTGCAAAAACATCTACAGGACCTTTCATTGCAAAGGTTATAAATCATTTAGATGCAAAACGTCAAGGAACTTTGCGTGTACAACTATTAACAAATACAATTCCTGGAGGTGAGAAAGATGCTGGCGAATTATTTACAGCTAGATATCTTATGCCTTTTTATGGTGTAACAAATGTTGAAAGTAATACTAAAAATAATGATTATTATAACACACAACAAAGTTACGGATTTTGGGCAGTACCGCCAGATCCAGGAACAAAAGTTTTAGTTATATTTGTAGAAGGTTCTCCTAACCAATGTTTTTGGATAGGTTGTATTCAAGATGAATATATGAATTATATGGTGCCTGGAGGTTATCCTGCAGACAAAGCATCTAATATAGTTCAAAAAGATATACTAGCGGATTTCAAAGGAAAAAGTTTACCTACAGGTGAATTTAATAAAGCAATTGATGGTGAGGAAAGAAGAGGCGTTGACCCAGATAAATTTAAACGTCCTTTAAATCCTATGATGGCACTTACTTTAGGTAAGCAAGGATTAATGGAAGATATTGTTAGAGGGCTTACAACGACAAGTGCAAGAAGAGATATTCCTAATACAGTATACGGTTGGAATACTCCAGGTCCTATCGACAAGCGTCCAGGAGCTCCAAAAGGAAAATACGGAGAAACAGGTAGAGAAGTTGATATTTTTAGAAGTAGACTAGGCGGTTCTGCTTTTACAATGGACGATGGAGATCCTACTATTTTACGGATGGGTATTGCAAAAGAAAATCCTGCAACATATTATGATATAGAAAATACACCTAAAAATATAAGCAAAGCTGATCCTACTTTACCGTTCAATGAACATATTAGATTACGCAGTAGAACAGGACATCAAATACTTTTACATAATACTGAGGATTTGATTTATATTGGAAACGCAAACGGTACAGCATGGATTGAATTAACATCTAACGGCAAGATAGATGTTTATGCTACAGACAGTATTAACCTTAGAACAGAAACAGATTTTAATTTAAAAGCAGATAGAGATATTAACATTGAGTCAGGCAAAGATATTAACATTACAGCTGGTAGAGATTACAAATTAATGGTCAACAATGATAGAGATGTTACAACAAATAAAAATGAAACAACTTTTGTAGGTAAAGATAAAAATGAATGGACTGGAGATAACCATTTAGTTGCAGTAGGAGGCAATCAAGACATACAAATTAAAGGAGCCCATACAACAACTATTAGTAAAAATTACAGTTTACAAGTTGGCGGAGATGGCAAGTTAGCAATAAACGGAGAGTACGGAAGTAAAGTTGCAGGCAATTACAGACAAACTGTTGTTGGAGCATACAATCTAAGCACAACAGGAGATAATAAACTTACAAGTGGCGGAGATACACAGATACTTACTACAGGTGTACACAAAGAAACTGCCGCACAGATACATATGAATACAGCGGCACAAACTGCTTTAGGTGCTGATAGTATAAGTGATACATGGACAGCGCCAGTAACTGATGATATTGAAGATAAAACTCAAGATTCAACAGGCACTGATTTAAATGTTCCTGTGACTGCATTAGCAAGTAGAGCAAGTGTTGCTAAGATAGCTCTAAGACCAAGACGTATACCAAAACATGAACCATGGGACGGACACGAAAATATTAATCCAGGAGGACATACTCCTAGTGCAACTGCAAGTATTGAAGCACCGTCACCAGAAGTTAGAACGTCTGCACCACAGATTGATAAAGATAGTGATATACCAGAATATACAGAAACATCTGGTATCTATAATGCACAAGATCCTTATGTAACAAACGCAGATGGAGAACGTGTCAGAGAAGAATTTGATATAGACAGAGTTTCAACTAAAAATACAGACAATCTTTCAGGCAAAAAACCTGCAGATCCTGTACCAGTAAATGAAATGCAAGAATATATGTTAGGTGAACTTATAAAAGGTCTAGGATTAGATCCTGCTACTTGCTTAAACAGTGCCGATCCTGCAGATTTACCAGCGGGTGCTACACCTGGAAATGCACAAGCTCTTGCAATGGCACTAGCTCAAGTACAAAAAGAATGTAACTTTGAACCAAGATCAGAAAATATGAATTATAGAGTATCTACTTTACAACGTGTATGGCCAAATAGATTTGGCGGCACAGCAGGTAGACGTAAAGCGGAAGCATTAGTTGCAGGAGGTCCTCCTGCTATAGCAAATAGTGTTTACGGAAACAGAATGGGCAATGGTGGACCTGAAACAGGTGATGGATTTAGATATAGAGGTAGAGGACTTATACAAATTACAGGAACATTCAATTATAAAAAATACGGAAAACTTGCAGGTGTAGACATTTATAACAATGCTGACATGGCAAATGATCCTGAAGTTGCAACAAAAATAGCTGTAGCATATTTGAAAAGTAAAACTGTAACATGGACAAGTTCTAGTTTTGGTTCTTTAGGAAGCCAGTTTGCAAAAGCAGTTGGTTATGCAGGCGGCCAAGCAAATACAAATGATAGAATAGGTTTAGGTAAAGGGTTTTATCAAAGGATTATAGCAGGAGAACTTTTACCTAGAGCAAGTTTATCAACAACTACACCTATAGATAGAGGTACAGGAACTTCGCAGGTACAGTAATGGCACTAAAAGTTTGTAGAGAAGGCGATACATTAGACACAGGACATGGCTGTGATGGTACAACAACTCTTGACACACCTTCTCAAAGCACAGTATTTGCAGAAGGAAAATTAGTTGCCAGAAAGACAGACCCAACTGTAAGTCATGACATTGATCCTGAACCTTGTACTTCTCACGTAGCACAAGTTAATGTAGGAGATACTTTGGTAGTAACAGTTGGTTTATTTACAGCAAGAGTTACAGATTCAGCAGATAGCGGACAAATGACCACAGGCGCCGCTACAGTTTTTGCTGGCGGACCAGCAGGATAAATATTAACATGGCAACAGATTTATACAAAACTATTAAAATAACTCCTAAGAGAGAAGTTAAACCTCCTATAAAGCAAAAAGCATATAGAGGGTTTAGTACAGTCAATCCTGAAAGCACAACTTTCCAACAGTTTGATATGGGCTTAATAAAACAAAATTTACTGAATCATTTTAACATCCGTCAAGGAGAAAAATTATCTGATCCTACATTTGGTTGTATAATTTGGGACGCTTTGTATGAGCCATTAACTACAGAGCTCAAAGACGCAATTACAACAAATGTTACAAATATTGTAAACTACGATCCTAGAACTAGAGCTTCTGGTGTGCAAGTATCAGAATACGAAAGCGGCTTACAAATCGAAGCAACTATTACATATCGTGATTACAATATTAGTGAAAATTTAAGGATGCAGTTTGATAAAGATGTTGGGTTAGCGTGATAGAATTAACTACTAGTATTATTGTTTATAATAAATACAGTAGCATTTAAAGAAGGATAATCGATGTCATCAACCGACAGACAAAATAGACTGCTACTCGCAGAAGATTGGCAGAAAGTATACCAAAGTTACCGCAATGCGGAGTTCCGTAGTTATGACTTTGATACACTTAGAAGGTCAATGATCACCTATCTAAGAACAAATTACCCTGAGGACTTTAATGACTATGTTGATACATCAGAATATCTAGCACTTATAGATATGATTGCCTTTCTTGGGCAGAACATTAGTTACAGAGTTGATTTAAATGCAAGAGAAAATTTCTTAGAATTAGCTGAACGTAGAGAGTCAGTGCTACGTTTAGCACGTATGCTTTCTTATAATGCTAGAAGAAATCAGCCTGCAAATGGATTACTAAAATTTGAAACTGTTAGTACAACAGAATCAATGGTAGATAGTAATGGTAGTAATTTAGCTGAACAAACAATTATTTGGAATGATCCTAGTAATGCAAATTGGGCAGAACAATTTAGACGTGTTTTAAATGCGGCACTTCCACAAAATGGTACAATAGGTAAACCATCAGTCACACAACCAATTAATGGAGTGCTTACACAGCAATATAGATTTACATCAGCTGGTTCAGATGTTCCTGTGTTTTCTTTTACAAAGGGTGTTAATGGTATTCCAACAACATTTGAAATTGTATCAACAGGTATAGACACAGATGACAATGTTCTTATTGAAGAAAATCCTGTACCAGGAAATAGTTTAGCATTTTTATATAGAGAAGATGGTAGAGGATCAGGCAGTTCAAACACAGGATACTTTTTACATTTTAGACAAGGTAGTATAAAATCAGATACATTCAATGTAAATAGTCCTTCTGCAAACCAAAGAATATCTATCGAAGCAGAAAATATTAATGAAACAGATGTATGGCTTTACAGTTTAGATGAGAATGGTGTTGCAGATAAAATTTGGACAAAGGTTTCGTCTACAGAAGGCAATAATGCAATTTACAATAGTTTGAATAAAAAAATAAAAGATTTTTATGTTATACAAACTAGAGCTAATGATGAAATAAGTTTAGTATTTGCAGATGGAACATTTGGAAATCTACCAGCAGGTGGTTTTAGACTTTATTATAGAACAAGTGCAAATAGAGCTTTATCTATAAAGCCTGCAGACTTAACTAATATTACAATAAGTTTTCCTTATGTTTCTAAGACAGGTGCTACAGAAACATTGACACTAGGACTTGAACTAAAGACTCCTGTTAACAATGCAACTACAAGTGAAACAACTTCTAATATTAGAACAAATGCTCCACAAACATATTATACACAGAATAGAATGGTTACAGGAGAAGATTATAATATTGTTCCTTTAACTACTAACCAAGAGATTATAAAAGTAAAATCAACAAACAGAACTACAAGCGGTATTAGTAGATATTTTGATTTGAAGGATGCTACTGGAAAATATTCTAGCACAAATTTATTTGGAAATGACGGAGTACTATATAGAGAGCCTTACGAAAATAAAACATCATTTACATTTGATACACAAACAGATATCGAAGGCACTATTGAAAATACAATTTTGCCTATTATAAAAAATAGAGCTATTAGTAATTTTTATTTTGCAAACTATGCTAAAATTATTGTTAGTGATCTAAATGCTACATGGGTCCAAACAACAAAAACTACCAATAGCAGTACTGGTTTACTTAATAATGTAAATGAAGTTCCTTATCAAGTAGGAAATTTTACAGGAGGTTCTTTAAAATACGTAGAAGCAGGAGCATTACTAAAATTTAAACCACCAGCAGGTCTATACTTTATTGGTAATGGAGATCTTACAAGTGATGCAACAGCAAAAGGTGCAAGTACATATAAATGGGTAAAAGTTATAAGTGTAAACGGTGCAGGAACTAGCATTGCAACAGACACAGGACAAGGACCAATTGTTTTTAACGAAATACTTCCTAAAAATAGTATACTTGAAGAAGTTAAACCAAAACTTGTAAAAGATATTACTGCTGATGTTAGAGGACAAATTATTGATCAAGTATTTGCCTACAAAACATTTGCTTTACGTTATGATCAAGTTACAAGAAACTGGCGTATTATTATTAATGAAAATTTAAACACTGTTGATGTTTTCAGTAACGGTAAAACTGGTGACGTTACAAACAACCAATTAGACTCGAGTTGGATTATATTATTTGAAACAAACGGAGAAAAATATACTGTTACAAACAGAGGACTAAGATATATTTTTGAAAGTGATAAGGAATTATCTTTTTACTTCGATGGACAAAATAAAATTTATGATTCTCAAACTGGACAGCTTGTAAAAGATAAAGTTGCAATTATGAATTTTAATACACAGCCTGATTCATTGTTACCTTTTAACAATGATGTCAATTGGGAAATTGTTAAAGAATTTAGAAATGCAGATGGATATATTAATAGTAAAAAAGTAGAAGTTAGTTTCTTCGACCTAAACGAAGACGGTAGTATTGATGATCCGGATATTTTTGATGTAGTAGTTGCACCATTAACAAATGCAAATAAAAAATATATTTTCTTAAAGAAAGTATCCTCAGAACAAGGATTTAGTAAATTTAATTATTATGATAAAGGCAGTGATATTAAAGTAGTATCAACAGAAACTGAAATTGGAGCATACAGTCAATATGAAAGTGGACAAATATTTTATATAATTGACAATGATAACTTCAAAATATTAAGTAATAATTCTTTAGTTATTACAGCAGATTATAAAGCACAAACAGGAAGATCAAATTTAAAATTTCAATATGTACATAGTGCCGACGAAGGTAACAGAATAGATCCTAGTGCAAGTAACATCATAGATGTATACATGTTAACTAGAAATTATAATAATAACTTTAGACAATACCTCAAAGGTGTTACTAGTGTTATGCCTCTTCCTCCAAGCACAGATGAGTTATTCCAAAACTATGGTGCAACAATAGCACAATATAAATCAATAAGTGATGAAGTAATTTATCATTCAGTAGAATACAAGCCGTTATTTGGTGTTCATGCACAAGAAAATTTACAAGCAACTTTTAAAATTGTAAAAAATACAGGCGAAGTTACTAATGACAATGAAGTAAAAACTTCTGTAATTAATGCAATTAATCAATTTTTTGCACTAGAGAATTGGGACTTTGGAGACACATTCCACTTCACTGAACTTGCAACACATGTAATGAACAGGGTAGCGCCAGATGTTGTTAATATTTTGTTAGTACCAAAACAGGCTACACAAGGATTTGGTAGTTTGTACGAAGTAAAAGCAGAAAATAACGAAATCTTTATTAATGATGCTACTGTTGACGATGTAGAAATTATAGATTCTGTAACAGCATCTAGAATACAGTCAACAGGTAATGTAGTTACAGCTACAGGCACAACTAATACAGGAATAAGAAGCCAAGCGTTGTCGACAAGCAGTACCACAAATACTTCAACAAGTCCAAGTATGCCAACTACAACTACAAGTACAACAAGTACAAGTAGTTCGTCAGGTAGCTCAGGTAGCTCGGGTAGCTCAGGAAGCTCAGGTGGTTCTGGTTCATCAGGAGGTTCAGGTTCAAGCGGCGGGGGCGGTAGTTCCGGCGGCGGAGGTGGAGGCTACGGGTACTAATGGCTCAAGATGAGAATGCAATTCCAACAGATGGAAATTCAAAAAGAAGATCAGTTGATTTACTACCAAGGTATTTTAGAACAACAGCAAACAAGAAGTTCTTAAGTGCTACATTAGATCAATTAGTTCAACCAGGATCTATCGAAAAGATAGATGGTTTTATTGGACGTAGAGATGCCAAAGCATTTAAGGCGTCTGATAATTATGTTGCAGACGTATCACAAGACAGACAAAACTATCAACTAGAACCTGTTGCAACAATATCAGATGATCTAGGTAACACAACTTATTATGGTGACTATAGAGATCTTATTAATAGTGCTAAGATAAGAGGTGCTGATAATATTAATCATAGTAATTATAATTCCCAAGAATACTATGCATGGGATCCTCACATTAGTTGGGACAAGTTTGTAAACTTCAGAGAATATTATTGGCTACCATCAGGACCAGATGAAATTCCTGTTTTTGGTAATGCAAGAAATATTACAAGTACATTCAATGTTAAAAAACAAGACAACGTTGATAACAACAGTTATATCTTTAGTGAAGATAATATAGTAAACAATCCTACAATTACATTGTACAGAGGACAAACATATAACTTTGATATAGATGCAGTTGATATGCCTTTCAGCATTAGAACTAGCACAGACATAGACGATGATACAAATTTGTATACTATCGGAGTAGATAAGCAAAAAGTAGAAAAAGGTACAATTACTTTTGAAGTCGACTTAGAAGCCCCAGAAGTTTTATATTATACGAACGGGAATGATGTAGAAGCATCAGGTCTAATTATTATTAAGGATATTAGAGATAACTCAGAATTAGATGTTGGTGAAAATATATTAGGTAAGAAAACTTATACCATGCAGAATGGTTATGAATTAACCAACGGAATGAAAGTTAAATTCTACGGAAAAATTACTCCTAGTCAATATGGTGAAGGTAATTGGTATGTAGAAGGCGTTGGAGATTCAATTAAACTTATTTCTGAAGATGATCTAGTTATTACTGCTGATTACTTAGATGACGTATCAACAGAATTTGATAACCAAGGATTTAGTGCATTGCCATTTGACGATGCAACTTCTTATGCAACAGTAAAAGATTATATTGTAATTAACCGATCTGCTAAAGACGGAAACCAATGGTCAAGATATAATAAATGGACTCATAAAAGTGTAATTGAAAATATTGCTAAAATTAATAACGTGCCTGTTGTTTTGAATCAACAATTTAGAGCAACTAGACCTATCATTGAATTTGAAGCTGGTCTAAAACTTTATAATTTTGGTACAAAAACAAAAGCATCTGTTGATCTAGTCGACACAGTTACAAAAGACGTTTTTTCTGATATTGAAGGACAAGTAGGTTATTTTGTGGATGGTGTTGAACTTGTTAGCGGAATGCGTGTGTTATTTACAGCAGATCCTGATAGTTTTGTTTCAGGTAAGATATATGAAGTAAGATTTATTAATCAAAACGGAACTTTACAGATTGCATTAAAAGAAACTACAGATGCAACTCCTCTAGAAAATGAAACAGTTTTAGTTAAGTCAGGTACGAATTTTAAAGGTAAAATATTTTATTATAACGGAACAACTTGGAAGCAAACACAAGACAAAATAAAAGTTAACCAACAACCTTTATTTGATTTATATAATGATGCAGGAACAGAGCTTTCAGCATTAGAATCAAGCACCTTTAGAGGTAACAAAGTATTCAGTTACAAAGTAGGGACAGGCGCTAATGATACAGAATTAGGATTTCCGTTAAGTTATAGAACAATAGAAAATAGTGGTGATATTGTTTTTGATTTTAACTTACTGTCAGATTCTTATCAATATGACGAATTAGCAGATGTATTTACAGTCAGTACCGATACTGCATTGTTAAGAAAGTATACAGATAGAACAACTTTTACAAGTGTGTCAGCTTGGACCAAAGCACCTTACAAATCAAAACAATATGTTGCAGATCAATTTGTTGTTGCAGAAAGAACAAATAACTTTATTGTTGATGTTTATAAAAACAGCGGTGATTTAAATGATCTAGAAATTAGAGCATATGTAAATGGTGTAAGAAAAAGAGAAACTGTTGATTATGTTATTAACAGAGTAAACGGTTACGCCTATGTACAGTTTAATAAGGATTTAGTTAAGGACGATAAGTTAGTTTTAAAAACTAGTTCTAGTGCAAAGAAATTAAATGGCTTAGGTTACTATGAATATCCAATAAACTTTGAAAAAAATCCTATGAACGAAAACGTTACTACGTTTACACTAGGAGAAGTATTAGATCATGTAGATAGTATTGTTGATAACATAGAAGGATTCAAAGGAGTATATCCGGGAGTAAGTAATTTAAGAGATTTAGGACATGCTTCTCAGTATGGTTTAAAATTTGTACAGCATAGTGGACCAATAAATCTTGCATTATATAATTTAACTGACAAAGATTATGATGCTATTGAAGCAATAAAATACTCAGGGTTTGAATACATTAAATTTAAAAGAGAATTTTTGCGTACAGCAAATGAGCTAGGTTTTGAAGGCACTGATAAAATTCATGTAGACAAAGTTTTAGATAAACTTATGGAAAATAAAACAAATAAAGATGCGTTTTATTTTAGTGACATGATGGCCTATAGTGGCGATACAAAAGTTAGACATATTATTGAAGACGAATCACAAACAATCTTTAGTTTAGTGCGTGGTGTAGATTATAATACTTTGTCAGAAAAAGCAGTGTATGCTTATTTGAATGAAAAACAATTATTACTTGGAAAAGATTACTCTGTAAGTGCTGACGGATTCCTTACATTATTAAATCCACCTACAGGAGGTGATGTTTTAGATGTATACGAATACGTTACAACAGATGGTTGTTGGGTACCTCCAACACCTACCAAGTTAGGATTGTATCCTAAGTATACACCTGAGATAATTTTAGACGATACCTACTTAAAAACTCCAACAGATGTAACAGGCCCTTGGAAAGTTTATGGCATAGATGAAACAACTACAAAATCATATAAAGGTAAGTTAGGTTGGTTTTATCCTATATACACAGACGAAACATCAGCTCAACAAGCAGACATTGTAGCAGGAGGAACAGGCGAAGCACACACTCATACATTTGTAGGTACTAACAAATTATTTTGGATGCCTAACAGTAGTATGGGTCATGCTACAAATGATAGTCAAACTTTTATTGAATATCCAAATGCAAGACCTATGATACAAGGACATGACGGTAGCTTATGGAGATGTTTTGGAGATTTTAGAGATACTCTGTTGTTAGATTTAGAAAAAAGAATCTACAATAATTTAAAGCAACAGTATAATGAAAATATTTTAGATATAATAGACTACGTACCTGGTCAAAATAGAAACACTGGATTCACAAGAAAACAAATTTCTAAAACAATGATTGCAGAATTTAACAGTTGGTTAGAAACTGTAGCAACACCAGACTATGTATCAAATACATATTATAAGCCAGGTGATGGATTTACATACAATTATTCTAGTGCAGGTGATCCATATGGAAATGCTTTGTCAGGATTTTGGAGATCTATATACAAAGATTTTTACAATACAGATAGACCACATAGCCATCCATGGGAGATATTAGGCTTTAAGGAAAAACCAGATTGGTTTGACGATACTTACGGACCAGCACCATATACATCTAATAATTTAATTTTATGGGAAGATTTATCTAAAGGTATTGTAAAAGGTACAAAAGGATCAAAGATAACTTATAGAAATAAATTTAAGAATGAAGATATCTTTAATTATATTCCTGTTGATGTAGAAGGAAACTTATTACCTCCTAGTGCTACAGGATTTGCTGTAGGCAATATTCCTACAACTAATGATAATGAATTTGCATTTGGTGATGAAGGACCAGTAGAAACAGCATGGAGAAGAAGTTCTCATTATCCGTTTAGTTTAATGATATCTTGGGCATTAAATCAGCCAGCACAGTTTTTTGGTTTAGCTTTTGATATCAGTAGAATCAAAAGGAACAGTGCAAATCAATTAGTTTATGAAGATACAAGCAAACGAATTGAACTTAACCAATTACAATTTCCTAACAGTGCAACTGATGCACAAAGAATATTTACTGCTGGTATTGTAAATTACATACAAGGATATCTAGCTGATAATGATACATTAAGATTTAGTGAATATAAAAATAATTTACAATCAATAGAAAATAAACTAGGTTCTAAAATAGGTGGCTTTACACAAAAATCTAAATTTAGATTAATCCTCGATTCAAGAACGCCTAGTAATGAAGGTAATGTTTTTGTACCTGATGAAAATTATAAAATACATTTAACTAAAAGTATACCTTTAGATGTATATTCTTATAGTGGAGTAATTATTGAAATAGTGCCACAAGGATATGTAGTTAAAGGATATGATAGAGATAATCCTGTTTTCAAATATTTTCCAGTAAGAAGAAAGAATAGTGATCCCTTAATAAATGTAGGCGGAGTTAGCGAAAACTTTTTAACATGGACTGAAGGCAAAACTTATGAAGCAGGACAAATAGTAGAACTTCAAGATAATTATTATCGTGTTAAAATAAGCCACACAGCAGGTGATGGATTTAACCAAGACAACTTTCAGAAACTTGCCGAACTACCAGAAGAAGGCGGAGCATCAGCATATATATCAGACAACTTTGATGTGGAACTTGCTGAAATGCCCTATGGTACATTACTAAGAGATAAGCAAGATGTTGTTGATTTACTTATTGGATATCAAGAATACTTAAAACGTGTAGGATTTAGTTTTGACAAATTTAATCAAGAAATTGAAGAAATTGAAAACTGGAGATTAAGTGCAAAAGAATTTTTATTCTGGACTACACAGAATTGGGACTCAGGAACAATTCTTACATTAAGTCCAAGTGCAAGACAAATTGAATTTACAAAACCATACACTGTTGTAGATGATATCTATGATAATTTTTATGCGTACAGTCTGCTAAAAGCAGACGGTAAAAGATTACTTGCAGACTTTGCTACTACAGAACGTGACAATACAAATGACTTTGGAATTTTTGTAAGAAATACTAATGATGGAATATATCATCTAAAAATTCCTGTGGTACAATATGAACATGCTGTAATTATTGATAATAAGACAGTGTTTGGCGATGTTGTATATAATAGAGCACAAGGCTATAGGCAAGAAAGAATTAAAATTAAAGGATATCGTTCAGACGAATGGAACGGGTCTTACAATATTCCAGGATTTATTTTCGATGATGCAAAAGTAGTTGAATGGACTTCTTGGACAGATTACTCCATAGGTGACTTAGTAAAGTATAAACAGTATTTTTATGTTGCACAAAAAAATGTTCCTGGATCACAACTGTTTAACGATTATGATTTTGTAAGATTAAATGATAAACCAGAACAACGTATGTTACCAAACTTTGATTATAAAGCAAGACAGTTTGCAGATTTTTACGATTTAGAATCTGATAATTTTGATATTGAACAGCAAAAATTAGCACAACATTTGACAGGATATCAAAAACGTAAGTATCTAGAAAATATTATAAATGATGATGTAAGTCAATTTAAATTTTATCAGGGTGCAATACAAGATAAAGGAACAAGAAATGTCCTTACAAAATTGTTTGATAAGTTAGGTAGTGCAAATAAAGATAGTTTAGAATTTTATGAAGAATGGGCTGTACGTGTAGGACGTTATGGTGCAACTAAAGGTGACGAACAATTTGATTTATCTTTAGATGAATCAAAATATAGACAAGAACCTCAATTAGTTCAGCTTGTAGATTTTATTGATCCTAAAGACACTAGTTTGATTTACAAAGTAGACAGAAACGGTGTATATGTAAAACCAGATAATTATGATCATAAGCCATTACCTACAAAATATTTTAATGACGACAACAGCTTTACAAAAACAGCTGGTTATGTCAACCCTGTTGATATTACAACACAATTAGTCTCTTATAACGATATACTACAACAAAGTTTATATCCTGCAGGTAGTTATATTTGGACAGCAGAAGATAAAAGTGGACAAACATGGGGAGTATATAAAACAGTATCTACAGATTATAGAATTACAGAAGTTACTGCAAGTCAAGAAAATAAATTTAAAATTACTATTGATAAAATAGCAGATTATACTAAAGGCGATATTATTGGAATAAATGATATTTCATCTGATACTGATGGTTACTATAAAATAGACAGTGTAAATTTAGCTGTAATTACTTTAGAATCTGTAGAAGGTGAAGATGTTGAAGCAACAGAACCAGATGCAGTTGTTAACGGATACATCACAGAATTTAAACCTGCAAGATTAAAAACACTTCAACTTGCTAACGACAGTATTAAAAAAGATCCAGATAATATATTCAGCTTAACTGGTAGTAATAGTGCTACTAACACAATTTGGGTAGATGATGATGATACAGGAAAATGGATCGTATTAAAAAACAAACAAGTGTTTGAGCTTAAACCAAATATTGTTAATACAAATGCAGGATTATTGGATTCAACTGAAAAAGATTTTGGTAATGCTTTTAGTGTAAGCAAAGACAATAATAGGATTGCAATTAGTGCACCTAAAGATTTAAATGGTAGCGTATACGTTTATCAAAGACCAAGTGATAACACAGACTTTGGATTTTTACAGCAAATAGACGAACAATTATTTTTATTCGACTCTAACGGAGGCTTTGGACAAAGTGTTGCTATGAGTCCAGATGGAAAATATCTTGCTGTAGGTTCTCCACATGCGTCTAATACAAAAAGTAGATTAAAAGGAGATTACAAAAATAACATAGCTTATACTACAGGTGATATAGTAATTTATTCAGATCAACTTTGGAAGGCGGCTAGAAATGTAGAGGCTGATGCTATCCAAACATATCAAAGCCATGCAAGTAATCAACAAGCAAAAAGTAATGATTATATAAGTGATACTCAAAGCTATCCAGAAATTGAATATATGGTTAGAGGAGATTACACATTAGGAAAAACAGAAGCAACAGACCATATTTTAATTAGAGCAGAAAAAGAACAATTTGAAGGAACTAAGCCGGGCGATATTTTATCACTAAAATGGAACAAGTATACTACAACAACAGCAGGTGGTAGAGAGCCATTCAATGGTGATCCTATACTTACAGAATCCTTGATAAATGGACAACATACTATTGCAGACAAAGTACAATATATTGTACATATACAAAGTGCATTATCTATTCCAGATGCTGGTACAGAAATTACAACTGAAACTGCAAGAGCTACATTAACATATAGAAAAGTAAACGATGAAAATGAAATGACAGTTTACATTAAAGATGTAAACGGATCGTTCCAAGCATCAGGATCAATTTTTGCTAATGGAATTTTAGTTGGAGAATATGAACAAGTTTTACAAATAACTGATGATTATCATACAGGCTGGTGGAAGGTTAATGTAGGATCAGCATTTAATACTGAAGAACTAAGCGACACAACTGCAAATCTTGTTGTAAGAAATATTACTTTAGAGACACAAACAGTAAATGATCCGTTCTTTAGTAATATATTAGATACAAAGCAAATACAAGATGTTACTAAACCCACTAAAGTTTCTGAGATTGGTATATTTTCTCATACGCAAGGACAAAGTGATATAGAAGTTTTAGATAGTAAATGGTGGGTAAGAACGCCGTTAGCTCATGGTAATAGTATTTCTCCAGGAGATAAAACAAGAATATGGCTAAATGATATTCGTGTTAATGGGTTAGTACAAAATCCAAGTGCAATAGGACTTGATTCAACTTACATAAACACAACCGAACATACGGTTGCAGATGTATGGAATGGATATGTTGAAGTAAGATTAACTAATTTTGATTTACAAGGTAATCCATTCATACCAAATATTGGTGATACATTAACAGATACAGCAACAGGTTCTACAGCAGAAATTGCTTACATTGAAAGAGCCTTTGCTACTGCAAAAATTTACCTAAAAAATAGAAATGGTACATGGGCTGTAGGATCAGATTTTGGTGAAAACTCAAATGCAACATTTGTTGAAATTGATCCTAATCTTGGCCCTGCAACAAGAACTATTGGACCTATTAATTCTGCACACATGGAAAATAGCATAAGTGGTCCAATAATAGTAATAGATACAGGAACTAATATTCCTGTTGTAGTTGGAGGAGCAAATTATTTACGTGATCTAGAGTATTGGATTTATTCGTCAAGTCTAATTCAAGGTATTACTGATAGTGCAAATCCTCCTTCTAGTATAAACTTAGATTGGACACGGGTATATAATATACCTTTGATTGCAGAAGGTTATGCATCAAACGTAGAAGAAGAAGGAACATATGCAATTTACGAAATAAAAGGGGTAACTTATAGCCTTATAAATTATTTCACAGTTCCTAACAGTGCTACTAATAGAAGGTTAGGAACAAAATTAAGATTTGTACAACCAAGTGCTGATAGTTATAAACTTTATATACATGCTGAAGGCGACGGCACAGAAGCAAATCAAGGTAGAATTTATTTTGTAAACAAAAATTCTACAGATGACTGGGCTTTATCTGTACAGAAAAACTACAGAGGAAACTTTAGAGTTTCAGCTACATATTTTGAAAATGAATTTGTTAGATTTGGTGAAACAGTTTATAAAGCAAATACAAATTTAGTTCCAGGTCCGTTTAATGTTGCACAGTGGACAGCACAGACAGGTGGATTAGATTTATTAGGATATGTTCCTAATGATACAAACTTTAGTATAGTTGAAAGCACATTAGAACAAAACAACTTAGAAGCATTTGGTTCAGACTTTGATGTCAGCGATAATGGTGAAGTCCTAATTTCTAATTCTATGTATACAAGTGTATATGAAATTGAATCAGGCAACGAGGTACTAGGATTAGACAGTAGTATTGCAAATAGAAAAGTTGTAGTATACAGACTTAATAGTGCAAGTTATGAATATTCTCAAATATTAGAACCTTTTATAGAGACAGAAGATTATGGATATTCAATAGCAGTTTCTGCAGATGGTAAGAAGATTGCTGTAGGTGCTCCAGATAACAGCGAAGTAATTTCAAACGGTGGTGCTGTATACATTTATATACAAGATGGCAACTCATTTAAATTCAACCAAACTATAAGACCTGTTACTGTACAACCTAATACACAGTTTGGATATAAATTAGACTTTGACGGCAATACACTTGCTGTAACTTCTAGAGGTGGAGATATTGTAACAGCAACTACATTTGACACAAATACTACAACACTTGACAATAATTCTACAGTATTTAGAATTACAGATCAAGGTAGTGGTGTTATTAGTATATACGAAACTGTAAACAATACTTTATTATACAGTCAAGATTTTGCTTATGATTTAGATACACAAAACTTTGGAAACAGAATGTTGGTTAATAGTAATCACGTTTATGTAGGTCTTCCTAAACAGCAGGTTCCAAACAGCAGTGTTTTAGATAAAGGATTAGTAGCTGAATTTAGAAAGCCTGCAGGAACAGCTTCTTGGTCAATAACAAGAAGACCAGTTATTCCAGCAGATGTTTCTAAATTTAAAGGTGTGTATCTATACAGGAAAAAGACAAATAGTTTAATCAGTTATGTTGATTACATAGATCCTATACAAGGAAAAATTGCAGGACCTGCAGAACAAGAGCTAAGTTTCAAAACAAGTTATGATCCTGCAAGGTACTCAAACACTACTACAGCTTCAGGTATTACTGCTTATCCATTAGATTACCATAGTGATGATTGGATTGGTAGACTATGGTGGGATATAGATAGTGCAAAATTTATTAATCATCATCAAGGTGACATTACAGAATCTTCTGCTAATTTTAATAAACTGTTCCCAGGAACTGAAGTAAAAGTTTATGAATGGGTAGAATCAGAATTATTACCAAGCGAATATGACGAAGAATCTGCGGCGCAGACAGCATTAGAAAAAGGAATAAGCGGAACAACATTGTATGGAGACGATGCATACAGTGTAAGAAGAAAATACGATCCAGCATCTCAGACTTTTACAACTTATTATTATTTCTGGGTATTAGCAAAAGCAACACTTCCTCCTGTAGATAAAAGAAGTCTAAGTTGTTATGATGTAATTAGATTAATTGAAGAACCAGCAAACATAGGTTATAGATTTGTTGCAATGTTAGCCGACAATAAATTTGCTATACATAACTGTGAATCTCTAATAGAAGATAAAGATAGTACAATTAGTTTTAACTGGTGGACAATAGAAAACCAAGAACAACCTACGCACATTCAGTACCAATTAATTAGTGACGGATTAGAAACAAGCGTTCCAAACAGAGAAATAGAACAAAAATGGTTTGATAGTTTAGTCGGATTTGATACTAATGATAGACCAGTTCCAGATATTGACTTGCCAATAAAAGAAAAGTACGGAGCATTAAATGAACCAAGACAAAGTTGGTTTGTAAATAGAACAGAAGCACGTAAACAATTTATAGAAAGAGCAAATAAAAATGTAGCTAAACATTTAATTGTTGATGAATTTGATTTAACTCCATTAAATGGATTTGATCCTCAACCTACATTGGCAACTGGACTTTATGATACTACTGCTGACTCTTACGGTGAAATAGGATTTGTTAGTGTAGCTAGAGTACAACCAGCACAATTAACATTAGAAGTTGAAAACGGTGTTATTATAAATGTTTTAATTACAAATCCAGGCCAAGGATATATTAATACTCCAACCTATACAATAAGTGATAATAAAGGTTCTGGTTGTGAATTAGATATTACCTTAAATGAAAACGGCGCAATATCTAATGTTACTATTATAAATGGTGGTAGAGATTATACAACAGATGTTAAGATTAATGTACGTAAATTCACAGTGCTTGTTAAAAGTGATGAAACTATTGGCGGCAAATGGAGTGTATATGAATGGGACGGTAAAGAATATCTTAGAACGCTTACACAAAGTTATGATATAAATCTTTACTGGAAATATATTGATTGGTACGCTTCAGGATACAATCAGTTTACATTTATTAATCATACGATTGAGTCTAGTTTCCAAATTTATTCTTTAGACGATCAAATAGGTGACATTGTTAAAATTAATAGTGTAGGTACAGGCGGTTGGTTATTACTAAGAAAAATTGCAAATCTTGACAGTCAAGATTACACTTTGAGCTATGAAACTATTGGTAGGGAAAACGGAACAATAGAATTTAAAAATAGTTTATATGATGTAAATGCAAGTAATACAGCATTTGACGGTGCAAGTTTTGATAAGATATTCTACGATACAGAACCTAACACTGAATTTAGATTAATACTTGGAATATTGAAAAATAACATTTTTATTGATGACCTTGCAATTTATTGGAACGAATTATTTTTTGCAAGTCTACGTTATGTATTTGCAGAACAACCTAATGTTGATTGGGTGTTTAAAACAAGTTTTGTAAAAGCAAAACATAACATTGGCGAGCTAAAACAAAAAGTAACATTCCAAAATGATAGTTTGCCAAGTTATCAAAATTATGTTGAGGAAATGAAACCTTATAAAACTAAGATTAGAGAATATCTAAGTTCATATGAGAAGATTGATCCAGCAAGTAATGTAATGACTGATTTTGATCTTGCTCCGTTCTATGATGAACAAAGCGGTAAAATACTTCCTCAAGATATAAAAGTAATCAACGGAGAAATCAGTGTAGGACTATCTGATGTAAAACGTTATCCAGGAAAGCATTGGTTAGATAATGTAGGATTTGAGATTGTAGCATTTAGTATTGCAGACGCAGGTTCAGGATATCAAGTACCACCAAGGATTGTTATTGAAGGCGGTGGCGGTTCTGGTGCTACAGCTGATGCATTTATAGGTAATGGTAAAGTAACAAATGTTATAGTTACAAATCCAGGAAGCGGGTATATTACAAGACCTACAATTAAAATTATAGGATCAATAGACGATGGCGGAAGTGTTGCAAGATTAAGTCCTATATTAGGAAGAGGCAAAGCAAGATCAGCTCATATTAGATGTAAGTTTGATAGAGTTACAGGAAATTACTTATTCCAAACATTAAGTGAAACAGAAACATTTACAGCAGAAGTAGATCAACAAATATTTAATTTGAAATGGCCTATGCAACTTAAAACAACACAAATAAGTGTTACTGTTGATGGGTTGGAATCTTTACGTAGTGAATACATTTTTGATAACATTGAAGACACTTCAAAAGGTTATACTAGGAATTTTGGACGTATATTTTTTACTAATCCGTTAGACAAAGGTAAGTCCGTAATTATCACATACAATAAAGCACCAGAATTATTACAAGCACAAGATAGAATAAATCTTTATTATAATCCTACTACAGGAATGTATGGAAATGATTTAGGACAATTACTTGATGGTATTGATTATGGCGGTGTTGAAGTAAGTAGTTTTGACTTTGGAACAGGAACTGGTTGGGATTCAGACTCATGGTTTACAACAACATATGATACATTTGATACAACCTTTGAAGATGAAATCTTCCAAATAGGAGACGATAGTACAAGAGTTTTAAATTTTGCAAGTCCACTAGAAGCTAATGCAGTATATAATGTTTATAAAAACGGTGTAAGACTTGATGATCCTAATTTTGGTACAAGTGATCCTGTAACAAACACTGCGGCAGTTATGCAAAGTATTACAGGTGCAGGACAAACAGGCGTTGCATTATATGACGATGCAGGTGCTTTAGCTAATGATATAATTATATTTGACGAAGAAGTAATAAGCACAAAACCTAATGATGTGCTTGTATTTAGAAAGTCAACATCAGATGGTGCATTTTTACCTGATCCAAGATCATATGATACAATTCTAAGAGGTGGTGATTTTGCATTTAGCACAGCAAGAGGAATAAATCCAGAAGAAATAATTGTTGACGGTGATGACTTTGTAAGTCCAACAACATCAAAAGGACCTGAAGAACAAGTTCCAGGACAAGTATTAGATTCAGTCAACATACGAGTTTTCCACAGACCACAAGATGGCGGAAGCATGTTATCCAGCAACTCATATCGTGCAGACGGTATTAATGATAGATATGGCTTTGGTATACAACCACAAAATAAAGACGGCTTGTTTGTAAGATTAAATGATGTGATACTAGCACAAAATTTATACAAAGTAGATTATAGAAATAAACAAGTTAAATTTAATACTATTCCTGCTGTAAATGCAGATGTTAATATTATTTCAGTAAGCGGAAATGGTAAAAACTCTATTGAACAAAGTGAATTTGTAGGTGACGGAAGTACAAATGCTTTTGTAACTAAAATACATTATAGCACTGACTTAGATTACTATGCAACAGTAAACGGAGAAGCAGTAGATTCTGTTTTAACTTCAACTGAGGATAGTGCAGGACAAGATCCAAAAGCAATGATTATATTTGGTAGTCCACCTCCTGATAACAGTGTAATTAATTATGCAATTTATACTTCAGTAGATAATTTTAGTAAAATTGAAACTACAGAGTTTACAGGTGACGGAAGTACAAAGGTATTTCCTTTAGCAAAAACGCCTTATAGTGCTTTACCTAACAGTCATAATGTTATTGTTAAATTAGATAATAAAATACTTAATCCTGGATACAATCAACAATTTGATTGTAAAGCATCACAAAGAGAATATTTCTTAGAATTATGGCAATCACCTGTAGGTAGTTTTGATGATTCAGATATACTTGTGTTGCTAAATGGTAAAGAACTTACTATTGCAGTTGAATACAATATTCGTCCTTCAAACAGCAGTATTATTTTAGAGCCAGGCATTGGAGTTGAAGGTGATATTTTAGAAATTTATTTACGAACTGATGGTGATTATGCATTTGGAGATTTACAAATCATCAACAGTCAAAATACATGGGTAGACAGTGGTAAGAATTTACAACTTAAGACAGCTCCTACTGAAGGACAAAAATTAACAGTTTATACATTTAACAAGCACGATAGTATGGATTTTGAAAGACAAAACTTTGATGTTGTTGCAAGAAGTGTTCTAAGTATAGGTACTGAAGACCACATACAGTTTAATCATATAAAAGCAGGTTTAGTAAAACTTAGATACCCTGCTATTGATGCTCAATATGTATGGCTAACAGTAAATGGAATATTACAAACACCAAGTGTTGACTACAAACTTACAGATGATAAGAATTTTGTAAAATACAAAGGTTCTTTTGCTGATGACGATGTAGTAGAAGTAATACAATTTAGTTCACAAGGAGAAATTCAACCTAAGTTTGGATTTAGTCAATTCAAAGATATTTTAAATAGAAACATATATAAGCGTCTTGGTGATGTTGCTCCATTAAAACTTGCAAAAGATTTAAAAACATTTGATAAAGAGATATTTTTAGATGATGCATCTAAATTAGGACAGCCTGATAAGAATAGCAGTATTCCGGGTATAGTGTTTATTAATGGTGAGCGTATTGAATTCTTAATTAAACAAGGCAATGTATTACGTCAAATACAAAGAGGAACATTAGGAACAGGAGTACCTAGCGTACATGAGTCAGGCAGTGATGTTTATAACCAAGGACCAATACAAACTGCACCTTATGCAGATCAAACTATTGTAGAAGAACAAATAGGTGACGGATCTACAGCAGTATTTCCACTTTCCTTTACACCTACAAGTGTAAACGAGTTTGAAGTGTTTGTTGCAGGTAAAAGATTGCGTAAAAACGCAGTACAAATGTTTAATCCTACATTAGATCAGGATTCTCCTGAAGCAGATGAGACTGCTCCAGCTGAATTTTCAGTAGATGGTACAACAGCGAGCGTAACTCTGTTAAATACACCAGCACTGGATGTTAAAATTAAGATAGTTAGAAGACAAGGAAAACGCTGGGCAGACCCAGGAATTACACTTAATGATGCGGAAAGTTTGGTAGCACGTTTCTTTAAGGCAGAAAAGGTGGAGCTACCCAAATAAATACAGTATAGGACAAAGGTATGATTGACAACATAAAAGAAGAAAACGGAGTGTTACTCCAAGGACATATTAAGATTACTGACGCTAAAACCGGCGAAGTAATAGTCGATAAACGTAACGCTATTCACTATGAGAATATGAGTATTTCTCTAGCAGAAAGTTTAGCAAATGCAGGACAAGGAACTATTTACCAGATGGCATTTGGTAATGGCGGAACTAGTATTGATCCTACTGGAATTATTACATACCTTACACCTAACAGTACAGGAACTAACGCTAGTCTTTATAACCAAACATTTATTAAAGTTGTTGATGATAGAAGTGTTAATAACACAGACCCTGCAAGAAATAAGATTGAATCAAGACACGTAAGTGGTACTAATTATACAGACATTGTTGTTAGTTGTTTACTTGATTACGGTGAACCTTCAGGGCAAGATGCTGTAGATAATGCAACCGACGCTGACAGTTTATATGTATTTGATGAACTAGGACTTGTAAGTTATAATCCATCAGGACAAGGTAGACTGTTAACACATGTAATCTTCCACCCAGTACAAAAGAGTTTAAATAGATTAATTCAAATTGATTATACTGTGCGTGTACAAAGTCTATCAGGGATGAATGAGTAATGGCATATACAATTAACTACTCAGATACTAACAAGGGAACTATCTCAATTGAAGATAGTACAATTAATCAGCAAACAAGTTTAGATATTCCTGGACGTAACACAACTAGTTATGGGTCAGTTATAGCAGAGAGCTTTCTTAAATTACTAGAAAATTTTGCAAATACAGCGGCACCACGTAACCCTGTGCAAGGACAATTATGGTATGATAGTTCAACAGGTATTGATACATTAAAATTATATGATGGTACTGGTTGGGTAAATGCAAGTGGACTTAAAAAAGGAAACAATGCACCAGACGTTGCAAATGCACTACAAGGAGACCTTTGGTCAGATACAGACAACAATCAGTTGTATATTTTTACAGGTTCAGGTTGGACACTAGTTGGACCTGAGTACAGTGACGGACTTTTGACAGGTGCAAAGCCTGTTGTAGTAACAGGTAAAGACGAAGTACTTTATACTATTTTACAACTTGAAGTTGGTGGCTCACCAATTGCAATTTATTCAACAAGAACATTTCAACCTAAGAGTACAATTCCTGGATTTACAATTATTCAACCTGGATTAAATTTATCAAACGCTAATGTTGGCGGAGACGGCATTGGAAAATATTATGGTACAAGTGAAAAAGCAGAAAACTTAGTTGTAGCAGGAGCAAGTGTTGCGGCAAGTAATTTTTTAAGATCTGATGTAGCAAGTACTTCTTCACAAAAATTAACAGTAAGTAACAACCAAGGTATACAAGTAGGACAAGATGCTATTGTTACACTTGATGTACAAGGTACATCAGGAGTTGTTACTAACTTAACATCAGGTGCACCTATCGACTTTAAAGTTAATAACTTAGGTGTACAAAAGAATGTTATAAGAATTGATTCAACAGAAAAAGTTGGTATTAATACATTATCACCTGCAGAAGCATTAGATGTTGCAGGGTCAATACAAACAAGTGCAAACTTAATTGTACAAGGTACAACTGATAGTGCAAGTATTGGAACTGGAGCAGTAAAAATTTCCGGTGGTGTTGGTATTGCAAAAAAATTATTTGTAGGAACAGATTTAAGTGTTGCTGGCTCAAGTACAGTTGGTGCCGTTGCACCTATATCTACACAAACGTATTCATTAGGAACAAGCGAAAAACGTTGGTCAGCAGTTCATGCTGTTGAGTTTAGAGGAAACTTAGTTGGTAACATTACTGGTACAGTAACTGGTGGTGCTACAAACGCAAACAAATTGACTAGTGCATCAACATTCCAACTTACAGGAGATGTAAGTTCTAATCAAATTACATTTGACGGACAAGTTGGCGGAACAACAAAAACATTTTCAACAGAAATTAGTAACACATTTATTGCTAACAAAACACTTGCTACAACACCTAACAAAGATGATGAAATAATTATTAACAGAATTTCAGGTGATGACACAGGTGTATTTAAAATTTCACAAGCGGCACTTGTAAGTAGTGTACCGGTAATTCCAGTTGGTACTATTGTACCATTTGGCGGAGTAAACACACCTGCTGGTTGGTTGTTGTGTGATGGTACAGAAGTTAGAATTGCTGATTACTTAGGTTTATATAATGCTATTCAATATCAATTTAAAGACCAAAGCCAAGTTTCATCAGGATTTTTTGGTCTGCCAGACTTTAGAGGTAGATTCCCACTAGGTGCAGATAATATGGGCGGTGCTAGTGCTAACAGAGTTTCAGATGTAAACGCTGATACAGTTGGTCTTGCATCAGGTGTTGAAAGTAGATCTATTGATGTTAAAAACTTACCTGAACACGAACATGATTTAAGATCACCAAAAGGTGCTCAGTTCTATGTTATATTAGATGACAGTGGTACACAGCAAGACGCTGATACTATTCCATATGATGCTCCAACAGGATCAGGTGCAGGACAAGCGAGAACTTCAAGTGGTGGATTGTTGAATAGAAGAAATATTCAGTACAATACTAACACAGGATTAGAAGAATTTGAAACATTTGATATTACTGAACTAGGAACACCATATAATGTTATGAACCCGTTCTTAACTGTCAAATATATCATCTATACAGGAGTTGGGGGCTAATATGGCATATCAGATTAATAAGACTAGTGGTGCATTACTTGTAAACCTAGCAGACGGGCAAATTGATGTTTCAAGTACAGACATTACACTAATTGGTAGAAACTATACAGGATTTGGTGAAAGCATAAATGAAAACTTTGTTAAAATGTTGGAAAATTTTGCTAATCCAAGTGCTCCACCTAATCCACTAGCAGGACAAATTTGGTGGGATACAGCCACTTCAAGATTAAATGTTTATACAGGTACAAATTGGACAACAGGTGGAGGACCTATTGTACAACCTACACAACCTTCAATGGTTGCAGGTGACCTATGGATTAACAATGATGCTAACCAAATGTACTTTTATGATGGTACAGATTTAGAATTAGCAGGACCTATTTACAATGCTTTCCAAGGACGTTCAGGTCCTGAAGTTGTAACTGTACTTGACCAAACAGGTACAAGTAGAACTATTGTTAAGTATTGGGTAGGTGGAACATTTGTTGGACTTTGGAGTAAGATTGCATTTACTCCACAAAACGTTGACACTATTCCAAACTTTGTTGGTGACGTTTCAAAAGGATTTAATGTTGTTGACGCTGATTTTATTTTTGCAGGTACAGCTTCTAGAACAGCGGCACTTGTAGATAGTAATAATGTATCAAGAACAGCGGCACAGTTTTTAGCAAGTGACTCAGACGATGCAACATCAGGTGCATTAACAGTAAGAAATAACAATGGACTTACTATTGGACTTACAGACAACAATGTTGTCAAAATTGCCGCAGATGGTGTTATTAATGAGAACCAAGTTTCAGGACAAAACTATACATTTAGAATGACAACTAGCACTGGTAAAACAGATGCAATGACTATTGATTCTGCAAATAGTAGAATAGGAATTTTTAACACAAGTCCAACGCAAACATTAGACGTTGGCGGCAACATGAGAGTTGGCGGAAACTTAATTGTTGATGGAGAAACAACAAGTTTAGATGTACAGACATTATTAGTAAGAGATAAAAGTATCGAACTTGCAAAAGGTGACGATAGTACACTACTTGACGATACAGCAGTTGATCAAGCAGGTATTACAGTAGCGTCTACAAACGGTACTAAAGAATTTTTATGGCGTAACAATACAAACTCATGGACATCTAATGTAAGTGTCAACTTAACAGGAGCAAGTTCACTTAAATTTGACGGAGTTGACATTATTACAGGCTCATCAGCACCAGGATTAACATCATTAGGTGCGTTATCAGATGCTAATATAGGTAGCTTTGCTTTTACAGGTGGTAATGCTTTATCTACAACCACTGTAGATGGTGCTGGTAACGGTATGAATATAACAGCGGCTGGCAACATTAACTTAGTTACACCAAGACAAATCAGAAATGTTGCAGATCCAACAGCAGATCAAGACGTAGCAACAAAGGCATATGTTGATAGTAGTATAAATTTAGAAGTTTTATCAATAGCACTAGACGTAACAGGGCTTGGAACAGCAGGAACTACGCAACAGCATACAAATATTGCTACAATTTTGAATGATATTGCTCCTGCAAGTACAAAACAGAACGGAACTGAAGCTAGAATACACTGTACAACAACTACAGGTGCTACAGCAACACTTACTGGATCTGCTTTGAATACAGCATTCAACGAAAGTTTAATACTTGTACAGCAAAAAGACAACAGCGGAAACGATGATGGCTCTGTAAGTGTTATACAAAGTGCTACGTTTAATGATGCTACTGGTAATATTACATCTACGGTATCTAGAACACTTAAATTATTTAGAAATAATGACGGAGCATGGGGTTATGTGCAAGACTTGACTCCAGGCGCTTTGATATAAATACATATAACACAATTAGGGGTTAATAAATGGCATACGTAATAAATTTAACAAATGGAGCACAGTTAACTACTGTTGAGGACGGCACCATTGACCAAAGTACTTCGCTTAAATTAGTAGGTAAGAACTATGCTGGTTACGGTGAAATCCAAAACGAAAACTTTGTCCATTTACTAGAAAACTTTTCTAGTGCAAATCAGCCAGCAGGTCCACTATCTGGGCAAGTTTGGTTTGACAGTTCATTAAAGAAATTAAAGTTCTATGACGGAACAAAATTTAGAACAACAGGTGGTGCAGAAGTAGGTACTACGCAACCAGTTGGTTTAACAACAGGTGATTTTTGGTGGGATAGCGGCAACAATCAGCTATATGCACAAAACGCTGACGGTGGATTTGTCCTAATTGGTCCA
>MDTC01097922.1_pt1 | contig 31895 bp, 35 predicted proteins | sample 811181 | NCBI WGS metagenome assembly MDTC01 (sample SAMN05326644, study PRJNA326480) | marine metagenome | isolation source: seawater | place: Pacific Ocean: North | collected 2011
CCAACACCGCCAGAGTGAGTTTGATGTTTTTTATGCTACAATTGTAGTGAATGTTTAGGAGGAATAAAATGAATAGACCTTATACCGGATATGACAAGACCGCTTCTGGTAAGCGTCCGGGTTTTGAAAAACTTATTGATCTTTTGGAAGACCATTTTGGTCTTTGGAACAATGGTACTTATGCTGTGAGAAAGAAGCGTGGGAAGTCAAGCTTCTCGGTTCATGCCACTGGTAGGGCAGGAGATTTGTCTTGGAGATCTGCACCTTATCGTGGGTCAGGTAATTATCAAGATGCCGTTCGTATGATGGATTTTTTGGTGGACAATGCAGATGTTCTTGAGATTGAAGCTGTGTTTGATTATTATCCAAAGCCTTATGGTCGTGGATGGAAATGTGATCGTAACGCTTGGAATAACTACTCTAGGAAAGCATTCAGCGGTGTTCCCGGGGGAGATTGGGTTCATGTGGAGATCTCAAATAAATATGCGGATGACCCAGCTTATTATGAGCGTGTAATCGGTGATCTTCTAGGTCAGGGAGTGGCTTCTGTTAAGCCTGCTGCTAAAACTCAGACTCCTCCTTCTGGGAAGACTCCTTGGTTGCAAATTGGTTCTAAAGGTGATGCTGTTAAAGAAGTTCAGGAAATTGTGGGTGCAAAACCTGATGGAGATTTTGGTCCTAAAACTGAAGAGGCTGTTAAAGCGTGGCAGGCAGACCATGATCTTCATGTTGATGGTATTTGGGGTCCGGGTTCGGACAAGCACGCTAGGCGTTGTGACTGCGAAGCAGACACTCCATCACCAACCCCTCAGACGGCTCCAGAAGCCCCTCAGACATCTTCTATGAGGTATCCCGGCCCTCCAATGATTAAAGTGGGTTCTAACGAGACTGAGGCTGTGAAAGCTATTCAGGCTAAGGTTGGAGCAAAAGTCGATGGCCAGTATGGACCTCAGACTCGCCAGCTTGTTCGCAACTGGCAGGCTCAGAACAGCTCTCGTCCTGACGGTATTGTTGGTCCTGCTACTTGGAGAAGAATGTTTGGATGAAAGATAAAATTATGTATATCCTTTCGGTGGGTGTTATTGCATGTATCCTCACTGCTATTGTCGGGGATTATGTGGTTGCGTCTTTTGAGACATTTGAAACAGGTGAGGCGGTCAACGTATCGTCTGATGTCATGACACTTGTTCAGACCGCTCTTGGTGGTGTTATTGGTATCATTGGTGGATACTTTGGTGCTAAAGGCTCAAACAAGAGTGACGACTGATGAAGGTATGGATTGATCAAGACTTATGTACAGGTGACGGCTTGTGTGCTGAAATTTGCCCTGATGTATTTGCTATGCATGATGATGGCTTAGCTTATGTGAAAGAACCTTCTTGGCCGAATCTCTTTGGGAGCGACGGCAAGGGGGACGGCCCTGCATTGCAGATGCATCAGACTGCTGAATTTGGGGAGAATCTTTTGGATTCGGTTATTGAGGCAGCAGAAGACTGCCCCGGAGAATGTATCTTTATTGAACCTTAGTAGGGCAAAAACTAAAATTTAAAAATAAAACGCTAGATGGTAATCTAGATATATAATGTCATGGTTTAGACCATCTAGAACACGTTTTTTACCTGCGGCTGCTGTAGTTGCCCTCGCTATGTTCTCTTTGTTTCCGAGCGTAGCGAGGGCTTCTGCTTACACTGTGACTGAAGAGTCTGACTGGTACTTTGAGGTTGAGTCGGACGACACAAATGTTGTCATCTATGGCAACTCAAACAGTTCTTGTAACCAGTTGGCATCTGACCCTTTCTTGTGGCTGTACGACTTGTCGGGCACGGTACTCGCATCAAATGATGACGGTAACCACAATAATGAAACACAGTGCGTTTCATCAAAGATTGACACAACCCTAGACGCTGGTGTTTATCGCATTCACGCTGGGTATTGTTGTTCGCAAAGAGGGAATGGCTATGATGGTGGCGAATACGAACTCGTTACCGATCTGACGCTTGCCACCGACTTCAGCACTTACAACGGAGTGAGATTTTCTTATACTCCTGCATACATTGAGCAAACAATTGACGTTTCTTCGTATGCGGGAGAAATTGATTCAATTGTTGTCACCCCTCTTGTTAAGCGTTTCTACGATGTTAACGATTACGTGGCGACGCAGTATGCCGCTTACGACTCAGCAGGTAACTTGCTGCAAGGCAATCTGACAGCATCAGCACCTACTTCTTGGGTTGAAGTTGGGTCTAGTTGGTTTCAAGCCTCAGTGTCATCTAGTGTTCAAGATTCAACAAGTTGGGACAGTGTAAAAATTCGTATCTGGGCTAAAGACGGTGAAAGTTGGGGCGGCAACTATGGCACTGAAATAAAAGAAGTTTCATTCAAGGCGAAACTAGACGGTTCTGCGGAGTGGACTGATTTAACAAGCCTGCTTGCTAATCCATACTTTAACTCTATTAATAGTAATTCTCCACCAAGCGGCTGGTCTTCCAATGCTTCTTGGGATACATGTCAAGGTTTAACTTCTTCAACTTTGTGTGGCTTTGTAGTCAATAATTGGACATGGGCAACTCCTGCCACAACTACGACAACCACTACAACATCTACCACAACAACTACCACCACAGTCCCTCAGACGATTGGTCCTCCAATGAACTTGACTGGGCAGGTTACAGAGAATGGTGTATTTCTTGATTGGGATGCTCCCAATACCGGCAATGTTGATCCAGAAAGATATGCAATATCTTTTCGAATACCACCGGGCGCAGGGTGGGGAGTTGCTACAGGAAATGTTGGTGATGAAAACGCTTTAAATACTGAATACACGCTTCCTTTTAGTATTTTTGAGAACACAGGTGGTCTAGGAGAGTCTTATGTGTTCGACATTCGTGCAGATAATGATACACTAGGTGTATATTCTGGGTGGTCTTCACAGGTCACCCTTTTGGTACAGGAGGTAACACCATCAACAACATCCACAACTACTACGACAACTACGGTTCCCCCAACTACAACCACTTCCACGACAACCACCACATCAACCACAACAACGACAACCACAACAACGACAAGTACGACAACAACCACCACGGTTCCCCCAACAACTACAACAAGTACGACAACCACAGTTCCACCAACAACCACAACAACTTCTACGACTTCAACTATCCCGCCGACTACAAGTACGACAACTACGACTACAACAACAATTCCACCTACTACAACGTCCACCACTTCCCCTCCAACTACAACTACCACTACATCGTTGCCACCAACAACAACGTCAACGTCTACAACCACAACGACTGTCCAGCCTGCCACAACGACGACGATTCCGACAACTACAACAACCACCGCTCCTTTGACGCTCGCAGAAGAAAGAGCTGAGGAAACTAAGATTGAGTTTGAAGAGTTAGGTATTGATACTGAAGGCGTTGATTTGCTTGAGGTTGATCAGGCTGAGATTAAAATTGTTGAAGAATTGGATCAGTTGGACGAGGAGTTAGCCGAAGACTTTTTGGATGTTGTTGACGGTGATGTGACAGTTGAAGAAGTCTCGGTTTTGATTGAAGACGATAATTTTGATGAGATTTCTGATGATGCGAAGGTTATTCTTGCGGCTGCTTTGACTGAGGCTGATGATGAAGTTAAAGATGAGTTTGAGGAATCTGTAAACATCTTTGAAGATGAGAGTTTTAATGATTATGTCGCTAAAGATTCGAATATTACGACTGAAGAGCGACGTACTGTTGTAGCAGCCACTGCTGCTGTTGCAGCGACTGCTGGCGCTGCTGCTGGCCCTTCTGCTGGTCCTAAGCCTTCTGGAGGCGGTGGAGGCGGTGGAGGTGGCTCTGATGGCCCACGCAAGCGTGGAGGCTCATCAAGGAGGTCTAGATGATTAAAAAGATTTTGAAAAGAGTGCTAAAGGAAAGTTATTCCTTAGCTTGGACTCTTGCTGGTACTGGCTTAGTTTTAATTACTTTGTCGGGTCAGACTAGAGATTGGGGCATATGGATAAGCCTTTCCGCTCTCACAGTACACTTGCTTGCTATTATCTTTATATCAGAAGACGAATTGTAAGCATATCCTTCTAAGCATTTATTAGGTATAATGGTATCATGAGAAATAAGTATTGTGAATGCGGTTGTGAATGTGAAGAGGGTTGCGGATGCGGCTGTGATTCATGTAACTGCTGAATGGAGATTTAAATGGATGACGTAAAAATTGATACATCAAAAACTCTTACTCTGACTCTTCCGAGTGACGCTGACTCTAATAATGTTACGGTTGTGTTAACACATGAGTTTGGTGATGTAGTGCAGGCATCTACTGCCGCAACAAGATCGTCTGAAGGGGTGTATACAATAACTTACGGCCAGCAGGATTCGGGCATTTATGTTTTAAATTCTGCTGGAAAGTACAGGGCTGATTTCACTTATTCGATTAGTAGCACTGAGTATACTCAGTCTCAATATATTAATGTGTACACACCATATATTACTTGGGCAGAGTTTTTGACAAACCATAGCGATTTGAGCGGGTATGCTTCTCAGTTTGATCATTTTGAGAAGAGAGCAAGGAATATTATTGACACTCACTGTGGGCAGTCTTTTGAATATTACCCAAATAAAAGTTTGACTTTAGATGGAGGCAATCATAAAAATTTGCATTTGCCTATTCCGATTGCAACTTTAAGAAAAGTTACATTTAATGCGGGCGATTCCGATGCAGAGGTTATTCACGACTACGCAGATTCAAGTCTTTTAAATATTGAAAAAGTCAGGCAATCGTTTAATTTTGAATCTTCTTTTTATTTAAGATTTAAAGCTAATATTGTACAAACAAATACATCTAGAATTCTAGGTAAGACTTTTAAGCAACATTCTGATTACAAGGTTGAAGGAGACTTTGGTTGGAGATATGTTCCCATGAATATTAAGCAGGCTGCCGATTTGATTATTGCAGACTTAATGAATGATGATTCTGAGTACCGTCGTCATGGTATTACAAGTGTAGATATGGATACTATTAGCTTTAGTATGAAGGGTTCTTTCTATGAAAGCACTGGAAATATTGAAGCAGATGTCCTCCTTACAGACTACACCTTGTTTGTTATGGATTATATTACCTGATGTCGTATAGAACTTTTTTAAGATACTATCATAAAGTTGATGTGTACAGTAGAACCACTACTGTGAATTCTGCTGGACAAAAGACTGCTTCTTTTGCTGTGACAAAGGCGGATACTCCGTGCGTTTTCCAGACGATTAGCAGCGAAAGGCGTGTGGCTCCTTATGTTGACAATGTTGATGAGTTTCAGCTAATAGTGCCACATTCATATGCTTCTTATTTTACGTATGCTGGTCGTGTGCAAAATATTGTTGACAGATATGAAAATGTTATTGAAGCTGGGCCTTTTGAAATTGTTCAAATAGAGAAAAAGACTGGATTTAATGGGAAAGTTAGTCATATTATTGTAACAATTAGACTGATCGTGGAGCTAGCATCATGATGCAGGTTCGTATCAATCCGACTTCGATTGAAACAATGAGATTCCTACAAAATAATATTGATCAATTTCCTAACAGGGTTCAGGCAGCTAAAGGTAAAGCTGTTGTTTCGGCAAAGTTGAAGATTGAACAATATATGAAGTCTCAGTATGGAAAAGTTGGTAATGCGATGGTTGTTGAAGAAAAAGTTGGTCCAAAAACAGTAACTGTTAACATCCGTCCAAAGCGGGCAGGCCGTCCAAACAGTAGAACTGGATATTCTGCTGCTTGGGGTGCAAACGTTAAGTTTTATGGAAGAAGGAGTTTTAGTTCGTCAGGAAGTGTTCAAATTTATAAATTAAGAAAAGGCAGCACTCCCCCTTATCCGCCATACATAAGAAGCTTTAGAGTCAAGGCTACACCAAAAGATATGTCTTTTAGATCAAATATTAGGCGTGAATCTCGTCGCATTTTGGAGAGAGAAATGATGAAATCTTTACGCTCTTATGGATTTGGTGCAAGAGGCGGCGCGCCGAGAGGTATGGCAGACATTTAAGGAGATATTATGACTATTTCTACACTAGCAGTTTACGATATAAATTCTTTCTTGGCAGCAGATTCTAGTTTACAAACTATTGCTGGTAAGACAATGAACTTTTATCCAATAGTTGGGTATGGTGAGGATACGCCTCCATTTGTTGTTTATTATGTAAACCCTGCGGTGCCCTCACTAGAATCGCATTGGAATAGGTATGACAATATTATATATAGCATTTATGATTCTGATATTGATCGACTATTAAAAATTACCGAACGATTCATTTACCTTCTGGGTCGGGCAGATACGGTTTCAGAGTCAGGTGGTGTTACTGGAACTGATACTAGAATTTTTTCTTCTTTCTTAACAGATTCTTCCTTAGAAGAGGCTATTGAGAAAGACGGTTGGTTTAAGATGGATTTGTCATTCACTGTCTACTATGTAGCTTCTTAATGTGGTATTATAAAAAGATATGAAGTATACTACTATTACATACGTAGGAAGGTCTGGTGGAGGATTCTTTGCTAGAGTCGGGAAAACGGTTTACGAGTTTGAATGGCAAAAGGGTGTTGGAATCGGCAATAGGGCCGATGAAATCAGACCAGAGCACGTAAAAAAAATCGCTAAATGGCGTGATAAAAAGGGCAAAAGAATTTTTGTTCTTGAATAGGAGGATTAAAAATGCCAGGTTCAGGCTCAGTAACTACCGCAAACATTGTTGTGGGTGAGGCAGAAGTCAAGGTCGGCGCATCGAACACTTCGATGACTAACTCGGATTTCGATAGCCTCTCATCAGTCGGTGCTACTCAGGAAGGTGTTGAAATTTCTTGGGAGCCAGACATGGTTGACATTGAAGTTGACCAATATGGAGATGCCGCTAAGGTTATCCAGTCAAAAGTAAAGGTTATGCTTAAGACGACGCTCGCAGAGGCTACTCTTAACAACCTCGCAATCGCTTGGTCATACGATCAAGATGATGACGGTGCCGATGTTCTTGTGAACAACGATGGTTCCAATACAAAGACGTTTATGTTTGGTGTTCAGAACGTTTACCCATACGAGAAGGCTGTCCAGATCGTCGGTAACGCTCCGGGTTCAAATGCTGCAAGCACTCGTACCCGTAAGTTCAACACTAAGCGTGCAATTTCGTTTGAATCATCAAGCATTTCGATGAAGCGTGCAGAGGCAACAACCTTTGCTGTTTCATTCCGAATCCTGCCAGTCTCAGCTGATACCAGCTACGAGTATGGCAAGATTATCGACGCTACTGCTTGATAAAAACTTACATATAGTTCACTGGGAAACCCTTGGATATGGTATAATTCATATCCGAGGGTTTTCCTCGTATATATGACTTTTAAGGAGAGAAATGGCACAAAATAAAGATTTGCACGAAGGCGTGGAGATTGTGTTCGCAGACGGAAACAAGAGAGTTATTAAGCCTCTCACTATTAGACAGCTTAGGAAGTTTATGAAAGTTGCAAACGAACTTAAGACTGATGATGAGGCCATGACTGATGCAGACATTGACCGTATGGTTGAAGCCGCAAGCATTGCTCTTGCTAAGGTAGACCCAGATCTTGCAGGTGACCCTGAGGGCTTGGAAGACATTCTTGACCTACGTTGTTTTGGTGAGCTGATGTCTGCTGCTATGGGTGCTGACCCAAACTAATTGAGGGGGAAGAATCTGACGGTGACCCCCTACTTTGGGAGGAAATGCCTCTTCTAAAATATGAGTCAGAACTCCTAGTCAAATGTGGGGCTTGGAAAAGCATTTATGACTTAGAAGAATCACTAACGCTCCATGAGATGTTTACCTTGTATCGTGCTGCAACGAATGATTTTAACATGAATGTTAAAGCTCTTGCAGCAACTCAGGGCGCAGATGTTGATTGGGAAGAGGATTGGTATGATCCTGAGCCACCTAAGCCACCAGAAGTGCTTGAAGGTGGCGATCTGCGCTTTATGCCCATCGGTTTGGGCTATGAAGGTGACTAATTGTTGCTTTATTGTAACGATAATGGGATAATTACTATGGTGAACTATGGCTTCTAATGATATTGATATCAGGGTATTAGTAAGCGGCGAAGATCAGTTAAAAAACTTATCTGCATCGCTGCGAAATCTTACTGTATCACTTAACGATGGGGTTAAGTCTACAGCGAATTTTGATGCTAGACAGCGTGCCCTTAATCAAGCATTAGGCAATACTGGTCGTGGTTTAAATCAACATGCTAAGTCTGCAAAGCAGGCTATGTCGAACCAGCGTGTTCTGGGTGACGAATTAAGAAGAACTCAAAGAGATCTTAGGAGTTTACAAAATCTTGCTAATAAGGGCTTTAATATTAAAGGTCTTAATCAGACAATTGCTGGCCTCCAGCAAGTAAATAAACAAATGCGTGGCATTAAAGCTCGCACTTTTGTTAGCGACATGAGGGGCATTGGTCTTGAGATGCGTCGTGTTGGTAAAGACCTCCAGTTTGTTGGTCGAAGCCTGATTATTGGTCTGACTGCTCCGCTATTAATGTTTTCTAGAAGAGCTGTTGACGCTTTTAAGACTATTGAGAAAGAACAGATTCGATTAGCTAAGATTACTGACTTGAATATTGATACGAATGAGCAACACGCTAACACGTTTGATCGTTTGACAAATTCTATAAAAGAAACCAGTCAGGAGTTAGGTATTCAACAAAGTTTGCTGACTGGTGTGACTGCCGATTTTGCTCAGCTTGGTATTGATGTTCAAAAAGCTGGTGAAGTTTTGACGGGTCTCACAGAGTTAAGTGGCCAGTTAACAATTCTTGGTGATATGGATGTTAGTGAAGCTAAAGAGCTTGTTCAGACTGTGTTCCTTGGTACACAGAGGGCACTTGAGACTTCTGGCAGGCTTATTGGTCCGGGCGAAGAGTTTGCTAATGTAGCAGAAAGGCAAGTGTTTGCTCTGAAGAGTGTTCGTGGCCAAATGTTTCTTTTCAACGCAATTGAAAATACAACCGCCCTTTCTTTGCGAGATCTGGCAACAGCAATGCCTGAGGCTGGTGCGGCTGCAAGATTTATGGGTCTCAACTTTACTGAGACAGCAGCTTTGCTTGCTCCTATGAAGGCTGCTGGTTTTGATGTAAGCGAATCTGCTAATGGTTTAAAAATCTCTTTGCAGAGAATGGTTGCTCCTACTATTAAAGCTGAAAAAGCAATGGCTGCTTTGAAACAAGAGTTTAATGATCCTGCTCTGTCTGAAGCTTTTGATGATATTGGTGGTACAGGTATTAAGTCGATTCAGGGTCTTGTTGATGTTACTGCAAGGTTGAAAGAAGAAGGGGCTGAGGCTGTTAATACGTTCTACAAAGAATTATTCCAAGGCCGTCAGGGTCCGAGAATGGCTACCGCCGCGATGGACATGGTTGCTTTCCAAGATGAGTTGCGTAGAACTGGTACTGCGGCTAATGATTTTAATAAAGCCATTCAGGATGCTATGGATGGTGCCCAGATTCCTGATCTTCCTGCTATTGACACAATTGAAGGGATTTCTACTGTAGCTAGAATTGCCGCAAGTAAAGCTGGCGAAGAAATTGATTCTTTGGGTAGAGCTGTTACTCAAACAGATATTGATACAGCGAAGATGGTCAGAAGAGAAATTATTGACAAAATGGAAGAGGGACTTCTGGATGTAGAGGAAATAGGTAGTGAGTCCGGTAAGGCATTGATGATTAACTTCCTTGGTGCAGCTAATGCTCAGGCTATTGCCACTAAAGAGCTTGATGTTGCTTTAGCTTCAACTAGTGCATCTATTGATAGAATGAAGGTTGCTTTTACAAACTTTGCGGCTGCTGCTGTAGAGCAGTTTGCTCCTTTTATTGAAGATCTATCTGTTTTTGTTCAAGATCTTGTTCGTAAATTTGAAGCTCTTTCACCACAAACAAAGAAGATTATGGCGTTCGCAGCTGCATCGGCTGCGGCTCTTGGTCCTCTTGTTTTTGTTCTAGGCCAGATGAAACTTGCTGCTGGTGTTGCTGTTGAGTCTATTTTTAGGTTTGTTCCGGGCCTTAAAACTTTAAGCATAGAGTCTGTTGCTACAAACACTGGTCTGCGTAGAATGAATACCGCTCTAACTATGCAGGGTAATACTATTGTTAACACAAACGGTAGATTTAAGACATTTATTGCAACTCTTGCTGGTGGATCTGGACCTATTGGAAAGATAGCCGACAAGTTCGGTGTAATGACTGGCATTCTGTCTAAGACTGAAACAATTGGTAGTGATGTCGCTACAGCTATGACACAGATGTCAAGTAACGCAACAAAAGCTGCTGCTGGTCTAGGAGCTGTTAGCGATGAAATGATGGCAGATGCTGGTGTTGTAATGAGAGGCAATTCTTTTGCTGATGCCACGACAGGTAAGTTTATAAGTCACGATGAGGTTAGAAATCGTGGTATCCCATTAGCTAAAGATTTTGATCCCACGCCAGATCCTAAGCGTCGTATGGCTAAAGTTTTTGACCCTTTGAAGACAGGTGCTCAGAAGGCCGCTATTGCTGTTACGGCTCCGTTTAGGGCGATGCGTACCCAGTTTGCTTTGACAAGGGCTGCTGGTGGTGGTTTCTTTAAGTCGATGTCTGCTGGTGCTTTTGGTTTTTCTAAGTCTTTGTTGCATGTCACCAAGGTGATGAAGCTTTTAAAGATTGCTTTAGTGAGCACTGGTATTGGTGCAATACTTATAGGTATTGGTGCTCTGATTGCTGTAGTTGTTAAGAACTTTGATAAAATTAAGGACGCTGCTGGCAATGCAATGGGTAAGCTTAGTTCTGCTTTTGAAGCTGTTAAGCGAGCAGTTATGGCAATTATTCGTCCATTTGTTGATCTTATTGCTTCTCTTGCTGGTGCGGGTGAGTCTGTCGGCGGTGTTGATGCATTGGGTAGTGCTTTTGAGTCAGTTGCTGGATTCATAGAGAAAGCGGCTCTTAAGGTTGAAGAGTTTGTGGTTAATTATGTTCAGCCACTTTTGTATCATGCTATGAGTATTATTGGTGGTGTTATTAAGGCTGTGGGTGGAGTTTTCAAAGCCGTAGTTCAGTTAATTGATGTGTTTAGGGGTGGCGGTACAAGTATTGGTGATGTTCTCAATACTTTGTTGGGTGCGATTAAGGCTTTGGCTAAGGGTTTGCTTCGTCCGTTTGCTGGTCCACTGATTAGTCTTGTAAACATGTTTGGTGTGGTTGCTGAAAATATTATCAATGCCTTTATATACGCTTTTGAGGGTATAACTAGAGGTGTTCTTTTTGTTGCGAGATTGTTCCCGATGGCTATTGGTGCTGGTATTAGAATTGCTGGTGGCGTGGTCGCAGATTTTGTTTCTGCGTTTGCGGCAGGAATTGATTTAATTGGTAAAGGGCTAGGTTTCATATCTGGCGGTCTAATTGGTGGTGAGAGTGGTCTAAAGGGTGTCGCTGAAAGTATCAGGGGTGCTGCTAATAATTTGGGTAACAGTATTTCAAGTTCAATGGATGGCTTGGATGCTAGTGTTGCTGATTTCTTCTCTAATATGAGATCAGGTGTGAGTGATTTCACTAATGGTGCTGCTGATAGCTTTGCTGAGTTGATAAACAGTCTTGTTGATGATAACGACATCAAAGGTGCTGGCGATGATCTTATGGATGGTCTTGGTGAGTCTGTTGAAGATAATGTCGATGAGGTTGTTGATCCTCTTGTTGATACTTTTGGTGATGGTGGCGGTGCTGCTGGGGATGCTTTTGCTAAGAAGTTTGCTGAAGCATTGAAGGGTATACAACAGAAATTTGTTGATCTTGTTGGTGATTTCTTCTCTGATGAGATTAGTAATGTTGTTGATGGTCTGACTGATGCTCTTGAGGATCAGCGTGATGCTGCTCTGGCCGTGTTTGATGATCAAATTGATGTTATCGACAAACTGGAGAAAGCTGAAATCTCTCTTACTAAGCAGAGAGAATTTGAAGCGAACAAGCGCAAGTTGCTGGATGAGCGCGAGTTGAATCGTCAGAATTTTGTTCGTAATCGTGCGCTGGCTATTTATGAGGGTCGTGTTGATGATGCTCGTATGTTGGATCGTGAAGAGCAGAAGAGCAAGATGGATTCTGCTTCACAGATTTCTGATTTGGAGCAGAAGCGTAATGAGGATCTTCGTAAAGAGAATCTTGATTTCTTGAAGGATTCTATTAAGGATGCTAAGAAAGAGGCGGATAAGTTCTTTAAGGAGCAGATTGCTGCGTTTAAGGAGGCTTCGAAGGATATTACGAAGTTTGCTCCTCAGACGATTGAGGATTATGAACAGCAGTTGACTGATCTGACGGATCTTGCTACTCAGTTCAGCGACGATAATGCTGTTGAGTTTGCTAAGACGTTTGATGAGATGCGAACGAAGATTAATACAGATATGCCAAACAAGGTTGTTGGTGTATTTGGTACTAATCTTGATACTTTGATTACCACTGCTAAAGACAAGTACGGTTTGGATACTGTTGATAAGGGTATTGTTGGTGCGACTGTGAGCCTTTTGACTCAGATGGGTGATGCGTTTAGTCCAACTGGTGAGTATGCTAGTTCAATTAATACTAATTGGAGCAGTATTGTTGATGCTATTGAGGCTGAGATAACTGATACTGGTGCTGATGGTATTGCTGCTGCTATTGAAGATAAAGGTCCACAAGCTGTGCTTGAAGAGGCAATTAAGAATGCAGAAGAAACTATTCTTAATGAGTGGAGGGGTACTGTTGGTCATATTATTTCTGAGGTTGATGATCTTGCTGGTTTGATGGACCCGATGATTGAGAATGTTCTTGAGGCTCAGATGGCTTTTGAGGCTTTGGAGGAGGCGGCTAATGCTGCTGCTAATGCCACATCTGGTATCGGAGATGGTAACTTTAAAGTTCAGCCTTTAATTAATGATTACGCTGCTGCTGATATGAATATTGTTGTTAATGCTAGCCTTGCTGAAATTGTTTCTGACAAAGCAATGATTCCTAAGACGCTTCCTCCGGGTGCAATGTTTTATCGGAATGGCGGCATAGTTCCTTCGTTTGCTAATGGTGGCAGGGTGCCTTCGTTTGCTCCGGGTGGGTATATGACTCCGGGCTTTGCTTCAACGCCTATCCCCGCAGTGCTTCATGGTGGCGAATTTGTTCTTAACAGGCAGGCTGTGCAAAACATTGGTATGACTGCCTCAATGCTTACTTCTTTGAATAAGGCAAGGTTTAGAAGTCCGGGTGGTATGGGTGCTGGCTATTCTTCAGGTGTAGTAAACAACACTACGAGTACGACAAATATTTATGTTGAGAACTTTATTGGTGAAGATGAGTGGTTTAATAGCATGGTGCAGCAGTATGATATGAAAGTTAGACCTATGAAAGACAAGCAGTACAATATGGAGAATAGGTTCTATACCACTTACAAGGGTGCTAGTTACTGATTATGGCGGTGATTAGTAATCAGCAGACTGATCTTGTTAAGTATTTGTCTTTAAATGGGAGCGAGCTGACAGTTGGGGCGGCTCAGCATTCTAGTTCAGAGCAGTTAAATATTTCTGATGTTGAAACGGCTGGCGGTAGAATTAAAAGGTATCACAAAAAGAATAAAAGATCTTTGAGTGTTTCTTATGATTATATCCCTTCAAATTCAGATAAGACTGTTGATGGTCGTAAAGGGCGGGATTTTATTTATAATCTTGCGACTACTGCTCCTCAGGTGACAATTGCTTACAAAGATGAACCAACGGGGGCATCTGTTTCATACACTGGTTTTATTGATAGTTATTCAGAGAGTATAATTAGAAGAGATCCTGTAGGCCAGTGCGTCTATTATCAGGTTAATTTTGAACTTGTGGAGGCATAATGGCTAGTTGGAGTGGTTCAACATATTCTTTTACTCAGTCTCTTAGTGCGGTAGATTTTTATGGTACTGGGGAAGTCGAAGGGATTTCTGCTTCTCTTAGTGGTTCAGTCACACTTTCTGTCTCTGTTACAAAAACCACTTCTGGGTCTGCAAATTTAAGCGGGGATGTCCCAACCACTTCGGTTGCTACTAGGATTCAACCGGCTAGCGCATCTTTGGATGGCAGCGTTAGTCTTACTGCAATAGGTGGCAGATTAGCAACCATATCGGTGTCTTTTTCACCATCGGTTTCTTTAACTTCTTCTACGATTAAGGAAGCTTTTGCCGCTTCCGCTTTGTCTTCCGATGTAAATCTTACTGCTACATCTTTGAAAGAAACTTTTGCTGATTCTGCAACGTCAGGCAGTCTAAACCTTTCTGTGACTGCTTTAGAAATTCTATTTGCTACTGCTGATCTTACTGGCACATTGGTGAGTGTTGTCGTTGGTAGAGAAATTCTTTTCACAGGCTCTTCCATAGAAATAACTTCTAATGTTATTCTTCCGGGCACTACAAAATTTGGTCCTAATGTTGTTGAAGATGTTGAAACAATTAGGACTTTGATAGCGATTGATGGCAAACCTTTGAGTGAGCACAATCGTAATTTTGATTCAAACATTATTCAGTCATTTGTTGAAAATAGAAACTGGGCATCTACTAGGAGTAGGTATTACAAAGCATCTAGTGGTCGAAAAACTTTTTCTATTAACTGGACTATGTTGCCTAGTTTGAGAGATCAGACTGTTGATAAGCGATTTGGTCGGGATAAAGTGCATGAGATTGCTACAGATCCTGAAGTGCACACTTTGAAACTTCTTGATTTCGATAGCGACGGAACTACTCCTTACACAGAAACAGAGTATAATGTATTGGTGAAATCTTACAGCGAAAATTTGATTCGTAGAGATATCGGTAATGATATGTATTTGTGGGATTGTTCTATTGAATTGGAGGAAGTCTAAATGATTACCTCTGACATTTATGGTAATACTCTCACTAACACTTTTGATTCCAAGATCATTTCTGCTTCACAGAGACTTAAGCCCAAGGTTATCGCTGACTGGCTGACTAGCAAGAACTGCACAACGCTGTCTATTTCAGTCGATGCTAATAATCAGCATAGTTCAAACTCTCAGGGTGATTTGGGGTATTTCTTTGCTCCTGAGCAGGCTATGAATGGCTATGAGAGGCAGTCGTTTACTTGGGCTGTTGCAGACGCTAAAGATGTGGATGGAAACACGATTAAGGCTGATGGGACTTGGCACGCTATGCCCGCAGACCTTAGTGATGATTATGAGTTTGGTTGGTGGTCTGGTTCTGTTTCCACAAACACTGTTGAGTCAACTTATGGTGGCTACGAATTTACTAACAATCCAACAGCAATCTTTACTTTTGATGATAGAAAGTGCAATATTGTCAGAGTAACGACTTCAGAATATTACGGTCAAGTTCACACTTATAGACTAACTGTTCGGAGTTCTGATTCAGGTGTTCCTAATCCTTTGCATACTGAGGTGATCACTATTCCTAGCGGTTCATATTATTTTGATCATTACCTGCCTTCTTCTTTGGGGCATTCTACAATTGATACCGTTGAGGTGGAAATTATCTCCACTAGAAATCCATTGGATTATGGAAGAGTTCAGGAAGTTAATCCTATTTATCAGACAGATATTAGTGATGATGTAATTAGTTTGACTATGGATAATACTAGAGATTTGCACGTTACTGAGTTGCCGATTGCTGGTTCTGGTTCGGGATCTGTTGCTTTGAGTTTAGATAATACTGGCAAGGATTACAGCATCTTCAGCAGTTCTTCAGCTTATGGCCCCTACATGAAGAAAAATGTGAAGATTCAATCTTCTATTGGGTGGCAAACTCAAAAGTATGACTCTCTTTTTGTAGAAAAAGAGTTGCGTGCGGGTATCAACGCTAGTGCAACAACTGTAACTCTTAATAACACGGACGATCTTCCAGATGGGGGTTCCGGTGATGAATATGTGATGATTATTGATCCTGACAACTACACAAGAGAGTACGTGCTTGTTTCTGCAAAGACCGACACTTACACGCTTTCTATTTCTCAGCGAGGTTTTAATAATTCAATTGCACGTAGCCACGCTACTGGCACAAAGGTAGTTTTTGAAACCTATGAATATCCTGCCTACACGCCGACTTACATAAATGACTGGCAGGCTCAAAGTGATGCTATGACTTCTGGTGGTTCAAGTTCTGATTGGTCAAGATTTGCTTCCGAAAAGATTATTACTAATGGTTTCTTCTTAGAAAAAGCAACTGTTGCTGATGCTGTAAAGAATTTGCTTATGAGAGCTAACTATCCTCAGGCAGATTATTTGTCTTTGAATACTTTTGACAGATCTGCTTTGGCTAAGGGTGCTATTTTGCACATGAATTTTTCTGAGCGTGCAATTGATAGGAGTGGTACAGAGATCCCTGTTTCAAATGGTTTGAGGGCAAGATTCTTCGCCATGCCTAACGGTCGCTTTAATAAAGTTAAAGATATTATTGCTGACGCTTTGGATAAGGAATTGTCTCAACTTGAAAAGGCTTTAGGTAGCAAAGCTTTTACTGTTGCGGACTTCACTGTAAATACGGTTGATATTAATGACAATAGTTCTTATGCATTAGATTTGATTGATTTCACATTTACCGATGCTGCCGGTGAAACAGTAGAGGATTATTACAATATGGTCTTTGATGGCTACTATATTGCACCAGACTCTGGTGATCAGGTTCTTGCTATTAACATTGCTCATGGTGGTGTTCGTTTGTATTTAGAAGACACTTTGATCTTGGATAGTTATCGTGTCCATTCTGTCGGTCCGGGTGTTTATGAAGAGATTGAATCTGAAACTGTGAATTTGGTTGCGGGTAAGCCTTACAAAATTCGTATTGAGTCCTTCTATTCTGCTCCAACAAATGCATCTGATCAGTTTAGTATTTACTTACAGTATGCCGTAGGGAGCGATCCTCTTGCTATCGTACCTATTGAAAATGTTTACACTATGACTGCTATTGACCGTATTGGTTCTGTTGACGCTCCTTATACTGCTGGTTCGACTGATAGAAATAAAGTTAGAAATAATGGTGTGTATATTGGTGACATTTCTGTCGGTAAAGATGGCGGTCTTGTTTCTGACACTGAAAACTATTCTGTTCATTTTACTTCCACAGATTACATGCGTCTGCCTTATGATTTGTCTTGGGATTTAAATAACTCAAGTAGTGAAAATTATACTGGTGAGTGGTCAATCGAATTGTACATCAAGCCGACGACAAGCGGGTTCGGGGGAGATTACGCTTACATTAGCAGTTTCGATGGCGCTTCTCCGACAGGTGGGTTTGAATTCTATGCGGACTCAAGTGAGCACGGATTTAAGATTGAAACATCATCAGGTATTGAATCAACTTCAGTCTCTGGCACGTTGAGCACTTCTGCTTGGTCACATATAATTGTCACTTATGACGGTACAGATATTAAGTACTATTTAAATGGTGATTTACAAGACACTTTGACTGTTGTCGGAACTATTTCGTCTTGGAACAATCTTGATATTGGTTTCGGTGGTAGAAATGCTTACTATCTTATAGGCACAGGCGAAGTGGCACCCACAAGTCTTAAAGATTTTTACTTGGATCAATTCCTAATTTACAGCAAGGCTTTGTCTGCGGCACAGATTTCTGATCGGTACACAGAGGCGGTTATGCAACCTTTAACGGTTTACCCGTTCTTGTACGGCAATGAGGCTTCGGCTAAAGATATTATTGAAGAAATCACTTTAGCAGATTTAGGTCGTTTTTATATTGATGAGATCGGCAAAGCTCATTATGAACATTTTTATGCTTTCTTTGAGCCGAGCATTGATCGTCATGCTAACACTCAAGTAAGCATTAATGATGATACAAATATTATTTCTGCTGCTTACAATGTTCAGTTGCAAGCGAACAAGGTAGTTGTAAAGATCGCAGGCTTGTCATCTAATCTTGTAGGAGTTCAGCCTTTGTGGAGAGCAGATAACCCTACAACTTTAGCGGTTGTAAATTTAGAGTCTGCAATTACAGATTCTGCTACATCTATGACTGTATCTAGCACAGAAGATCCACCTTTTGATAAGGTTGGTTATCTTGCTATTGATGACGAGATTATAAAGTATTCTTCAAAGTCTGAGAATGCGTTCAGCGGTCTAGAAAGGGGTGTCTTAGGAACAACGGCGGCTTCTCACACTCAAGACTCTGCGGTTAGAGAAGTGCGATACTGGGATCTTAAGTATGACAAAGCTCCTGCTTACGATGTCAGAGATCCATTTATCACTGGTATTAGGTTTGAAGAACCTGATGAAATTGATGTTCTTGTTTGGAATGCAGAAAATTACGGTGCTGAACTAGCGATTTCTGCTAATGCAACTGTTGATAAGGGAACATTTGTTTTTGCTGAAGGAACCGATCCTCTGACAGAAAAAGTTGCGTTTACTGCTGTGTCTGGTACTCCTGTGTTGTTGACTGAGCAAAGTTCTCAGATTAAAGAACAGAGTGCGGACTTGAGTGAAAATATTCGTCTGTATGGAATTAAGGAGGTTGTGATTGAAAATACCTTTATTACTGACTTTGATCACGGACAAAAGATTGCTGATTTTATTATCTCTAAGATGAGTACGCCTGTTCCAATTATTAATGTGAATACTCTTTTAACACCAAAAGCAGTTGTCGGTGATCGTGTCAGGATTACAGAGCTTGATGCTTTTGATATAATTAATGGTGACTATTGGATTGTTTCTAAGAATGTTTCTTATGGCGATTCTCCTAGTCAAACATTGATGTTGAGGAAGGTAGTGTAATGCCAAGATACAGGCCGGGTGCGAGCAGACGGACGGTTTCTTCTAGGTCTGGTGCTATCTCTGAGAATGCTGTTGTTTATTCATCGTCAGGTGGTCACAATCATGACGGTGCTAATTCTAGTTTGATTGATGTCAACAAATATAGTTTGTGGGATTTTACATTAAATACCATCTACAGTACAAACGATAGAACTTCTAAACAAAACTCTCATATTGAGCAGTTTAGAAATTATGTAAAGAATATCATTATTAATGATGCTTTTGGGGCTGCTGGTGTCACTTTGGGTGATAATGTTATTAATGCTAACAATATTGTTGCTGGTTCTATTAGCACTGATCTTTTGAGAACTGATGCTATTAAGTCAACCAACTATAGTTACACAAGTGGTAATTTTAGTACGGCTGGAACATTTTTAAACTTATCTGACGGATCAATAATTTCTAAAGAGTTTTTTATTGATTCAAGCGGTAACGCTGGTTTTGCTGGTGCGATTAGTGGCGGTACTATTGATATTGGTGGCATAGACTCGTCGTCTTTTCATGTCAATAGTGCTGGCGATATGTGGTTGGGTAGTCCTGTGTATAGTGGTGCGCCTTTTAGGGTCTCTAGAGATGGGGATATTGTTGCATCAAGCGCAACTATTACCGGAACTATTAATGCTGATGCTGGTTATCTTGGTAGTAGTACATCGGGTTTTGATATTTCATCAAATTCTATTACTTCTCAAGATTTTGTTGCAGGTGGTGAAAATAGCGGTCGTGGTAAGTTAAATCTTTATTCATATGGTGATATTGTTATTGACTCTTCTCCCAATAGCGGGCCTCATTCTGGTCAGACATATAAAACATCTATTGTTGGTGAGTATCTTTATATAGAAAAAACAAGCTCTGGTGATAAGCCTAAAATTTTAATAGGCAACACCACTGGTAATACGGATGATGCCGCAGTTGTTATTTACAAGAACGGTTCCACTAAAGCTTCAATGGCTATGAGTAGTAGTGCTGGAAATGTTCTTTTGTACGATTCAGCAGGAACTTTAATGATTAACTTAGTTGGTTCAACTGGAGTTCTGGCTGGTAGAACATTTCAAGCTTATAACTCATCTGGTAGCATGACTGCTGAGCTAAAGGGTAGTGATGGTAGTATACGGGCAGGAAACATTAATGGTGGATATAACAATACTAACACAAATTCTATTGGTCAGGTTACGATTAGTCACGGCTTAAATGCAGAGCCTGATTTTGTTGTAGTGACTCCCGCCCAGCACTCAAGTAGCACGCCTGACTGGAACGTGCAGTATGTGGTTACATCTAAAAACTCTTCAACCTTTACAGTGACGCTCTATGAAGGCTTGAATGATACCGTCGCCAGTGACACTCAGGCGTGCTACTGGTTTGCTGGATTCTCTGTTCATACTTAATATTCTAAATAAACTTTTATCATATAAAATAGTTATATGAAAAAGTTTAAGTCAATTATTACTCGTATAATTGCTGTTTTTGCTGCGTCTGCTTTGAGTGTTATTGGTGCTGGCGCTATTGCTGGCATTGAGTTGTGGAAGGCGGCTTTAATGGCCGGTATCGGTGGTATGGCTACGGTGGTTGAGGCGCTGGCTAGAGCCTACATGGATGACGGTGTTTTAGATGAAGATGAGATAAATGCTGCTTTTCATAAGGTTGATAAAAAAGCGGCTTCTGAATAGTTCCTAGTGTATAATAGTAGATAGTATGGCTTACGAAAACTATAAGTTTATTTCTTGGGCAAGCGGCACACCTATTACTGGTACTCGTCTGGCTCAGATGTCCACAAATATTGAGCAAGTTAAACTTGCTACTGATGACCGCCCACAGGGTATTATTAAATACACTAAGGCTAGTTCACCTATCACATACGGTACTAGCGACAGTACAAGTGTTACAAGGAACACGCTTGCTAGTTTAAGGGATGACACCCCTAGCGGGTCTGATAATCGTCTTAGCGCTGATGCTAATAGATATGTTCGATTGATCTTGGACTTTCCTGGTATAAAAATTGCTAGCAGGGGTGCAGAAGATACGAAGTATGAGTTGTTGATTTATTATGGTTTGGATACTGATCCTTCACCAACATTAGTTTCAAAACATTATTTGAATCCTCACATTTATGCTTTTTACGATGTTAGCTCTGATGCTTCGACTACAACTGTAAGTGTAAGAAGTAGTGGTAATGATGTTTACTTTGGTGCTGGCATGTATTCTATTGTGCTAGACACAAGTTCTTCTGGTTGGACTAATAGAAGCTATTTCTGTGCTGTTCAGAGAACTGCTAATAGCAATATGGCCAACGTTCCCGATTATACAGTGATGGCTTCGTCTACATCTCCTGTGGAGTTCTATGCTGAAGACATTGGAGGGACTTCTTAACAGTGAGTCTCGCTTCTCAGCGTAATGACATTGAGTGGAAAGCCGGTCATTTATCTGGAAGTGACAGCCCTAGCTTTCAAGGCGGCAAGTATATTGATGATAAAGGTTATGTTAAAGTTTTAAGACCTGAGCATCCTAAAAATATTCGTGGCTACATCTATGAGCATAGGGCTGTGATGGAAGAGTATTTAGGCCGGATGCTCCAGCCTTGGGAAACTATTCATCACATTAACGAGATAAAGGTTGATAATCGGGTTGAAAATCTATTTCTTTGCACTGTTCCAGAACATAGCGCTATTCATCGTGAAGGTAAGCGTCCCAATGAGGCTCACAGAGCAAAGATGCGCGAGGTGGCTAGGGAGCATAAGCCTCACTTAAAGAAAAGAAATAGGACTTTGAGAGCACCGAGAGAAAAATTTTCCTAAAGACACATTTGCTTCAGATTTCTGCTACCATTTGTATACTGTCTTGTAGACCTTAGGAGTTTTAATGAAATCATGTGAAGCGAAGGGGTGTAACATTGAGTTTACGCCTAACTCGTCTAACCAGAAATATGCACATTCTACTTGTCGCAAAACTTTAGATAGTCTTGGGATTTGTAGATATCGTAAAGAGAATGGATTGGTAGATATGCCTGTAGATATTACATCTGGCGACTCGTTTGATTCTGATGCAGAATTGCGTGTTGCCTATTCTAAATTGCAGAAAGAGTACGATAAAGTCAAGAACAAGAAAGATGATCTTGTTGATGCTGTGTATCGTGCTACTTTGGAACTTGACACAACCGTTAAGGCACCAAAAGTAAAAGCTCCTCCTAAGGATAAGCGTAAGGGTAAGACGGAAGAGGTTGCGGTTGCTGTTATCGCTGACTGGCAGCTTGCTAAGGTTACACCTGATTACAACTCTGAGGTTTGCGAACAACGTATTGAGCAGTATGCTCAAAAGATTATTGACCTTACAGAGATTCAGCGTGCGGATCATCCTGTTAAGAAGCTGCATGTGTGGGCTTTGGGAGATATTGTTGAAGGAGAACTTATCTTCCCCGGTCAATCATTCTTAATTGATGGTGGCTTGTATCGTCAGGTCACTGTTGATGGGCCTAGAATTATTAAGAACTTCTTAACTAAGATGCTTGAGAACTTTGATGAAGTTCATTTTACTGGTGTTATTGGCAATCATGGCTCTATTGGTGGTAGGGCTAGGCGAGATCACGATCCAGAGACGAATGCTGACAGAATGCTGTATCGTGTAGTACAATGGATGTTTGAGAAGGAAAAACGTATTACTTTTGATATACCAGATGGTAGGGGCGAAAAGCACTGGTTTGCTGTCCCTGAAATCGGTAATTACAAAAGTTTGCTTTGTCACGGTGATCAATTCAATGGTTTATCTTCATTCTATTCGTTCCAAAAAAAGGTGTATGGATGGAAAGTTGGTGCTCTCGGGGAAGACTTTGATGATGTCTACATTGGTCACTGGCACACTCCAACTAAGATGACGTTTAATACTATTCAGGTTAGAGTGTCGGGCAGTCCTGAATCTACAAACACTTATGCTATGGAGAGCCTTGCTGCTATTGGAAGACCTTCACAGCCCTTGATGTTTGTTCACCCTGATAAGGGTATAGTCACAGCAGAATATAACTGCTGGCTTGACTAAGGAGGAAAATAAATGATTAAATTGTCAGAGGCAAATAAGAAAATGATTGCTTCATATGGCCGTAGCGTTATCGGTGCAGCACTTGCAACGTATACTGCTACAAGTGACTGGAAGATGGCTCTCAACTCGCTTTGGGCTGCTTTGATTCCTGTCGCAATGCGATTCTTGAACCCGGGCGACAACGCCTTCGGTAAGAACGCCGGTGCCTGATTTAATTAAAAATTGATGTACCTAGCCCCTCTGCTCTGAACTGCGTGGTAAAATATTCATATGGATATTAAAACAAACATTCCACTTAAATGCACTCGTTGCGGAGGGGCTAAGTATATTGATGAGCCTTATCCGATTTTCGACACTTGGTATGTGGATGTTGTTTGTATTGCTTGCGGTCACGCAAAAGATATTCCTGTGTCGGAGCTAAGGGAACTAATTTCTAAACTTGAGTCTGCAATGAGGAAGAAAATTGATAAGTGATAAGGTAATTACTAATAAAATTTACATGTACGCTGGCTCTTTACACAAAGTAAAACGAGTTCAAAAGAAAAATGGTAAAGTTGTGTTGAGCAGTATGAAAGATTCTTCTGAAGTTGTTGTGCCGCTGGCTGGCTCTGATTTATTGCTTTCTAGAGTTTATACTATTGGTGAAGTGGCAAAAATTGTTGAGCGTAGACCTGATACAATTAGGAAGTACGAAAGGTCGGGTCTTATCCCAAAACCAGTCGCTGTCGGTGAAGAGTACCCATCGTATAAGAACTGGCGATTCTACTCCCATCCAGATGTCTATGAGATTGTCGATTTTTTTTCAAATAGAACCCCCGGTCGCCCCGTAAAAAGAGTAGAGTCTATCGAATCCGTTGATAATCGGATTCAAAATCTAAACCAAAAAGTAAAAATGACAGCAAGGAGCATACAAAATGCAAGAATCTAATGTTGAAATCTGGGCATCGCTTGGAATTACTAAAAACCTTGGAAATTATGAATCACTTCGTCTAGATGCTGGTGCTAGAGTTAAGGCATCATCTGAAGATGACGAACAGGCTTGGGCTGATCTGTGGAAAGCAGTTGACGAACAGATTGAGGCTAAGCTTCGGGAGCTAGATAGCGAGAATGAAAAGTGATTGGAGAGACTATGCAGTCTGTTCACAAGACAAATCTCCACATAAGTGGTTGTCGTCAAATATTGACGAGATAAACTACGCTAAAGATGGGTGTAGAAGGTGTACTGTTCGTAAAGAGTGCTTGTATTCCGCAATTTATGAGAGAGAAGCATTTGTGGGTGTTAACGCAGGCTATTCCGAAATAGAGTACATGATTAGAACATGGGAGCCAGTAGAGGAAGACGATGAAACTAACTGGAGAAAATCTGATAGACTTATTCAAGTCCTATTCAGAGAAATCATCTAAATTATTTATTCCAGATTCCCCTCGGCAGGATCAGGTAGCTGATAGTCTTGCTAAGCATTATGACGGGGAACTCTTACAGAAGGCGGTGAAGTGGTATATTGACAACAGGCCGGGGCCATTCCTTGTATTTGAATTCGCAGTGGAGTCAAGGGATATGGTTGAGAAGGTCAAGTATGAAAACGAGGCTAAGTCTCGCTTTCAAGACATTGTAGCCGAAACTCGTAAGAGAATGGAAAACTCTTGAATTACGAAATTAAATTACTTAATTCGATTATTGAATCTAATGATTATGTAGAAGCAGTCAATAGTGGTGTTGAGAATGTCTTTATTGAATATAGAGATGTTTGGAACTTTCTTGTATCGCACTACGATGATCACAGCAAAGTGCCGTCGAAAGACACAGTAAAGTCTCACTTTTCAGACTTTGAATTTTTTAACACACCTGAACCTCTTGCTTACTATGTAGATGAAGCTAAGAGGGAGTCTCTTGCTTTTCAGACAAGGCAGATTGTTGCTAAGGCTCACTCTTTGATTGGTGACGTTGGACCAAAAGATGCGTTATCGTATCTTATGGAACAAACCAGTAAGCTTTACAAATACTCTAGTTCACTCAAAGACACTGACCTTGTATCTGAATGGCGTGACAGATATGATGATCTTAAAGAGAGGTCAGAAAACCCTGATAAACATACTGTTGGTATTCCTAGCGGTATTGATGTCATTGATAAGACGTTTGGTGGCTGGCAGGCTGGCGACTTTGTTGTATTACTGGGCTGGACTGGTGTTGGTAAGTCATTTATTGCACGTTTGTTTGCGGCTAATGCGTGGCGTGCTGGTTATCGACCAATGATTATTTCTCTTGAGATGAATAAGAAGCAAGAGGGTCAAAGATTAGATACATTGCTTAACAATGGCGAGGGGCATTTTACTAACACTGATTTAATTAAAGCAAACCCTGCTATTGTTGACGGTTATGAATCTTGGGCTGAGTCCACCTTTGAGGGTAAGCAACCAATTTATTTGATTACTTCAGAAGGCTTGGAGACTGCCGACCAAAACATGGTTCAGGCTAAGATTGATCAGTATCAGCCCGACATGGTTATTCTTGACTATCATGGTTTGTTTGATGATGCCACTGGTGCTAAGAATGAGACCGAGAAGGCTAAGAATCTATCGAAGGCTTTCAAAAGAATTGCTGTTAAGAACAATGTGCCTATTATTGACGTAGCAGCAGTGACTATGGCGGAAGGTCATGGGGATAGGCCACCTGAGCTTGAAGAAGTTGCTTGGTCAAAACAGTTGGCATATGATGCTGACTTGGTTCTTGCTATTCACCGTGAGTTTAACTCTGATCTTTTCCAAGTGGTGTCTAGGAAGGTGCGCAGAGCGACACACTTTGGGTTCTATTTAAGGTGGGATTTAGAAACAGGAAAGTGGGCAGAAGAGTGGGACGTAGGGTGACGACTGAAAAAATCTTTCACACATTGAAAGGGACGGCTGTTGATATTGAAACAGTTATTAGATTGCGTTCATGGATGGAAGATGAAGTCAGAAAGACACAAGGTAAGTTTAAATTTACTTCGTTAATTACTGATTACGACAAAGAGACAGAGACATTTGAATTCAAGCTTCATTTCCACAGGTAATATTCAAAAAGCAGTTATGGATCTGCTTGATGGTCAAGGCGTAGAGGTTCATACTCAGTCAGGCACTGAGGTTGCGATCTATTGCCCATTTCATGACAACACTCACAGTCCTGCGTGTTATATAAACACAAAGACAGGATTGTGGCAGTGTTTTAATCCTTCATGTGGCAAGAAGGGCAACTTTAGACAGTTGTATAAACACATGACTGGTAAAACATACGGTCGTGAATGGATGCTTGACCCTGTTAATCTGCAACGTGAACTTGATCTTGCTCTAGTTATCAAAGATGGTACTGAAGAGTTATCGACTGATACAATTGAAGTTGACTACGACAGTGATGAGGTGAATAACTTACAGACTTTAGTGGATAGGGGGTATGATCTAGATATACTTGAATATTTTGAAATAGGTTATTCAAGGGTTAAGGATCGTGTTGTTATTCCTGTTCGTGACCCACAATACAAGATTGTTGGTTTAATTGGTCGTGCTGTGCATGACTGGCAAGAACCACGATATCTGTATAATAAAGGTTTTAAGCGGGCAGATGTTTTATTTAACATCCAAAATGCTAAACAGTATGATAGTGTTATCATCTGTGAAGGTAGCTTGGATGCTATTAAAGTTGCTCAGGCTGGCTTCAAGAATGTTGTGGCTACGCTTGGTGCAAAGATATCTCCAAATCAGGTCAAGATGATTAAAAGATATTTTGACAGTATCGCTGTCTTTTCTGACAGAGACGACGCTGGTGCGGAGATGAGGCGTGCTATAATTGATGAGTGTCGTGGCAAAGAGATTTACACCGTTGAGATTCCAGACGGTCTAAAAGATCCCGGCGACATGACAGACATACAAATCAAGCAAGCCATAACAAGCAAGCAAATTAATATAGGAGATTAAACACATGTCATTTACAAGCATTAAAACACTTAAGGATATTGAAAACAGTATTCCTCAAAAATCTGGCGGCTCAGGTGGGGGTAAAAAGTACTTCAACCTACAGTCGGGCGATACATATAAGATTCGCTTTCGTCAGGAGCTAACTGAGGATTCAAAGAATTACGAAGAAGAAGTTGGTACGGGAATTATTGTTCCTGTTGTAACTTCACCAATTAACTGGAAGTGGCGTTGCGCTTCGACTGCTTCAATGGCGGAGCATGGCTACCGCTGTTGGGCTACTGAGCAGATCGCTCAGGATGGTCGCTGGAAGCCCAAGCCTCACCTGTTGATTAACATTGCGGTTGAAATTGATGGTGCATGGGAACCTCGCATCCTTGATACCACTTTCAACCAGCGTCACATTGGTATGATGCTCATGGAGTACGCTAAGGAGTTTGGTTCGATTATGGATCAGACATTTAAGTACAGCCGTACAGGTTCAGGTGCTCAAGACACTAATTACAGTCTGATTCCTCTTGGTCCTAGCGAGGCTGATGAGTCTATTGCTGGACTTACTATGCACCAGTTGGACAATGTTTATATGGTGTTGGGATACGATAAGCAGAAAATGTTCCTCACTACTGGCGAACTAAACAGCGACGGTTGGTGATTTCGACGGTGCGATTGTTGGGCTTTGTGGGGGGAGCAATCCCCCCACGCCTAACGGAAAGGTTGTCTTGTGGGTAAGACCATTTGTTTGGATCTTGATGGGGTCGTTGCAGACCTTGTTGGCTCGATCAATAAAGAACTAGATGTTCGTGGCATGTCGGATTTTGATTATGCTGATTGGGTTATTTCTCCGTATGAGGATGATTTGACTCGGGAGATTTTTGGTTCTCGGGTGTTTTGGAGGAATTTGAAGCCGTTTGTTGATTCGTGGTATGCGGTTAATGATTGGTGGGGTTCTGGTCATGATGTGTTTTTTGTGACTGCTCGGTATTCTGATGCGGCTATTCGTTGGGCTAGGCCGTGGTTGGATATGTGGGGTTTTCAGTATTCTGATTTGTTTTTTGCTGAGATGGGCGATAAGTCTGAGATGGTGAAGAGGTTGGGTGCTGATGTGATGGTTGAGGATAATCCTTATGAGGTTGTTGCGTTGCGTGATGCTGGGATTGATGCGTTGTTGATGCGTGCTTGGTATAATTCGGAGTTTTGGGAGGATTTGCCTTGTGTTGGTTCTTTGTTGGAGGTGGTTGTTGATGCGTGATTTTGGTACTGTTGCGGTTGGTTTGTGGGCTAGCTATTGTGTGTTTGTTTTTGATTGGAGGCTGGGTGTTGCTTGGTCTGCTGTTGCGTTGTTGTCTGTGAATTGAGGTTTTGTGTCTGATTTTGATGTGTTGTTTTCGGATTTGTTTTTGTCTGAAGATGATGTGTATGGGTTGTCTGTTGTTGAGCGTGAGCGTCGTGTTGATGATTTGATTGTGCAGGCGTTTGATATTTATGATTATGCTGTTCGTGAGTATGTGACGGATCGTAATCGTTCGCTGAAGTCTACTGCTGTGTTGTTTTCTGGTGGTAATGATTCGACGTTTTTGTTGCACTTGTTTAGGGACGCTGCTGATGTTGCTGTTCATATTGATACAACTATTGGTATTAGGGAGACTCGCCAATTTGTGGATGAGACTTGTGCGTTGTTTGGTGTTCCTTTGATGGTTGAGTCTGCGCCTGTGCCTTATCGTGATTTGGTTGTTGAGTTGGGTTTTCCGGGGCCTTCGTTGCATTATATTATGTATCAGAGGTTGAAGGAGCGTGCTGTTGATGCTGTGCGTAGGAAGTTGTTGGAATTTCCTCGTCGTGAGTTGGTTGTGTTTTTGTCTGGTAGGCGTAGAACGGAGTCTCATCGTCGTGCGTCTGTTCCGTATTTGAGTCGTGATGGTGCTCAGGTGTGGTGTTCGCCTGTTGCTAATTGGACTAAGCCTGATATTGCGACGTATAAAGCTAGGTTTGATGATTTTCCTGTGAATCCTGTTTCTGAGTTGATTCATATGAGTGGTGAGTGTTTGTGTGGGGCGTTTGCTTCGAAGGGTGAGTTTGAGCAGTTGAAATTTTTCTTCCCTGAGATGGCTGAATTGATTCATCAGTTGGAGCATGAGGTCGCTAAGAATGATAAGATTCCTGATTATCAGAAGCAGTGGGGGTGGGGTAGTTATGCTCAGAATCATCATCGTGCCCGTGCTAAGAATAGTCAAGATGTAAAAGTTGGTCCGTTGTGTTCGGATTGTGAGTTTAGGTTGGGTGACCATGACTGATTTTGTTCATTTGCATTGCCATAGCGAGTATTCGTTGTTGGATGGTATGTCTACTCCGCAGGATATTGCCAACATTGCTTCGTCTAATGGTCAGTTTGCGGCGGCTATTACGGATCATGGCACTATGGGTGGTGTGTTGAAGTTTCAGGATGCGTGCGATAAAGCCAATGTGCGTCCTTTGTTTGGTATTGAGGCGTATTTTGTGCCGTCTATTGAAACGGATTCTGATTCGAAGCATGAGCGTTATCATCTTATTTTGTTAGCTAAGAATAATGCTGGTTTGCAGAAGTTGTTTGAGGCTAATCGTGTGGGATGGAAAGATAATTTTTATTACAAGCCTCGTATGGATTTTGAGTTGTTGGAAGATCTTGTTGATGATGATGTGATTGCTTTGTCTGGCTGTATGGGTGGTGCAATTTCTAAGGCTATTGAGCGTGATGATCATGCTGAGGCTGAGCGTTTGTCTGAGCGGTTTATCAAGATTTTTGGTGACGATTTTTATTATGAGGTTCAGGCTTGGAATCCTCAGTCGTTGAATGATAGTTTGATTGATTTAGCTTCGTCGTTTAATAAGAAGGTTGTTGCTACTGCTGATTGTCATTTTCCTTCGGCTCATGATGCTCATGATGAAGAGGTTCTTCTTATGGTGTCGCAGTATCCGTCGTTGAATGCTGGTCAGGTTCGTCATGCTAAGGAGAATCTTGCTGGTGGGGGTAATGTTACTGACAAGATGAATCGGATGTATCCTGATCGTTTTTTGCGGTTTGATGAGATTAATCCTTATGTTGCGCCTGCTGATGAGGTGTTGTCGTGGTTTGCTGAGAAGGGTTATGATGAGCCTTCGTATCTTGAGAATACGATTGAGGTTGCTGAGAAGTGTTCTGCTCGTATTGAGAAGCGTAAGAACTTGTTGCCTAAATATATGAAGGCTTTGGATTCAGATGATTATTTGCGTGAGTTGTGTTTGACGGCGTTGTCGGATAAGTCGATTGATACTGATGAGTATCGCAGTCGTCTTGATGACGAACTTGCTGTTATCTCTAAGCTTGGTTTTTCAGATTATTTTTTGATGACTTGGGATTTGGTTAAGTGGTGTGACCGCAATGATGTTGGTCGTGGGACTGGTCGTGGTTCTGTGGGTGGGTCGTTGATTGCGTATTTGCTTGATATTTCAAAGGTTGACCCTATTCAGTATGGGTTGCTGTTTGCTCGTTTCTTGAATCCTGATCGTAATGATTATCCTGATATTGATTTGGACTTTGAGGACAAGAAGCGTGAAGAAGTGAAGCAGTACCTTGCTGACCGTTGGGGTGCGGAGAATGTTGCTGCTATTGCTACTTATGGTGTGTTCAAGCCTAAGTCTGTAATTAAAGATGTTGCCCGTGTGTTTCAGGTTCCTTTTGATGAGACCAACAGTGTGACTCCGTTTTTTGAGACGTTAGACGAGTTGCAGTCTACAGATAAGGGTAAGACATTTATTAAGAAGTATCCTGATGTGTTGCCTATTGCTCAAAAGCTTGAGGGCAGGATTCGTAATACTGGTATCCATGCGGCTGGTATGGTTGTTTCTTCAGTCCCATTGACCGATATTTGCCCCGTAGAGACTCGTAAAGGCACTTCTGGCGATGGCAGGGCTGCTGTCACTTCTTTTGACATGGAGGACGCTGAGGCGGTTGGTTTGATCAAGGTTGATATTCTTGGTTTGAAAACTGTTTCGGTTATTAAGGATTGTATTGCTAAGGTTAAGGAGTTGCATGGCGTTGATGTGACGGAGCAGTCTTTGAGTTTGGATGATCCTGCTGTTTTCCAGAACTTTAATGATGGTAATACGGTCGGTGTGTTTCAGGCTGATGCGGCGGCTTATCGTAATTTGATTGATCGTATGGGTATTGATGATTTCAACGATCTTGTTGTGTCGAACGCTTTGGTTCGTCCGGGTGCGTTGTTGTCTCAGGGTCAGACCTATATTGATTGTAAGAAGGGTGAGGCTTCTGCTAAGTATCCTCATGAGATTGTTAAGCCTATTTTGGAAGAGACATATGGTACTGTTATCTTTCAGGAGCAGTTGATGCAGATGGCTGTGTTGCTTGCTGGTTTCACTTGGTCTGAGGCTGACAAGCTTCGTAAGATTATTGGTAAGAAGCGTGATGCGGCTGGGTTTGATGAGTACAGGGAAAAGTTTTGTAGTAACGAGTATTTGACTCGTAAGCAGTCTGAAAAGATTTGGGCTGACTTTGAACTTGCGGCTTTGTATATGTTTAACAAGTCGCACGCTGTTGCATATTCGATGTTGTCGTACCAGACTATGTGGTTAAAGATTAATTACCCTAAAGAGTTTGTGTGGTCGATGCTGTACAATGAATCAGAGAAGGGTAAGATTACCGCTTATCTGATGGAGGCTACTCGTCTGGGTATTAAGATTCTTGCTCCTGATGTAAATACGTCAGATGAGTATTTTACTATTGACTCTGAGGGTATTCGTTTTGGTTTGAGGAATGTTGCTGGCTGTGGTAATAGTGCGATTGATGAGATTACTAAGCATCGTCCTTACAATTCGTATGACGAGTTTATGAACAAGTGTTCTAAGCGCCATGTGAAGGCTCCGCTTAGGGAGAGTTTGGAGAAGGTTGGTGCATTCGTTTCTTTAGGTCACAATTCTGGGTATGATCATGAGCGTTACTACCTTCCGATTTTAGGTTTTGCGGCTGGTCTTGCTGATAGCGATAACGAGATGGACGAGCTTGTGGAACCCATTGAGGGCTTCCATGAAATCTACTCAGAGTTGCGGATGATTAAGGGTGTGGTTCGCTCTACGAAG